>PVMK01114504.1_pt1 | contig 13584 bp, 15 predicted proteins | sample 1853481 | NCBI WGS metagenome assembly PVMK01 (sample SAMN08533507, study PRJNA380276) | Marine sediment metagenome, whole genome shotgun sequencing project. | reverse complement strand
AATGGCCAAACCAGATGGCAATTAAACGGCGTTTCTCCCGGGGATTCAAAAAGCTTTTTTGAAGGATGCCTGTAGTAAATGGGATTTATTTTTTATTAGCGCTAGTTTTTTAATAAAATGATTTTTCATCTACAACTATTGTGGTTAGTTCAACCGTGTGTCCATCCAAATCCTTAGTATAGATAGAATGAAAATAAAAATGGTCCTGAAACTCATATTCTAATCCTAATTCGTCAAATCTTTTTTTCGCTTTTTCAAAATTTTCTCCTGTCACATTAAAAGCAAAATGATCAATTTTTACATTTTGGGATGTCGCTTCTCGTTTTACATCATCAGTCTTTGCTGGAAACAATGCAATTCCTGTTTTATTCGAAAGCATAAAAATTGGAAATTCTCCCCATTCAGGCAGTTGATATGTTTTGAGTCCAAGTACTTTTTCATACCATCTTGCCGATGCCAATATATCTTTCACTCGTATGGCTACGTGATCCAAAAATTCAATATTAAATTCTGACATTTTCCTTAATTACACCCAACTTTAAATGTTTTAAAATCTGCCGACTCAAGACTTATCAGTATCAAACCGTGATTAATTTGAAACGGACTGCAAAATATAATTTTATCCCAATCCTGCCAATTATTTATACATAAAGTAAGGTTACGTTACTTTTTTGCAAATCAATAAGAACAATGGATATTTTTTATTTTTATCATCTATTGTTTTCACAATTTCAAAACATATTTTATAATACTCAACATTAAAGCCATTACTTAATAAAATAGCACTTAGTTCGTTTCTGTCAAATCCATTATGCCCGTCGAAATTATCGAGGTGTGAATGGAAAGAACCATCTTCCTGTTCTAAATCTGCAATGCATAAGTAACCCTCCCCTTTTCAATATAGAATTAAAAACCTTTACAATATTGTTAATGTCTTGTATATGATGCAAAGTCATTAATGTATAAATCACATCGTACTCATTTAATTTTAGATCACTTTCTAATGAATCAATATGAAGCGGCTTAAAATTTTCTACACCTTCTTTAACAATTTTCTCACCCAAAACTTTTATCATTCCTTTGGAATTATCTGCAAGAGTTATTGTTTTGAAATAATCTTTTAATTGAAAACTAAGTAATCCTGTTCCACAGCCGAATTCAAGTGCGTCCAAAGTTTTATCCGGTTTAATGAAATCAATAATTTCTTTTGCGAATACTATTGCTCTTTCAGTTTTCTCCGGGTCATTATCCCAATCTATTGCTTCATCATCAAAGCGCATAGTTAATTTTTATTATTTTATTTGAAAATTTTCTTATTAGACGACCCCTTTATTTTATCTCCCTCTTAATTAAGGTTACTTTAAATAACCTCTTACTATTTTTCATTTCCTCCATATCAAGTTATTCCAGTCTTTATAGAGGCAGAAGAAAAATCTTCTCCCTTAATTGGATTCCCATCCAATCTACTAAGCATTGATATTTGTCCTATATGAGTCAGGATGTCAGAAAAGGGTCCTTGCAGTAATCGTTTAGTGAAATTAATCCCAAGATCTTTGTCTGCAAGAACATTGTCAACGTTTTTGAGTTCCAAATTGAATCTGTCAATCTCTAATTTTAAATTTAGTTTTTTGGGAAGTTCTTTTTGAGATCTTTCCTTCAGGATGTAAATTTTTGTAGCATTTAATATGTGATACATATGGTTAATAATTTCATTTGGGGTTCTGCTTTCCCTGCCTGCACTAAAATCTCCAAAGTCCATCTCTACATTTTTTACAGCTTTTTGAAACCTGTATGCTATAGTTGATAAAGTATGTCGTAGATATTCATTTTCCATTTGAAATTTTCGAAGTGCTGGTAAATCTTGCAAGGAAAGAATAAACTACCGGAATAATTATTAATGTAAGTAAAGTTGAAAATAGCATTCCACCAACAATAACCAATCCTAATGGTCTGCGCGATTCTGCTCCTGCACCTAGTCCGATTGCAATTGGTAATATTCCGAAAATGGTTGCAAGCGAAGTCATCAGTATTGGTCGTAAACGAATTGTAGCCGCTTCTCTAACAGCATCATTTATACTAAGTCCTTTAACTCTTTGCTGATTTGCAAATTCCACTATTAGAATTCCATTTTTTGTAACAAGTCCTATGAGCATGATCAATCCGATCTGGGAATAAATGTTAAGACTTTCACCAAATACATAAAGAGTAAGAAGCGCACCAAAAACTGCAAGCGGAACCGATAGAAGAATTGTAAATGGATGCACAAAACTTTCAAACTGAGCAGAAAGCACCAGGTAAATAAAAATGATAGCCAGGAGGAACATAAAATAAAGCGCCGAGCTGGAAGTTTTATATTCGAGTGATTGTCCCGCATATTGACGTTTAATACCCGGCGGAAGTTTTTCCTTCGCAATCCGATCAAGATCATCCAATGCCTGTCCTATCGTTACTCCGGGAATTAATGATGCAGTTAATTTAGCTGAGCGAATCCGGTTGTAATGATTAAGTTCTTTCGGGGCAACTGTTTTTTCCACAGTCACAACATTAGCAAGTGATACAAGACCACCCTTTCCGCGAAGATATATATTTTGAATTGCGTCGGGTGTTGAGCGGGCATCGGGTTTCATCTGCAAAATTACATCATATTGTTTTGATCCACGTTTAAAATCAGTTACAACTCTGCCGCCTAAAAAAGTTTCCAGGGTAGAACCGATATCTGTAACTGACAATCCTAAACCGGAGGCACGTTCACGGTCGATGTGTATATCAAGTTGAGGTTTGTTCAACTTCAGATCAGTATCAAGATTTATAAGATATCCCAATTTCATCGCTTCACTCATCATAATGCCAATAGCATTATTCAACTCTTCATAACTATCTCCCTGAAGTACGTATTCAATCGGACTGGATGAGAAACCTGATCCTAAGCTGGGTGGATTAATAACAAATGCCAATACTCCGGGAATTGTAATCAACTGGGGGAATAGTTCCTGCACAATTTGCTGCTGAGATTTTTCTCTTTGCCCGCGTGGTTTCAAATTTAAAAACATAAAGCTGTTTGTCACACTGCCGGGTCCTCCAAAACCCAATCCGGTTGCTGTAAAAAGACCCTGTCTTTCAGGCAGTGGAAGAATTCTCCTTTCAATCTCACGAACGTAAGAATCTGTGTACTCAAGGGTTGCACCCTTCCGGAGCAATCACAATTCCAAATGCAACACCACGATCTTCGACAGGTATAAGCTCACTTGGTAAAAGAACAAACAGACTATAAGCTAACAGAAATAATACTAATCCGCTTATTAGCATAATTATTCGATGTTTCAATACTACTCTTAATGTATGATCGTAGATTTTATTAATAGCATCAAAGAAAGAATCGAATGTTCGTGATGCCCATCCTTTACTTGCTCCATGCAGTGGTTTTAATATTTTTGAAGCGAGCATTGGTGTTAGTGTTAAAGCAACAAACCCGGAGATTAATACAGCAACAGCAACGGTAACACCAAACTCATTAAAGAGTCTTCCTACATTACCAGATAAAAATGCAAGCGGTACAAAAACAGCAACGAGTGCTATAGTTGTTGCCACAATAGCAAATCCGATTTCCTTACTGCCGTCAATAGCCGCCTGCCAGCGGGTTTTTCCTTTTTCCATGTGACGGTAAATATTTTCAAGCACAACTATGGCATCATCAACCACAAGACCGATTGAAAGGACCATACCTAACATTGTTAAAATGTTTATTGTGAATCCTGCAAAATAAACCACAGCAAGTGAACCAATTATAGAGATGGGAATTGCAAGTGTTGGTATTATTGTAGCCCTAAAACTTTTTAGAAATGCTAAAACAACAAGCACAACCAATGCTAAAGCGATTAGTAATGTTTCCTTCACTTCTAAAATAGATTCATTAATAAAAATTGAACTATCGTAAGCCACATCGAGTTTCATACCTTCCGGTAAAAGTAAATCAAGTTCAACCAACGCTGCCTGAACTACGGCAGCAACATCAACAGTACTGGCTTTTGATTGTTTCACAATACCCAATCCAATAGCGGGCTCTCCGTTCCAGCGAGCAATGGTTCTCTCATCTTCAGCTCCAACATTAACATCGGCAACATCCCGCAGCCGTACAACATCATTGCCTTTTTGTGATACTATGATTGCTCCAAATCCTTCCGGTGTTGAAAGCTCACCTCTCGTGCGGACAGAAAACTCTCTTTTTTCACCTTCAACCCTGCCTCCCGGAATTTCTGCATTCTCATTCCGAATGGCGGATTCAATATCGTATGTTGTAAGTTGATGAGCAGCCAGTCTATGCGGATCAAGCCAAACTCTCATTGCATAACGGCGTTCACCTCCCAGTATAACAGATCCAACACCTGGAAGACGTTGAATTTTTTCTTTGAGTACAAGTTCTGCAAATTCTGTTAATTCCAATCCGGAATGCTTTGTACTTGAAAGTCCCAAGCCATACAATTGCCTGTGCATTTGCATCAACTTTTGATATAACGGGATCCTCAATTTCCCGTCGGAAGTGTTCCTCGTATTCGCGATACTCTATCACGGACATCATTCGCTGCTTCATTAACATCACGATTTAGCTCAAACTCAATTGTAATTACCGAACCACCTTCGGTGCTGGAAGAAGTTATAGTTTTAACACCTTCAAGAGTTGCAAACTGCTCTTCAAGTACATCAGAAATTTCAGTTTCAACAACACTGGAACTTGCACCACGGTAAAGTGAAATGATGGAGATAATCGGCGGATCAATGTCGGGATATTCACGAACTGGTAATTGCGTAAATGCAATAACTCCGAAAAGAACTATAGTTAAACTCAGCACTGTTGCCAATACCGGTCGCTGAATCGATATGAGACTTAATTTCATTTCAGATACTCCTTAAAAACCGCAAGAGGGTAAACTCATTAAAAATCTTTTTGAGATGCAGAATCACTTTCCATTATAACAGGGAGGATCTTTGAACCGGGGTATAGCTTTTGATGACCAGCTTGTACAACCTGCATTCCATTTTGTAATCCATCCAAAACCTCAACAACATCGGATAGTTGTAAGCCAAGCGTTACCGGTACTTGAGTAACTGAACTATCCTGCTGAACAACATATACAAAAGTCTGTTTGCCACTTGCAAATACCGATTGATTGGGAATTACCAAAGCATTGGGTCTCTCGTTTAATACCACAACAATGTTCGCAGACATACCGGAGCGAAATTTCTGACCGGGATTTTTTAAATAACCGACTACACGTACATTACGTGTTTCAGAATTTAATATCGGTTCAATGGCAATGATCTTTCCTGCAATTTCGTAGCCGGGATAAACTGACGAATAAATAACTAGTGGTGAATTGGTTTTTAATTCAGCTAAATATCTCTCAGGAACTGAAAACAGTACACGAACATGATTAAGATTTGCAAGCTCTGTAATTTTCTGCCCTGTTCTGATGAAAGCTCCCACACTAACTTTTCTAGTACCGATTATCCCATCGAAAGGAACTAATATTTTAGTTTTATTCAGACGTGCCTTTGCATACTCTAAATTTGCTTCAGCAACTTTGAGTGCAGCAAGTGCATCATCCAACTCCTGTGTGGAACTTAGATTCTTTTCTGCAAGAATTTTTGTCCGGTTATAACTTGACTGACTCTGAATATACAGTGCTTCTGCCCTAGCAAACTCTGCAGCAAGCTGTGCGTCATCCAACTGTGCAACCAGATCCCCTTTCTTAATAAAACTCCCTTCCTTGAAAGGCAGACTTTTTATAACCGCATCAATTTCAGAAACAATTGTGATCTCTTCAACAGCTTCAATTGTACCAACAGCTTCAAATGTATCCGTCATCTTCCTCATCTTTACCGTTACAACCTCTGCAGGCATTGGAGGCATTGAAAATTGCTGACCGGAGCCCTCATCATCAGAGCAAGAAATATAGCTCAATGAAAAGAGAAATGCGCTAATTAATATTATTCTAATTTGAGATTTATTCTTTACCGATAGTTCCATCATATACAAATATCCTTTTTGACTGCCAATAATTTATAACAATTATAATAAATAGAAATGCTTCAAATCACAATGTTTAATTTTTATAAAATACCATGCTTATATAACTTCCAGATAAACTTCAGGCAGAAGCAATCTTTACTCAAATTCCCTGGTTTATTCATCTCGGGCTCGCTCCTATCCAGCTAAATCAGAACCTACCTCTACCTGCAGTAGGCAGTTGCGGCAAGCAGACATTCCCCTGCCAGTATAGCGGTCAATAGAAAGGGGTTTTCAGCTTTACATATCTACCTTCGGCAGATAGATGCAACATAATGCAATTTGGTATTAAACTCAATTGTTTACATCCGCTCAGGTGCAGTAACACCCAAAATATCCAAACCGTTTTGCAGTACAGTTTTAGTAGCTTCTGCAAGTGCTAACCTTGCTTCGGCTAATTTCTTTTCGCTTCCAAGTATTCTGCAGAATGTATAAAATTTATGAAATGCCGCTGCGAGTTCTTCAAGGTAGGTGCAAATTCTGTGCGGCTCAAAATTTTCCGAGGCATAAAGTATTTCTTCTTCGTATTTATTTAATTTCTTAAGTAATTGCTGCTCCTCTTCCATTACAAGCAAGTTCAGGTTTTCCACAGAAGAAATGATGTCCTCTTCCACAACAGTCCTGAGAATTGAGCAAATCCTTGCGTGAGCATACTGCAAATAGAAAACAGGATTCTCATCGGACTGTTTCTTCGCAAGTGTCAAATCAAAATTCATATGAGAAGAAGTGTTTCTCATATTAAAAAAATAGCGCACAACATCGCTGCCCACTTCTTCAACCAATTCATCAAGAGTAACATAATTTGCTTTGCGAGTTGACATCTTCACTATTTCCCCACCCTCAAGTATTGTTACGAATTGATATATAATTACTTTTACTTTGTCCGCATCATAATCAAGTGCTTTTAATCCTGCGAGTACATCAGGATAAGCTGCCGCATGATCAGAACCGAAAACATCAACCATTAAATCATATCCTCTATCAAACTTTGTAATATGATATGCAATATCAGGTAAACGGTATGTCGGCTCGCCTGTTGATTTAACAATAACTTTATCCTGTTCACCACCCAACTCGGTAAACTTCAGCCAAATTGCATCATCTTTTTTATAGGAGAGGTTTTTCTCCTTAAATGTTTTTAAAAGAGCTTCAATTTTACCTTCCTCGAAAAGAGTATTTTCATTATAGAATGTCTCGAATTCTATTTCCAGAAGTTTCAACGATTTTTTAATATCATTAAAGATCACCTGTTCGGCTTTCTCTTTAAATTTTCCTTCCGGCTTTTCATTTTTTAATGAATTACCAAATTCATTAACCAGTTCCGCCGCGATATCTTTAATGTATTCTCCCTGGTAATAATCTTCAGGAAAACTCAATTTGGTCACCCAACGACTGCAAATATCGTTGCTTCACCGAATCACCAAGCACACGCATTTGTCTGCCTGCATTGTTAAAGTAATATTCCCTTTCAACTTCATATCCTATTGCTTCAAGCATATTCGCAATAGTATCTCCAATCACCGCATTTCTACCATGTCCTACAGTCAGGGGTCCGGTTGGATTCGCCGATACGAATTCTACATTTGCTTTCTTACCTTTGTACTTATCTGTTCTTCCGTAGTTTTCTTTTTGTGCTAAAATATTTTCTATCACTTTTGCAATAAATGAAGGTGTGAAAAAGAAATTGATAAACCCTGGTCCGGCAATCTCGATTTTTTGAATTATATCTTCATCATATTTAAGGTTCGAAATAATTTCTTCAGCAATTTGTCTTGGATTTTTCTTTAACTTTTTTGTAAGCATCATTGCTACATTACAGGAAAAATCTCCGTGTGAAATCGTTTTGGGTATTTCAAACATCAATTCAACATCAGATAAAAATGTTAATTGCTGTGATGCTTCGCTAAATATTTTTTCTAAATAGTTTTTCAATTTTGTTATTAGATTATTATTGGATTTTTATTTCTGAGGTATAAAAATAAGTAATTGGATAGTGGATTGGAATGATTAAATGTCATTCTGGAAGAATCCTTCTAATATTATATAAACCAAGCTTATTCGTGATTTATATTGAAATAACAAGTTTCCTACGGAAGGACAAAAACTCAATCAATGGTTTGTGAATAAGCCGGGTCGGATAGTTTTTCAATTTCAGCATCTCCCCAAAGTTTTTCCAGATTATAAAATTCCCTCGATTCCTTTTTGAATACGTGCACAATAACATCAACATAATCCAGCAGAACCCAGTTTAATGCCTGGTAACCTTCTCTGTGCCAGCACTTTATCCCTTCGTCTCTCAACGTTTTATCAACATCATCCGCAATGGCTTTTACCTGCACATCAGAATCTGCTGAGCAGATAACAAAATAATCAGCAAATGATGTAAGCTCTTTTAAATTAATTACTACTACATCATAACCTTTTTTGTTAAAAATAATATCTGTAATTTTTTTTGAAAATTCTTTTGAATCCAATTTCTACTCACTAATTGTTTTGAAATAACTGCTTATAATCTTTACCAATTATTAATGTAACATCTAAAAAATAATTTTTATTCTTTTGCTGAATAACCTGCTTATTATCAATACCAATTATTCCTGCCAGGTATTCTGCATTAATAACGTTTCCTATTCTATCAATAACTATTGAATTATCAATATTATATGATCTGTAGTTGCCCGTATTAACCACATCAAAATTTTTCGTTCTAAGATAATCTGTAAACATATCCGCAACGCCGTCAACTCCACATCCGTTTAGAACTTCAATCTGCATATTTTTTTTATGCTTAACTATATTGTCAATTTCAGAATTCTCTCCAAACACATTCAACTTACTTAGAAGAGAATATCCTAAAAATAATATGAGAATTGAAAGAATTAAATTTGAAATGATGAGAAATAGATTAGTTGAACGATGTCCTGTTCTTTTTTCGGATAGAACTGCTCCAGGGTTTTTCTTTCACTCAGTCTTCTCTACACCTGCTTATAAAAATTTCTATCATCTTTGAAAAACCGATTCGCCACCCAAACTGCTATCATAAAATGGATTCCCAATAAATCCTCCTCCCGATCCAAAATATGGATTGTAATAGGGCATATTTCTATACTGAATGGAAATTTGCATATCCTTGAACGGATAATAATTGATCGCTGCCCTGCTGATATAAACTCCGTTTATATCGTTTTGAAAATTTTGACCAAATGAACTATATGGAGAAAAGAGAATACTTACATCCATCTGAACATTTAGATTGCTCATCAGCTTATAAAACATACTATTGGTGTAACTTCCCAATGACATACCCTGTCCGCCAAAAGATGTATAGGAAAGAGAAAACGAATGTCTCATCTGGAAATTTTCAGAGTTTAAAAATCCAAATGCGAATCCTGAAGATTGATCAACAATGCCTTCCTTAACTTTCGGTTGGTTCAATCCATCATCTCTGAATTGCCCGAATGCAGATAGCGAGGTAACGATTAAAATTAAAAGTAGTTTGATCATCTGGTTATAATTTCTTGTTTTGGTCAGATAGAAGTCTCATTATAATCATTTTCTTTTTTGTGAAAGATTTATTATACTCGTTTCATTTGAAACTTATAAATATGCCATAAATAATATGAAAATCCATCTCTAAAATCAATAGCAAAGATAGTTAACAAAAGCATCTCAAAAAATCCCGAAAAATATTCCTTTGCCCTTGATTAAATGAAAATGTGTGTTATATTTACACAATAATTTATGAAAAAGAATACCAAAACATATTATCGTTCAATTTTATCCGTAAATATTAACGGATGGTGGTGGGGAATAACGAGCAATAATATGTCCTGGTGATTCTGAGTAAATACTAATTTTTCCAAACCCTTCTCAGTACACTGGGAAGGGTTTTTTATTACCTGTAGAGATAGAAATGGATTTCAATAAATTTAAATCGTTAGCAAAAGAATATAACTTAATTCCTGTTTATGAAATGATGACAGCGGATATGCTTACCCCTGTACTGCATATTTGAAGATCAGGCAAAAAGGTAAGAATAATTTTCTTTTAGAATCTGTTGAGGGTTCGGAAAATCTTTCAAGGTATTCTTTTATTGGAAAAGATCCAGCTTATGTTTTCAGCAATAAGGGTGAATTAATAACAATACGAAACCAAACAAAGGAATCGCAGATAAACAAAAGCATTTTTGATTTTATCCGGCAAGAGTTGAAAATTTACCGGCAGCCAATTATAGATGATCTGCCCGATTTTACCGGGGGAGTTGTTGGTTATTTTGGTTATGAAAATACTTCGCTGATTGAAAATGTATTGAAAAAAGATATGAAACAAACCGATCAACGGGATTCTATTTTTGGTTTTTACGATACTATTCTTGCGTTTGATCATTTTAAACATCAAATAATACTTATAACAAATGTGACGATTGAAAATGATACAAATCTTAAACAAGAATACGAAGCCGCAAAACAAAGACTAACAATTCTTAAAACCGAATTACAAAAACCGTTTACTTATTCATCCGACTTTAAATTAACAAACAAGCTGCAGGAGGATTTTGACCCGACTGAGTTTTACAAGCAGGTTGAATCGGGTAAAGAACATATTTATGAGGGCGATATTTTTCAGATTGTAATTTCAAAAAGGTTTTCAGCAAAATTTTCAGGTGATCTTTTAAATGTTTACAGAGCACTTAGAATAATAAATCCATCTCCCTATATGTACTTTCTCGAATTCGAAAATGATTTTTCTGTAATAGGAACTTCACCTGAGGACCTGTTAAAAGTAAAAAATGGTGTTGCCCAGGTTTTACCGATTGCAGGGACAAGAAGACGTGGAAAAACAAATGAGGAGGATCTTGAATTAGAAAAAAATTTAATGAGAGATAAAAAAGAATTAGCCGAACACACGATGCTTGTTGACCTTGGAAGAAATGATCTTGGAAGAGTTTGTAAATACGGAACTGTGAAAGTTACTGAGAACATGAAAGTCCACCGTTACTCACACGTAATGCATATCGTATCGAAGGTTGAGGGCATAATATCTGATGATAAAGATTCAATTGATGCACTTAAATCATGCTTCCCAGCCGGAACAGTAACCGGTGCTCCAAAAATCCGGGCAATGCAGTTGATAAGCAAATACGAAAAATCTGCCAGAAACGTTTATGCAGGTGCCGTTGGTTATTTTGATTTCTCAGGCAACCTTGATATGTGCATCGCAATTAGAACATTGTTTGCAGAAGGAAATACAATCTATTGGCAGGCTGGTGCAGGTATTGTTGCAGACAGCAAACCAAACCTTGAAGCAAAGGAAATAAAAAATAAATCGACAGCGTTAGTTAAAGCATTAAAATTTGCAGAGGTATTGGATGAAAATTTTAGTAATTGATAACTACGATTCCTTTACGTACAATCTTGTTCAGTTGTTGGGTAAAGAAGTAAGTTCGATCATCGTTAAACGAAATGATAAGATTACAGTTAAAGAAATAGCAAAATTAAATCCGGATAAAATACTTATTTCACCGGGACCCGGGTAAACCGGAGGATTCAAATGTTTCCCTGTCTTGTATAAAAGAGTTTGGAAGTAAGCTTCCTATTCTTGGAGTTTGTTTAGGTCATCAGGCAATTGGAATTGCTTTTGGCGGAAAGGTAATTAAAGCGCCGGAATTAATGCATGGTAAAACATCGCTAATAAATCATGATGAAAAAACGATATTCAAGAATATCCCACAAAAATTTACTGCAACACGATACCACTCGTTAATAATAGATCATGACTCTTTGCCTGGTGAACTAGAAATTAGCGCTCGTACTGATAATGATGTGATAATGGGAGTAAGACACAAGACATTTCCAATTGAAGGAATTCAATTTCATCCGGAATCGATATTAACTGATGAAGGAAAAAATATTGTTACGAACTGGGTTCATTTATGATAAAGAAAATGCTGCAAAAAATTATAGATGGTAAAAGTTTAACTTTAGAAGAAGCAACACATGTGATGAATGAAATAATGACCGGGAAAGTAAACTCTTCTTTGCTATCGGGAATATTAGTTGCATTGAAATCGAAAGGAGAAACAGCAGAAGAGCTTGCCGGATTTGCTTTAGCAATGAGAGAGAACAGCATCAAACTTAATAATACGGATGATAATGTAATAGATGTATGCGGAACCGGTGGTGATAGTTCAGGAACTTTTAATATATCAACTGCGGCGGCGTTTGTTGTTGCAGGGGCAGGAGTAAAAGTAGCAAAGCATGGCAATAGATCGATTTCAAGTAACTGTGGAAGTGCAGATGTTTTAACCGAGCTTGGTGTGAATATTAATCTGCCTGAAGAACAATCTGCAAAAGCACTTGAAGAAATTGGGATAACATTTTTATTTGCTCCCAAATATCATCCGGCAATGAAACATGCAGCAGAGGTAAGAAGAGAGCTGGGGATGAAAACCATTTTTAATTTACTTGGTCCTTTAACAAATCCTGCAAGAGTTAAAAAACAAATCATCGGAACTTACAGTGATAATACTGCGAAATTACTTTCACAGGCAGCACATTATCTTGAGTTTGATAAAGTATGTTTTTTGTGTGCTGGAAATAAATATGATGAAATTATTCTCGATCAAAAAACTAAAATGATAGAATACAACAAAGATGGTTTAACCGAAACGGAAATAAGTGCTTCAACTTTCGGTTATCCGGAAGTTAGTGTAAATGAGATTCAAGGTGGGGATGCTAAAGACAATGCTCAAATAATTTTAGAAATTTTTAAGAAAAAAACTCGCAATGGTGCATTTCACACAATCTGTGCAAATGCTGCAGTAGCGCTTTATACGGCTGGTGTTTCAGATGACTTAATCGAATGTAAAAATGCTGCTGAAGAATCAATATTAAAAGGTGCGGCGTACGATAAGTTGAATGGATTGATTGATTTTGGGAATACCCCGGAAAAAAATAAAAACGCTGAATGAACATTTTAAATGAAATATTAGAAGTGAAGAAAAAAGAGATTTCCGATTTGAGGAGAAAATATTCATTATCATCTTTTACTGAAACGGAATTTTTTGAAAAAGAAACTTTAAGTTTTTATAGTTCACTTAAAGATAATTCTGCAATGTCTGTTATTGCCGAAATAAAAAAAGCAAGTCCGTCTAAGGGAATAATAAAGGAAGATTTTGATCACATAGCAATTGCAGAATCATATTTTAATAATGGTGCAAATGCTGTTTCTGTGCTAACTGATGAGAATTTTTTCGAAGGTAAGATTGATTATTTAAAAGATATAGCAAGTTTTAAAAGTCTTCCGCTGTTAAGAAAAGATTTTATTATTGATGAATATCAAATTTTTCAATCAAAAGCATTTGGTGCAGATTTTATTTTACTGATAAGTGAAATTCTTTCTAAAAATCAGATAGCAGAATTAACTCAAGCTGCCTATGAAATTGGATTGGAAGTTTTACTCGAACTGCATTCGGAAGAACAGTTGAGTAAAATTGATTTTAATCTTAACAAACTGATTGG
>PVMK01138264.1_pt1 | contig 13585 bp, 11 predicted proteins | sample 1853481 | NCBI WGS metagenome assembly PVMK01 (sample SAMN08533507, study PRJNA380276) | Marine sediment metagenome, whole genome shotgun sequencing project. | reverse complement strand
CAACCAATTTTATTCCTGTAATTGAAAGTGAAAATTGTAATGGTTGTGGCAAATGCGTAAATGTCTGTCCGGTGGAGGCCATGTCCTTAATTTCAGCCAACGATCCTCATCGACCGAAAATGAAACTGGCGAGACTGGAGCAAGACCTGTGTTTAGGGTGTGGTCTTTGTGTCCGGTCTTGTACGAAAGATAGTATTCATTTGGAAGCCCGGCCGCAAAGGGTGATAACTCCCCTGAATGGAACGCACCGGGCAGTGATTATGGCGATCGAACGTGGGAAATTACAGCACTTGATTTTTGATAACCGTGTTTTATGGAGTCATCGTGCCCTGGCTGCTGTTCTCGGTGTTATTCTAAAACTTCCACCTTTAAAACAAGCCTTAGCTAGTCAACAGGTTAAATCCCGTTATCTTGAAGCGCTGATTAACCATAGGGAAGATTAGAGTCTTAGACCTTAAATAATTTGAATTCTTTACTGAGCTTCCGCCTATAATTTCATTCTGGCTTTCAATATTAGGGTTGATTGCATTTATTATTCCAGGAATTATTATCGGCGTAAGGCTATCCTTTTATTGCTTTCTTATAGTGTATGAAAATTATCAACCCTCCGAAGCAATCAAGGAAAGTTATCGAATAACCACAGGCTACACTTGGCAAATAGCTTATCCATTTTTGGTATTGAGTATTCCCATCATTGCTGCTAGTATTTTGATGCAAGAATTTTTATTAGCAATAGACTTTTATAATTTTTTTTCGGGAACTATCATTGATTCAATTTTTGCTATCCTTGGATGGTTGAACCTGATTTTATTATTCAGATTTTATTGTCTGTACAAGGATAAGGGTGAATTAAACATAGCCAACCGCGGAACCTGACCGGAAAAAACTATTCGGTTTTACCTAAAGACCTGTGCGGCGTCTAACGTAAGGTGGCCGGCATGTTAGCTCAATCGTTGGTCGTTTAATTTAAATGATCGGGGAGTGTTGATGAAACGATCAATCGCAATAGCGCGGCAGTCTGGCAATCCTCGAGGAATTTTTGGACGAATAATTGCATTTATCATGTCTTTTGAAACCAAGGAGATGAATCAAATTGGTTTAGACCTTCTGGAAATACAGCCAAAAGGGATATTAACAGCAACCGTTCCCTATATTGGTTAGTTGCTAGTAAAAATGACCTGATAATCAATGGTTAGAAGAAATTAGGAGATTACAAAACTATGGAAAACACTGACAAGTTGGCAGTTCTTATAGACGCCGAGAATGCTCAACCAAGCATTGTAGATGGTTTACTGGTAGAGATAGCAAATTACGGGGACAGCCAGCGTCAAGAGGATCTATGGCGATTGGACCGGGCCTAGCCTGAAAGGATGGAAAGAGGTTCTGTTGCAACATTCTATTCAGCCAATGCAGCAATTTGCGTACACAAAAGGAAAAAACGCAACTGACAGCGCGATGATTATTGACGCTATGGACTTATTGTACACCAGTCACTTTAACGGATTCTGTATCGTAACGAGTGATAGTGATTTTACCAAGCTGGCGTCAAGAATCAGAGAGTCAGGATTATTAGTGTATGGTTTTGGTGAGCAAAAGACGCCGTCCGCTTTTGTTTCAGCTTGTGACAAATTCATTTACACAGAGGTCCTTCGTGCAAAGACTGATGAAAGTGAAGCGATTGCCAAAAAATCCAGCAGCGCGTTAAAACAAGATACAAAACTGGTAAGCCTGTTACGTAATGCAGTGGAAGCGTCCTCCGATGAAAGTGGGTGGGCTCAACTTGGGCCTGTCGGCAGCAATATTGCGAAACAATCACCTGGATTTGACCCGCGCAATTACGGGTATGGAAAGCTGGGCGAGTTGGTTTCTGCAACAAAGCTTTTTGATATAGAAGCAAGGCAAATAGGTGCCACCAAGTCAAAGGCCCTTTATCTTCGTGATAAGCGGAAGAAATAGATTGAAGCATGAAACCAAGAGTAAGAATAGCTGCAGCCCGAACCCCGGACGGCGGCGAGATGGTGCTTTATCAGCATGGCCGTGATTTCTCGATCCAGATCAACGGTCAGGATTTGATGCTCAGTCGCCAACATGAGTCGGAACTGGAGCTGGCGCGGCTGGGTTGTGCCCATCTGGCTGATCGCAAGGCGCCCCGCATACTCATCGGAGGCTTGGGTATGGGCTATACCCTGCGCCAGGCTCTCGACATGCTCAGCCCCCGCGCCCAAGTGGTTGTGGGTGAACTGTTGGGTGCTGTCGTCGAATGGAATCGTGATTTTTTCGGGGAACTTAACGGCCATCCGCTGGGGGACGAACGAGTTGACCTCAAGACGGGCGATATCGCCGAGCTTATTTCACGTTCCCGGAGGAGATTCGATGCGATCCTGCTGGATATCGATAATGGTCCCGGCGTGATGACAGATTCAGGGAACCGCCGTCTGTACGGTCGTGAAGGTATTCTGGCCTGTCGCCGCGCGCTGCGCGAACAGGGGTGTCTGGCTGTGTGGTCGGCTGAGCCGAGTAAAAAATTCGAGCAGCTTTTAATGAGTTGCAGCTTCCATGTGCGCCGTTTCCGGCTTTCCGCCTACAAGGGCAGTAAATCGCAGTCACGTTTTGTATGGGTCGCTTCGGAGGACAAGGTTATCCTCCCCCGCGGTGGCGGCGAGCCGCGCCTGTCGCTCAAAACCGAGTCGAAGGGAAGTCGCAGACGGCCCCGAAAGAGACGATAGTCGCCGGCCTCTGGTGTCATCCCCCGGTGTGAAAACTGCCATGGCTATCAAGCGCCCTCATCGTTTTTCCCATGCGGATGGACGTCGGATTTTTTGGCTTGGGGTTCGGTATCGGTACGCCCCTATGGACTCTTTTTTTCGCCGCCATATGGGGGGTGACGGGAACGCTGTTTTTATCCAATAGTATATCAAATTATAGCTGATGAAAAAGCGGTCAAAGTTATTCGAATGTGGACCCATATACAATAGCCTGGCATAACAAGACGGAAGAACCAGACGTGAAAAAATATGCGGTTTACCGTTAAAGTATGTTCAAACAAGGAAGTCACGAGGCATGCTGGTTATTCGCAAACGTTAGTTGCCTAATAGATAAAGTAGAAAAATTAAATTGTTGGAGGGTAAAATGATTCTTTCATCGTCATTAATATGGTTTCTTGTCGGTGTTGCATTTTTAATTGCCGAATTAGCAGTGCCAGGGTTTATTTTAATTTTTTTTACAGCTGGATGTTGGATAGTGGCATTAATTACCTGGTTATCTGGTATTGAATTAACAAGTCAAATATTAATATTTATAGCGTCATCCTTAACGCTGCTTTTTACTCTACGCAAATACAGCCTGAAGATATTCAAAGGCAGGACTCGCGATAGTATTGATGATCACTACACGGATTCGAAGATTGGGAAAACAGCCATTGTTACAAAAACAATCACGCCTAATATGCCTGGTGAAATAAAAGTTATGGGGAGTTTTTGGAGAGCTGTTGCAGAGCTGGAAATTGAAGAAGGGCAATCTGTTTTAATAGAAAGTCAAGAGTCCGAGGATGGACTCACTTTTAAGGTTAAACCTGTATAAGGAGGAAAAAATGAACGAGTCATTGATTGTTGTCGGTGTATTAGCTGTCATTGTTATTGTCCTATTAATAAAAACAGCCGTTATTGTACCTCAAAGGTCGGAATACATTGTCGAACGACTTGGCAAGTACAGCCAATCTCTTAGCGCAGGCTTCCAGATTCTCATCCCTTTCCTTGATAAGGTAGCATACAAACGCTCCCTTAAAGAAGAGGTTCTGGACATCCCTTCACAGGATTGCATTACCACCGATAATGTATCTGTTGCAGTCGATGGTATTTTATATCTGCAGGTGATCGACAGCAAGCTCTCTTGCTACGGCATTGATAACTATAGGGTTGCGGCAAGCCAGCTTGCCCAAACCTCGCTCCGTTCAGTGATCGGCAAAATTGAACTTGACAGAACATTTGAAGAACGAGAGAGCCTAAACCAGCAGGTAGTTGCTGCAATTGATGAAGCGGCTCAGAATTGGGGCGTTAAGGTTTTGCGCTATGAGATCAAGGATATAACTCCACCTAAAACTGTAATGGAAGCCATGGAAAAACAGATGAAAGCTGAGCGAGAGAAACGTGCTGCCATTGCAACATCTGAGGGTGATAGACAATCCCGGATAAACCGTGCAGAAGGATTAAAGAAAGAAGCTATTGAGGTATCCGAAGGTGAGAAACAAAAGCGTATTAATGAAGCTGAAGGACAGGCCAAAGAAATCGAACTTATTGCCCATGCAACGGCTGAGGGTATTAGGAAAATTGCTGAATCTTTAAGTTTGACTGGTGGCGAAACAGCGGCAAATTTAAGGGTTGCTGAAAAATATATAGCCGAGTTTGGAAAGCTGGCCAAAGAAAATAATACCATGATAATCCCTGCAAACATGGGAGATATTTCAGCGATGGTTGCAACTTTAATGTCTGTACTCGGACATGCAAAACAAGGAAGTGAAACTAAGAGCGCATAGGGATGAGTATCCCATGGCTGGATACATTTAATTTTTCGCCTATTGATTCCTCAAGCGGGTCAGATACCTGATGCGCACAGCGCTGTGCGCCCTTGCTTCCAACCAGGGGGCCTATGGGTTTGCCAACGGGGTGGAGTGGTATGCCGCCGAAAAAATCAATGTTCACAACTGCCCTTCACTGAACTGGGGCGCGCCCGTCAACCAGGTAGACCGGATCCGTCGTTTAAATCAACTGCTCAAAGTACTGCCGGTGTTTCAGGGGCAAACGCAAGTAAAAATGGTCCAGGAGGACGGCGGGAACCATATCGTTCTGCTGCGTCGCCATATTCCCACCGGCAAATCACTGCTGGTGCTGGTCAACCTGGATGATGAAAACCAGACCCTGGCCACCTGGAATTCGTCGGCCACGGGTATGACGGATCCGCATTTCGTCGACCTTCTCAGTGATGCCCCGGTGAGCGTTTCACAATCAAACGATCGGCACACCTATTTACTGGATCCCGGCCAGGTGTTATGCCTTACCCAGGATGAAACAGATCGGCAGTCGCTGCAGCAACTGCCCGATGGGCCATTTTGGCTGCCGGGGCAGGTTGAAATCCAGCGTCTGCGGACCAAGGCCTTTGAAGTGTTTTCTTTTTATCATGGCACCCGGAATCTGGACGATCTTGATCCTGATCGCATGGCCGGGCAGCTGAAAGAAGATCCGCTAAGTTTCTGTAAAAGCATCAATCCGCTGAGCAGTGAAACCAGAGTCGTCACCTGGCAATGGCCGCGTGATCTTCGGCGGGAGGTCATGTTACCGCCGGGACATTTTCTGATCCTGCGGGCCGACTGTGCCTTTAGGGCCCGATTATTTGACGGAAAGCAGGCCCTGGCATGCGAAGATAGCCTGGAAAACGCCGAGGGGGCATTTTTTGCACTGTTTACGCCTGTCGTGCCACCTGAGTCAGCCAAGACCTATTGGCTGAAGCTATCCATCTTTTCACCGGATGGGGGTCGGCATGAAGAAGCCGCTCTTCTGGCGCTGCCCAAGCCCGATCGGATTCGGGTAAAACGAATGTTTCAGCGCCAGGAACTGCTGAGAAAACATTTGACGTTTCTCAATACCAACGGACGCGGGGCGATGCTGCGGATACCGATTTCCTGGGGCAAACTAACCAGCCGCTATGACTGCCTGCTGGCAGCCAACCTCCATGCCAAAATCCCTGAAGATCGCTGGATCATGTTCACCCGCTGCCGGGCCTGGCTGGTGTTTCAGGACTACTCCCAGGCATTAAACACCGACTGCCTGGAAGGATTTGCGCTAAGTGATGACCGGCTATTTTCGCCAGTTCCTCAATCCCGAAGGATGGCAGCAGGAAGCGTATCCGGAAACCGATCTTTATAGCCTGCCGGCCGAGCGCATGCAGGCTGAGGACGGAAATGACCTGACCGTCACCGTCACGGGGCCGGAGGGCGAGTTTTATGCCGTAATCTGGAAAATTATGATCGGTCGCATTCCGCTTTATCTGCTGGATACCAACATTGCAGATAACTCCTCCGCTCATCGCGAAATCACCTCACGTCTGTATGCCGGGGATGCCAAGACCCGGCTGACCCAGGAAATTCTGTTGGGAATCGGCGGCATGCGGGCCCTGAGCGCCTTGGGGATCAAACCCAAAGTTCTGCATATGAACGAGGGGCATTCGGCCTTTGCCAGCCTGGAACGGCTGGCGACGACCATGGCCGAAAATAATGTCGATCTTAAAACGGCCCTTGAAATCGTCCCCCGAACCACCGTTTTTACCACCCATACACCGGTGGCGGCCGGACATGACGAATTTTCGGTGGAACAGGTAAAACCCTATGTTGTACCGTTCGAAGAACGGCTCGGAACGTCGGTTAACGAAATTTTATCCTGGGGCCAACCGGAAGGATCAACCGCCGATGCCCCTCTTTCGATGTTTATTCTGGCCCTGCACATGGCGGCCTATTGCAATGGCGTCAGCAAACTACACGGATCGGTGGCACGACGAATGTGGTCCTTTGTCTGGCCCCATCGACCGGAGGAAGAAGTGCCCATTTCCCACATCACCAACGGCATCCACATACCATCTTATATCTCCCAGGAGTTTGCCTATCTTTTCGATCGCACGCTGGGTCCCGACTGGTATATGGGTTCCCGCAAACCGGAAAATATTCAACGCATTGATGAGATCTACGATGAAGAATTGTGGCGCGCCCATGAAATGAACCACTCCCGTCTGGTGCGTACCTGCAGAGAGCAGCTGGTCAAACAGTACGCCCGGCGAAATGCGGCCCACAATGTGCTGGAGGCTGTCGAAGCGGCTCTTGATACGGATGCACTGACCATTGCCTTTGCCCGGCGCTTTGCAACCTACAAGCGGGCAAATTTACTTCTGCAGGACCCGGAGCGCCTGGAAGCGATTATCAACAACAAAAACCGCCCGGTTCAATTTATCTTTGCGGGAAAAGCCCATCCCAAGGATGACGAAGGTAAGGAATTGATCAAGCGCCTGTTTCAGTTTGCGAGCAAACCGGAGGTGCGCGAGCAAGATCATCTTTCTTGAAGACTACGACATGCATCTGGCCCGTCATCTGCTGCAGGGAGCGGATGTATGGCTCAATACTCCCCGGCGGCCTTTTGAAGCCTGCGGAACCTCCGGCATGAAAGCGGCTATCAACGGGGTACTGAATGTCAGTGTGCTCGATGGATGGTGGGATGAAGGGTATACCGAAGAAAGAGGCTGGCGAATTGGAAACGGCGAGGAATACGAAGATAACGGTTATCAGGATGCCATTGAGAGCCAGGCACTTTACAATGTGCTGGAAAATGAGGTCATTCCGTGCTTTTATGACCGCAAAAATAGTAATCCGCCCACCTGCTGGATAAAAAAAATGAAGGCTTCCATGAAAATGGCCATGGAATCGTTTTGCAGTCTGCGCATGGTCTCGGAATATAAAAACCGCTATTATCGTCCGGCAGCCACACATTGGGATTTCCTGGTTGCCCGGAAAGCCGCTGAGGCCAAAAAACTGACAGCTCAAATAAGGCGGCTGCGAAGCCTCTGGAAAGAAATCAAAATCAATCCCCCTGCGCGGCAGGCCTCGGGACCTTATCGGGTCGGCGATGCCTTCCAGGTGACATCGGAAGTTCATCTCGCAGAGCTGCAACCCGACGAAATTGACGTAGAACTCTACTACGGAAATTTGAAATCCCTGGAGGAAGTAACCGCAAGCCATGTGCAGCCAATGAAGGTCATAGAAGACCGCGGTAACGGAAACTATCTTTACGGCTGTGACCTGGGTTGCGAAATTTCGGGACGATTCGGATACACTGTCAGGGTCGCGCCCAGCGGGGATGAACGGATTAAATCAACGCCGCGACTGCTGTCGTGGGCGTAAACCATAGAGGAATTCGGAAGTCGGAATGCGGAATGCGGAAAATAAGAAAAGGCGCAGGCGTGTACATGCGAATTAATCTGATACTTTTCGTCCTCGAAATAAGAATTTTATAGGGGACCACCTGACACCTGGTTAAAAAACCTGTAAAACTGAAGTAATATTTGAATACGCACAAGAGAGAATAAGGGACACATGAACGAAACCTCCTGCAACCCCCGCGTCCTGATCGTCACCCCAGAGGTCACCTATCTGCCGGACCGCATGGGCGGTCTGGCTTCCTTTTATACTGCCAAAGCAGGGGGCCTGGCCGATGTATCCGCCGCTTTGATCAGCGCGCTGTTTGAACAGGGAGCCGACGTTCATGTGGCCATGCCGGATTATCGCGCCCTTTTCAGCGACAAGCTGGCCCCGGTTTTAAAAAAAGAAATCAACCGCATCCAGCGCAAAATGCCCGATGACCGCATTCACCTGGCCGAAGACCGGGCCTTTTACTATATCAACCGGGTGTATTCTTCTTACGGGGGTGAAAACATCAAGCTTTCCCTGGCCTTCCAGCGCGAAGTCATCAATAACATCATCCCCCGGGTTCAGCCGGATCTGATCCACTGCAACGATTGGATGACCGGGCTGATTCCGGCCGTGGCCAGAGAACACGGCATCCCCTGTCTTTTCACCATTCATAATGTTCACACGGTTAAAACCACTCTGGCCCAGATGGAAGACCGGGGGATCGATGCCGCCTATTTCTGGCAGAATCTATATTTTGAGGATATGGCCACCGGTTACGAGCAGGTTCGTGAGACAAATCCAGTAGATCTGCTTACCAGTGGAATTTTTGCAGCCCATTTCGTCAATGTCGTCAGCCCCACGTTTCTGAATGAAATTGTCGAAGGCAAACATCTGTTTGTTGAACCCCAGATACACCGGGAATTGGCCAATAAGGAGCAGGCCGAGTGTGCGGCGGGCATCCTCAATGCACCCGATCCATCATTTAATCCCGCCCTAGACCAGGATTTGGCCCAAAAATTCGGCCCCGACGATCATGTGGCGGGAAAAAAGAAAAACAAGCGTTATTTACAAAAAAAACTGGGGTTCATCCAGGATGACCGGGCACCGATATTTTTTTGGCCTTCGCGGCTGGATCCGGTGCAGAAAGGATGCCAGTTGCTGGCCGATATCTTCTATAAGGTCATCTCCAGTTATTGGGATCAAAACCTGCAGATTGTCTTCGTGGCCAACGGCGACTATCAGATGCTTTTCAGAGACATCGTCAATCACCACCAATTTCAAAAGCGTGTGGCAATTTACGATTTCAGCAACGAAATGGAGCACCTGGCCTACGGTGCGTCTGATTTCATCCTGATGCCGTCGCGTTTTGAGCCCTGCGGCCTGCCGCAAATGATTGCTCCCATCTATGGAACGCTTCCGGTGGCCCACGATACCGGAGGTATCCACGACACGGTGACCCATCTGGATATTAAAAAAAATACGGGCAACGGCTTCTTATTCAAGACGTTTGATTCCAACGGTTTGTTTTGGGCCATCCAGCAGGCGATGCTGTTTTATAATCTACCGGCCAAAGAAAAAAAGAAACAAATCAAACGCATTATGACAGAAAGTGCCGCCATCTTTACCCATGCCGCTACGGCACGCCAGTACATCAAATTATATGAAAAAATGCTCCAGCGGCCGCTGATCAACGCTGCCACAGCGCCGGAATGTAGCCCGAAAATAGATACAAGTTAGGGGCTCCGCCCCAACCTGTCGAGAGCCTCAAGGTCGTGCGATTGGAATGGTGGAATGCTGGAATATTGGAAAAATGGGTCTTGGGATACTGCAATATTGGGTAAATGGTCCGCCGAAGGCGGATCGAACATAAAGTTTAAAATAGATTATATCCTTTGAAAACCCACTATTCCATCGTTCCATTATTCCATCATATAATACCTTATATTTTAAATAAGTTATAGAAATTCCGTGATGTTTAATTAATATGACTCTCAAAAAACAAACTTCTTCCAATAATATGGATGTCGAACAAAAACTGAGGCGCCTGCTGGAAAGCGATTCCTATTTAGCTCCCTATGAAAACACCATTCGCCGCCGCCTGTCTAAAATAGCCGCAACCGAAACCCGTCTCAGCGGCGGGGAAATGACCCTGGCCGACTTTGCCTCGGGCCATGAATACTTCGGCCTTCACTTTCAGGACAATGAATGGGTTTTTCGTGAATGGGCACCGAACGCCGACCGTATTTTTCTGATGGGAGATATGACCGGCTGGCAGGAAAAGGAAGAATTTGCGCTTACCCGGGTTAACGACAAAGATGTCTGGGAAATCCGCCTGGATGCGGACAGCCTGAAACACCGGGATTTGTATCGACTTCGGGTTCACTGGCCCGGTGGCCGGGGAGACCGTATTCCCGCCTATGCCCGGCGCGTCGTGCAGGATCCGACAACCTTGATTTTCAATGCCCAGGTCTGGTTTCCCGATAGTCCTTATCAGTGGCGCTGTATTGATTTTCATCCCCGGGCTGAAGCGCCGCTGATTTATGAAGCCCATATCGGCATGGCCCAGGAGGAAGAAAAGATCGGCTCATTTCAGCAATTCACCGCCGATGTCCTTCCCAGGATTGTAGAATCCGGTTACAACACCATCCAGCTGATGGCAGTCCAAGAGCATCCGTATTATGGATCTTTCGGCTATCAGGTGTCTAACTTTTTTGCCGCCTCGTCCCGTTTCGGCACCCCGGATGATCTCAAAGCCCTGATCGACGAAGCCCACGCAGCCGGCCTGGCGGTATTCATGGACATCATTCATTCCCATGCCGTGTCCAATGAAACCGAAGGCCTCAGCCGCTTCGACGGTACTTTGTATCAATACTTCCATGATGGGCCCCGCGGGCTTCATGAGCTCTGGGACTCCCGCTGCTTTGATTACGGCAAGCATCAGGTCCTGCATTTCCTGCTTTCAAACTGCCGGTTCTGGCTGGATGAATACCGTTTTGACGGGTTTCGCTTCGACGGTATCACCAGCATGCTTTATCTTCATCACGGCATGAACAAAGCCTTTACGTCTTATGATGATTATTTTGAAGACAGCGTGGATGAGGAGGCCCTGGCCTATCTGGCACTGGCCGGTAAACTGATTCATGCCGTGCGGCCCGATGCACGAACGATTGCCGAAGATGTCAGTGGAATGCCGGGGCTTGCCGCACCCTTGGAAACCGGCGGCTATGGATTTGACTATCGCTTTGCCATGGGGGTTCCGGACAACTGGATCAAGCTGATTAAAGAAGTAGCGGATGAAGACTGGCCCATCAGTCAGCTCTGGCATGAGCTGACCAACCGGCGGGCGGAGGAAAAAACCATCAGCTATGCCGAATCCCACGACCAGGCCCTGGTAGGTGATAAATCCATCATCTTTCGCTTAATCGATGCCGACATGTATGAACATATGCAGGTAAATGATGAGAATATCCGGGTAGACCGCGGCATGGCACTGCACAAAATGATCCGTTTGATTACCCTGGCCACCGCCGGCGCCGCCTATCTGAATTTTATGGGCAATGAATTCGGTCATCCGGAGTGGATTGATTTTCCGCGGGAGGGCAATAACTGGTCCTATAAATATGCCCGGCGGCAGTGGCATCTGGCGGATGATCCCAATTTAAAATATCAGTTTAGCGCCCGTTTTGACCGCGATATGATCACGCTGGCCAAAAAATTTCGGCTTCTGGATACGCCCGGTCCAAACCTTATATATGAACATGACGATAACAAGATAATTATTTTCGAACGCGCTGGACTGTTATTTGCCTTTAACTTCCATCCGGATCAATCCTATTCAGACTACCGCCTTGAAGTCCCGCCCGGCAGGTATAAAATGATTTTCAACAGCGATGCCGCCCGGTACGGCGGTCATCGCCGCCTGCAACCGGACCAGGAACATTTGACCGGCTTTGAAGTTGTCGCCAATCATAAACGCCATTTTCTCAGTCTGTATCTTCCCTCCCGAACAGCCCAGGTGTTACAGCATATCAATTGAAGCTGGAAGTTTTCTCAATACTCTTTTTTCCGGGTTGGATTAGACCTGACGCCGGCGCGTATTGCAAAAGGCGACAACAGCAGGAAGAGCCCCCCCAAGGATTCAAGCGCCTCCTCGAGGTTGGACGAAAAAGGCGGTTTCCAGGAGGTGTCCCAGAGAATCAACCAGCCGACTCGTTTTACAATACCGCGGTCGAGCAGCTGGGAACTTAGATAACACACAAAACACATGCCCAGAAACGATGTTGCCCATTTTGATTGCAACAGGGAGGCAATGCGATCCGGATATCGGTTCCCATAGATGATGAGCCCGATTAAAGCGGCATAGAGAATGACGGTTGAACCCTGGCCCATGAGTTCACGCCCCAGTACAAAAACGCTGAGGATCGCTAAAAAAGCAAAGGCGGTATCCCGGCTCACCCACAAGCGCAGTAAAGAAACGAGCAAAAAACCGGCCAGCAAAGCCGGATGCACAACTTCCATCAGGGGTTTGAATACACTATGATCCCCCCACCCTTGAAAATCGGCTTCGCGAAAGGCTATAAACCAGCACGATATACAAAATGGGCACAATCAGCAGAACCCCATTTAAAATCTCGGCGCACCCAGCCAAGCATGGAAGACAGGAAGCTGCGTATGGTCCGGCCTTTTTGGAGTCGCCCCGAATTCAATGAATCCCATAAGGCCTGTAGGCCCCTTTCGTATTTATTATTGGTGGCTTTCAAATGATCCAAATATAAGTTAAGCCCTTTTATATGTCAATTTAAAAGCCTGCCTCTAAAAACCGGACTAACCCGTGTCATGTCCCTAATGTTGGTTTGACTTCCCATATGATCTGGAATATATACACCTTCGTCCATTTCTGTAACGACTCAGCCGTTCTTAAAAACGATCGGACCCATCCGGTGGTGACTGATGAAAAATAAAAAAAATCATTATACATGGTGGATGCCCACTTACATCACCCTGTTGATTATGGGCATCTTTATACTGGCCATGTTTAAAATCGACCAAACCACGGCACTGTCAATGCTGAAAGACGACGGACTGGTCCAGATTTTGACGGCAGTGGTTTTAATCGCAAGTTGCTTACTTTGTCTGCAACGCGCACTGCGCAAAATTCCCCCGGCCTTCAAGTGGGCGGAATTAAGCTATTTGCTCCTGATCTACACTATGAGAGAAATGGATTTTCACCGTTTGTTCACCGAAGAGCATGTGAGCAGATGGAAATTGTATGCCGGGCCCTTCCCCCTCCATGAGAAAATTATCGGAGGGGTTGTTGTACTGTTGACCCTAATCGTGATGCTTCATTTTATCGGGAGCAATTTACCGATTTTTTGGAAATCTCTGAAAGAAAAGCAGTCATGGGCTGTACATGTAATTTTCTGGGCTGTTTTATTGTTCAGCTCCCAGATGTTGGATAAATCCAGATGGCACGGCATTTTTGTTGAAGTTGCCCTGGAAGAAAATTTGGAATTTGGGGCCGCGATAATGATCCTTATGATTCTGATAACATATCCCTTGAAATTATCTCACAACCCCGCAGAGTCGCAATGAGGGAGTAGAAATGCACGTGGCAGTATTCGCGGACCTCGAGGGCGCCTT
>PVMK01155414.1_pt1 | contig 13587 bp, 10 predicted proteins | sample 1853481 | NCBI WGS metagenome assembly PVMK01 (sample SAMN08533507, study PRJNA380276) | Marine sediment metagenome, whole genome shotgun sequencing project. | reverse complement strand
ACCTCGGAATGGATTACTTCTGGATTACGCGAACTGGATGTGCAAACCAGCTCACCAGAAACCATGCGAAAAAGCAGGGATAATGTGGGCATTCTGCCTGGAAATCCTGAAAACAAGATCAGCCTGTTTGAACTTACCGGAGCTAAATTCGTGGTAACAGGTTCCTATTATTCCATCGCAGATCAAATCCAGGTATCCTCCCGCATAGAGTCGACCGAAACGGGAGATATCATTTACGATTTCCCAACCTTATCTGGACCTTTAGACCAGAAGGAAAACCTGATTGGAGAAATCCGGGAGAAAATAAAGGGGTACTGGGCTGTGAAAGAAGCAGATGGCCTGGCCATCTACAGCCCTCCGAAATACGAGGCCTACCAGGCGCTGATGGAGTGTGATGGTAACCCTTCGGATTATTATTGTCACCTGAAGGCTCTCTCCCTGGACAGCACATTTATGCTTGCCCGGGTGTATATCTATCTCTCCAGCATGGCGTGGGGAAAGGATTCTGTGCACGAAGCCACCCGACGCTACATAGAGGATCACTTGAATGAGTGTACTGAGTTTGAGAGGAACCACTTCAATTCCGTAGAAAATATGAAGGCTCACAGGTATGAGGCTGCAGCCAGAGCCCTGGATGAAAACATTCGTCTTGATCCCTGGGATCTGTCCTCCATACACGAGTCGGCTCAATACTGGTTGGGGATCAACCGGCCGGAAGAGGCGGCTAAACGTTATAAACCCCTTTTTGATCAGTACGATGTTTTCAAGGAGCGTTTAAACGGGAATATCTACCGCAATTATTTTTATGCATTGAATCGCCTCAACCGGAGTAAGGAGGTGTTGGATCTGGTATTGGGATTTGAAGCTGAGGATTTTCAGAGAATGCATTCTGGGAGCCGGTCCCAATTGGTAAGGTCTCTGCTGAAGCTTGGAGATTATAAGCAGCTCGAGCTTGTAATCAATCTAATGCGGGAGAGTGGAATAGAGATGGATTACATAAGGTATGCCTTTATCTACAACGAATTGTTTCCGGATGATACGGACAATTTTTTTGCCAATGACCTTATGGAAAGGCTGGATTCTTATTCTGACCCTGAGGATAGCTGGGATTATGGCATGATGACCTCGGTTTATATGTATAATTATCGTTCCAAAGCTTTTGCTTTATACGTATTAAAGGAATACGAGCAGGCAGCCGGGATCCTATTGGACTTAAGGCTGATAGATTGGGATAATTATTTTTCAGGGGAGGAAGTTAAGACATGGTATATGAAAATCTGGGTGGAAGGTTTGCTGGGAACAGTCTACGCCAGGCAGGGAAATGAGGGAAAGGCACAGGCCCAGTTGGAGGTGTTAGAATCCCTTCACCGGGAGGATCCAAAGGCCATGAGCCGCATGCGGCAGGGAGAGGTTCCCTATTACCAGGCCCGGATCTATGCCATCCTGGGAGATCAGTACTTGGCTGTGGAACACCTGAAGGAGTCCATGGCAGAGGGTAGGATGAGCGAGCATAGCAATTTTGTGCAGGACTGGGATCTGACCAGTCTGCATGATTACCCTCCCTATCAGGAACTTTTGAATATCAAGAACTAAATGCCCAAATGATGGTGTAAAAAAACAGCCCCTGATCAAAGTGACAGGAGCTGTAAATTATATTAACTTGGAATATTCTTCGCGAGCAAAGCTGCTAATGAAAAAAGAGCCCTACACCAAAATTCAGGCAGGAATGATCGGTTGTATTGCTGGTTTTGAAGGCGTAATCGTACCTGGCAAAAACATTTAAGCTCAAACTGAAATTGATTTCATATAGAAGGCCTATCTGGGGAAAGAGACCAAAATGCCATTCCTTGTTTTCAACATAATAGATCCCCATATCTGTACGTTCATTAATCTTATAGGCACCCAGTCCACCAGAGAAATATGGAGTCATAGCACCGTCGGTTCTTATAAAATAGGTCAAACCGGTAGTGATGGGAAAATTGTTAATGTACCTGTAGGCTTTTCCCGTAACATCTGTCATCCCATCGTCACTGGTGTAGGTCTGAAAATCTCTGGCCTCATAATAAGTGCTCCAGGAAAATCTTCCGTCGATGGAGAGGTTATCGTTCATCATTCGGCCAAAATTAAAGGTAGCTCCTCTGAAACTGGCTGTGGAGAGAAAATCCTTACTGCTTCCCATAGGGATCCCAATATCGTAACTCACATTGGTATACCAGAACTGGCCAAATCCGTTTAATGAAACAAACAGGGCAGCTACGGCAATTAGTATTTTTATTTTTTTCATGATTCTATGATTCAAAAGGTAAAACAGGCATTATTATTTCATGTATGGATCAGTGAAGAGGTACTGCGATTGGCGAAAGGATTGATCAATTCCTCGGTCGATCCTCCATCGCATATTGGCAGCATCTCCGCTGAGCAAACCATTGACAGTTGCCTGCCAGGGAATTGGAACGATCGCCTCATCATGATCAATCCCCTTGATATCTGCCATTTCAATAAACAGGCTTCCTGTTGAGTAGCTATAAGAATAGGGATATCCCCATCCGTAACCTGGATACCAGGGGTAGCCTGGATAGTAACCTCCCCAGCCTCCACCCCAGCCATAGCCCGGGTAGCCCCACCAGCCACCTCCGCCAGGGATGTAGCCAATACCTGAGTACTCGGTGGAGGTAGCAATAACTGAAACTAAAACATCTGAAAATTCGATAAGTATGGAGTCCGGTGTATCACCTTCCATCCTGGTATATCCGGCTGTGTCGAGATATGCAGCAATGTTTGCCAGAATTACAGCATCATATGCGCGATTCACATCATTATCTTTTCCGTCCTCAACGATGTGGTGGATGGAGTCGTCCATAAAGTATGTCTTATTATTTGGGAAATCAAACTCAGCATCATGCTGTGTGATTACAATATCTGTCTCGTTGTAATATTCCGATCCTCCCGGGTAGCAGGAGTACATCAAAGGAATGATGGCTGCTGATAAGAGGTAAATAAGGTATTTTCTAATGTGCTTTGTATGGCTATTCATTGTTAGATATTTTATAGTACAGTATAAATTTATTATAAATCCCTGAAAGATTTGCATACCCATAACAAATATTAAGATCAAATGTTGCAATCTCCAGTGCATTTATGCTAAAATGGACAATACGTTAATCTTTCTAAAAAACCTGAAGGTTTCACAACACTTATTAAAACCTTTCACTCCATGGGATGTTATCTCATTATTGATAATTTATTACATGCTTAATTCAACTATTTTACCCTCATGAAAAATTTAATCAGCGCGGCACTCTTGTCACTGGGTTTGATGGCCCTTGCCATAGGATGTAAAGAGCAAGCTACCAGTCAGATGCCACCTCCCAATGTGCATGTGGTCCAGGTTATACAGCAGGATATTCCCCTGGTGGAAGAGTTTGTGGGCCAGACCTATGGTCTGTTCGATATTACCATCCAGGCCAGGGTAGATGGCTTTCTGGAAGGAATTTATTTTGATGAGGGAAGGAGGGTAAAGAAGGGTCAGTTGCTTTATTCCATCTCTCCGGAACTCTTTGAAGCAAAAGTGGCCACAGCCAATGGGCAACTGGCGGAGGCAAGTACCAGGTTGGTCAAAGCTGAAAACGATCTCAACAGGATAGAACCTCTTGCAAAGAAAAATGCGGTTAGTCAGAGTGACCTCGATGCAGCTGTTGCTCAGCGCGATGCAGCCATTGCATCGGTCCATGCAGCCGAGGCAACCCTGGAATCGGCAAAGATCGAACTGGGATTCACTAAAATCTACTCACCCATCAATGGAATCATTGGAAAAACTGAAGTCTACCCAGGCGACTATGTGGGCAAGGGTTTTACCAACGTGATATTAAACGAGGTTTCCCGTATTGATACCATTCTGGTCAATTTTCATCTGCCTGAAGAGAAGTATATTGAGATCGCACGTTATCTGGCCCAGAGAACCAGTGAGCAAGAAGGCGAAGATGAGAAGGAGTCTGAGTCCAGAATTACGATGATCCTTTCGGATGGATCTGTCTACCCCCATAAAGGAAAAATCAGGTTTATAAACCGTCAGGTAAATGCCACAACCGGTACCATACTGGTACAAGCATCATTTCCCAACACAGACAACTTTCTGCGCCCGGGACAATTTGCAAAAGTGAGTACGGTCATTGATGTAATTAAAGGAGGATTGCTGGTGCCTCAACGATCTGTTCAGGAGTTGCAGGGCAACTACAATGTAATGGTGGTGAATGATAATAATGAGGTCGAATTCCGGAGTATCGAGGTGAGTACCACGTACAATACCAGTTATATGGTGGTCTCTTCGGGGCTTGAACCGGGAGAAAGGGTAGTGTATGAAGGACTTCAGAAAGTAAAGAGCGGAACCAAAGTCAATCCCGTTGTGAAGGATATCTCCAAATCAGAATCAGAAAACTAGAATCAGATGGGTAATTTTTTCGTTCGACGTCCAATTGTAGCCATGGTCATAGCCATTGTTATTCTCATTGTGGGTACCCTTTCTTTGCTCAATCTCCCCATGGAGCAATACCCCGATATAACTCCTCCCATGGTGGAGGTAAGTGCTAATTATACCGGAGCCAATGCATTGAATGTGGAGCAGTCGGTGGCTACTCCTCTTGAACAGCAGATCAATGGAGTAGACAACATGATCTATATGAAGTCCATCAATGCCAATGATGGTTCCATGAAGATACAAATCACCTTTGAGGTGGGTACAGACCCCGATATGAATACAGTCTTTTCTCAGAACCGGGTCTCCTCAGCCACCCCTAAATTACCTGAAGAGGTAAAGCGAATCGGTGTAAATACCGATAAAACCATGAGTAGCATGATCATGGCCATCTCTCTATATTCCGATGGGCGATACGATCAGGATTTCCTTGGGAACTATGCGCTGATCAATATTAAAGACATACTGGCCCGAATCAAGGGAGTAGGCAGAGTAAGTGTACTTGGAGCAAGCGATTACTCAATGCGCATATGGGTACAACCAGATAAGCTCGCACACCTGGGGATTACTGTACCCGAGATTACCAATGCCATCAGAGAGCAAAATGTAATTGTACCCGGGGGCAAATTTGGCGCTGAACCTGCTCCTGAGGGCACTGACTTTACATACAGTGTCAGGATGCCCGAACGACTTGTCTCCGAGGAAGAGTTTGGGGCCATCGTGGTAAGAACCCTCTCTGATGGATCTCAGGTGAGGATCAGCGATATAGCCTCAGTGGAACTTGGGGTGGAATCCTATAATGTGGTCACCCGTTTTGCAAAAGAGGAGTGTGCACTAATCACTCTCTATCAGGCACCGGGAACCAATGCAGTGGATCTGGCCAGTCAGGTAATCTCCGCCATGGAGGATATGAAAGGCTCTTTTCCTGAAGGTGTCAACTACGAAGTTGGCCTCGACTCCACGCTACCCATCACCGCAGGGATCAGGGAGATTGTGATTACCCTGCTGATCGCTCTGGCCCTGGTTATCCTTGTCGTTTTCATCTTTATCCAGGATTTCAGGGCCACCCTGATTCCAACCATTGCCATTCCTGTTTCACTGATTGGAGCATTCGCTATTTTCCCACTACTTGGATTTACCATCAATGTGCTGTCACTGCTTGGATTGGTTCTGGCCATTGGAATCGTAGTGGATGATGCCATTGTGGTGGTGGAAGCGGTGCAGGTGAACTTGCAGAAGGGGATGAACTCAAAAGAGGCGACCATTCATGCCATGAAGGAGGTAACGGCCCCTGTGATTGCCACCACCCTGGTACTGGTGGCTGTATTCATTCCGGTGGCTTCCATGGGAGGAATTACGGGCAGGTTGTACCAGCAGTTTGCCATTACAGTTGCTGTTTCTGTGGTTTTTTCCTCATTGAACGCACTGACCCTCAGTCCGGCCTTATGTTCACTCCTGCTTCGCAAACCAGAACCCATGAAGGGACCATTGGGCTGGTTTTTTAAAAAATTCAACAAAGGATTTGACCGCACTTCGGTGGGTTATATGAAATTCACCAATATTCTGACCAGGAAGTTGAAGCGCGGGGTGGTATTCATAGTGATCCTCACAGCATCCATTGTAGTTATTTCGAAATTTGTTCCCGGAGGATTTGTGCCGGAAGAGGACCAGGGTTACATATATGTTAATATGCAATTGCCAAATGCAGCCTCTTTACAGCGGTCAAATGCAGTGATGGCTAAGATTGAGAGCATTCTGGTTGGGTTTGAGGAGGTACAATATATAACCACCGTTTCCGGATTCAATCTTCTTTCCGGCAGCATGTCCACCAACTCGGGAGTAGTATTTATTACACTCACCGATTGGAAAGAGCGTGATCTTACTGCACTTGAACTGGCCAAAAAATTGAATGTGGCTTTCTACATGGGGATCCCCGATGCACAGGTGTTTGCATTTGGACCTCCTGCCATTCCCGGGCTTGGAACAGGCGCCGGATTTACCATGATGATACAGGATAAGGGTGGTAATTCCATCGATTACCTGTCGGAGCAGACCATGAAATTTATTTCAGCTGCACAGGAACGTCCCGAAATCGGAAATGTGTTTACCACTTTTCAGGCCAATACGCCCCAACGATCGATTGAGATCAACCGGGATAAGGTATTGAAAACAGGTGTTGCCCTTAACGATCTGTACACCACCATCAGTGCTTTTCTGGGTGGAGCCTACGTGAATGATTTTAACCGGTTTGGCCGGTTGTATAAAGCTTATGTGCAGGCCGAACCCGACTACAGGCAGAATGAGGATCAGCTTTCTCTCTTTTTTGTAAAGAACAGTGAAGGAGAGGATATTCCACTCTCTTCCTTGGTATCGGTAAGCAAAATTTCGGGACCGGAATATACCTACCGGTACAATCTTTACAGGGCGGTAGAGGTTTCCGGAACACCGGCTCCCGGTTACTCTTCCACCCAGGCACTGGATGCACTGGAGGAGGTGGCAGCTGAGGTACTGCCTTTCGATATGGGATTTGAATGGAGCAATATGTCCTACCAGGAGAAGGCCGCTTCAGGTTCGGGCAATGTGGTTTTCCTTTTTGCACTAATTTTCGTATTTCTGATCCTGGCCGCTCAGTATGAAAGCTGGTCTTTACCTTTCAGCATCCTTCTGGGGACGCCATTCGCTATTTTTGGGGCCATGCTCTTCCTGATGGTGGCCCGGTTTTTTAGTGAAACTTTTGAAAACAATGTCTTTACCCAGATCTCGCTGGTGATGCTGATTGCCATGGCGGCAAAAAATGCCATCCTGATTGTGGAATTTGCTAAATTGAAATTTGATGAAGGGATGAGTCTTGAAGAGTCGGCCAGGGAGTCGGCCCGCCTTAGGTTCCGTCCCATATTGATGACGGCCTTTTCATTTATCCTGGGGATATTTCCGCTTGTAGTTGCAAGCGGAGCGGGGGCAGAGGCGCGTAAGGTGATGGGAATGACGCTACTGGGAGGCATGACCCTTGCCACCCTGCTGGGTGTTTTCTTTTATCCCATGCTTTTTGTGCTTATAGGGAAGCTTGGCAAGTATGAGGAGAAGCGAGATAAACTGCAATCACAAACATCAAAAGATTGACCCGATGACCATATTTAAAATGAATTTCATAAAACCCGTAATTCTTGCCACTGTGCTGGCCATTTCGGTGGCAGGTTGCATGGTGGGCCCTAAACTTGAAAAACCGGTAGCTGAATCTGGCGAGCAATTCAGATTCGACAGCATTGCCGAAGATTCAATGGTCAACCTGGCCTGGTGGGACCTCTATGAAGATCCCATGCTGGATACCCTTATCTATCTGTCCCTGGAACACAACCAGGATATTCTGATTGCCATGTCACGCATCGAACAGGCCTATGCGGTACTTGGGGTATCGAAAGCAGATTTGTGGCCCTCCTTCGGGTATGATGTATCTGCCTCCTACGGCAATCCAGATCCCTCATTCCAGAGCAGTGATGCGGGTGCACTCTTTAACATCACCCCCAATGTATACTGGGAACTGGACTTCTGGGGAAAAGTTAGAAGATCCAATCAGGCTGCAAGAGCTGAAATCGCAGCTTCAGAAGAGGCACTCAGGTTGGTTCAGATTAGCCTGATTGCAGCTGTGGCCGATGGCTATTTCCAGCTGTTGGATTTCGATAAAAGGTTGGAGATCTCACGCCGCACCTGGGAGACTCGAAAGAAATCTCTCTGGATCATTGAACAACGTTTTTTTTACGGTACGGTTCCGGAAATAGATCTGAACCAGGCCCAGCAGCAAGAGGCCATCGCAGATGTGGCCATCCCAACGTATGAAAGGAGTGTGGCACGTACAGAAAATTACCTCAGTGTGCTTATTGGTGAGAATCCAAGGAACATCCAGAGGGGAACATTAGACAAGCTGGTTAGTCCACCCGAAATACCCGTGGGAATTCCATCGGATTTGTTGCAACGCCGACCGGATCTGGTACAGGCGGAGCAGCTATTTTATGCAGAGACTGCAAGAATCGGAGTGGCACAGGCCATGAGATTTCCCTCTTTTAGCATCACAGGCGCACTTGGTGTAGCCAGTGGCGACCTCTCTTCCCTGGTAAGTGGGGATGCCCTTATCTACTCCATTGGGGGCAGCATGCTGGGCCCTATCTTCAATTTTGGAAAGAACAAGCGCAGGGTGGAGATCCAGAAGGCGGTAGCTGATCAATCGCTTTACCGGTATGAGCAGTCGGTCCTGAATGCATTTCGGGAGGTGGATGATGCATTGATTGATATCCATACATACAAGAAAGAGTCTGTATCAAGGCAAAGACAAATGACTGCTGCCATCAATGCAGCCAGTTTATCACGGGCCAGGTATGATGGCGGGCAGACTGGATACCTTGAAGTGCTTGAAACAGAACGATCCATGTTTACCTCTGAGCTTGAGGCCACTGCTGTCAGGAAGAACTATTTGTCGGCATATATCTACCTCTATAAAGCGCTGGGAGGGGGGTGGATAACTCCTGAAGAGGAAACCGCATCGGCAGCTGCACAATAAGCTGCTTCAGTTATGTGGCGCAATCCACACAGCTTAAACTTTCGGGCCGGTAGAGAATTCTTGCCTCCGGAATTGCTTTGCCACATTTGATACATTTACCGAAGTCGCTGGTTCCCACAAGTGACTGTACCCTTTGTAAATTTCTCAGTTTCTTCTCTGCCTGTCGAAGGGAAGCTTCAGTCACACTTTTATTATTGATTGCATCCATGCGGGAAATGCGACCAATGGCATCATCAGGAGCCACAGGTTTTGTCATCTCTTTATACTCTGCGATTAATTTCAGTGTCTTTTTAATCTCCTGCAGAATTTTTTGTTTAATTTCCTCCATTTTCATAGTCAATACCTTTGTAAATCATTCTTATCCAAATATATAACTTAGTTAATTTTAGAGATAAACTGAAAAATAGTTATATATTACAAAACTAACCCAAACTTAACAAAATGGATAAAGCTTCAACCATTGTGCTCGCATCCTCATTGATAATAATCATGCTCGGCATGGGCCTGTCCCTGGTGATGGATGATTTTAAAAGGATTATAGTCTATCCCAAAGCCATCCTGGTGGGATTGGTGAATCAATTGATTTTTCTTCCATTGATTGGATTCGGGATTGCAGTTGGTTTCAAGCTGGCTCCCGAAATTGCCATCGGGATCATGATACTGGCAGCGTGTCCGGGAGGCCCTACCTCAAACCTTATTGCCCACCTGGCAAAAGGAGATACTGCCCTCTCAGTAACCCTTACAGCTTTAAGTAGTTTTATCACCATCCTGACCATCCCTTTTATTGTCAATTTTGCACTGGAGCACTTTCTTGAAAAAGGTGAAATGATCAGACTGGATGTGATGGATTCAATCAAGAATATCTTTATTATCATCATCATCCCCATTGTTATTGGAATGTTGGTCAGGAGATATGCCCCTGAGTTTTCAAAAAAAATGGGTAAACCAGTGAGGATTGCATCGGCTATTGTGCTGGCCCTGGTGATCATCGGAATTGTGATCAAGGAGAAAGAGAATTTCGTCTCTTATTTTCAGCAGGCCGGGATTGCGGCACTATTGCTCAATTTGATCAGCATGGTGGTGGGCTATTTATCTTCCAGACTGTTAAGGATCATGGATCGAAGAGCCATCTCCATCTCTATTGAATCGGGTATCCAGAATGGAACCCTGGCTATAACTGTTGCCGTGGTACTTCTGGGAAGTACTGAGTTTGCAATTGCCCCGGCCATTTATAGCCTGATTATGTTTTTTACTGGCGGGGTAGTCATCTACCTGGGGCTGAGAAAGGACAAGAGGAGAACCGATGCAGTAGATACCTAGCCCCGGTTTAATTTTCCGCGGTCCTTGCCGGTGATTTCCTTTAGTATCTTACAGGGATTTCCAACGGCGATCACATTGGAGGGAATATCCCGGGTTACCACACTGCCCGAGCCAATCACTACATTGTCACCAATGGTAATACCCGGGTTGATTACTACATGACCACCGATCCACACATTGTCTCCGATAACCACAGAGAGGGCATATTCCAATCCTTCATTTCTGTCGAAGTGATGTAGGGGGTGTCCGGCTGAATAGATGCCCACATCGGGACCAATCAGTGCATTATCGCCGATTTTGACTGAAGCACAATCCAGGATCACCAGGTTAAAGTTGGCATAGAAATTCTCTCCCACTTCAATATTGTAACCATAATCGCACCGAAAAGGAGGCTCCACGCTTATGTTTTCGCCGGTTTTACCAAGCAGTTCCTGGAGGAGCTCGTTTGGCCTTTCAGAATTTTCCGGGTGGAGGGCATTGAATTCGTAGACCAGGGTTCTGGCTTTGAGCCTTTCTTTGCTAAGTTCTTCACCAAAAGCGTAGTAATGTTCTCCGGAGAGCATCTTTTCCTTTTCGCTTTTCATTTCGTAATTAATTTCTCTTTCTTAAGTAAGTTTAGAAGGTTATAGGAGTACTCTTTAAAAAAACTGTCGATGCTGGATGGATTATAAGCTTCAGATTGTATGGACCAAAGTAGCTCATCTGCCTCCAGGTCATAAAAATTGCTCTCAATGTAGTAAGTCCTGCTGGTGGTATAGTAGCCCGGAGCATATACATAGGGATAGTAGTAATTATAATACCCATAGTAACTGCCATACATGCCATAGCTCATGGGTGAGTAATAGCCACTGGTCTGGTAATAGGTTTCAGATTTCACATCCAGCACTGCCAGGACAAATACCGCATCACAACCGGTTTTTTTAATGGCTTCCGCAAGCTGTTCCTTGGTGAAGGTCTCGGAGAGGGAGATGTTTGGCGGAAATACATCTGTGCTTCTTACCGCGTTATTCCCCCTTGAGTTAATGGTCCGGGCCATCTGGTCTTCAATATCGAAACTTGCTCCATTGTTTTGAGAGAGTACCATAACGAAGATGGACTTGTAGGGATCCTTCTCTAAAGCTTCGGGATTGATCCAGGAGTTGGTAATCTTTTGGCTTGCGCAGGCTGAAATCAAGAAGGCAATCAGCAAGCCTATGAATAATTTAGTTTTCATAATTCTTTTTTAGTTCTTGTTTGAAAATGTTTTGAATCGCCCCATTCCCCGTAGCCAATCTCTCCATCGACGAGCTGGATGCGAACATCCAGGCAGTTTTTACACTCCTCAGGTTCTTCATCTACACAGGGCTTATTCTCGTAAAGTGCGTAATCGTTTCGGAATTTGCCGGGCGTAATATTTGGCATTATAATATTAGCTCCTATTTTTACTGCTTTCTCACGGCCCAGGGGATCGATGGCCTGAAGGGCAGTGGCGGCGGCTATATTGATGTCCTTCATAAGAATCCGAAGGATGGCAATCATCTTCAGAGCCAGATCAAAGCGATCCTTGATGGGCATTAGCTCATTCCTGAATTGATAAAGAGGTGTATCCTGATGCTCTATGTAGGGTCCCATACCCACCATATCCACATCAAAATCGCGCATAAAGAGAAGGTCATCGGCCAGGTGACCCGTATTCTGGAAGGGCAATCCGATCATAACTCCGGTACCGGTTTGGTATCCAATGGATTGAAGTAATTTTAGACAGTTCAGCCGTTTTTTGAAATCGTGATGGTTGTCGGCGGGATGGTACCTGTGATAGAGTTCGGGGGTAGAGGATTCAATTCGAAGCAGGTATCGGTGGGCTCCTGCCTCAAACCAGCGCTCGTAAACCTCCCTGCTCTGCTCACCAAGAGAGAGGGTGATACCCAGCTTTCCATCCGAGAGTTTTTTAATCTCCTTGAGCAGGCTCTCAATTCTGAGTGTAAAGGCAGGCGATTCTAACTCTCCGGCCTGCATCACAAAGGATCCGTAGTGATTGATGTGGGCGAAACGGGCTGCCTCCAGAATCTGTTCATCGCTTACATTGTAGCGTTGGGCCTCGCTGTTGGATTTCCTGATCCCGCAATAGTAACAATCCTTCCCGCAGATATTGGAGAATTCCACCAGTCCACGAAAGTGCACTTTCTTCCCAATCTCCTTTAATTTGACCTCTGTGGCTTTATTAAAGAGAAGCTGTTTTTCCTCTTCCTCCGAATCCAGTAAGATGATCAGATCTTCCCGCTCCAGTATCTCCTTCTCCAGTATTTCTTTAACGCTCATCTTACAGGTATGATGTGGTGTTGGGCTCAAAGTTTACAAAGGGGGCTATGGCCCGGTTATAGATTCCATGCATATAGGCGATGGCCATCCCGTAGTTGGTGACTGGAATCCCGGCATCCACTGCAGGCTTCAAGCGATTAATAAGTTGCTTGCGTGTAATCATGCAGCCCCCGCATTGAATTACCATGCTGTAATCTTCAATTCCCCCGGGGATCTTATTGAGCCCGGCTACCACCTCAAATTCCAGCTGCTTGCCCGAAAAGCTGGACAACCACCTGGGTATCTTTATTCGTCCAATGTCGTCGCAGGATACCTGGTGTGTACAAGATTCGAGGATCAGAATCTTATCTCCGTTTTCCAGTTTTGAGAGGTGGGGAGTGCCTGCCAGGTAGCTCTCAAAATCGCCTTTATACCTGGCCAGCACGGTACTGAAACTGGTCAGAGGGATATCATCCGGGATGGAAGCATCGGCTTTCTTAAAAACCTGGCTGTCGGTAATGACCAGGGATGGTCTGGGAGAAAGCCGTTTCATTAGGGAGTCCACTTCCCGCTCCTTGGCTACCACAGCAATGGCATCATTATCAAGAATGTCGCGGATGGCCTGTACCTGTGGCAGAATCAGCCTTCCTTCGGGAGCCTCATCATCAATGGGGGTGATCAGGAGAATCAGATCGCCCTGTGATATAACATCACCCACAAGAGATTTAGAGAGATAGGCAGTTTCAGGGATGGTCTCCCTGATCAGTCCAATGAGCTCTTCTCTGTTGTCCAGAGTCTGCGTAGAAAAGTCGAATACCTCATGCTTTGTGGTTTCCTGCAGCTTGTTTCGCAGCGGGTCACCGGCAGGCTGCAGATCCGATTTGTTATGCACCACCAGGTAGGGTACTTCCCATTTATTAAGTTGCTGAATTACAGCCTCTTCCTCCTTATTGAACAGGTTTTCAGC
>PVMK01151579.1_pt1 | contig 13587 bp, 12 predicted proteins | sample 1853481 | NCBI WGS metagenome assembly PVMK01 (sample SAMN08533507, study PRJNA380276) | Marine sediment metagenome, whole genome shotgun sequencing project. | reverse complement strand
CGGGCCGGTCACAAAGATAATGCCGCTCGATGCAGCAAGGGCCTCGTCACGAAGCTTTTGCAACATGCGCGGCGCCATACCGAGATCGTCGATATCGAGCACTTCGCCCTGTGTGTTCATCAATCGCAAAACGATCTTTTCGCCATGGACGGTGATGTAGAAAGAGACGCGCAGATCAAGGGTCCTGCCGGTGGCAGCGCACTCGTAGAGAATACGGCCGTCCTGGTGACGACGGCGTTCGGCAATATCAGCCTCAGCCATGACCTTCAGACGTGTAGCCAAAGGCGCGGCCAGGTCCATACTCATCTCCTTGTGAACCCCGAGGACCCCGTCACGGCGGAAGCGGATTCGCAGCCGGTCCTTCATCGGCTCGATATGAATATCGCTGGCACCCTGTTGCATTGCGTCATCAAAAAGACTGTTGACGATGCCGATGACAGTCGAGTCATCGGCTTCTTCTACAGCGCCTCGCTGGGCTCCACGGCGATAGAGCGCAATGGTTTCGCGGATTGCCTGGCGCGGACCGATTGCAGGAAGGATCCTGCGACCGAATATCCTGTCGGCGGCTTCGCGGTCTTCAAGATCGAGGGGGTCCACAAAAGCGATGATGACCTGACCATCGTTCCTTGTAACAGGCACAAAAGAGTGCTGACTAAACACCTTGACCGGTACTTGAGAAAGCAGATCATAATCGATATCAGCAAAAACCGGCTCGACAAAAGGGTAGCCGAGCTTTGATGCCAGGATTTCCATCAGGCGGTGTTCGTCAATAAAGCCATACTCGACCAGGATGTCACCGATTTTCTGTTGCTTGTTTTCTGCTTGAATGGCAAGGGCAGCATCCAATTCACCCTGGCGGATATGTCCCAGTTCAACCAACAGCTCACCGATACGGATATTCAGCCGTTGCTGCTTGAGCTCTTGCTTGAGTTGCTGATTTGTCAACAGACTCAACTCTAGGAAGATTTCCACCAGGGAGCAATCGGAGATCAGTTGCCCTTGACCCGCTTGGCATAGACCAGCTGCTCTTCGGTTATCAGGCCCCGCTCTACCAGTAGACGCGCAATAACCTCGCCTTTTTTTGTGCTTGGCAGCGATTGGACTGCAGGAAATTTCTGTACCGTTTCCTGAGGATCAGAAGTGTTGGGTTCAAACATAGCGTCAATCCACTACATGAGATAACTCAATTAAATTTCAAGGTCTAAGAGTAACATATATCTCTCTACGTGCAAAATTCCGTTAAGGCAATAGCAGGCGCAGGGCCAAGATCAATACGGTTACAATAATAAAGCGCTTGATCCATTCGTGGCCTTTTTTTACGGCCATGTGGGTCGCGAACCAACCACCCAGAGAATTCCCTGCCGCCAACGCCAGACCCAGAACGTAATCAACCTGTCCGTGCGCGACAAAAACCCCCAGAGCCACGATGGTGAAGGCAAAAATAACCAGAACCTTAACGGCGTTGATACGCACCAGGTCGAGGCCGTGCACCAGCAGCCCGGTAATGATTATGAAACCGACGCCAGCCTGGACGAAACCGCCATAAACGCCGATGCCAAAAAAGCTGATTATCAGCACCGCAAGCCGTATCGGTGTAATCGGCATTTCTGATATCTGCAAGCGTTTCATCGGGTCGATGACCATGAAGATCAAAACGCCGATCATGACCAGAGCAAGCAGCCGGCGGAACAACATCTCATCGACAGTGATTGCGAGATTGGCACCGATATAGCTACCGATCAGGGCGGGCGGAGTACAAATCAAGGCCATGCGAATGGGGAAAACCCCCTGGCGCTTGAAACCGGCAATGGCGAAAATATTCTGACAGAAAATGGCAATACGGTTGGTGCCGTTAGCTGTCGCAACCGGCAGGCCGAAAAAGATCAGCAAGGGCAACGTCAGCAAAGAACCACCGCCGGCCAGAACATTGAGGAACCCGGCGATAACACCAACCAGGACCAGTACGGGAACCTGCCAGAGATAGGGGTCCATCACAACACCTTCATCGCCGACAGGTCACGAATAACCTCACCGGCCATGGTCAATCCGAACAGAGGGGGGATATATGAAGAGCTGCCGAGGATAACGCGGCGGTCCGTGCAGCGCCAGTGATGATCGTTTTTGTTGGGACAGATACAATTGTCGTTACAAGCCGCACTCTGATCGCCCAGCGGGCGAAACTCCTCGGTGGAATAAACCACCTGGACGCCGCTGCTGATTCCACGGCGACGTAATTCTCTGCGGATGACACGGGCCAGACGGCACTTCTCGGTGCGGGCCAGATCAGCCACGACAATCTTAGTCGGGTCTAGCTTGTTGGCGGCACCCATCGAAGCAATGATCGGTATCTTGTTTTTGACGCAATGCTCTATCAGGTGGAGCTTGGCCGTTATGTGGTCGATGCAGTCGAGCACAAAGTCGTAGCCCCGATCGAGCAGTTCATCAGCATTCTCGGCACTGAAAAAGGCCTTGACCGGTTCGACCTGAATGTCCGGGTTGATGGCTCGACAGCGTTCCGCCATCATCTGCACTTTCGACTTGCCGACGGTGCCGTCGAGTGCGTGGATCTGGCGATTTATATTGGTCAGGCAGATGTCATCGAAGTCGATCAGCGTCAGATGGCCGACACCACCACGCGCCAGGGCTTCGACAGCATAACCGCCGACACCACCCACACCGAAGACAGCCACCGAGGCTTGTTGCAGCCGTGCCATAGCAGCGTCACCAAGCAACAGACCGAGCCGGTCAAAGCGGTCAGGGTTGTTCATGATTCTCCTCGTAAGTACATTTTTCCTCCGGCAACGGCAATCTCAGTATGCGCAGGGCATTAGCCGTCGTCATCCGAGCCGTTTCTTCCAGGCTCCAGCCGCGCAGGGCAGCAACCCTCTCGGCGATCAAACTTAGATAAGCCGGCCGGTTCGTTTGACCGCGATGCGGGTCGGGTGCCATATCAGGAGCATCGGTCTCAAGCACCAGTGCCTCGGCAGGAACCTCGCGTACGACTTCAGGCAATCGCCTGGCGGTTGAAAAGGTCACCACACCACCGACACCAAGGACAAAACCCATATCGATAATTTTTCGGGCAGTTTCGATGCTACCGGAAAAGGCGTGAAAAATTCCGCCAATCCGGCCGGCCTCGTGCTGATGCAAAAGTTCCAGGATACGGTCTGTACTCCGTCGCGCATGGATCAGAAGGGGCTTGTCCATCTCACCTGCCAGCCGAATCATCTGAACAAAAACCTCTTCCTGGATTTGCCAGGGAATTTCAACCTGGCGATCAAGCCCCACCTCGCCAAGCGCGACAACCTTGGGATGATCGAGAAGACAACGCAATTCTTCAAGGTTCGATTTCTCATACCTGTCACATGCTTGCGGATGGATTCCGGGCGCAGCATAAACTCCGGCATACCTCTCGGTAATTGCTATCAACTCAGGCCATTGCTCGCAAGAGATCCCCGGCACAACCCAAGTTCCGACTCCTGCGTTTCGGGCTTCCGCAAGCAAGGGTCCAGGTGCCGCCAGAAGGTCCAGGTGGATATGGGTATCAATATAGTTTTCCACAGCCTGCAAATGGTACCATAACCTGTTGCGTGCAACCAGTCCCTGCAAATTTCTCTGCTAATTTGCCTTGCCGATTTTTACCTGCTTGTGATAATCGTAAATGGCTTGTGCCCGAATCCGCCGGGAGCTCTCGTATTCAGGTTGTGTTTTTCTTTTCGGGAGGCACGCATACAGAGTGATACACAAGGCAGCTCCACTTATATTCGCAAACTGTTTCTGTTCAATCATAGTGTCGGGCTGACAGTCGGAAGCAGCAGCAAAGTGAAAGGCTGCTGGTAACCTGTCGAACTGTCCATGAACTGGCTGCAACCATCAAGGAATTGCATGAACTTCTCTGCTAATGATCTGAAACAACTCAAGGCACTCAACATTGAACCGTCCAGAGCGGCTCGCCAGCTTACCAGGCTGCGCACCGGACAAGTCGATGTCAAGCTGGAACGACCCTGTATCCTCGGTGACGGCATCATATCGCTCCAGGCAAACACGCATGATTACCTGAATAAATCTTTTGCCGCTGCCGTTGCCTCCAGGAGATTGATCCGCTTTATCCCCGCTTCGGGTGCCGCGTCGCGGATGTTCAGTCAGCTTCACGCTGACGCAGCAACGCTGGAGGCCTGTCGCTCAGCACAACCTGGTTCTCAGGCAAGTTCGACTGAGCTTGACCTGCGCCATTTCTTCAATGAACTGACCTCTTTCGCATTTTACCCGGAGCTGAAAAGCGCCATGGACGAAGATGGCCACAACCTGCTGCAAGCTATTGCAGAGCGTGATCTGGGGTTGATCATCCGTTACCTGCTGGAAAAGTGTGGACTTGGTTACTCCCATCTGCCCAAAGGTCTGTTGACATTTCACACAGCCGTTGACGGTGCGCGTACGCCGTTTATCGAGCACCTGGCCGAAGCCGCTTTTCTGAACGATCTGGAGGGCGTTGTCACACTGCACTTTACCGTCTCCGAGGATCACCTGCCTCTCTTTAAAGCGCAGCTTGCCGCCTGGCGCAACTGCCTCAAAGAGACTTACGGCTGTCGCTTCGAGGTGACCTACTCTACGCAAAAGCCGTCAACTGATACTCTGGCCTTAAACACAACCGGAGAGCCGCTGCGTGATGCCGAAGGCAGACTGATACTGCGTCCCGGCGGACACGGTGCTCTGATCGAGAACCTTAATGACCTGGTCGGTGACATCGTCCTGGTACGTAATATCGATAACGTCGTACCCGATGTACGCAAGCAGACCAACCTCTGCTGGACCAGGTTGCTCACCGGTTATCTCGTTGCCGTACAGGAGGAACAGCACGCCCTGCTCAAGGTGCTGCATGACCAGCCGGACGACCCGTTGATTCGCGAACTGGTGATAGGTTTCCTGGCCGATCGCCTGCAGGCAGACATTTCCCTGACAGATGACAGCAAAGCCCTGATTGACCAGCTTGATCGTCCGTTGAGAGTCTGTGGCATGGTGCCAAACAGCGGCGAACCCGGCGGCGGACCCTTCTGGGTGCGCGATGCCAAAGGCCGGGTGACAAAACAAATCGTTGAAGGGGCGCAAATCGACAAGGACGATTCCGGACAAGCCGAGATCCTCTCCCGAGCGACCCATTTCAACCCGGTCGATATGATCTGTGGCGTCAGTGACTGGCGCGGCAGGCCTTACGATTTGACCCGTTTTATTGACGAAGAGGCCGTGATCATCACATCCAAGAGGCAAGAGGGCAAAGACGTCAGGGTTCTGGAATTACCCGGGCTATGGAATGGCGGCATGGCTGGCTGGCATACTCTGTTCGTGGAGATTCCGCAAGAGGCTTTCAATCCGGTCAAGACGGTATTCGATCTGCTGCGTCCGGCTCATCAGCTCTAGGAGGCTGTAACGGGTAACGAGAAGCGAGATTGAACAAATTGTTGGCTTTGATAAGCCCCTCACACGACTGTGTTTGAAGTTACGGAAGAAGCAAGAAAGATGTTGAGCATCGTAATGAAGGATGTACGAAGAGAGCTGGCAGCATTTATCTAATATGTAAGCTGGAGTGGATCGATGTCAAAACCCTCTGAAAAATTGACCGCCCGTGAGTTCATCTGGGAACACAGGTTACGCCAAAGGATAACCCTGGAGCGCATTATTTTGACGGTAGGCAATCCTGAAGAGAAGTGCCGGGCGAAACAGTTTTTGGAGGCAATGGAAAAGGCCAACCCCAAACTTCTTGAAGATATTGACCACCACACTCTCGAACTGTTCGAAGATATCGACCACCACGATCCCGAACTGTTCGACGATAGTGAGTATTCCAAAGCCAAGGGACGCAAGACAGCGTTAAAGTTGCCCAAAGATATACTTTGGGAGGATAGAATCATTCGGAGGGCTGTCAGGGAGTACAGAGACCTCTTCCACCCCTGTGAAATCGTTTTCACCGATGCCATGAAGGGCCTACTGTACTTAAATAATCTCCTGCCAGAATTATTCGCCAGAGCCAGGGTTCAGGCAATTGAGCAAAGAGATCAGACCTTGACCTTCGAGATTTATTGTAAATGTGATTGCACCACCAAAGAGGACCGCCAACCAGCTGACTCATTCAAAAGCACAAACCGAGGCCGTTTTAAGAACGTCTCAAAACGAATAACCTATGCCAAGCAGACTCTGAAGAGTACTGGTGACCGTAGTCAGAGTGATTGGCGGTTCTTTTTGGACAGGATCAGGGAAGTTTCACCGGAGATGCTGAATTAACATCGGCAGTATTCTAATAAACTTTTCTGCGCCATGCATGGTCGCTGGCCCAACAGAAAAAGCTTGGGACAAAAAAGCTCTTCAAGAAAAGAGCTATCAACACAGAACGCGAACAGAGGCATTAGAATCAAGCCTTGCGGCAAGACTACTTCTTTTTATCTGCATTCACGGAAAGCCCGCAATGAACACACTTGCGAACCGGCAGGAAGGTCGGGCCGTTGGTATGGTAAGTATTGCCGCAACGGGGACACCTGACGACTGTCGCCAGACCGACAGCAATGCAGAGCAGAACGAGCCAGATGACGAACAGTGTCCCCAGGGTCCCGCCCGTGGCCTCCATCTCAAGCGCAACGATCAAGCATGGCATGTAGATCAGGATGACCGCCCATAATATCCAGCGGCGATTGCGAACCTTCGCCAGTCCCTGCTGAATGACAACAGGATCTTTACATATCTCTTGGGCCAATGGTGCTTCCTCCGAATCGTTACTGCCGGAGGCAATAAACGACAGGCGACAAAATGAGTGCTTCCTCATATTTACCATAAATTGGCAACACATACCATTTTTTAGGAGGCGCCCCCTTTACCTAGCGATAATGAATCTTCTTGATACCCGATAGAGCTCGGCACTCCGGCCCGCAAGACTGAATTTTCCCTGACCCTTAGCCCTTCGCTCTTCTCCGCACAGAAATCTGGTAGACTTGTTCTTGATTTGCTGATTGTTACAACTCTTTGGAAAGGACAACATGACCAGCTCTGATCGTAACAAACGCCTGCTTGACACTGTGACCACAGATTTCACAGTGCTGCGTGGTCATCCTCAACCCTTTGGCGTCAGCATCCGTGCTGACGGGGTCAACTTTGCCGTCTTCTCCCGTCATGCCACAGCGCTCAACGTGGTTCTTTTCCGGCCGGGTGACCTTGCTCCATTGACGGAGTTTTCCCTCGATCCAAAGATCAACCGTACCGGTGATGTCTGGCATATCTGCCTGCAAGGACTGGCGACCGGATTTGAATATGGTTACCGGGTTGCGGGCAACGACAAAGAGGATTCCCCGATCCACCGTTTCGACGATCAACAAGTTTTGCTCGACCCTTATGCCAGAGCGGTCTCCGGCCCCATCTCTGTGGCGAGCAGCAACCCGCAAGGCCTCCAGAGAAGGCAACTGGCGCGGCATCCTGGTGGACGACACCTTTGACTGGGAGCTGGATCAGCCGCTCAACTATCACCTGGCTGATTCTGTCATCTACGAAATGCACGTGCGTGGTTTTACCCGCCATAAATCAGCGGATGTTACCCATCCGGGTAGCTTCCACGGCATTATTGAAAAAATCCCCTATTTGCAGAAGTTGGGAATCACCGCAGTGGAACTGCTACCGGTCACCGAATTCGATGAAGCCGACAATTTCCGTAAGAACCCCCTCATCGGTGAATCGCTGCATAACTTCTGGGGCTACCACCCTATGAGCTTTTTTGCACCCAAAGCCGCCTACGCTGTGGATATGACCGCCGGTGCTCAAGTGCGCGAGTTCAAGGAGATGGTCAAGGCACTGCACGCAGCCGGTATCGAGGTCATTCTCGACATGGTCTTCAACCACACCGGAGAGGGTAACGAGGAAGGCCGGACCCTCTCCCTGCGAGGGTTCGACAACAGCGTCTACTACATTGTCGATCCGCAGAGCGGCGTCTATGCCAACTACTCAGGTTGCGGCAACACCGTCAACTGCAACCATCCGGTAGTGCGCGACCTGATCATTGATGCCCTCTGCTACTGGGTCACCGAGATGCACATCGACGGCTTCCGGTTCGATCTTGCCTCGATCCTCGGACGCGGCTCCAATGGTGAGGTGCTGACCAATCCGCCACTGCTGGAACGGATTGCCGGCAATCCGGTGCTGGCCAATACCAAACTGATTGCTGAAGCCTGGGATGCTGCCGGCCTTTACCAGGTCGGCACCTTCCCTAATTTCGGTCGCTGGGCCGAATGGAACGGCAAGTTCCGCGACGACATTCGCCGTTTCGTTCGCGGCGACAAGGGTATGGTTCCGGTACTGGCCACCCGCCTGGCCGGCAGCTCCGATCTCTACCAGGATGACGGTCGTGACCCCTACCACAGCATTAATTTCATCACCAGCCACGACGGCTTCACACTTGCCGATCTGGTCAGCTACCAGACCAAGCACAATGAAGCCAACGGCGAATATAATGCCGATGGCGACGATCATAGCTTCAGTGCCAATCATGGTGTCGAAGGGTCGACCAACGATCCGGCTACCCTTGCCCTGCGTGCACAACAGTTGCGCAACTTTGCCACTCTGCTGATTCTTGCCCACGGCGTACCGATGCTACTTGCCGGTGATGAAATGGCGCGCAGCCAGGACGGCAACAACAACGCCTGGTGCCAGGATAATGCAATCAGCTGGATCGACTGGAGTGACCTCGAACGCAACCGCAGCCTGTTCCGTTTCTTTCGTAACCTGATCGCCTTTCGCCAGCGCCATGCACTACTGCGACCTCGTCATTTCGAAGGCGAAGAGAGTGGCGAGCGGCGCCTGGTCTGGCACGGCCGGGAACTGAACCGGCCTGACTGGTCAGATACCTCCCATTCCCTCGGCATGCACCTGCAGGGCCAGGCTGATGAGGTCGAGATCTACCTGATTGTTCATGCCGCTGATTATGGCGCTGATTTCAACTTGCCGAAACCAGGCAATTCGACGCTCTGGCGGCGGTTTATTGATACCTCTCTGGAGGCCGGACAGACAAGCTGTATTCCGGGAGAGGAGCAAGAGGTGGCAGATCAACACAGTTATCGGGTGCGGGAACGTTCAGTGGTTGTACTGGTGAAATAAACTTTCAGAGGCTTTGAAAACAACAGGTCAATCTCCCCGACCTTTCAAGTCATCGTCTTTTGCGAAACAGATAAGATTTGACGATCATGTTATCATTGCATCATTGATCAAGGGTGAGGAATGATGCCGGAACTTCCCGTCGAAATTATACTTTACCGCTGGGCAGGAACCTGGGGCCCGTTCAAAATCAAAATCCCCTGTGGTGAGTGCTCCCTGACCAAGGACGTCATTCGTGACACTCTGCGCCATGAGCTTGCCGACATTCCGGTTACACTGCATTTACGTGATTGGCTTACCGAGTGGTGGCGTCCGTTGTGCAAAGGCGGCTGGCACGCACCTATCGTCATGGTCGAAGGGAAAGTGATCAGCCAGGGGAATGCATTGAACCGCGGTGTGCTGACCGAGGCGGTCATCGATCATCATGCTCGACGCACCCCGGTCTCAGGCAACCACTTGTTCGGCAAGGAAACCTGTCCGCACTGTCAACGAGCCAAGGGTTACCTGAGTGACGCCGGCATTGAATTCACTTATCACAATGTAGTCAAGGATCCGCGTGCCCTCTACGAAATGCTGGCACGCGTTAAACCACTGGTCGGACCAAAAACACCAATCGCGGTGCCGCAGATATGGCTGGATGACCACTACATTGGCGGCGCTGACCAACTGAGTGAAGTCTTGCATCGTTCCATCGAGCCAAATCCGGAGCGAGGACAATCATCTCTATCGCCACAAGACCAAACTTAAATGAGGATCTTTAACAGGGGTATCGTCAGACACCAGACACCTTGGTATTTCACTACACTTGTGTAGTTTTCGGACGGAAACTAACTTATTCTTGAAAACGCTCCGGCCCCGAACTAATATGAGTTTTGGCCGCCTTGGCGATGCCACGCAACATACCATCAAAAACATAGTTATGAAACGGTGTGACCCCGTACCAATAGGCCAGCCCAAGCAGGCCACGCGGCAGAAAGCGGGCTATCTGACGCAATTCGGTGCGGCCATCATCCAACTGCTGCAGCTCGAAATAGAGCGTTGCTTCTCCCGGTAGTTTCATTTCGGCATTCAACGACAGCAGTTTCGGCCGTTCAACCGCGATCACACGCCAGAGGTCGAGCGCATCGCCGGGGTAAATCTCCCGATGATCGCGGCGACCACGACTGAGTCCAACTCCACCGAAAATCCGATCGATCATGCCGCGCAGTTTCCACAGCCAGTCGGCGTAATACCAGCCGACCTCGCCACCGATTGAGGCTAGTGCCGGCCAGATTTCAGCCGGTTTTGCATCGATAATCACACGCCGTGAGTCGGTGAAGATCTTGCCCCCGGCCCAGGTCGGGTCACCATGGACGCTCCATTCCGCAGGGTTGATCGGTCCTGAATCGGTCCAGGAACTTTCCACCTGGTGCTGTTTCATCCGTTCAAGTGCCAGATGAATCGCTCGGCGGCAGTCGAAGAGCTCCTGTGGCAGCAAAGCAGCAATCCGGTTGTCATGACAGATGACCGGGTTTTTCAATCCCTCGGTCAAAGGGCGTGCCAGAGCCACAGGAATCGGAGTCAGCAGGTGAATCGCGTAGGAACTCAAGCGCGGAGTGAGAAACGGCAGAGGAATGATCCAACGTTTGTGTAAACCGGCTTCTTCAGCATAAATCTCCATCAGTTTGTGATAGTTGAGGATTTCAGGCTGGCCGATATCAAAGGTTTCGCCGAGGGTCTCCGGGCATTCAAGGCAACCGATCAGGTAATGCAGTACATTCCGTATGCCGATCGGTTGACAGGGGGTATTGACCCAGCGCGGAGTCAGGATCACCGGCAGGCGGTCAACCAGGTAACGCAGAATTTCGAATGAAGCACTGCCCGAACCGATAATCATCGCCGCCCGCAGAATGGTGACCGGTACCGGCCCGAGTTGCAGCACTTGTCCGACTTCACTTCTTGATTGCAGATGGAGACTCAAGCCGCTCCCCTGCTCGCCCAATCCACCCAGATAAATGATCTGTTCCAGCTCGGCCGCCGCGGCAGCCTTGGTCATATTCATCGCTGCGATACGGTCGGTGTGAGAAAAATCGTCGACCGCAGGGTTCATGGAATGCACCAGATAATAAGCGGCCCGACAGCCTGTAAGCCCCTGTAGCAGGCTTGAATAGTCGAGGATATCGCCACGGACGATTTCCAGTTGCGGGTGATTTCCCCAGCGCCGGCTACGCAATTTCTCCGGGCTGCGAGCCAACGCACGCACTCGGTAGCCATCCTCCAACAGGCGTGGCACCAGGCGACCACCGACATAGCCACCGCCACCGGAGACAAAAATCGGTTGATTGTTGTGATTATTCGACAACTTGGGAGAGTTCACGTATTCATTCATGTCAAGTCCGACAGACTCCTGAAGCCCTTACATCACAAAAGGATATTTCCCGTGCCAGAGGATTTCACGATAGTTTTTGGGGTCTGTTGCCCCCTCGGTATTAAAAAATAGTACGTTGGAGTCACGATCAATTGCCAATTCTTGTTTCAACTTGTCAAAAGCAGGCTCGTTGGTCAAGAGGTCCAGCAAACCGAGTCCCACAGCACCGGACTCCCCAGCTTCTACAGCATCGTCACCTCCTAAGGGGTTGGCCAGAATACGCACCCCGTTGGCGGCCACGAAATTATCACAACTGATGTAGCAACAGGGGAAATCCCGTAAAATGTTCCAGGCAAGAGGGCTTGGCACTCCGCAGGCCAGGCCGGCCATGATAGTACTCAGTTCTCCGGTAACGGCGTGGGGGAGGCCGTCACCTGCGGCAGCGGAAACAAGAAAGCAGGCGGCATTATTGGGCTCCATGATGATGAAGCGGGGTGGATTGTCTCGAAACTTGTTGATCAGGTAGCCGACAACTGCTGCGGGCAGTGAGCCTACGCCGGCTTGAACAAAGACATGGCTTGGGCGGTGCAGGCCCGCTTGTGATATCTGGCTCTCCGTCTCTGCACACATGGTCATATAACCCTGCATGATCCAGCGGGGTCTTTCAGTATAACCCTCCCAGGCCGTATCCTGGATGATATACCAGCCGTTTTCTTGAGCCATGCGACATGTCAGGCGTACGGTATCATCGTAATTCAGATCGGTGACTTCAACTCTGGCTCCATGGGAGCGAATATTCTCCACCCGTGAACGCACCGACCCTTTGGGCATATAAATGATTGCTTGTTGCCTCAACTGTTCCGCAGCCCAGGCAATACCTCGACCATGATTACCATCGGTAGCTGTCGTCAATGTTATCTGGCCGATGCGCTTCCTCATCTCATCGCTCACCAGGCAATCAAAATCAACAGCTTCTACATCCAGGCCCAATTTTTGGCACAAGAGTCGTGCAACAGCATAGCTTCCTCCCAATACCTTGAAAGCTCCGAGACCGAAACGCGTTGATTCGTCCTTAACCAGAATCTCTCCGATCCCCCAGGACTTGGCCAGGTCGCTCAAGCAGACCAGATCGGTAGGCTGGTAACCCGGGAGTTGACGATGAAATCGCAGCACCTTCCGGGACGGATTTTCAGAAAAGATCTCTGGAGGGCACCCTCCCTGGGGAGTCTTCAGTAAATACTTGAATGCATACTCCGGGATTTCTTTTATCATCAGCGTCCCCCCCTTCTGGGAGCCTGTCGGCTGGAACCTGTATCCTGCCCCGGCAATCATAGCAGATTCGCAATCCTTTTGCTTTCAGCTGCAAATTCGCGCCTCGATCCATTCGCTGTAAGCCGCACTCTGTGACGGGACCGGAGACTGCACCTTGTGGTCGTAAATGACCATGGATAAGGGGTCCTGAGAGCTGAGCGGGCGCAGGACTGTGGCGTATTGAGTTGCACTTTTCCAAGACAAAAAAAGGGCTTCTCAAATAAGTTTCAGAGATTCGCCACTAACTGATGAGTCTTTCTGTTAGAATTGATTTGTTGTGCTCTTGCAAACAGTGACCTTACCGGAGCATGTGAGCTGGATGCGTCTTTTGTAGCTTATGAACGTTTCTCTCATCTTCAGAGCAGGAGCAGAGATGGGGTCTTATTTTACGGTAACCAGAAAAGTAGCCTTCGGCTATCTGGTGATCATCGCTTTCAGCTTGCTGGCGATCGGCTATGCCCTGTTCAGCCTGCATGACCATAACCGTCGCACCGAGCAGCTGGTCGGTGGCCAGTTCCAGGCCTTCTCGCTGCTGCGAGACGTCCGGCAAAACCTGCTGGGCCAGGAGAACCTGGAAAAACAGCTCGTTATCCTGCGTGACCCACAGCTGCTGGTATTGCTCGAACGGCGCGCCACAGACCTTGAAGGCCTTCTCGCTGAGGTGAAGAACTCTCCTCTGCCCGACTATTTCAAGTCTCTGCCCGCCACCGTTGATGAGTACACTTCCCAGGCTCGACACCTCAAGAATGTTTTTGCCGAGGGCGACTGGGAGCAGGCCGCGGCCATTGCCACAAACACGACCACTC
>PVMK01115608.1_pt1 | contig 13588 bp, 15 predicted proteins | sample 1853481 | NCBI WGS metagenome assembly PVMK01 (sample SAMN08533507, study PRJNA380276) | Marine sediment metagenome, whole genome shotgun sequencing project. | reverse complement strand
ATTTCAGGAACGCAAAGCACTATACCGAAGCGACCGGCAACCGTACAGAAGAAGAGAAAATGGCTGTTATCCTGCAGAAAATTGTCGGGAAAAACAGGGGAGGGCACTTTTACCCGGTGCTCTCCGGAATGGCCAGGTCCTACAATTTTTATTCAGTGGGGCACCTTAAACCCGATGATGGCATTGCCTATACAGCTCTTGGGCTGGGCAAAACCATCATGGAAGGTGAGAACTGCTTGTTCTTCTCCCCGGCAAACCCACAGGTCCTGCCTCAATTTTCCACACCACAGGATTATCTGAGAAATACCCAGCACGAGTTTTTTGCCGTTGATATGAAGAACCCTTCGGTTTTTCCGGAGACCGGGGGAGAAATCGGCTTGGTGAAACTGAAAATGGCTGAAGCCGAACAACATGGCGTACTCAATTATGTGGGTTCCACCTATTCTCCGGATAACGACAGGATTTACCCGGGGGTCGGGCGCAAGGGAGCCAGGATCATCACGTTTGACCCGATACTGAAATCAAAAATATTTCCACTGGGCGAAATCCTCCAGTACCTGCTAAAGCTCGGCAGTGGTGCAATGAATGTGCCTGTCGAAGTGGAATTTGCTGCAGAGATAAGCACTGATCCAGCCAAGCCACATGAATTCCGGTTTTTACAAATCAGGCCGATGATGGTGGAGACCTCATTTGAAGACGTTTCTGAATACGAAGGTGAAGCCCGACAGATATTTTGTAAGTCAGACCAGGCGCTCAGTAATGGCCGGATTGAGGGTATCAGGGATATCGTATTTGTAAGAAGCGATAACTTTGAACGTGTCAACATGATCCACATGGCGGATCAGGTGGGTGAGTACAATCAAAAACTTAAAGACGAAAACTTACCGTACATTCTGGTTGGGCCGGGACGTTGGGGTACCTCGGATCGCTGGCTTGGCATTCCCACCAAGTGGGACCAGGTATCCTCGGCACAGGTCATCATTGAGGCAGACTACGGTGATTTCGTAGTTGAACCTTCTTTCGGAACGCATTTTTTTCAGAACCTGATCACCTTCTCGATAGCCTATCTCACCATCAACAGTGCCAGTAAATATAATTTTCTCGATTGGGATTGGCTAAATTCTATTAACCCGGTTTCAGAAACCGAATATGTCAGGCATGTGCGCCTTGAGCAACCGCTGAATATCCTGATTGACGGTCGCAACGGTAAGGCGGTAATAGTCAAGCCTGACTAGGGTTGACACTACACTAGCTGTCGTCCAATAGTTTTTGCGGATTTTCGCGTACACTGAGGTATGCAGTGTAAATGTTATTCCTCGATAAATGAGATCCCGGCCCGGTTATGGGATGAGCTGTTTCACAGTGAAAACCCTTTCGTGCAGCACGCGTTTTTGCTGGCGCTTGAACAAAGTTCCTGTGTCAGTCCGCAAACTGGCTGGCAACCCCGGCACATGATGGTGTCTGATGAAGAACGTCCGGTGGCCGTATTGCCTTTGTACGCTAAAAACCATTCTTATGGTGAGTTTGTGTTTGACTGGGGTTGGGCAGAGGCCTACGAACGTCATGGGCTGGACTACTACCCGAAACTGGTCACAGCTATTCCTTTTTCGCCTGTTGCAGGTCCGCGCGTCGGTATCTCAGCCGAAGCGGAACCAGGCAAAGTATTTCCGGTACTGCTCGCGGCCCTGCGCCAGTTGGTCGAATCGGGCTCCTACTCCAGTTGGCACCTTCTGTTCCCGGGCTTACGTCTGCAAAAAGCCCTGCTAGCAATGAAGGACGAGGGGGCTTTTTTGCATCGAGAGGCGGTGCAGTTCCACTGGTTTAACCGTGGTTACCTCACGTTTGACGATTTCCTCGCCAGCCTGCGGTCTTCAAGGCGCAAGAACCTGAAACGTGAACGACGCCGGGTGGCAGAGCAGGGTGTCACGATGCAAAGAAAAATCGGTGCAGACATCAGCGACGAAGAATGGCAGGGGTTTTATCGTTGCTATATAAATACCTACCAAAAGCGTAGTGGCCATGACGGCTACCTCAATCGTGAGTTTTTCGATCAGCTACGTGCCACCATGGCCAGTAAATTAATGCTGGTGGTTGCCCGCTGCGGTAATGAGATTGTTGCCTGTTCTTTGTTTCTGTTTGATCACAGACGGCTTTATGGGCGTTACTGGGGAGCATTGCAGGATGTCTCCTGTTTGCATTTTGAGGCTTGCTTTTACCAGGGTATCGAGTTTTGTATCGAGAGTGGTTTACAGGAATTTGATCCCGGAACCCAGGGGGAGCACAAGTTGATGCGTGGTTTTGAGCCGGTAAAAAGCGCGTCCTATCACTGGATTGCGGATTCCCGGTTCCGGGCGGCAATTGCAGACTTTCTGCAACTCGAAAAACGTGGTACTGACAGTTACCAGCAACAAGCTAAAAGCTTTTTGCCTTATAGAAAAGACATCAATGAAGATTAACAACCGGTGCTGGCTTTAATTGTGCTGGTGGTGGGCGAAATACCCGTTGATCAGCATAGAATTCATCATCCTGATCAGCATCGGCCCACCAGCCTGGAATACCTGCAAGGGGCAAAGGTGTAAGGCATGCGGGTGTTGTCAGAATGCTTGCTGCCAGCAATTGTTCAGCAATCCGTTTATCCAGGTAAGTCAGCAATTCTTTCCTGGGTAAAGACATGAGTTTTTGTATCGAGCTGCACCAGCAAGGCTTTTGCAGTCATGGATTTGTATGGCGACAGGTACTTTTCCAGCATTGCATGACCACAGATGGTCAGTTGAATATCCTTTCTAAACAGGTTTTCCTGAAAAACCTCTGACCAGCGTCGCTGAGCCAGTGTTTCAAGCAATTCCTGGCGCTGTGAGAAAACGATAACGCCACATTCATCAAACAGGGTCAAAGCGTCGCGCAACGAACCACGTCTTCCGTCTGCCTGTTGGGCGTAAGCGTGAAAGTGCAATGTGTTCATCGCGATTTTGATGCGCGGAAAACGCATCCACACCAGGGCGTTGAACAGGTCGTGCCAATTATCCGGGCGGGTGCTGACTTGACCGGTGGTGTAAATGCGGTGTTCATAGGCAGCGTCGTCAAGTTCCGTACTGGGCACGAAGCGGATGGTCTTGCCACTTTCGGATTTTAACCCCGGCGTAAGAAGTGAATTCAACTGCTTACAATTCGAAATTTGCCTGCCCTTCAATTTATCCAGAAAGGGCAGGTAGTCTGCCCACCAGGGCCGCTTAGGGTCAAAGTGTATGTTTGATGGCCTCACCAAGAATTTCCAGTGCAGTTTTGTCGCAGGGTGGCAGTTCGGCATCTGATTGGTTTAACGGTGTTATGCGCTGACCCCAGCGAATCAGGCCTGCTGCACGTGTCAGCCCCGCCCCGAAGGCGGCCAGCAGGATTCGGCTATTGGGTTTGACCCTGCCAGCTTCCAGCGCTTCAACGAGTGCCACGGGTATCGTGGCGGCAGACGTATTACCATAGTTCTCGATATTTACCTCGACCTTGGACATATCCACTGACAGGTATTTTGCCAGGGATTCAATAATGCGCAGGTTGGCCTGGTGGGGGATAATCATGTCGATATCGTCATTGTTTAACCCCAGCTCAGCCAGGACGAGCTTTGTCTCATGAGTCATACCCTTGACCGCGCGGCGGAATATTTCCCGGCCATCAAAACGATGTTCGAGCATGTCGTAGTCATCTTTATACCGGTCTGAGGCTGTCCCAAAGCCCGGCAAGTGCAGCGCTTCCAGGGCATCACCTTCACAGCCAAGATGTGAAAACAGTAAACCGGACTCTTCTTCAGATGGTTCCAACACCACTGCGCCGGCGCCGTCACCAAACAATACGGCGGTATCACGCACAGACCAGTTCAGAAACCAGGTAATACGCTCCGCACCGATGACCAGCGCCTTTTTATAACCTCCTGTGCGGATCATTGAGGTTGCGACCGACAGGCCGTAAATAAAACCGCTGCAACCCGCATTCAGATCAAATACGGCGGCATTGGTAGCACCAATCTTGCGCTGCACATGGGCGGCCGTGCTGGGGATTGTGGTGTCAGGTGAGCAGGTGGCAATAATTAGCAGGTCAACATCTTCTGCGTTGGCATTAGCAGCAGCCAATGCACGTTGCCCGGCGACCGTTGCCAGGTCGCTAACCGGAACATGTGAAACCCGGCGTTCCCTGATACCGGTGCGTGCTCTTATCCATTCATCGGAGGTATCAATGATGGTGGCGATTTCATCGTTGGTCAGTATCGCGGGCGGAACGCATTTGCCCCAGCCGGTGATGGCAGCATATTCAGCCATGATTTTCTTATTCCAATTTGTGTGGTGGTGAGACTAGCAGCGAATATTATAAAACTCAACTAGACGCCACTTATTGTCTCGGGGCTTGCCCATTGCGGACACTTGTTGCACTCTGTTTTTTTTAATATCACTTTGCGACCGCTACTGATGACCAACCAATTACCCTTGGAGGTGCGCTTTTTAAAGCGCTATGCACGCCAACTACATTCGGCTGGAGTACCTGCACGTCAGTTTGAACGTATGATGACGGCACTGGCTGACAAGCTGGGTTTTCATTGCCAGGTATTATCCAGCCCGACAGCGATATTTTTATCCTTCCATTACCAGGATGATGAGGACGATCAGCGGCCCATCCCGATGCAACTGGAGCGCATGAGCCCACCCTCGATCAATCTTGGTAATACGGCGGAGCTGTACAGCATGGGCAATGGCTTGCTTGATGGTGAAATCAGTATCGAACAGGCTCATGTAGATCTGCGCAATTGGCAGCCGGAACAATTGTATCCCTTGTGGTTACAGATCATTTGTTGGGGTCTGACCGGTGGCGCAGTTGCGGTGATGCTGAATGCGAGTTGGGCGGGTATAGCAGCAGCATCGCTGACCTGTGCTTTGCTGGGAGTTCTGGTCACACAGGCTGGCGATGTTTTACGTGAGGGTGGCCTGGAAGCCATAGCGGCCTTGTTCAGTACATTCCTGGTCTTTGGACTGGACAGGCTGGTGCATGGTCTGGATGTATTTGTGGTCATCATGTCCAGCCTGATCGTGCTAATCCCCGGTCTGGGCCTGACCATAGCGGTTAATGAATTGTCTACTGACCACCTGGCCTCCGGTTCCGCACGTTTGGCGGGTGCTTTGGTAACTTTGCTAAAGTTGTCTCTTGGGGTATTGATCGGTACCGTGATCGTTGGCTGGTTTGGCTGGTCAACCGATATAGAATCGCTGACACATCTTCCTGCGCCACCCGGACTGGTTTCGCTGGCCTGCCCTGTTGGCAGCGGCCTTTAGTTTTCGCTGTATTGTTTTCGGCGCGCAAAAAGGATTTCCATATTGCCATGCTGGCGGCCATTGTCAGCTATATCATCTCCCGTATCGGCGTTGCGGTCGGCGGCCTGGAATTCGGTGTCCTGTTAGCGTCAATGTCAATCGCTGTCCTGGCCAACCTGTATGGCCGTGTATTCAAACAGACGGGTGCGTTGATCCGGGTGCCGGGTATCATATTGCTGGTTCCGGGTACGATCGGTTACCACGGTGCCACGGCGCTGTTTCTTGACGGTGGTGCGAACCTCACTGATACGACTTTGCTGGCATTACGTTTGTTGATTTCACTGGTAGGTGGCTTGCTGTTCGGTAATACGCTGCTACCGCCAAGGCGGGGACATTGACCCGTTGGTAAACCGCTGCGTGATTGCCTGTTGGATGACCTGGATATTTCGGTAAAATGGAAAGCAACATGGGACAGGAGGGATGCTAATTCGTGGTAAGAAAAAGAATCAAGCTCTATGGTGAGCGCAATACCGGAACCCGCTACCTGACACGGTTGTTCGAACATAATCTCAGCGGCGAAGTGATCCCGGGCGTTGCGCCCCGCTGGACGACCTGGGTTCAAGCCCTGGTTCCGGGAAAAGAAACTGTCCGTGACGCCTGGTTCGCACGTACGTTCGCAGATAATTTTGGCTGGAAACATTCCCGGGTACAGGTTGATCGCCTGCTGGAACTGGGTGGAATGGTTGATGATATCCACTTCGTGGCACTGGTTAAAAACCCTTATTCCTGGTTGCTCTCAATCAATAGGCGTCCCTATCATCTGCGCGTACAGAACCCGGCCAATTCCGGTGGAATCAAACCTCTGCTGACTACAAAGTGGCCAACGGTCGGACGGGAGAACGGACCGGCATACTACCGTGATGCGATCGATCTCTGGAATAATAAAGTCGGCTCATATTTTGAACTCGCGAGTGAGTTTTCAACCACGATACTGACCTACGAGGAACTCGTACTTGATCCTGCGCTTGCCCTCGATAAAGTGAGATTGGCCGGTGCTGATACATGGCTGCGGGGCCAATTCGAAAATCTCCCGGAATCTACCAAGGAGAAGGGCAAGGACTCATCCTATTATAGTGACTACTATGGTAACGAGCGCTGGCGATCAAAGTTGATAGATGATGAAATCGCCATGGTCAATACGCGCCTTGATCGTGAACTGATGACCGGGCTCGGTTACCGGCTGCTGGAATAATCGCCCGGTGATAGGTTTTCATAAATTAATCCTGGTATTGCTTGTATTCGCATTATCGCTGGTTGCCTGCACATCTCAGATTGAAAAACCCCGTGTAACTGGTGATTTATCGTCTTGCCATATTATTTATGATGCGGGCAGCAGCAGGACCCGCCTCTATGTCTACCAGCAAACCGGGGCAGGCTGGGTGAAACACCGGGGCCCGAAAACCGATGCATTAGCAGACCCTGTCCGGGAAATACGGGGTAAAACCATCTCCGATGCCGGTTCCGTGGTAGGCAATATTGTGACAGCACTTGAGGATATGCGCCGTGATGGCCCGCCTGACAAAAATGGATTACCACAATGGCCTGCTTTTGACTGGCAGGAACACTGCAATATTGAAACGGTAGCAGTGTATGCAACGGCCGGTATGCGCATGGCGGAACAACAGGATGCCGTTGCCAGTGAAGTGCTCTGGGAAATGCTCAATGAGCGGCTCGCCACTGCGGTTGGGATGAGAAGTGACCACACGCACATTAACCGGCTATGAGGAAGGTCTGTTTGCCTGGCTGGCAATACGCGAGGGGCAGGATGATGGGGCTTTTGGGGTTGCGGAAATGGGCGGTGCTTCAGTTCAGATAACGTTCCCTTGTCCGCCATGCCAGACATCCAGGCCAGTGAAGGTAAAAGGCCGCACGACGTCTATCTACAGCTATTCACATCGGGGTTGGGGTCAGGATGAGGCCTGGAAAGAATTTGCTCCTTTGCCCGCTTGCGCGCCTGGTGTTGGTAAACAGAACCCGGACTGGGAAATTGCTGATTGTGCCGCCGGGATGGAGTTATCTTCAGATGCTGCTGTTGATTTAAGGACATATACCGGAGCCAGGGATGAACTGCGTTGGTATCTGGCCGGTGCTTTCCGCTATATGCGGGATACGGACATTGAGCGCTTTTGCCGCGAGGGATCACCTACCGGGTTCGAACCGGCAACTTCGTGTTTTCGTGCGGTTTATCTTCCAAAGGTTATTAACAGCCTCGGTTTACCCGACTCGTCGGTGCCAACTGATGTGGATTGGACACTGGGCGCCGTGATTTGCACGTCCACCCAGTGTCTCGAATAAAACCATTTTGTAGCTGTCAGCCTTTGTGTGGCAGCTGTATTTCACCTCGGACGTCGCTCGAATGAATACTGCCACTGCCGTCTTTAAGAACACGGAAGTCGCCGCCAATATCACTGGCACGGATATCACCGGACGAGTCACGTTCTACAATGAAACTATCGCTGACATGTGAGACACGTATATCCCCGGAACTATCCTGCTTGACCAGCACCGACCCGTTGATGTCACTGGCATAAATGTCACCGGAACTGTCAGATTCTATGGTGAGATCACCCGTCTGCTTCGTCAATATCGATATCACCGGATGAGTCGCGGATGGAAATCGGACCGCGTGCATTCTCAATTTCAATGTCCCCCGGAGCTGTCCTGAAGTTGCAGGGCAGCGATGTTTTTTAACAACATGTCACCGCTGCTGTCTTTTACTTCGAGTGCCAGTCCCTCTGGCACTTCAATGTACAGATCAAGCGAGACATAGCTACTACCGGACCATGACCAGCCGCCGTTTATGTCGGGCAAATTGACATTAATTTCAGCACGACGTCCGGTTTTAGTATTCACCTTGGATTCTTCCAGCCATGCTTCTTTTGAAGCACATGCTTTGCCGCTTATGACCGCCTGGTCTGAACCGGAAACACCGATGATTTCAAGGTTGCCCGCAACGGCGGAAATGGCCAGCACATCGCTCGCGGACAAATCCAGTGTCAGACTGATATCTTTTTCAAACTTGCACCAGTCAGCGGAAGCCTCGGTGCTGAATTGGTAGATCAACAGGCAGCTCAGTACCAGTGCCCAAAACCGGATTGGATATACCATGGATGTTCTCATTGTCCTCACTCCAGATAGTCACAAGAAATTCAAAGTTTATAAATGCAAGAATAAAGCCAAGTAGTAGTTTGGCTTCAAATGTGTACTGTTCGTTCCACTTACCAAGAGTTTGACGTAATTATGTTGCCAATAGTTACAAGCTATTTGCAGCTAAAAATGCAGGAATAGGTGGTTTTCACCAAAAAATCGTCAAATCCTTGTGCAAACAGGTAATTTCAGTTGGCGAGTGACCAATAAGTTCGCCATCAGGGCCCAGCAGCATCGCTTCCGGTGAGCGAATGTTGACAGTGGCGACTTTGTGAGTAGAGATTTCCTTGTACTGAACGTGCCGCCCATCATAGATGGTTGGAAACAGTTTAAGTAAACGATGGCGGGGCAGCTTGTCCAGGATTGTGACATCCAGCAAGCCGTCATCAATACTTGCATCCGGTGCGATAAGGAAATGGGTACCAGTAAAGCGGGTATTTGAAATGGTTATAAAAATATTGTCGCTGCACAATTTCCTGTCATCAAGTTTTGCCACCAATGGATAGCTCTTCAGCTTTAGAACCTGCCACAGGGTTGCCAATGTATAGGCCGTATTTCCAAAGAACTTCAATTTTTGCGCTGTCTTGCTGGCATCTACCGTAAAACCCATTCCGACGATATTCAGAAAATAAAAAGTTTTGTCAGCAGACTTTACAAAACCGACATCTACCTCGCGTGTACGTTGTCGTTGCAACAGGTCGATCGCATCCGACCAGGCAGCTGGTTTCAGACCCAGGTCTCTTGCGAAAGCATTTCCGGTACCAATAGGAAGCAGGCCCAGGGGAATGCGTGCTGACTTCGGGTGGCTATAGAGGCCGTTGAGGACTTCAAACAGCGTGCCGTCCCCACCTGCGGCCACAAGCCCGTCAAACCCTGAAAGATCGGTGCATGCGACCAACTCGGTACCATGTCCCGGGTGCGTGGTTGCTTTGTATTCTGTATGAATGCCAAGGCTTTCAAACTTTGTCCTGATCGCAGCCAATTTCCTGACTGCACGACCGTGGGCGGCATTGGGGTTAAAAACGATTAATAGCTTCAAGTGGGAGTATCCCCATGTTCCATGTGAGCATAGTTATGCAACTCATTCTATTGTAATTGTAATTTGTTTGGTATCCTTAGGCACATAACTGGGAAGTTAGAAGGGTTTTGAAATAAATATGGCAACGATGAAAACACGTTTCAGCCGAAAATTGCATGTGGCGTTTGGCGCTATGCTGGCAATAACATTGGCATTGTCCTGGTATTTTTATGACAGCATACAGTGGTTTGAATATGATGTGGAGCGCATCACCATTGCCAACACTGTACTCAACGAACACCGCACACTATCTGCCCAGACCACACAAAAGCTCAGCCTGATCGATGAGAGTATCGCCAGTGGTGCTGTCAGGGATTTACCACGCTGGCATGAGAATATCCGGATTTTGCGAGGCGCGATTGTCGGGGGTGCGGCAAGCGCTTGCAGATGAGAATACCCTGCGCCGGGTAGATCGTGAAACGGATGAAATGGAAGTTCTCAATGAGATGGAGAGTCTTGTTGAAACCATCATCGGTTCGGGTGAAATCATCAGAACGGCGCTTGAGGAACAACGTCCCGAGGATGCGCGTGCTGAATCAGAGGCCTTACAAAGCAGTGGGACAGCAGAGATTTTTGATGAGTTGATGACTGAAACGCTTGCAAGCACGCAGTAAGCAACTCAGTGATGCGAATTCGGAGACCATCTCCCTGGCGCACTACATTACAGGTGTGCTGCCATTGTTTATGTTGACACTGGCAGGTCTTACTGCCGTTATTGCCTGGTTTTTTTCACGCAGCCTGACGAGTTCAGTCACAGTTCTGCATCACGGCGCACAGGCTTTTACCAACGGTGATTTGAATCACCGGATCCCGGAGTTACAGGAAAAAGAATTTGCCAACCTGGGAGATGCATTTAACACCATGGCCCGGCAATTGGCTGAGCACCGGACCGGCCTGCATGATTCAAATGTCCGCCTCGAATCCATAGTTGAAGAACGTACCCGTGCGCTAAAGAGCAGCAATGAGATATTGGAGCTTGTTGATGAAAACAGGCGCAAATTGCTGGCGGATATCAGCCACGAGTTCCGCACGCCACTGACCGTGATACGTGGTGAAGCCGAAATAGCCATGCGCGGCAAGAGCAAAACCAAGGCGGAATACCATGAAACGCTGGGGCGGATCATGGAACAGGCCGACCACACCACGCGACTGGTTGATGATTTATTATTCATTGCGCGTGCCGATGCTGGTGAACCACGTTTGAAAGTTCGGCCGGTATCTGTCAGCAGCCTTCTGGGCGCTGCATGTACTGACTTTAAACCCAGAGCCGAACAAAATGAAATTACCATTGTGCAGGATTTGATGATTGGAAACGTCGTGGTGATGGGTGATGCAGGACGTCTGCGACAGGTTTTCACCATTTTGATAGACAATGCCTTGCGTTATTCCAAAGCAGGTGACAAGGTGGAGGTTAGTCTGGATCGGGATGGTGATGATATAATTGTTAAGGTTCAGGACACCGGAATCGGGCTGACAAAGGAAGAATCACGACAGGCATTCCAGCGCTTTTTCCGTGGAGGAAAGGCCCAGGGCCACGCACGTGGAACAGGCCTGGGCCTGCCGGTCGCCAAGGCGATCGTGGAGGCGCACAAGGGTACCATTACCCTTACAGGCAAACCGGGTGAAGGTGCATTGGCGACCGTTATTTTGCCTGCAGAGGATAAATTAAAGGCTGTAGCATGAGAATACTGATAGTTGAAGACGAGCCGCGCATTGCGGATTTTCTACAGCGCGGCCTGCGCGCCGAAGGTCACTTTTGCGTTATTGCCAACGATGGTGAAGCCGGTTTGTCACTGGCGCTTGAAGGTGATTTTGACCTGTTGTTGCTTGATATGATGTTACCCGGCATGCACGGTCGTGACGTGTGTCAGCAATTGCGTATGAACAAGATCAATACACCTTTGATCATTCTTTCAGCGATGGACAGCCTGGATGACGTGATCGCCGGTTTGCGCATGGGTGCTGATGACTACATGACCAAGCCATTTTCATTCGAGGAGTTGCTGGCTCGAATCGAAACAGTTATGCGACGTGGCTCACAAGTGACCATTGAGGAAGAATCTCTCGAAGTCGGTCCGTTGGCATTTGATCGTCAATCCTTACGCTTCTCAGTAGATGGAAAGGAAATCAAAATGACGGCCAAGGAACTGGCGATCATTGAATTGTTAATGAGCAATCCGGGCACCTTGTTCAGCCGCGAACGTATACTTAGCAATGTATGGGGTTTGAATATGGACCCCTTAACCAATGTAGTGGATGTGTACATTGGCAAACTGCGTAAAAAGATTGATGCCAATACCGATAATTCCATGATTGAAACGGTGCGTGGCCTCGGTTACCGCCTGAATGTGTGAAATTAATTTATTTACGTTTCATAAAACATTTAACCTGTGTTCATCTTCATTTCAATATCTGTTCAATTACAGTGGTTAGTATAAAGCTATAGTTTCTGGGACATGATCAGTTTACCCCTTGCTGACTTCCCAATTGAACCAGAGACTTTGCGTTAGCCTGACCACTGGCAAGATACGTTTTCATCGGGTGGCGAAGAAAACAAGCCGGGGGGTAAGGTGGTCGGCCACTGAGCCATGACCCTACTGCTGATATTCGTAAGGATATGAACACTCAGCATATCAGAGTTCAGTAAAACGACCGGAGTGAAAGTATCAATCACCGCTACACAGGGAATGTGTGGCGGTGATTTATTTTATGGCCTGTAAATCTCAATAGTGCCGGTCTAGCCCTCAATGTCATAACGTAAGTGGCGGACTGAAAGCTTTGCCTCGGCGCTGTAAGTTTTGCCACCGGATTCAATCGTGGCGGGTGTTAGCCGAATACTTGTGGGTAGATGGTTGAATCTCCAATTCAATAAAACCATTGAAAAAACCTTCTTCATCCCCGGTAAATGCCTGTTCGACTTTACTTACCGTCAAACCTATCCTGCAGTTGGCTAATAGTTTTGGATTTCCCACAAACATGGACTCCAGGGGTGATGGTGTTGTTTCGACGCTCATCCCGAACCCCGACCAGGTCGCGGTGAGAGCGTCACCGCTGTTTTCCAGGTGTGTGAGCAGTTTGTTGACCTTGGTTGTTGCTGTGAATCTGCTATCAAAGGATCCACTCCAGGCAGTGATACAGTCCGCCAGGGGACGTGCAATGCTGCCAGGTTTGAACCTCATGTCACCTTCTAAATGTAAATCAGATTTGAGACTCATATCCAGTTTTAGACCGGCCAGATCGTCGTCAATCCGGAAATTGGAGAAATTGGCACTCAGTGTACCGGAGGTGATTGATTCTGCATCGACGTGAGCCAGTGGAATGCCTTGCTTCAGAGTTTGCATACTATTCCTGATGGTCTCGCAGACAGTGCCTTCAAATCCTGCTTCAATCTGGCAACTTCGAACTGCCTGGGCATTTAATAAATCGCACTCCTGCTTCGCTGTCTCTGCACTGGCAATGCATGCAGCACGGTCGGTTTCATATTTTGCATTCTGACGGCTGCGTGCCGCTTCGCAAAGGGGATCAACCGCCTCGCTGACACAGCGGTTATTCAAGGGGTTTCGAAACAGACAGGATGAGCAGTCCCGTGTATCCCGGAGCCGCTTACATTGTGTAATGTTTGTCTTGCAGACGGGAGCAGAGGCACAAGCGCGTTGTTCGCAGTTAATGTCTTGCGTATCGAATGGCAAAAGGCTGGCTGAATGCTGAAGCGTGGACAGTTGGGTATTGTCAAATTCAGCATTCACATTTAAATCGGCCAGCGAAGCCTGCAGTACCTCAACCAAAAATGGCCGCCTGACTTCAATCAGGGCAATGCCCGGTATGTCTTCGGAAATCGAAAAACCTGCAATCCTGATGTTGAATTTATCTTTTAGTGCTACGAATCCTGTCCTGGACTGAGTCTGCTTCACACCGGTGATGGTCGATTCCGGCTCTGGTGTGCGTATCGATTCGGAATGCAATATACAACCGGAATCTTTTTCGACCACCAGCACTTCCAGGTGCCTGGCAT
>PVMK01119801.1_pt1 | contig 13589 bp, 9 predicted proteins | sample 1853481 | NCBI WGS metagenome assembly PVMK01 (sample SAMN08533507, study PRJNA380276) | Marine sediment metagenome, whole genome shotgun sequencing project. | reverse complement strand
TCAAATGTTTTCAATAGGGTAGACCTGCTCGCAACATAGGGCACGAAGTCCAAAATAAATTAAGGCTCAAAAAAGTGTGTATTTGCCCTGGCTAATCTGCAAATACATTGACCACGGATTGAGTATAGTTTTCCCTTGGTCCGACCATGCTTTTGCATCATCCAAAAACACTTGTGATATCACTTTGAAACATGTATTTTTGTTCAATTTGAATTTGTGGCAAAATCCGGCTTACAAAGTACACTAAATTTTATTCTGTCTCAGATGATATCACAACTTTGACCGAACTTTTGATTATCTCAATATACCACCACTTTATTTTTGTTGACATTTAGATGGTGCCCGTCATACTTGAACTTTAACATTATGCTCGACAGAAGCTAAATTTCACACTCTCTGTTAGTTCTCATAATTTTTTCTGATCATCCTGCTCACATATTGAACGGGTTCTCGATTTAAAAATTATTTTCCTTCTTAGATAATGGTTTCCAGTAAAATTTAACCTAATAATCAGGTAAAGATACAATGGAAAAACCACTAAAATTATGCCTACTTTGCCCCCAACAGATGGTTGTCTTTTCTGTTGGGAATCTGAGTAATAATGTTTAATGCCAAAAAATCTTCAATAGATGTCCAATTACTTGTTGGCCATCAACAACCTCTTAGGGAAGGAGAACGATTATGTCTGAAGCAAACCGTGTCTGGCGGCTTCGCAAACGGCCCGTGGGCGACATTACCGACGATGTCTTGAGTTTTGAAGAAGAACCTATCCCTGAACCCGGTGATGGTGAGTTCCTGTTTCGCCTGAATTACCTGTCGCTCGATCCGACCAATCGGATCTGGATGAGCGATATGGATCAATACATGCCACCCGTCGAACTCAACGATCCAATGCGTGGTGCTGTCTGCGGCACTGTTGTAAAATCCAATCATCCAGACTATGCCGAAGGCACTATCGTAGGCGGTCTCGGCGTATGGGCTGACTACCAGATCGGTGCCCCCCCCTATCGTGAACCCGCTGGGTGATACCGGTCCGCTTCCAGTCGTCGATGCGTTCAGCACGTTTGCCATTGTCGGCCCTACTGCCTATTTTGGACTGATTGATATCGGTCAGCCCAAGGAGGGCGAAACCGTCGTCGTCTCAGCCGGTGCCAGTGCCGTCGGTTCGATTGTCGGTCAAATCGCAAAAATCAAGGGTTGCCGTGTTGTCGGGATCGCGGGATCCGATGAAAAGTGCGCCTGGATTAAGGATGACCTCGGCTTCGACGAGACGATCAATTACCGAACTGAGGACGTGCCCAAAGCGCTCGCCGCTGCATGTCCGGATGGCATTGACGTCTACTTCGACAACGTGGGTGGCGAGATCCTCGATGCGTGTCTTAAGCTGATGAATTTCAAAGGCCGCATTCCGGTCTGTGGTCTGATTTCTATGTACAATGCCACCGAACCCGTGCCCGGGCCATACAACTATGGGATGATATTGATGCAGCGCCTGCATGTAGAAGGCTATATCATATTGGATTTCGCAGATCGCTACCCGGAAGCGCTCGCCGCACTTGGTCAATGGATGGGCGAAGGCAAGATCAAGGTGCGCAACGAGATCGTTGACGGATTAGAAAATGCGCTTGAAACATTGAAGACAATTTTCACGGGAGCCAACACAGGCAAACTGATAATGCGCGTGAAGGACGTATAACGAAGCCCCTGGAAAGCAAACATGCATGATTATACATGAGGTTCTATTTCAGTGTTTGCAGGACATCTGAGCCTCGTAATTCTATTGTGAAACGGCCATATGGATTAATATAATGGTGGAGCAAGGGGCTCAAGCGGTCAAGTTATTCCGAATGGTCAAATTGACTGTATTGGTGTCCAAATAACAGGCCCATCACATATATGTCCCAGAACACGATACAATTGGGGTGCCCCTCAAATTCGTGCATAATCAGGCAATGGGCATTTTTTATCGCAGTGTGTGAACTGCACTTTCAAAAGTTGTGATTACTCCAACATATCGGTAAATATCAAATATGAAAATATTTGTGATATCTGTTTTATATCCCAATATCAGAGGGTGAATCCGCGCCTATGGATTTGCCCTTTTTATTGCCTCAAAGCTGCAGTTTCCGGGCCTACGGTTTGACACCAGATTTAAAAATGCGATAGGTTGCAGATATCCGTCTCATATCTGTAAAATTGCCAACATGCATGTATTCTCAATAAATCTGCAACCAGTTGATATTTGGGTTTCTGGCAAGATATCAAAGGTTTTGAAATAACCTGATCTGAGTATTCCGTTTAAAAAGATCAATAATTAGCTTGCTGTTGGCCCAAAGAAGGGTTATGTTCCACCCAATCAATTAAGTCCTGCCTTATAAAATCGGGACGGTTTCTTTCTGAAGGAACAATCCATTTGTCAAAGTGGCATCCTCCAGTTTGCGACGTTGAAAATTTTAAGAAAGGAGAATGTTATTATGACTAATGGAACTGTTAAGTGGTTTAATGACCAAAAAGGGTTCGGATTCATTGAGCAGGAAGACGGACCGGATGTGTTTGTTCATCATTCAGCAATCAACGCAGCCGGTTTTAAATCTCTCAATGAGGGCGACCAAGTTTCCTTTGACATAGAGCAAGGACAAAAAGGTCCAGCCGCTGCAAATGTCACTTTGATTTAACTTTCGTTTCCGAGTAAAAAGGGCATCCTTCTATTAGAGAGGGGTGTCCTTTTGTTTTTATGAAAAAATGAACCGATGAGCACTGAGTAGTTGAGGTCGTGGTATGGTAGATTTGGTTTTAGGGGCAGTCCACAGTTCAAATGCATATATCTCTTGGTAATTTTAAATATTTTCAAGTCTCAAAATTGCAGATACCTCCAACTAATCAAAGTTTTTTCATCCCCTTAAAAACTTGTGATATCATCATTTTGAAACAGGGATCGTGGTTCCGGCTCACCGCTATGTAATGGCGAAAAACAGTGCCAAAACCTATTTAAATATCACAATCGTATCACAACTCGGAAGGGTGAATCCTATCGCATTGATTTGCTCATTTTATTTTCTGGAGGCCATATTTTTCGGGCCTATAATTTGACACCACACTTTAATATGCGATAGGTTGCATGTATTACTTTGGTATATGCAATAATTTCATTTATTTTGAAAACTTTGATTATCTCAATAAATCTGCAATTGGCTGATATTTGGTTTTCTGTCAAGACATCAAAGACTGGGATAGGGCTGAAATTATTTAGCATGCAAAATATATTTTATGTTGGGTAAATTATGAAAACATTAATTTTGATTATAAGCACTCTCGTCTTGATCAGTTGGGTATCGGCGAGTAGTTCAAAAGACCCTTCCTTTTCTTATGAAGAATTGGAGTCCGCTGAAAAAGCTCCTATACCATCATTGCAGTATATAGAAGCCAGTGATAAAACACGGCTTGCAAAGATCTGGTAAGAGAGGTATTTTCAAAACGCACGAAAAAGTTGGATTCAAGCAGGTATTGGAACGGTCTGATGGTGTTTTGGGCTTTGCCAAAACAAATATCCGCTTTGAAGAGAGAGAATTTGATCGAAAATTGGCAAATAGGCATGCGGAACTGGGTTTTTGGAAAAAGTGTCGCATAATTCAGAATATAACACATCGGATGGAGGTTTTATTCGTGGCACGAATTACAATTGAAGATTGTCTAAAAAAAGTTGGCAATCGATTTTTGTTGGCAAAAATGGTCTTCCAGCGCGTCAAACAGATTCGGGAAGGATCTGATCATCTGGTGAGTTCTCCCAAGAATGAAGATGTTGTGGTCGCTTTGCGGGAAGTGGCCGCCGGAAAAATTGAAATGATCGAAAAGGAGGAGCAGAAACGTAACGCGGAATAGCGCGAAATACAAAGCTTTAAACCGGGCTGTCGGCAAAGCCGTGCACCGGTATGACATGCTGCAGGATGGCGACCGAATCGTTGTGGGGATATCCGGGATACAACAGGTTTTCTATCCGTTTTAAAACCTGAGGTATCTCCAACTAATCAGTATTCTGCTGTAATAATAATTCATTGTGATATTGTTTTTATATCACAAGTGTAAAATTCCGCTACCTGTGTTACTTTCCGAGATTGTATATTAGGTATACGAAACCCACACTTTGGTTGAATTGTGTAAATCGGCTATACATCCATTCTGTAAATACGCTCCAAAAAATGATAGATTATCTGAACAAATATACAATAAATTTAGTTAATTAGCTATGATCGATTTAGGCACGATTTACACAATTTTCGCGAGGTGAATATTTTGTATATTTGTCATTGTGTAATCCACAATAAGCGCTATCCATAATTGAAGCAGGAATTTTTAAATCAAAATATCCGCATCGGACCCCACTGCATCATCCTCTGAAAAACCTTGTGATATTCGTTTTATATCTGTAAAATTGCCAAAATGCATGTATTCTCAATATATCGTTATATTCATGATAAATAGTTTTTTGGCATATCAAAGAAAGACAGAGGGGTCGCGCCTTCATTCTTCACTCTATGTCAATAATGAAGACGCGACCCCTCTGTCTTTCTTTGATGTTTACCATGGCACGAGCAGCGAAAGATTCGGGGCCAATCGTCCGGTTGACTCTAATTCCTATCCAAAGACAAACCCAGAGTTTGAAGGCGAAGCTATGGTTTCTACACTGGCGCAAGTTTTTGCGGCGGAGATGGGAACGGGACGAGTTCCACTGTTGGCGGCCGATTAAAAACAACCCTCACTGCGTTGTCATCCAGAATGATTTCCTGACCATCTGAGATCCGCCAGATCCTTACGTTGGGAGTCCCCGGAGCGTTGATCGTGGCGACTGAACGGCTGTCGGGGCTAAAGACCACCTCGACTGCGTTTTCATCAAAAATGATTTCCTGACCATTTGATATGCGCCAAATCCTTACGTTAGGAGTCCCCGGAAGGTTGATCGTGGCGACTGTACGGCCATCAGGGCTGAAGATTGCGTCGACTGCGTTCTCGTCAAAGATAATTTGCGCACCGTCCAAGATCCTCCAAATTCGGACGTTTGGAGAGGCAGAGGTGTTAATTGTCGCAACTGCTCGAAAGCCAAAGTTAAACAAGACCGCCTGCAAGAATTCAACAGTTCTGGGCTCTATTCCAGTTTGAAATTCCATCAGTCGAGTAACGTCGGTTTTAATACTCTGCTTTGCAGTCATTATTATTCCTCCTTTCAGAAATAGTGGTTGCCTGCATTTGTGATCCTCTAATGAGCTGCTAAAGTGAGCACTCCTACCGCAAAGCAGGAGGACTCAGGAAGGCCTCTTTAAGGGAGCGAAGACAGTCTTTCACAAACATAAATCCGAAATCGAAGCACGAAATTCGAAACTCCAATGATCAAATTCTTAATGTCAAAAATCCAACCCGGATGATCCGGAACCAAGAAAGATAGACCTATCACCTCAATTGAGTCAAAAAATGAAATGATAAGAACTCGCTTTTTCGGTGAAGGAGCATAGGGAAATAAGCCTTGTGTGTCAATGAAAAAGTTACCACAAGATATGCGGGTTTGGAAATTAGAGAGGACAGAGGGGTTGCCCATTAAAGGGCTTGTCACGTCTTCATTCTTCACTCTATGTCAAGAATGAAGACCCCCTCTGTCTTTCGGGAACTTGAAAATGTGATTGAACGAGCGCTTATCAATACACTGGGGTCTGAGCTGCAACTGGCAGAAAAACTTATGACGCCTCTGGCTGAAGATCTGGCAGAAAGCCAAAAAGTGAGTCTCGGCGAGGTTGAGCGGGATTATATTGTGCGGATCCTTGAGGAACGCCATTGGAAAATTGAAGGAATAGATGGCGCAGCCCGGATTCTTAACCTCAACCCCAGCACCCTTCGCGGGCGTATTCGAAAACTCGGGATTCGAAGACCAGGATTCTAAAGATTCGGATTGGTAGTATTATCAATATATTGATTCTTCAGCCTTTTTTTAAGGTATTTTTGGTTTCGTTTGGAATTGTTTGTTAACTTTTGACCTTGACGGGCACAATTTGGGCACAATCCTGTTTAATATGGCTCCTACCCTATCCTCACCGCGCCATAATCTGATCCGACATTTTCTTCAGTATCATCAAATCTTATCCGCTATTTAAAAAGCCAGTTAAAAACAAAAATGTCTATGGTGGTTTAGGGAGGGAATATTAGATTCTATTTTATGTGTTAGACAAGCAGGACGGTGAGGACGATGTATTCGAATAATTTCTAAAGAGCTATTTTATATTTCATTCCGAAATCTAAAGTTCGGCGGTCTATCGTATTTTCAGATGTGGCTTACAAATCAAAAAAAATCCCAAATGAGCGACTAAGGCACGCTATGTGCCCAGTTTGGTTATGTAGTGAGTATTTAGATCATTTTATTTTATTCTTCTTATATTATTCCAAGAAGAAAATAAAAAATATATATAATTCTTCTAGTTCCTTTTAAACCCTTGACATACACGGGTTTTACTTGTACTTTGTATTAACCCTGAGGTGAAGAAGAAGTAAATTACCCAAAAAGATTTACACAGAGCGTTACAAGAGAAAAGTAGAGGTGATATACATGCTCTCAGTGCCCCACGGAATTCGAGTGATAAAAAAACGCACGTAAAGTTTGTAATACCGACAAAAGGGAGACATTGAGCGAACAGAAGAGTTGGAACCCCACGATCATAATTATGTCGCGAGATTTATTGCAATAATGTAACTTATCTTCTAACCCATTATAATTAATAAAGATCCGAACTTCCCAAAGCCTTCCAGAAATATCCATTATTTTCAATAGGATAGACCTACTCGCAACATAGGGCACGCAACCTACAGTTTCGGTCCGTGTAAAAAATTTAAGATTTATGCATGCATTATACAATCTGAGGACTCGAACACTAAAGCAAGTACATTAGCAAGAGAACCCACCCCCCCTATTTGCAATATTAATTTCTTTCTATCATTGACAAATAAAAAAAAGGGCCAACATTGGATACAATAATTCTCGCCAAATCCATATATGGCAAAGTGTTTGGATTTGCCAAAAAAATAAGAGGAGGAAAAAATGACTATTACAAAAATACTTACAGTGACGGCGGCTATTGCGATTTTTAGCGGATTCGGCTGTATGGCTTTTGCCGCAGGTGGTGGAGGTGTCCTGACCGACCCCGACGCAATGGAGGGCAAGCATTTCCACCCAAAAGGAAAAATGCCCTCCAAATTTACAGTTGAAAAGCAAAACAACCTCAGGCAACAAATGCCTTTTGGCGACAAGAAAGACTTTGAGGAGCAAAAAAAGGGGTTTATCGCCGCTCCGAATTTCAAACAGATCAAGGCTGAGGCCGGGCATGTCGCCTGGGACATGGGCAGCTACATGTGGTTGCTGCAGGGCAAGGATTTCGACAGTATCCATCCATCGCTGCAGCGACAGGCTATCCTGAATATGAACTATGGTCTATACGAGGTGATTCCGGGCATCTACCAGGTGCGCGGTTTCGATCTGGCCAACATCAGCTTTATTAAGAGCAAGACCGGCTGGATTGTCTTTGACCCGCTGACCGCCAAGGAGACCGCTAAGGCGGCCCTTGACCTCATCAATGACAAGCTCGGCAAGCGCCCGGTGGTGGCAGTAGTCTACTCCCACTCCCACGCCGACCATTGGGGCGGAGTGCGTGGCGTGGTTGACGAGGCGGATGTCAAAAGCGGCAAGGTTAAGATCATTGCGCCGGTCGGCTTCATGGACCACGCAGTGGCAGAAAATGTCTATGCCGGCAATGCCATGAACCGGCGCTTGTTTTACCAGTATGGTGTGCTTCTGCCGCGAAGCCCATTTGGCCACGCCGATCAGTCCATTGGCAAAAACGTGGCGGCGGGCAATACCGGCCTGATTCCACCCAACGTCATCATCACAAAGGACTTTGAAGAGCTGACCGTCGACGGGATTCGTATGATTTTCCAGAACACTCCCGGCACAGAAGCGCCGGCGGAAATGAATACCTATTTTCCGCAATTCAAGACGTTTTGGGCTGCAGAGAATATCGTCGCCACCATCCACAACATCTACACGCTGCGCGGGGCGCTGGTGCGCGATGCCCTGGAGTGGTCTAAACAGATTAACGTAGCGCTTTACAAGTTCGGCCAGGAGGCCGAGGTCATGTTTGCCTCCCACAGCTGGCCGCGCTGGGGCAACGCGCGGATCCAACAGGTGATGCGGGCGCAGCGGGATACCTACGCCAATCTCAATAATGGGGTGCTATTTCTGGCCAACCAGGGCGTAACCATCAATCAGGTCCACAATGTGTATGAAGTGCCCGAAAGTCTCCAAAAGCAATGGGCGGTGCGCAGTTACCACGGCTCGGTGGAGCACAACAGCCGGGCGGTGATCAACCGCTACCTGGGGTACTGGGACGGTAACCCGACCACACTGATTCCGCTCTCGCCTGAGGATTCCGCACCGCTGTATGTGGAAATGATGGGTGGCGCTGCCAAAATCATCGCCAGAGGGAAAGAGCTCTACGAACAGGGCAAGTACCTTTACGCCCAGGAGATCTTAAACAAGCTGGTGTACGCAGAGCCTGGCAACCAGGAGGCCAAGGACCTGCTGGCAGATGTGTTTGAGCAGATCGGCTATCAGCAAGAGAGTCCCAGTGTGCGCAACAGCTTCCTGGCCGCTGCATTGGAACTGCGATCGGGCATTCCCGAGGGGGCATCACCCAAGACGTCGGGACCAGACGTTGTCCGGGCCATGACTACCGAGCTGTGGCTCGACTTTTTGGGCGTCCGCTTAAACAGCAAAAAGGCCGCAGGAAAACAGTTTAAGATCAACCTTTCGACTCCAGACAACGGTGAGAAATTCGTCGTCGAACTGAGCAACGCCACCCTGACCAATGTCGAAGGCTTTCAGGCGGACGACGCCGATCTGAGCATCACCATCAACCGATCCGACCTTGTTCAGACTATGATGGGTGCGGTCGGTTTTGACGAACAAATCGCCTCCGGCAAGGCGAAGCTTGTCGGAAACCGCGACGCCTACGAGCAACTCAAAACGCTGTTGGTGCATTTCGACCTCGGTTTTGAAATTATGCCCGGAACCGGAGCCAGAGACCTGACACCAGAGGAAAACACCTTCAAACAGGAAGAATTGGGTCGGACCGATGGGGGTTAATACGGCGGCGCATAGATTGACCACGAAAGGGGCCCTTTACCGGGTCCCTTCATCCTAATCCATCCACTTTTTTGTCATCAACATGATGTGTTCACAAAGATATGGGGTCAAGGTTTAACGGCTCGATGACGACTGGCTATTTCTGTGAGTCCAACTTGAAAAATTGATGACAAGCACGTTTTCAGAAATTCCCCTAACATAGATTAAATACGCGTTTTAGGTAAAACAAGATGGTGCCCGGATTGATTTCGATCCATACGGCTTTATGCGAAATTTGGCGTTGCCCATGATTTGCAGCCGTGTCATAAAGCATACTGGTTGATCATCCATTTGGTGGGAGTAAGGATTAACTGGAAACTGCAATGGGATTTTGATAAAATGGCAGCCACTATGAAAAACGTCTATTTTACCCTAATTTGCGCATTAAGCTGTTTCGTTTTGTTAACCGCATCGGCTCAGGCCGCCGGGCTCTGGCTTTTCGAGCAGGGCACGCCGGATTTGGGTACTGCTGCAGCCGGACGAGCGGCCATGGCCAAAGATGCATCCACTGCTTTCGGCAATCCTGCGGGCATGACACGCTTGAAAGATTCACAGCTCACCGTAGCTGCGCAAACGCTCTTTCCACAGATAAAGTTTAATGCTGATGACAGCTCCTTTGGAGGCGGAAACGGCGGCAATGCCGGATACTTTACCCCGACCGCAAATGTATCATATGTTCACAGCGTGACATCAGATTTTAAGCTCGGGGTGTCGACCGGTTCTTACTTTGGTCTCGGCCTCGATTACGATGACGACTGGGCTGGACGCTACTATTTTCTGGAAGGCGAATTTTTAACATTCGGTGTCAACCCGGTTGCGGCTTACCGCATAAACAAATACCTTTCGGTAGGTGGCGGCATCAGCATGGTGGTATCGAAATACAAGGCCAAGACGGCCCTCAGAAATCTTGAACCCGGCAGCTCTGACGGGAAGCTTGAATTTGAGGACTACGACGTAGGCTTCGGCGGCAACGCCGGTGTGCTGATTTCACCCAGAGAAGGCACCCGTTTCGGCATCACTTACCGCTCCAAGGTGGATTTGGAATACGAAGACAAGCCGGATCTGAGCGGTGTCGGGCCTTTGCTGCAAGCGGCACTGAACCTTACGGGTCTGGCCGGCGCTAATGTCAAGCTCGATATGGAACTGCCCCAGGCGATCATGTCAAGCGTTTATCATGAGTTCACAGACAAACTGGCAATCATGGGCAATGTCGGCTGGCAGGATTGGAGCAGTTTCGGTAATATCGATGTGTCCATCGACAGTGATACTTCGACGAGCGCCACCCAGGATCTGGGTTATGACGATACCTGGCATTTTGCATTTGGGGTGCAGTATCGAATTGCCGAGCCCTGGCTGCTTTCCTTCGGTGGCGCCTATGACACCTCTCCGGCAGATAGCGCCAAAAAACGCACACCGGCTATGCCGTTTGACCGCCAGTACCGATTAGCAGCAGGCCTGCAATACGAACTAAACCCAGATGTCACCCTGGGTGCGGCTTACCAATATCTGGATTTGGGCGACGCCAACATCGATCGGACGGGTGGGCTTCTAAGGGGCGATTTGAAAGGTAAATACAAAAAGAATGAAATCCATTTTCTCGGTGTCAATTTGATCTGGAAATTTTAATTTAATATTGAATTCGTTAACGACATTCACAATTTTCTAATTTTGTTGGTTTCGGCTTCTAAGAAACAAATTTATGTTACTTCCATGAATAACCGTGAAACGAAGTGTCGCGGTCGGATGCTATGAATGATACAATCTTACAGCTTTTTCATCAGGATGTTTTTGAAATTAACATATCACAGGTCTTGTCGTTTTGTTGATTATCTCAATATCAAAAGCTTGAACGCTGAAATCCCGATTACAATATATGGTATCCGGTTTATTTTTTGCTGAAGCTGGTTTAACGGTTTCAATCAGACCTGTTTTAAGTCATGTCAGATGAAACTGAAGGAGTATGGACGCTGAGATGAAAAAAAGAAGAGACTTGAAATGGGTGATACCCCAAACGATCGCCATCTTCGCTTTGTTTTTTTTAATGGCACAGCCGATTCATGCCGGCGATGCCATTCCGAGACTCATCTTACAGATCACCGTAGATCAATTACGTGGTGACCTGCCGGGCCGCTACCGGGATCGCCTGGGAAAGGGTGGCTTCCGTTATCTGTTTGAGCAGGGCACATGGTACACCGATGCCCACTACCTCCATGCCAACACCGAAACCGCCGTGGGGCATGCAACCCTGGCGACCGGCGCAGATCCTTCCCGGCACGGCATAGTGGCCAATGACTGGATTGATCAAAAAACCGGCGCATTCGTTTACAATACCGAGGATAAACGCCACCACATCATTGGAAGAGAGCCTAAAGCCCATGAGGGGGTCTCACCCCGCAACCTGCTCGCCTCTACCATTTCCGACGAATTGGTGATCCACAACGGCGGCCGATCCCGCGCTTTCAGCGTTTCGGTCAAGGACCGCGGTGCGATTCTGCCGGGCGGCCACGCCGGAAAAGCCTTTTGGTTTTCCAAGAGCAGCGGAGAATTTGTCACCAGCACCTACTATTACGACGACTATCCGGCATGGGTGAAACAGTGGAACGCCGCAAAACCGGCTGATGTTTTCAAGGGAAAATCCTGGGAATTACTGAACGATCGCTCCACGTACGTTCACGGCCAGATGGACGACCGGCCTTACGAAGCTGACCTGAAGCCCCTGGGCCGCACTTTTCCCCATCCGTTGGGCGGCGACACAAAATACTTCTACCTGTTGCTGACCCTGACACCTGTTGGCGATATGCTCACCCTCGATTTTGCCAAGGCCCTGGTGGAAAAGGAAAAGCTGGGCCAAAACGATAAGAGCGCACCAGATTACCTCCAGATCAGTTTTTCTTCGACCGACTACATCGGGCACCTGTTCGGGCCGTCCAGCCTGGAGACCGAAGACAATATCCTGCGCCTGGACCGGACCCTGGCCGATCTGTTTCAATTCATCGATGAAAAAGTCGGGCTGGACCATACCCTGATTGTGCTCAGCGCCGACCACGGGGCACCCGAGGCACCTGAATATATGGCCACCCTGGGGCTTTCCACCGGTCGGTTTGCATTCGATTGGTTCAAGACCGAAGGGCCCCTTACAGAAGCCCTGCAGAAAAAATTCGGCCGGGATGATCTGATCTCCGGTCACAGCCACCCCTACCTCTATTTGAACCTGGACGCCGTCTCCTCCGTCGGGCTGGATCTGGCCGAAGTGGAGCGTTTCGTTGCCGACGAATTGATGAAAATCGCCGGCATCGCCTACGCCCTGACCCGCAGCGACCTGCTGGCCGGCCGCATCACCGAGTCGCCGGTCCAGAACCAGATCCGCCGCAGCTTTCATCCGACCCGCTCCGGCAACATCCACATGGTGCCAGAACAATACTGGTTTCTGCACTCCACCGAGGAGGCCGAAAAAATGGGCATTGGATCGATTGCGGCCATCCACGGCTCTCCCTGGACTTATGACACCTATGTGCCGATCTTTTTTGCGGGCAATGGCGTGCCGGCCCAGAAGATCGGGCGCCGGGTGGCCCCTACCGATATCGCTGCGACCCTTGCGGCTTATCTTGGCGTCAAGCCCCCTTCGGGATCGGTGGGCAGCGTATTGACCGAGATTTTACGCTAATAGAGCGACAGTGGTTTGGAAGCTTTGGAACAGATATTCATTCTAAGATCAGCTTCTTTATCGTGGATTAAAAAAGAGGGGACAGGTACTTTATGCTTGACACGATGTAAATCTTGTGTAATCTAAAGCAAAATATTTCAAGCCACAGGAGTCAACAATGCCAAGAACCCAGCGACTGAAAATTAATGATGAAACAGCTGTTTATCATGTGATGTCCAGAACTGCTTTGGATGGTTTTCCACTGGGCGATGTTGAAAAAGATTTTATGATGGATCTGTTCAAGCGGTATTCGGCTCTGTATTTTGTCGAAATTTTAGGATTTTGCTTGATGGGAAACCATTTCCATATTTTGGTAAGAATGTTTCCCGATCACAAATTTACAGATGAGGAGATAAAAAAGCGTTTTATAGGCTTTTATGGCGATGAACGTGTATTCGCAGACGGTTTAATTCCATCTTTACGGGAGAAACTATCAAACCTATCTGAATTTGTTCGTGAAATAAAAGTAGGCTTTGCCAGGTATTACAACCGGCGGCATCACCGGTGCGGTTATTTTTGGGGAGACCGATTCAAAAGCGTCATTGTTGAGAATGGAGAGACCTTGATAAATTGCCTAGCTTACATAGATTTAAACCCGTTGCGTGCCGGCATTGTTGTCCGGCCTGAAGAATACCGTTGGAATTCCCTTGGGTATCATGTGCAAACTAACAA
>PVMK01119073.1_pt1 | contig 13593 bp, 16 predicted proteins | sample 1853481 | NCBI WGS metagenome assembly PVMK01 (sample SAMN08533507, study PRJNA380276) | Marine sediment metagenome, whole genome shotgun sequencing project. | reverse complement strand
CGCCCCACCACCGATCATGAATCCTCGGTCTCCTGTGCGGGCCCGAAAATTTCGTTCCACAGAACGTTCTCCGGTCTGACGGCGAAAAACTCGGGGTCGATCCCGGGCCACTGGAACGAACCGCACCAGGGCTGCTGCGTCCATTCCTCGACCAAACCCGCGCGGACCGGATTCTCGAGCAGATACAGCAACGTCCGATTGATGTCTTCGTTTCGGCGTAGCAGATGATCGTGAAAGCTGCGCTGCCACAACGAGCCAGTTGTAGATCCCCGTAATCCTCGTGCCGTTCGTCCCTTGAGAATTCGCATGAATTCAATGAGCGGACCCTTGAGATTGAGCACCAAAAGGTGGACATGATCCGGCATGACACTGAATCCGAGAACCCGCCAATCCTCACCGTGCAGGCGGCGGATTTCGGCGGTTAGGAGATCAGCGTGATCCGGTTGCGCGAATACGTGACGTCGAGAGGCTGTACACGTGGTCAGTAACGCGACCGTGCCTGGTTGGGCGTAGACGGCCTGGTCGACGCGAATTCGTTTTCGGCGATGTCGTTCACGAGGCACCCCGGCAGGATAACAAGTTCACTCCGAGGATTCGGCGCCTTCCCGAGGGAGGGGATAAACCCCTCCCCTACGGATACATGGCACATTTCCTCGTGGCCGATTCGCCACACCACCCGTGGGGGTGGGGTGTATTCCCTCCCGTGTGTTCTCGAGCGATGAAGCTAATACCTAACAGCTAATACCTAATACCTATGACCGCGATGAGCTAATACCTAATACCTAATACCTAACCGCTACTACTTCGGATTCACCGCGACAGCTATGGTCTCATAAGAATCCTGCCGGGTCAGGGGATCGAGGAGCGCTATCGAGATCTTGTAACGGCCCGACTCCAGCAGCAGCTGGGTGTCGATGCTCCAGCGCTGTTGTTGGGCCCGCTCGTAGTCGGCCGCCGGAACCCTGATTTCATGCTCCTGTCGAACCAGGTCCGACTGCTTGCCGTCGGCGCCCCGCACGGCGATGAACATCACGATCCGCCCTACGAAATCCTCGCCTTCGGGCAGCAGGGCCACCTTTTGAATCGGGAAGGAGATGTGGGCGGGCAGGAGCCACCGTTTCTCGCTCGCGGTCGACGGTGTCCCCGTTTCCACCTCGATCTGCATCGGGTTGTTGTCGACCTCGAAGACCAGGCTCGACATGACCGTGTCCTGAACCCTGGTTTCGAGCGACTTCTCGACGAATCGTGAACGGTAACGGAGCTCGTAATTCTTGAAGGCCGGATCGTCGCGCAGCTTGACCTTGACCCTGTGGACCTTGTCCCTGCCGCTCGCCTGCAGCGGGTAGCCAATCGAGTAATAGGTGTACATGTCCTGAGAGATCAGCTCGAGCCTCGGCCCCACGTCGTTGGTGTTGATGATGGCGATGCCGCCGGTCTCGTCGGCTAGATACCGGAGGGAGTCGGTGAGGTTGTGCTGGCCCACCGAAGCGGAGAGCGGATCCTGGGGGGTTGAGTACTCGGCGGAGCCAATGCCGCCCAAGCTCAGACCGCCGGCACCGATCGCGTAGAAGGTGACACCCTGAGAGTTAGCGGTTGCCGCCAACTGCTGGTAGAGCCGCGAGCGGTCGTAGTCATACATCTCGTTGAGGATGCTGGAATTCTGGGTAAGCCTGCTGAGCTCATAGAAGAGGTCCATCCCGGGAATCATGGGCAGGCCGTTTGAGACGTATATGATGCCCTTTTTCCCGGGTAGGCCGGACAGGCTGGTGATGGTCTGGCGCAGGCTGTCGATGCTGAAGAGGAGGTTGTTGTCCGTCTCCCTGGCGTAGTTGTCGATCAGCTGATAGACCTCGCCCCATTCGCCGCCTTGCCCCTGTCGGTCGGTGTATCTGTTACCCGACTGGTCCTGCTGGTCGATCTTCTTCATCCTGTCGATGATGTCCCTGCGGGTCCTATCGCGTTCGGAGAATCCGCCGGTGTACCTGCGAACGCTGCGCATGGCCGCCAGCACCTGGTCGGGGTCCGAGGTGAACTCCTGCAGCACCTCGAACGAGCGTTGATACGCGACCACCATCATCTGCGCCGGCGGGTGCAGGCTCGTACGGACGAACTCGCGTGTTTGAGAGAGCACCCGATTGCGGTCGAGAGGGTCGAGGTTCTCGTTGTCGATGTAGAGAACGAGGTGAACCGGGATCGGTCCCGCCGGCACCTCCGCGCCCGGGATCGGCGTTGGGCCCGGCAAAAAGGCCGCATCGGCCGAGGCGAGCTGATGGCGGATGATCTCGTCGGTGTAGAGCTTGAAATTGCTGATCTGCTTGGGGGTGCCATCTTGAGTGATTTTGAAATCGTCCTTGGTGAGATCGGTGACGGCGCGCCCTTTCTTGTCCGTGACATAGACCACCAGATTCGCAACTGTGACCTCGATCCGGTCCACAAAGGCGAGCCCGCCGATGCGCTCGAGGCTCTGCTGATCGTCGCCTTCCTCATCGGCGGCGATGGGCACCACCGGCAGCACCAGCGCCAGGACCAGCATCCAAACAATTAACGACATGTTTCGCACCAGCACACCTCCGGGGGTAAGTTTAGCAAACCGCCCGCCCACTCGATACTCGATACTGGATACTCGATACTCGATCCGCTCAACTACCTCTTGACAAGCCGGATCGTGAATCTACGCTTTCGTTGCATCGAGCATCGAGCATCGAGCATCGAGCATCGAGCATCGAGCATCGAGCATCGAGCATCTCCCCCCGCCAGCGGTATGATCTTTCTCCGTGACCGAGAAAACCCCGCCCCTGACCGACGAACGGCTTGTCGAGCTTGCCCTCGATGGTGACGAGGAGGCATTCGGCCTCCTGGTGCGGCGTTATCAGCGCCGGCTGACGGCCTTCCTCAGCCAGCTCGTTGGAGATCTGGAGCTGGCGCGGGAGCTGTCGCAGGAGGCGTTCGTACGTGCGTGGTCGGCGCTCTCGAGATTCGACCCCAGGTACCGGTTTTCGACCTGGTTGTTTCGGATCGCCCACAACCTCGGGATCGACCAGCTTCGCCGGCGCCGGCTGAAGACGGTGTCTCTGTACCGCACGGACGCCGAAGGAGACGAGGTGGAAGTGATCGTACCGGACGCGAAAAAGGACCCCCTCGGCCATCTCGAAAACCACGCTCTTGCTTCGGAGTTGCGGCAGGTGATCGACGAGTTGCGGCCGGAGTATCGAGAGCTGGTGTTACTGCGTCACTTTGCCGGCCTCAGCTATCAGGAGATCGCGGACTTCAAGGAAATGCCGCTCGGAACGGTCAAGAACAAACTTTTTCGCGCCCACTCCGTATTAAGAACTGCTCTGGCCGACTTTTTGTGACGGCTAGTATGATTCAAGGCCGGTCTTCTCACCGGGATTCGTGACGAGGACGGCGAAGGGTAGTCAGATGTTGGGTTTTTCGCGAATCGGGCGACGCAGGCGTAGTCACACTACGTTGAGGAGTACGATTCGCGAAAAAGACGACAGATGGCTGTCATCCGCCGTCCGTAGTAGACACCCGGTGAGAGGACCGGGCTAAAGGAGACACAGGTGGTGATGGACTGTCAGGCAACCGAGGAGATGCTCGCCGAACTCGGCGGCGAGATCGAGCGCCTCGATCAGGTGGCGCAACATCATCTCGAGGTGTGCCCGAGCTGTCGTGAGGTTGCCGCCGCCGAGCTCGCCCTTGGCCGGATATTTTCAGAGGCAATTCCGCCCGCCGATTCCACGATCGAGAAGAGAGTGCTCGCGCATTTGGGTCCCGCACGGATTCGTCGCCGTTTCGTCGCCTTCCTTCCGGTGGCGGCATCGCTCGTGGTGGCCCTGCTCGGTGCGGCGCTGGTGGGCGGCGTGCCCGGTGGGGGGATCGTCGCATTCCTGCCCGGGTGGTCCGCTCAGGGATGGATGGCTTTTGTCACCAGCGCGTCCGATTGGGGCGTCGCCGTCTCTGCCGGCGCCCGCGCAACTGCCGCCACTCTCGACCCAGCGATGCTTGCCGGCGCCGGCTTGTTGAGCTTCCTCGGCCTGGTTGCGGTGGCCGTCACCGCCCTGCGCTGGCGGAGGGTCTCGCCGTGGCGCAGCGACAGCTAATTCGGCTCGGCGCGCTCCTCTTCTTTCTGGTTTTCTCGAGCGTGGGTGAAGCAGCGCCCGGACGTGCCGCGGTTCTCACCGACCTAGAGGTCAACGGGTCCATCGAAGGTGATGTCGTGGTGTTCGGCGCCGATCTCGTTCTCGGTGCCCAAGCCCGGATCACCGGTGACGCGGTCGCGGTCGGCGGCAACGTCCGAATCGTGCCGGGCGCCGAGATCGGTCGCCACGTCGTGGCCGTATTCGGCGTCGTGGAGATCGACGGGGACGCCGAAATCGGCGGCAGGGTCCTTTCCCTCTCATCCCTCGCGAGCCTCGCAACCGGTGCGGGTGTGGCGGAGCGGCCTCGTCGTGTGAGCTTCGCGATGCGACTCCTGGCCTCGGGCGGTTGGTTGCTGGTGACCACGGGCATCGCCTTCCTCTTTCCGATCAGAATGCGCCTTGCAGCGTGGTCGGTGCCGGGTTTTGGAGTCAGGATTCCAGCAGTCGGGCTGATGATCGCTCTCACGGCGGTTGTCTCTTTGCTGGCAGCCCTCGGTCTCGGCCCGGGCTTCGGAGTGCCGCTGGTTGCCGCCCTGATGGTCGTGTTCTTCATCGCCAAGTCGCTCGGGCTCACGGTACTCGGCTGTGTGGTGGGCGCCTGGGTGCTGCGACGGTGGGTCCGCCACCCGCTGCCGATCAGCCTCGAGGTATTCGTCGGCGTCCTGGTCCTACTCGCCCTCCGTTTCATGCCGGTTCTCGGCGAAACCCTGTGGACCCTGATCTCCGTCATCGCCCTGGGTGCGAGCATCGCGGTCGTCAGTGTGACCGGAGATCCCGCGCGCGCGGAGGTTTAGGCCTCCACCTACTCCTGTTGAACCGCAAAGATGCAAAGCACGCAAAGGGTCTTGCTTTTTATTGAAATGGACAATTCCCTTGGCGTCGTCTTCGCGTTCTTTGCGCTCTTGGCGGTTCAAACGGGTGGACGGGTGGCAAATTCGAAATTCGAAATTCGAAATCTGTGGCGGTTGGGTGTAACCGGCATTCTCTGGAGTCAATAGGAGGTAAATGCTATACTCCCGTTCCCTTCGGGGAGAGGTGTGTGCGTGAAGATCGATGTATCCAAGTTCGAGCAGGAGCCGCTGCGGTTCGACGAGGAGTTCAGCGTGGATCCGGACCGGCTCGACTGCGAACAGGTGACTGCCCCAATGAGGGTTCGTCTCAAGGGTGAAGTGCGCCCGCGCAGTGGATTCGTCACCGTGGCGGGCAACTGTCGGGTGGAGGGTTCGGTGGCCTGCTCCCGGTGCCTCGAGCCGGTCCAGTGGGAGGTCGATGAAGATCTGTCCGTGGACTATCGGACGCCGTCGGCTACCCCCCTCGATGCGGAGCTCGGCCTCGAAAAGGACGATCTCGATGTCGCGTTCTTGGAGGGCGACAAGCTCGATCTCGCAGAGCTGGCCGCCGAGCAGATCCTCCTCGCGCTGCCCATGCGGGTCGTGTGCAATGAGAGCTGTGCAGGGCTGTGCCCACGGTGCGGCGCCAACCGCAACCGGGACGGCGCCTGCACCTGTGAACCGGAGGTCGATCCGCGGTGGCATGCTCTCGCCGACCTTGCCGGCAAAGATCACTCATCCTAGGTTGAAATCAAAGCTGAATGGAGTCTGAAGATGGCCAATCCAAAACGCAAAATCTCGAGGACGCGTCGCGACATGCGCCGCTCCCACCATGCGCTGAAAACCCCCGGCAGGAGTTTGTGCACCTCGTGCTTCGAACCCAAGCCGCCACACCAGGTTTGTCCACACTGTGGAAGCTACAAGGGCCGTGAGGTGATCCGGGTCGAAGAGCTCGATTGATCCTGAGATGAGCGATTCTCATCCAGCAGAACCACTCACCTTAGGATGATATTCATGGCGTGGCACCTGGTGAGCAGTGCGGGATAAGCGACCGATCGCGGTAGACGCCATGGGCGGTGACGGCGCGCCCCAGGTCGCCGTGCGGGGGGCGCTCGAGGCGATCACGGAACTCGAAACGCCGGTCCTCCTTGTCGGCCCCCAAAAGAGGCTGCGGCGCGAGCTCGGACGATTTCGCTTCCTGCCCTCCGGCCTCGAGCTGGTCGATGCTCCCGATGTGGTGAGGATGCAGGATCCGCCGATCAGTGTTCTCCGCGGAAAGCGCCGCTCGTCGCTCAACGTGTGTGCCGAGTTGGTGAGCGAGGGGCGGGCGGCTGCCATGGTAACCGCAGGCAATACGGGCGCCGCGTGGGTCGCCGCCAAGTCAGCGCTCGGGATGATCAATGGGGTCGACCGTCCGGCCCTGGCCGCGGTAGTGCCCAAGGATGAAGGCCATACCCTGGTTCTCGACGTCGGCGCCAACACGGAGTGCAAAGCGCACCAGCTCGTGCAGTTCGCGGTCATGGGCTCGTTTTACGCCGAGGCAGTGCTCGGCGTTGGCTCGCCCCGAGTCGGGCTGATGTCGGTGGGCGAGGAGGAAAGCAAGGGCGGGCCGCAGGCACGGGAGCGCCATCTGGTGCTCAAGGCGGTCGGCATCAACTTCATCGGCAACGTCGAGGGCAGCCACGTTTTCAGCCCTGATGTCGATGTCATCGTGTGCGACGGATTCACCGGCAACGTGATCCTCAAAGTGGCCGAGGGGTTCGGCGAGATGGTTGTCGGCATGCTGATGGATGAGGCGCGCCAGTCGCCGATGTACGGGGCCGGTCTGCTGATGGCCAAGGGCGCGTTCCGAAACCTCCGCAAGAAGGTCGACTACGCCGAATACGGCGGTGCCCCGCTTCTCGGGGTAGGCGGCGCCTGTCTTATCGGCCACGGGAAATCATCGGCGAAAGCGATCCGCAATGCGATTCGTTTTGCAGACTCCTACGCCGCGTCCGGCGTCATCGAAACGATCGGCGACAAGATTCTCGAGGTGTTGGACGGGTCAGCGGGAGAAGGAAACGGCTGATATGACAACGATTGCGGCTTTGTTTCCCGGCCAGGGATCCCAGACTGTGGGCATGGGTCGGGATCTCGTGCAACGATGGCCTGCAGCGGCGGAGGTCTTCACCGCAGTCGACGACGGCCTCGGCGCTTCCCTCTCCGAGATGTGCTGGAACGGCCCGGAGGAAGATCTGCGTTTGACCGAGAACACCCAACCTGCGCTCCTTGCTCACTCCATCGCCGCCTGGGAGGTGCTCTCCGCGGCCGGCCTCGAGGTGGGTGCGGTGGCCGGCCACAGCCTCGGCGAGTACTCGGCGGTGGTGGCTGCCGGCGGCCTTGACCTGGCCGACGCCGCGCGCACGGTACGGTTACGGGGCCGGCTGATGCAGGAGGCGGTACCGGTCGGCGAGGGAGCGATGGCGGCGGTGATCGGCCTCGACGACGACCAGGTCGAGGCGGCGTGCAGCGACGAAGAAGCATCGGGCGGCGGCCCGGTGGCGGCGGTCAACTTCAACTCTCCCGGTCAGGTGGTGATCGCCGGCAGCGCCGCGGCGGTTGCGGGTGCCGGTGAGAGGTGCAAGGAGCGCGGTGCGAGGCACGTCCTGCCCCTTCCGGTTTCTGCGCCCTTTCATTCGGCCTTGATGGCGCCGGCCCGCGAGGGACTGGCGCCGACGCTGCGCAAGCTCAACTTTCGGCCGCTCTCAGTGCCGCTGTATCGCAACGTCGATGCCGCTGCGGTGAGCTCGCCCGACGAGGTTCGAGACGGTCTCATCCGGCAGGTGGATGCCCCGGTCCTGTGGTCGGAGACTATCCGCCGGATGCGTGCCGACGGCTTCGACACCTTCGTCGAGGTGGGGACCGGCAAGGTCCTCTCGGGACTCGTGCGTCGCATCGACCGCGACGCGATCTGCTATCAGGCCGGGACCGTGGAGACTGTGGAGAAGGTATTGGCAGATCTCGTCGTCTGATCGAACCACAGAGACACAGAGCGCACGGAGTCGCACAGAGAGTTTTTTCTGTGCCCTGACCTAGCCCGCATATCTCACCGGGTGTCTACTGCGGACGGCGAATCGCTGCGTCCCGCCGTGCTTGTCGCAAATCGTGCTCCTCGACGTAGCGATACTACGACTGCGTCGCCCAATTCACAACAAACCCAGCGGAGACTTGCGCTTCGCCGCCCTCGCTACGAAACCCGGTGAGATATACGGGCTAGCGTGATTTCCTCCGTGTTTCCTCTGTGCTCTCTGTGTCTCTGTGGTTAAATACGATGTCGAAAAGAACTCGGCTGGTGAAATAGCGGGGAGGCAACAATGGGTGAGTTTGACGGGCAGGTGGCGGTTGTGACCGGCGGGGCGCGGGGAATCGGCGCCGAGATCGCTCGGCGGCTGGCTCGGGGCGGGGCGAGGGTCGTGTGCGCCGACGTGCTGGACACGACGGACATCGTGGCCGAGATCAACGAGGCCGGAGGCGCGGCGGAGGGCCGGGAGCTGAACGTGACCGATGCGCAGGCCGCTGCGGAGGGCGTCAAGGCCATTAACGAAGCCCACGGCAGGCTCGACATCCTGGTCAACAACGCCGGCGTCACCCGCGACAAACTCTTGGTGCGAATGAAACCCGAAGACTGGGACCTCGTGCTCGACATCAACCTCGACGGCGTCTTCAAGGTGACCCAGCCGGTGGCCAAGCTGATGATGCGGCAGAGGAGCGGTCGGATCGTCAACGTCGCGTCGGTGGTTGGCCTGATGGGCAACGCGGGCCAGACCAACTACGCCGCCTCCAAGGCCGGATTGATCGGCTTCACCAAGAGCCTCGCTCGAGAGCTCGGCCCGCGCAACGTGACCGTCAACGCGGTGGCGCCGGGTTATATCCAGACTCCCGATGACCGACAAGCTCACCGAAGAACAGCGCGAGATGCTGTTGTCGACCGTGGCCATACCCCGCCTCGGGACCCCCGAGGACGTCGCCGAGGCGGTGGCCTTTCTCGCCGGGCCGGGCGCCTCGTACATCACCGGGGTTGTGCTGAACATCTCGGGCGGGCTCTACATCTGAAATCAGTTTTGAGTTCATAGTTATGAGTTTTGAATTCCGGACACAGACCACCCATCGTTGCTTTCAGGGGCCGGGGCCAACTCAACACTCGTAACTTATAACTCTCAACTCTCAACTCTCAACTCTCAACTCTCAACTCATAACTCCTCGTTCGGGTTACACTGAACCCTGGAGGTTCGGATGCCGCGCCGGATGAAGGTCAAGGATCTCATGTCCACCGACCTGGTCACTCTGACCGAGGACGAGACCCTCGCCGATGCACAGCGCTGTATGGCGAGGGGACGGATCCGTCATCTGCCGGTGGTCCGCGATGGGCGGTTGGTCGGTCTCGTCACCCACCGTGATCTGCTGGCGGCTTCCTTTTCGATCTTTGCCGAGGTCGAGGCGAATGAGCAACGACGCGTCTTTACGACCGTGCCGGTGGTGGAGGTTATGCACCGCGACGTGGTTACCGTGTCTCCCGATCTCGGGGCCTCCCAGGCGGCGCGGATCCTACTCGAGAACAAGTATGGTTGTTTGCCGGCGGTGGGCGAAGGGGGCGAGCTCCTCGGCATCGTCACCGAGGCCGACTTCCTTCGTCTGACGGTCCGCCTCCTGCCATGACCATCCTCGACTGGGTGCTCCTCATCGTATGGCTTGGCCTTACGCTGGGGGGGTTCTGGAAGGGCGCCGTGCGATTGATCTTCGGTGGCGGCGGGCTCGTGGCGGGGCTGTGGCTGGCGGTTGTGGCCGGGGATGACGCACAGGCCGCCCTCGAAGGCGTCATGGGCATCCCGTGGCTGTCGGCGGTGCTCGGCCGGTTGCTGCTGGTGCTGCTGTGTGGAGGTCTGGCCCTGCTGGCGGGGTGGGGCATCGAGCACACCCTGACCGCCATGCGTCTCGGTTGGCTCAACCGGCTTTTCGGTGCAGCCCTCGCCGGCGCGGTGGCGGCGATCCTCCTCGGATTCGTGGTCGTGGTGGCCATCCAGTTCTCACCCGAGCTCGCAGCGCTGTGCCGCGAATCCCAGGTGGCCCAGTATCACCTGCTGTGGATGTCGGAGAAGATGCTCGGGGCCGTCGAGACGCTATAACGTCTCGTCTCGTGTTTTCGGACGCATCGTCGCGCTCAGCGCCGAAGGCGCGGCAGATAATTAGCCTGGGGCGTGAGCCCCAGGAATGTAGGCCACACAATCCAGCAAGCCCTGAAGGGGCGACAGATTGTTGGCCGCGGCGTGAGCCGCAGGAATCGGCAATTGATTGTCTGTCGCCGCTTCGCGGCTTTGTTTTGTTATCTCCTCGGTCCCTGGGGCTGACGCCCCAGGCTATGGATCTGTCGCCGCTTCGCGGCTCGGTCACCGGTGACGGATTGGGGTTGCCGCGTGGCGAACGCGCGACCAGGCTTGTCGACTTCGTGAATCGAGGCCAGCGCCGAAGGCCCAGGTCACCGTGATGACTTCGTGAATCGAGGCCAGCGCCGAAGGCCCAGGTCACCGTGATGACTCCGTGAATCGAGGCCAGCGCCGAAGGCGCGACAGATAATTAGCCTGGGGCGTGAGCCCCAGGAACGAGGTGCAATCCAGCGAGCCCTGGAGGGGCGACAGATCATGGGCTGCGGCGTGAGCCGCGGCCCTTCAACCGCCGGATTAAGCAACGACCGAGGCTTCTTCGATGGGCCGGTACAGGGTATCCCGGAGCACTGGAACCCGGCCGGCTTCGGTGATGAGCCGCTCGAGCCGCCGGCGCGCCATTCCGGTGCCGGCCGAGCCGCCGGCGGCGCGGGTGATGCGCTCGTCGAGGATTGTGCCGTCGAGATCGTTGGCGCCGAAGTGGAGCGCCACCTGCGCGATCTTCTCGCCGAGCATGATCCAGTACGCCTTGAGGTGGGGGACGTTGTCGAGCACGAGGCGTGAAACAGCCACGGTCTGCAGGTCGAGGCGCCCGGCGGTGGGTGACAGGTGGTCGAGCTCGGTGTTCTCGGGGTGGAAGGCGAGCGGGATCAAGCATTGGAAACCGCCGGTTTCGTCCTGGAGCTCACGCAGGGCGAGGAGATGGTCGACGCGATCGGCGGCCGACTCCACGTGGCCGTAGAGCATGGTGCAGTTCGACCGCAAGCCCGCTTCATGAACGGTGCGTGCGATCTCGAGCCAGCGCCTGCCGTCGGTCTTGTGGTCGCAGATCTCTTTTCGAACCTCTGCGTTGAAAATCTCGGCGCCGCCGCCCGGGCAGGAATCGAGTCCTGCGTCGCGCAGCCGGCCGATCGTCTCTTCAAGCGGCAGGCGGGAGGCCTTGGCAATGAAATCGAGCTCGACCATGGTCAGCGCCTTGAGGTGGATCCAGGGGAATCGCCGTTTGAGAGCGCGGAAGAGCTCCTCGTAATAGGCGACGAGCAGCTTGGGGTGGAGCCCCCCGACGATATGAAGCTCGGAGACCGACTCGTCGACATCGCGAGCCACGATCTCCACCGCCTGATCGACGGAATAGGTCCACCCCTGATCGCGGTCGCGCCACGGCACATAGAATGCGCACAGCTTGCAGGAGGCTACGCAGACGTTGGTGGGATTGAGGTGGCGGTTGATGTTGTAGTAGGTGGTGTCGCCGTGAAGCCGCTCGCGAACCATGTTGGCCAGGCGGCCGACCCCCAGGAGGTCGTCGGTGGTGGCGAGCAGCAAACCCTCGTCTCGATCGAGGCGTTCGCCGGCGACCACCTTCTCGGCCACCGCCTTGAGGGCCGAATCACGCAGTCTCAGGTGGCCGACGTCAGTCATCACCAGACATTATGATTGAGACAGAGTCGCTAATCAAATGAGCCCCCTGCGGTACACGCAGAAACGCGGGCGGGGATAAACCCCGCCCCTACCGTTCTCGTCGTAGGGGAGGGGTTTATCCCCTCCCATTCGAATCAACTCACTTGAGCTGGAGCGAGGAGAGGAACTGCTCGTTGGTCGGAAACTCGTGGACTTTTTGCAGCAGAAGCTCCATCGCCGCTTCGGGCGGCAGCGACGACAGCGCACGACGCATCAGGTGGAGTTTTTCCACCTGATCCTTCGGATAGAGTTTCTCCTCCTTGCGGGTCCCGGACTGCGGGATGTTGATGCAGGGGAAGATCCTCTTATCGAAGAGCTTGCGGTCGAGCACGATTTCCATGTTGCCGGTGCCCTTGAACTCCTGGAAGATCACCTCATCCATGCGCGAACCGGTGTCGATGAGGCAGGTGGCGACCACCGTCAGGCTGCCGCCGTCCTCGACTTTACGAGCCGAGCCGAAGAAGCGGCGCGGCTTTTCCATTGTCCGCGCGTCGATGCCGCCGGAGAGGATCCGTCCGGAGCCCTTCTGGAGATTGTTGAATGCCCGGGACATCCGGGTCAGCGAGTCCATGAAGATCACGACGTCGTCACCCATCTCGACGAGACGGCGTGCGCGCTCGAAGACCATTTCCGAAACCTGGATGTGGGATTCGAGCGACATGTCGGTGGACGAGGCGAAGACCTCGCCGCGGGCGATGCTCCGCTTCCAGTCGGTGACCTCCTCCGGTCGCTCGTCCACCAGCAGAACGAAGATGGTGGTGTTGGGGTGGTTGATGGCGATGGCGTGTGCCATTTGCTGCAGGAGGGTCGTTTTGCCGGCCTTTGGTGGAGACACGATCATGCAGCGCTGACCCTTGCCGAGAGGAGCGATCAACTCGGCGACCCGCGGCTCGACGATTTCCGGCTCGGTCTCGAGGTTGAATCGTTCCAGCGGGTCGATGCTGATCAGCTCCGTGAACGGAACCGCCTTGCTGCGGTACTCCTCCGGTTGCATTCCCTCGATGGTCTCGATCTGACTCATGCGAGGACGGTCTCCCTGATGCGCCTGTCCGGTGAGTATCAGCCCGGTTTCGAGGTGCAGGGGGTTCACCAGTTCTGCGGGGACGGTCGGGTCCGACCGGTCGGCAACGAAGTTGCGCTTCTCGGCCACCAACAGCGGACCGCCGTTGTCGCGGACCCAGAGGTATCCCTCGACCTGGATCGGCGGCCCCTTCGGGCCCTGGCGGCGGCGCGGACGCCTGCGACGGCGGCGCGAACCCGATTTGCGTTGTTGTTGCTGCTGCTGCTCTTTGTGCTCGTTCATTCCCTTTCCTCTTGTCGGAGAGACGGCTGCGACGGTTCTTTACCGCGGAAACAGATCAGTTCACAGGCACAGCCGATTGACTCGTCGGGCGATCCGCACGGCACATACGCTCGTCACCGTTCAACCGTCCGGAGCGCTGCGACCCGGGCGCCGACGCCTCATGCATCTGGCGGGCGTCATCCGCGGGCCACCATCTACAGCCTAACCGGAAACGTTCAGATTCGCAACCGAATTTCCGCCTTCACCGACGGGAATCATCGATGTCCACGGGCAGCCTCCGATGTGATCGAGTACAGATTACACCGGTTGAGGAGGTCGCAGAGTTGACACCTGTGTGGGCTTGGGTTCTACTCCTCATGAACCAAAATGGATTCGATAGGGAGGAACCCCATGAGATTCTTGAATGTGTTGCTCGTTTGTGTGATTGCAGCGGTATTGATGGG
>PVMK01126279.1_pt1 | contig 13594 bp, 13 predicted proteins | sample 1853481 | NCBI WGS metagenome assembly PVMK01 (sample SAMN08533507, study PRJNA380276) | Marine sediment metagenome, whole genome shotgun sequencing project. | reverse complement strand
AGCCCGAGACCAGCACCTGTCGCGCCTCATCCGCCAGTCCCGCAAGGTCCCGCAGGATGGCGTCGGCCTGTCGGTCCCCCCTCGTCACGCGCTCTCGCAGCCGGTTGTGGACGTGATCGCTGCCGGCAGCCATGCTCGGGTCCCAGGCGACGAACAGAGCCGGCAGACGATTCGTCGGGAGCTGCTCGTAGCGACCTCGTCCGGTGGCACTCAGAAGGGAATCTGACAGGTCCATATACGTGACTCCACCCAGCACCTGAGCGACCCGGTCCATCAGGCCGCCATGGAGCCCGAGCTGCCGGGTCTCCACCTCGAGTGCCAGCGTAGGAAGATCCTCCTCAGGGATCGTTGCCCCGTAACGAAGTGCGAGAGCCCGGAGTATGGTCACGGCCAGCGCGCTGGATCCGGCCAGGCCGACGCGTTCGGGGATGTCCGTCTCGTACTGGAGAAGAAACCCTTCATGCGGCCGGGGAGCCCTGTCCAACCATCCACGGTCGGGGGCCACGAAGCGGAAGCGTCGGCAGCAGGCGATGGCTAGTCGGCGCGGGCTTCCGGGATCGGTGGAGGCCCGCTCTTCCAACGAGGAGAGGGAGTCGTGCTCGAGGCGGCCGTCACGGACGGATTGAATCTCGACTCTGGACGCAGGCTCGATGGTAGCCTGGGCCGCGAATTCCGTGATCGCGACGGCCAACGCCCGACCACCGTACCCGTCGGACGGGTTCCCGGCGAGACCGGCGCGGCTCGGGGCGCTGGTACGGACCTTCATTCTCAGTAACCTGTCAAGTCCAGTGTCAGCGCTGCGGTGCTTCCAGGTCAAGAGGATAGCCGTCTCTGATCAGGGCCTCGGCCCTGGCGGCTCCAACCGGACCCGAGAAGTGGAACCCCTGGGCCTGAGTGCAGCCCGCCTGCTTCAGTGCCAGGAACTGCTCTCGTGTCTCGATTCCCTCCGCGATCACTTCGACCTCGAGAATCTTCGCCAGCTCGACGATCGTGCGGGCCACGCCCCACTTCCGCAGCTTCTCTCGTCGGTGGCTGACGAAGGATCGATCGATCTTGAGTGCCCCGACCGGCAGATCGTGCAGGAGGCTGAGCGACGAGTAACCCGTGCCGAAGTCGTCGATCGCCACCTGGATGCCCATTCCCTGGAGACGGTCGAGCACCGTGGCTGCCATGCCGGCGTCCTGCATCAGGTCGGCCTCGGCGATGTCGAACCGCACCTGGCGTCCCTGGATTCCCTGGCGCTCGAGAATCTCGCGCACACGGTCCAGAAAGCCCTCGTGGAATAGCTGACGCCCGCTCACGTTCACTCCCACGGGGGGTGGGTCGGCGGGCGAGAGATGACTCTTCCACAGGTTGATCTGCTCGCACACGTGCTCCAGGACCCAGATTCCGAGGTCGTGAATCAAGGGCGAGTCGGCCGCCGCAGGTATGAACTGGTCCGGAGGCACGATTCCCATCTCCGGATGCCGCCAGCGCATGAACGTCTCGAGGCCCGTGATCCGGCCATCCAGCAGTGAGACGATCGGCTGGTACTCCAGATAGAACTCACGTCGCTCGAGGGCCGTCGCGAGGTCCGCGCGCATTCTCTCGCGCTGCTGATGGTTGTCCTCGACGGTCCGATCGAACACCTGGATCCGCTCATGCGCAGCGCCTGCCCGGACAGCTGCCGCCGAAGCGTCCGCGAGGAGTGAGTCAGGCTCGTCGTACGCCGGTCCTCCAAGGACGAGGCCGATGCGCACGTCGAAATTCACGTCGCTTCGGGTCGTCGGGAAGGGCCGGCAGAGTTCCTTCCGAACGCGGTCCGCGACTTCGAGGGCTTCTTCGATCCTGCGTATGCCTTCGACGACGAGCACGAACCTTCCAGGACCGTCGATGGCCGTGGTGTCGGCAGGTCTCGTATGCCCGGAGAGTCGCCGTCCAGCGGCCGCCAGGACGTCTTCGACCGCCCGGTCACCGCCGCGGTCTTCAACCCGATCAAGCCCCACCACTTCGGCCACGATCACGGCGAACTGGTCATTGGGTGAGCGCTGCCGCCGCCGGATCGCCTGTCGGATTCGATCGATTAGGATTGGACGGGTCGGTAACCCGGTCCGCTCGTCATACAGATCGGACGCTCCGCTTTGTGCCAGCTCGGCGCGCACCTCAGCCAGTGCCGTCTGCTGCTGCCGGGCGTGCAGGGCGGCCTTTCGAACGGCCCCTTGCATGCGCTCCTTCGTGGCGAACAGTGACAGTTGGGTCGTCAGTCCGTCGAGGGCGTCTCGGATCTCCGAGCGACCAGCGTTGCCGCTGGAACGGGGAGGCGCAGTCGTCGCGAACAGCTCGAGCATGGCGACGGGCTTGCCGGCGGCCAGAATCGGAAGCAGCGCGTAACCGGCGAGTCCGGCATTCCTCGCCGCCTCACGGGCGCGAGTCTCCGGCAGCGCGATCAGGGGCTCGAGTCGAACCTGTGGCTCCTTGCCATCCTCGCTCCAGCCCGCGACAGGTCCGCGCTCGAGGGCCCGCTCCAGTGCCTCAAACGACGGATTCTCCTCTACGCTCGAGTGCCAGCGGGTGCCCGGGCCTGATCCGTTCTCCCACCGGGCGAACGCCACGGACCAGCCCATGACCTCGCTGACCTCCTGCATCGCGACGTCGAGAGCCTCGGCCAGGGTGTTGGCGCGAGCCGGGAGGTCGGCGAACAGACGGCTTATCTGCCTTCTCTGCCACACGGAGAACTCAGGGCTGAGACCGTCCGGCGCAGCCCCGTTGTCCCCGGGCTGTGCGGCAGTCGTCGTCTCCACTGGAGCCTGGCTTTCGTTGTCCCGCATCGGCCGTCTCGTCCTCTCTGGCGGAGCGTTTTGCCATACGCTGCCGCGGTGTACGAAAGACACCCGAGCCTATTGCCGCACACCCCGTAACGGCGCGTGCTTCGTAAGGCCCTATTTCAATGCACGTTATCTCGGTTGGCGTGCGCCTGGGGGGCCGTGCGCGCGAAGCCAACGGATTCCGGGAGGTGCAAGACCGGAGCCAGTGCATTTAGTAGCGCATTCGGTAATCCTGCCACGGCGCGAGAACGTCGAGCCGTACGGAATCCCCATGTAACCGGCCGATTTGCGCTGGCATGCATCTGGAACACGGGGAGTGTGATGAGCCAACTACGGGCTGGCCGAGCCACGCCCGGTGAGGAGGATCAAATGAGACGACAGGTAGTGGCCGCACTGTTCGTGGCAGGCCTCGCCGCGTGCTCCAGCTCGAACCCCGAGGTCGAGACGGGACCCGACCCGCAGGCGTCGAGCATTCCGGGCACCGGTTCGGACTCCGGCACCGAGCCCGCGCGCAAGAACGACGACGTGCCGGAGAACGCGAGCACGGCGGCGAAATTCGGGATCCCTCCCGGCCACCTACCCCCGCCGGGTCAGTGCCGCGTCTGGATGCCGGGCGAGCCGCCGGGGAAACAGAAGAAGAAGTACCCGTCGGGCGACTGTGGGACCGTCTCGCGAAGCGTGCCGGCCGGCGGATGGCTCGTGTATCGGCCGGGTGAGGACAAGAAGGAAGTCGTGGTCCGCGAGTACGGAAAGGGAAACGACGTGGTGTCGATCAAGGTATTCGACATCGTAACCGGGGCGTTCCTGCGCGAGCTCGATCTGGACGCGAACGGCTAGAACGGCCTTCCGGTGCGGGACTGGCTCCTGGCAATCTCCGTCTGACTCGCCGTGAGACGGGTCCGCAAACCCTGAAAGCAGCCCGGCGCCATCAGGTTGCCGGCCGCAACGCAGTCCACGGGGCGAGGCCGATGGAGTGTCCCAGGTCGCGGATCATGAACACGTCCCATTTTCCCGCGAGCAGTTGTTCGCGAGGCAGTAGTGAGGCAAGGACACTGGCAGTGAAGGGAATTTCTCCGCGGATGACCTGGCCGAACAGATCCTGAATGGCAGCCGGCTCGCGCACGACCGACTCGATAACCCACCGAATCCTCGCCTCCGACCAGATCTCGTTCACGCCCTCGTACAGCGTGCCGACCTCGGGGCCGGTCAGAGTCGTGGAGAGCTGTGTAAACTCGTCCGACTCGAGGAGGTGAACGCGCACCTCGAGCGCGATCTCGGAGACCGGATCGGAATCCGCCGGCGCCGAGAGCCCACCTCCACCGTCAGAGTCCGAACAGGCCACGGCCCCGAACAGGACCGCCACTGCTGCCAGGATGACCCGAAACTCGGTCTGTCCTCTGACCCCTCTCTGGTTTCCCATGGCCCTCGTTCTCACATGAGTATCGCCGCGGCTGGCGGCAGCCATTCGTCAGGGAGAACGTGGACGATGCGAACTCGGGTTTCCGGACGCGTGGTCCGGATGCAAGAACGGGCCGGCCCATACCCGGGACCGACCCGCTCGAAGGTCGCGCGGATGGGCGGGGTTAGCCTTCCAACGCAGACCTCAACACTTCGAGATGGATATCGATCCGGGCCTCCAGATCCTCCGGCATCGGCATCCCTCTCTCCTGGCAGCGCTCGGCCACCATCGAGTCGACGTCCAGGATCCACATGCCGAGCTCCGGGGCGGCGTGCCGCCGAAGCGCTCCGGTCGAAAGGACGGCATCCGGGTCGCCTTCTGCCTCGCGCGTCGCGCGCCAGGCACGGAGGATAGCACGGTACTGCCGGGCGCGCTCGACGAACCGTCCGGCCCCGTCCAGTGGATCTGCGAAATTGCGGCACGACATCGGCCGCTCAGCGTCGAGCTCGCAGCCCTCGGTCCGGTGAAACACGCAGGTGCCGTCATCTCCGACTTCCAGGACGCCCGACCCCTCCTGCACGTACCGCCGGACCACCTCGCCCGTGGTCACCTCGAGTCCGCGCGCGATTCGCGCCACCTCGTACGGCGTCAGGGGGATCCGGTTGCCGGGGCAGTGCGGCCCGCACGTGACCCCGCCGTCGGAGGCCCTGCGCTGCATGTCGTCCAGGAAGTCGTCCATCATCGCCAGCGTCTCCCGTTCGCGTCTTCCGCTCGCATTCTCTAATCCGTGGTCGGCGTTTCGGCCGGCCCGTTCTTCACGTACCGGTCCATCCATTCCTGCATTTCCCACAGCATGTGCAGGCGAGATTCGCGCGATCGCTACCCGTGGCTCTCGTACGGAAGCATCACTCGCCGGACCGTGGCGCCGAGGCCTTGCAGGGCTCCGTAGTAACGCCGGCTCTGCAGGGGGAACGTGCCCGAATTGTTGTCCATCTCGCCGTGGATCAGGAGGATCGGCTCATCCACCTTGTCCGCGTGCATGAATGGGGACATCTCGTAGTAGATCTCGGGGGCTTCCCAGTACGTGCGCTCCTCCGCCTGGAAGCCGAAGGGTGTCAGCGTGCGGTTGTAAGCTCCGCTCCGGGCGACGCCCGCGGCGAACAGGTCGGAATGGGCCAGCAGGTTGCCGGTCATGAACGCGCCGTAGCTGTGACCCCCGATCGCCACCCGGTCCCGGTCCGTCACGCCCCTCTCGGCCACCACGCTCACGGCGGCCTCGGCGCCGGCCACGAGCTGCTCCACGTACGTGTCGTTCGGTTCCTCGTCACCTTCACCGATGATAGGCAACGACGGGTCGTCGAACACGGCGTAGCCCAGCATTACCCACAGGTAGGGTGACCAGGCACTCACGCGAGCGAACCGGTAGGGAGAGTCGCTCACCTGGCCCGCCGCGTCCGCGCTCTTGAACTCGGTCGGGTACGCCCACATGAGCATCGGAAGTGGACCCTGGTCGGGAGTATAGCCGGGCGGCAGGTACAGTGTCCCGTTCAATCCGACCCCATCCTCTCGCTCGTAGCGCACCAATTTCTTCTGGATGCCCTTGAGCTGGGGTGTGGGGTGCGGGAACGCAGTGACCTGCGTGAGGTCACCCGTCTCGAGATCGCGCACGAAGTAGTTCGGCTGGATGTCCACCGACTCCCGACGCGTGAGGACGTACCGGCCATCGTCGTCCAGCAGTTCCAGCGGGCGCTCGTAGTAGGGCGCCTCCGAGCGGAAGAGTCGTGTCGTCTCTCCCGATTCGAGATCGAAGCGGTCGATGAACGGCCGGTCACCCTCCGAAGAGGCCCCGCTGCCGATCAGGAAGATCGATGCGCCCCCGTCCGCGGTCCGGATCACGTACCGGCCGAACTCGTTCGGCTCCATGACCGGGTTGCCAGGGTCGGCGTAGCGATCCTGCAGCGATCGCTCCTGGAGCAGCACAGCGTCCGCGCCGACGTCGCCTGGGCGGATCTGCCACACGCGGAGCTGCCGGGTCTTCCACCACATCTCGCGCAGCATGGCGAGGTCGTCCGATCCCCACGAGATCCCGGCGTAGCGGTATCCGAGAGTCGCCAGCTCGACCGGGTCTCCGTCGAACGGGACGTCCTGCATGAACACCATGTCACGGATCTCCGCCTCCCGACCCGCGTCGCCGCCGTCCTGCGCTTCGGCCCACACCAGCGTGGCCGGTGCGTCGGCCCTCCAGACGAAGCTGCGCGGGCCCTTCTGCACACTACCGAACGCGATCGGGATCTCGTCCTGCAACGGAACGTCGATGATCTCATGGACGTCGCCGGTAGCCAGGTCGTGGACCTCTACGAGCTGCGGGAAACGAGACGCAGGGACCCGGTATGAGTACGGCCGGTGGATCCAACGCACGAGGAGAAAGCGGCCGTCCGGGGAGGGGCCGAAGCCCCACGCGATGCCGGGCTCGGCCACGGGCTCGATCGAGCCGGCGAGCGACACGCGGGCGAGCTGCACGGTGAAGTAGTGGTCGAACAGCGCCTCGTCGTACGGATTCTCCAGGAGGTCCTGGTACGTGCGGGCCGGCGCCTTGCGGCCGATGCTCTCTTCGATCACTGGCCCCGTCGGAACGCGGGGCTCCGCCGGCTCGGCTTCGCGGCCCTCGGGAACGAACGCCGCGATCAGGGTCTCGCTGTCGGAGAGCCACGTCGGGGCGTTGCCGGCCGTGAGGCTCAGGTTGGCGCCGGTGAGACGTCGAGCCCGGGCGCCGTCCACTTCCATTACCCAGAGCTCAATGCCGTCCGCCGTCGTGTTCGTGAACGAGAGCTTCGCGCCGTCGGGCGACCAACGAATGTTCTCGATCCGGGCGTCGGCCGGGAGTCCGGATACGGCCGTCTCGGCCTCGTCTCCCATCCTCCGCACGGCGAGACCGATCGCCCCGGTGGTGCGGCTCCGGCCGTCGATCGCTGGCTTGATCCTCATCCCCGCGAGCTTGAGCTCCCGCTCGGCCAGCTCCGCGATCGGCGGATAGCTCGGATACTGGACGAACAGCATCCACTCCTGGTCCGGCCCCAGTCTGACGGACGGCGTCGGCAAGACGTCGACCACGTCTACGATCGCCTGGTCGGGCGTCTGGTAAACGGCTGCTGTCGTGGACTGGGCGAGGAGTGATTGAGAGATCAGAAGGCTGAGGGCAAGGCCGGCGGTAGTGGAAACGAGCCGGCGCGGGCGCCGTGCCTCCACACGTATACGGAGTCGCATGGATCCTCTCCAGGTCGGACGGGACAAGACACCTGAATGTCACACAGGGCCCGTAAGATATGCAGGGAATGGGCCACGGGCGATTCGGCCGGCTTGAACGATCGCGAACCGACCAAACAAGTCACGCGGCAAGAGGGGGAGGGTTCCTCCTGTGAGGTCTCTGATGGTCTAGACAGATCCGCGCGTTCGCGGCTCGAACAGCGCTGCGAACAGCACGAAAGGCAGACCCAGTGCAGCCAGGAACCGGTACATGATCTCCACAACTTCTGGTAACGGATTCGCGGATGTCGGCCCTCTGAGAGCGACCGCCAAGTGCCCGTACGTTGACACCGAGGAGTCAGCCAGCCGTCAAGTCGATCCGACATTTCGTCTCAACTGGACCGAAAACGTCGGGTCGTTGTGTCACGGCGAGAGCGGCAGCGGGTCACGTGAAGTGGTGGGGCGGGGCCTGAAATACGCCAAAGCTGCGAAAGTGTGGCGTTGGTGTTACAGGATCGAACCTGGTTTCGCTTAATATATTACATGAGATAACTGGCGTGAAGTGGTATATATTATCTTGTTATACGCTAGTAATAAATTGCACAAGATCCCCGCCCTGACCCTTACCCGAACACCTCCTCCGCCCCCACAGCGTGCTCAACCAGCTCCGCCACTTCCTCCGCCTCCGGCGCACTCGGCAGGTACCGCCGGTACATGGCCGCGATGCTTTTCAGCATCCCGAGGTAGGGATCGAACTCGGGAGTCGTCGAAGCCGCCTCGGAGTCAATCCACGCGATCGGCACACGGGCGATCGATCCGGGCCGGCGCAGCTCGGTCTTGATAAGAAGCTCCACATCGAACGCGAACTGGTGCTCGATGAGCCTCGGCAGGATCTCGAGCGCCACGTCCGCCCGCCACGCCTTGAACCCGCACTGCGTGTCGGTAATGTCGCCTAGCAGCGGCAGCATCCGCTTCCACAGGGCGATGAACTTCTTGCCTCTCTCGTTCCGCGCTCCGCCCTTCACCACTACGGACTCCGGCTCGCGGCGTGAGCCGATCGCCGCATCGCGGCCGCCGCGCGCGATCGGGTCTATCAAGAGCCCGAGCTGCCCGAGGTGTGTCGAGAGGTCGGCGTCGGTGTAGGCTATGACATGGTCCGGCGATCTGTCCTCCGCTGCGGCCGTCCACATCCCGTACTGAATCGAGCCGCCCTTCCGGCTGTCGTCCGTAGACTCGAGACCGGCCGTGATTGGAGAGCCCTCCCGGATCGCGTCATCGAGGAAGATCACCTGGACCGGGGCGTCGGGCGCGCGTTCGGCCAGGATTTCGAGCGCCACACGACCGCTCCCGTCGGGGCACCCGTCGTCCACCGCGATCATCTCCCAGGATAGGGAAGGGAGGTTGCCGAGGAGCCATTCGAGCTGCTCGATCTTCCGGACGAGGAAGTCCTCGCCGTGCGGGTGCACTTCGGCGGGCAGGATACGCTCGTGCTCGCGGTACATCGCGAACACGACACTGACACGCACGGGCCCGGCGCCAGGTTTGGCCGAGTCGCTGCGGGTCCTGTCGATCTCCTCCACCATCCGGCGCGAGCGTGTCAGCTTGACTGCCAGGTGCACGAGGAGGGGCACCTCGTCCCTTCGCCCCAGCAGTGAAGCCTCGAGGCGGTCGAGTTCTGTCAGGGAAGGGCAGGTGGAGAGGAAGCTCTCCGCGGTCGTCCGCGCGAGGTCCAGGTGCCCAGCGTCGCGCAGGTCCAATCCTGTCGGAGCTGCGGATATGGCCTCGGCTACGACTGAAGACCAGGACTCGGTCACTCTGTGGTCCCGCCCGTCTCGGAAGCGGCCTCGTTCGCGGGGCCGGAGTATCTGACGCCCCCGCTGATCACCGACTCGGGCGAATCCGAGTAGAGATGCAGCTCGTGCCACTCGATCCGGGCGTAGAAGAAACGGCCCATGGGTCTCTCCTCAGTTGACGGTGGATCACGGTACGCTGCCCGGGTCTCGGCCGACAGATTCCACCCACGGGTGAACGCGCCACCACGATCACCCCCGCAATAATACGGATAGCTCAGGTCTCCTTGCGGCATAGATTCCGCGCGTCTTACAAACGTCCCGAATCTTCGCAACCAAAACAGATCTGGCGGTTATAGATGGATCCTTTGTTCCCCTCGGAGGATCGATGAGAGGCAAGGAAAACAGACCCGGCCGCGGCCGCAACATCGGGCTGTGGGTACTCGCGGTCATCCTCATGTTGTCAGCCGGTGTGTACCAGCGATACACGGGTCCAACATACAAGCTGCGCGGTTCGTACAGCGCGGGTGAAGAGGTCATCAAGTACCGGCTCATCCGGTCGGCTTACTCGACAGCGGACACGGTCGTCACGGTCCCGGCCCCTGAAGGCGTCGCGGGTGACCTCGTGTACCGGCGGTATCCGACCGACGATGAGTTTACGCGCGTTCCCCTGGTGCGGCGCGGCGATGAGCTGGTCGGTACCCTCCCGGTCCAGCCGCCCGCCGGCAAGCTCGAATACCATCTCGAGCTGATGACGGTGGTGGGTCCGATCGTCGCCCCGGACACGGGAGAGAACGCGGTCATTCGTTTCAAGGGAGAAGTACCGGCCTGGGTCCTGATCCTCCACGTGGCCTTCATGTTCTTCGGCGTAGTGGTCGCGTGGCGTGTCGGCCTCGGCGCGCTGTTCTCCGCGGACGGAGTCAGGAAGCTGAGTTGGGTGGCGCTGATTCTCTTCACCGGGGGCGGGTTCCTGCTCGGGCCGTGGGTTCAGAAGTACGCGTTCGGAGCCTGGTGGACGGGGATACCCTTCGGCTGGGACCTGACGGACAACAAGATGCTGATCATGTGGCTCGCCTGGTTCTTCGCCCTCGTGGCTATCGGCCGCGGCGCGAAAAAGGACGTAGCCGAAGGCGGTTTGAGGGGCGAGAAGCAAGCCCGAATCGCGGTCGTGATCGCTGCCGTCGTCACGGTCGCCGTGTACCTTATCCCGCACAGCATGGCGGGCAGCCAGCTCGACTACGATGCCGTGGACCGTGGAGTCGCCCCCGGGGAAGCGATCGGTATCGGCTGAGGGGCGTCGTCCACTGGTTTACGAAAGCCAATAGCATGGTAGAGATAACGGCCGAACTGACCGAAGGTACCCGCGTTTCTCTGAGCAACGGCCGTCACACCTGGCCGTCCGACGAGCCGTTTGACAAGGGCGGGGAAGACACGGGCCCCACGGCGTACGAAACGCTGCTGGGATCCCTCGCGGCCTGCACCCTGATCACGCTCGTTCTGTACACTCGTCACAAGGGATCGAGCTCGAAGGAGTGAGCGCCCGCTACACGCACGAGAAGGTCCCGGCGCCGGAAGGGCAGAGGGGCATGGTGGATCGACTCACGAGCTACGTGACTATCAAGGGCGAGTACGACGAGCCCGTTCGGAAGCGTCTCGAGCAGATCGTGGGGCGCTGCCCGGTGCACAAGACGATCGAGAACGGTGCGCACGTCGTGGACGAGGTCGAGTTCGTGGCCTGAGGTACCGGATCGATGTTCGCGGTGATCCGGGTCGCCCTGCTATTCTGATAGCTGTTGTGGGCCGATCCAACGGTGCCCTGAGGTTTCTCATCGACGCAAAGGAGACATTCCGATGTCAGAGAGCGTGTACAAGGTGATCGAGCTCGTCGGCACGAGCACCGAGTCCTGGGAAAAAGCCGCACGCGCTGCCGTCGAGCGTGCCGGCGAGTCGCTGCGTGACCTCCGGGTGGCCGAGGTCTCCGAGCTGGACATGAGCCTGGTAGATGGCAAGGTCCAGCTGTACCGGGCCAAGGTGAAGGTGTCGTTCAAGTACGCGGACGACTGAGGTAGGAAGTTCTTTCGGCGCTGGCTCTCCGGCGCCCGGCTGTTGTGGACCGGGCGTCGTGCCTAGTCCGTAGGCAGCAGAATCAGCAGCGCCGCCGCCACCACGTGGGCGGTGCTGCCGGCCATCACGCACAGGTGCCAGATCGCGTGCCCGTATGGAATGCGACGGTTCGCGTAGAAGTAGACGCCCCCCGTGTAGGCCAGCCCTCCGATTGCGAGCCACAGCAGGGCCGCACCGGGAAGGGCCTCGAACACAGGCTTTGCCGCGATCACCACCAGCCAGCCCATCGCCAGGTAGATTGCGGTCGAGAGCCGACTGAAGCGTCCAGTAAAGAACAGCTTGAACACGACTCCGGCGGCTGCGAGACCCCAGATCACACCGAACAGGGCCCAGCCCCAGCCGCCTCGCACGCCGGCCAGGGTGAACGGCGTGTAAGTGCCCGCGATCAGCAGGTAGATGGCCGAGTGATCCACCACCCGGAGCCGGTCTCTGACGCTTTGCTCGGGGCCGCGTGGTAGAGCGTCGACGCCGAGTAGAGGACGACCAGTGTGGTGCCGAACACAGCCGCTCCCACGATATGGAATACGTCTCCCCTCATAGCCGCCAGCGTGACGAGCACGCCCGTAGCAGCAATCCCGCACAGCGTACCGAACCCGTGCGTGACCACGTTTGCGAGCTCTTCCCTGCGATGCCTCAGCCTCGCCGGCCTTATCCTGCGCACCGTCGCGTGACTCCCTGGTGAGGTACTGATCGATCCACGCCTCAACATAACCGGGGCGTTTCAGTGTGGGAACGTCTCCGCACGATGGCTGTTCCCGGGCTGCCGCTGTTGAACTGAAACAGAACAGTCCGGGTGTTGATTGCAGCAGAAATGTCCTCCCCCTTCGGAGCTCAGGTTGAAGTACATATTCGGTGTGCCGCCTGCCGGAGCAGGAGGGCGGCCAGGCAGTTCCCGTCCCGCGCGACACCCCGATGCTGCCCCGTCTCTCACGCCAGCGCCTCGAGGGCGTTGAAGTAGACGGAGCGGGGATGTCCCACTCGGTCTTCCAGCGAGCGCCGGGGGTGTAGTAGTCGGGCTCCACGCCGCGCCTGGTATTCTCCGCGATCAACGAGGCCACGGGATCCTCAGACAGTTCGGGCGCTTTCCAGCCCGCGTTGAGACTGACCTGCCCCCTGGGATCGATGAACGCCGGCAGCCGCTCTCTGCCCCACCACTCGATCTTCCACCCTCCTCGTGCACCAGTCGGTGATGATGGGCACACAGGAGCAGCAGGTTACTCAGCGATGTCTCTCCTCCATCGGCCCAGTGCTGACGTGGTGCGCGTCGGTGAAGCGCAGGCCGCAGCCCTTAAACCGGCAGCCCGGTCACGCGCCTCCAGCGCACGACGGAGTGCAGGCGATATGGTGCGGGTCCTGCGGCCCGCACTTGCTACTGATCCATCTGGAGCGTGGCTCACCGCTACGAGCGCGGCATCGCAGGTAAGCCGGCGAGACGTTTCTGCTGCAACGCGCGTCCCGTCCTCGAGTTCCGAGCGGCCTGGCTCGCCTTCTTCCTTAAGCGTATCAGAGTCCACGTGCAGCATGACCTGGTAACGCTCCGCGCGCGTGCCGCTGAGGGGGGCACGCGCCTCGCTCTCCTCACTACTACCGAACCCGGCAGCCAGTGCCCGCTCGGCCATGAGGCCCAGGGCATCCGCCCGCCGCTGTGCCGACTCCCTGCGGGACGTTTCCGCGGAAACGTTTCTGTAGCCCTTCTCCCGGAACAGGGCATCATCCGCTGCCTCCACGGCACGCATCAAGAGAGCTCCCACCTCGGGGGTGAGCCTGCCCCTTACCACGTACATGCCATCATCGTCGGGGAACACTGAGAGAGAGCGGCTATCAAAGCGCTCGCGCTCCATGGCTGCCTCGTCTTGTCGGCTCCCACGCTTATAGGCCCGCACCACCCGCTCGAGCTGGGCGGCGGTACACCCGCGGGCCAACTCCAGGAGATCACCCTCGTTCTCCGCCGTGGCCACCCGGGTGAGCGCCCGCACGGCAGAGAAGGAGAGCTCGCCCTTGCTCATGGCGGCCCCGATCCGGGGCAGCTCCACGAGGGCCCGCGCGGCGCGCACCTTCTCTCTCGCCGCACCGAGATCGATCCCCGTGCTGTAGGCCAGCCAATGAGCGCACGAGCGGTGGCCACCGAGCTCCCAGCCACGCCGCCTGTCGAACTCCGCCACCAGAGCCAGCAGCCGGTGATCGGAGGCGTGAATGTGAGCGGCGAGGATCACGATCTCCTCTTCCAGCTCTTC
>PVMK01117919.1_pt1 | contig 13598 bp, 15 predicted proteins | sample 1853481 | NCBI WGS metagenome assembly PVMK01 (sample SAMN08533507, study PRJNA380276) | Marine sediment metagenome, whole genome shotgun sequencing project. | reverse complement strand
CTCAACATCACGGGGCTTCTCTTCGAACCAACTGTAGATTGCAGGCAGGACCAAAAGGGTCAAAAGCGTCGAGGTGACCAACCCCCCGATCACTACGGTGGAAAGTGGCCGCTGAACCTCGGCGCCTGCAGAGGTGGCCAATGTAGTAGAGAGTGTCATTACCTTCGGAGAACACCTTTTCAATCATCGTGGCACCCGCATTTGTGGCCCGGGCCACAACCTCTTGGATGTTGGTGGTCCCAAAAATGGCAACAGTCCTAGCCTGAGTCCGGGATGTCTTTGCCCGGCTGGGAGCTGCATCAGGGTCTAGATGGCCGATTTCCAGGGCGGCCTGGCGCCCGACGTACAGTCCGATGACGTTTTCTGAGCTGCCTCCTTGCACAAAACCGAGAGCCCGGTAGAAATCTGCCAAGCGATCCCGGTTGTGGGACCGGATGACAACCCAGCCAACACCCCGGAATTTCACCTGGTCATCTCCAACGTCTCCCATGCCTGCGCGATCCCGCTCTTGGCGAGACTGAGCTGCTCCTCCCAATGGCATGAGTAAGAACACTATTAATGCTCCTAAAACACTTCTTTTCATCATTCTTCCTCCTGAGTCTTCATCCTGCCAATGGTGCTCTGGTGACAGCGGTCACGTCAACCCGAAGCGGTATGGATCATTCTTGATTTTTACAGTTCATGTTAATCTATATTAGTTATAATTGAAGTTCAGATGACCTATCACGTGTTGTTGATAGTCTATTTTAAGTATCGAGAAGGAAGCGAAGTGTGACCAACGCGGACACCCTCCTGGCATTGATTGGCGAGCATCCAGAGGGTCTGGACGACGACGAAATCTCTGAAAAGACGGGCATCAAGCCCAGGCAGCAGGTTTACTACATTTGCACCCGTCTTGCAGCCGAAGGGAGGATTCGGAGGGTGTCGGTTCAAACACCCGGAAAACGGCGTAAGATTCACAATTTCCCTGCCGGTGCCACACTTCCCCCATCCTCCGTACCGCAAGCGCGAACGGTCACCACACAGGAATCCGGTTGGCGCAAACGTTTATCCATGCTGGTGGCAGCTACTGGACGAGATGATGTCGAGTTACTTGATGAGGCTCTCCTGGATCTGGCCAGGAAGCTTCTGAGACAGGACGTCAAGGGTATCAAGAGGAAAGAGCTGACCGCTGACTGCAGCCGGCAGACCGGATGCAGTCAGCGGAAATTCAAAATCCCAAACTCCAAATCCCAAACAAACACAACAGCCAAGACTTGGAACGCGCACGAAGCGCGGGGCTAACCGTCCGGTAACTCGTGGTAGCTGATCGCTTGGGTAATAAACAGCAGAGAGGACTGGGCCAAGTCCGTTTCTCTGGGCTCCTCCAACGCTACTCCATTGCTGTCGTAAAGGATCTGGACCAGGGGACGGAATGAGTTGGCCGGATTGACTTCCACTACCCGCGCCAGTTCCTTCGTATTCAGGAGAACGTATTCGTTATAAGGATAGAGCGAGAAACTCTTCAACAGGGCTTTGATGATGGGATCGGCAAAACTTTTAGTGTCGTCGCGAGTCAACTCTTCGAGTAGCTGATAGCCCGTCAGGGCATTGCGGTAGGGACGATCGTGGATACAGGCTTCGAAAACATCCATGATGCCCAGGACCTTCGCCTCCTCGCAAATCTCTGTTCCCGCCAAACCCAGAGGGAACCCGCTTCCATTCTCTCGTTCGTAGATTTGTCCCACAATTTGGGCAATCCAATCAAAGGGTGGCTTCAAGTGCCCCAAGATCTTGGCTCCGTAAACAGGCCGCTGTCGAACTTCCGAACTCACTTCCCCCGTTTTATGGAGCAGTCGCTCGGGGAGCCACGCCACCCCGATCTCGTGTAACAGCCCAGCAAGCCCTACCCTGACCTGATGCTCCAGATTGTAGTTCAAGGTCTGTGCGAGGCGTATCGACAAAGCGGCCACATTGACGGAGTGAGTACTCACCGTGAATTCCTGCACTCTATCGGTGGCTAACATCAGAAGAGCTGAACTGTCCACGATGGAATCGACCATGGACCTGGCCAGCTGCTCCCCCTCGTCTTACATTGAGGTTCTTCTCTTCCTGAACCCGGCTGATCGAGTCCAGAACATAGCTGGTCGCGGTCTTGTATAAGTTGAGCATCTCGGCGGCAACTTCCGCCTGAACCCGACCCTTGGCTTTATTGACCTCCTCGGGCTGAAACTCCTGCAGCTCCTGCTCCGAAACCTTCTCGAGGATCGAAGCTTCAATAAGAACATTCCCGTGACGCACATGCTGGGAGAGGATATAGAGTAAATTGCGGGCGACGATGGGATAACGATCCACAAGGGCCCAGATGGCCTTTTCGTCCATGACCAAGACTCGGCTATCCTCCTGGGCCAGGACGTAGGACGAGGCAGGCTGATGATCCACGACCGACATTTCACCCGCCACTTCCCCGGGTTCCAGGATTACAATGGGGTCGGTCATGAGCTTGTTCAGGTGAACACTCAAACGACCGGTAAGGAGCAGGTAGATGAAGCGACGAGGTTGCCCCGGAGAGATCAGTATGTCGTCTTTTTTTAACTCTTCTACCGGACACTCTTCGAGCACATCCACAACGTGCTCAAAATCGACGCCTCTCAATAAGGATGTACTTTGCTGTTCATGTGTGCCCAGCAGGTCCTTCACGTTGGGCATTGGCGGCAATCGCTTTGCGGTCGCCATTATAGTTCCCGCACCATGTTAAAACTGTACCAAAAAGCGCCCTCCCTCTGACTGAGGACACCTTGGCCTAGCGGGACACTAGCCCGCACTTCTCACACCTACTCGTCACGAAGCGGCGGAAGGGCCGGCCTCCTGACAAGGCGCGCGACCGAGGCCCCCGCAAACGTACTGTAGGTACGTTGAGGAGGCCGGGGGCACCCGCTTGCGGGTCGTGCAACACAGTCAGGGCGGATCATTGCGCCGATGCAGTAGAGGAGGTGTGAGAAATGCGGGCTAGGCCCGTTTGCTATCCAGCCAGAAGGCCACCCCGGCAAAGAGAAAGTATGCGATCAGGGCGGACAGGACCAGCGCTGTTTTGCTGTCGCCCATCGGTGCCTCCCACATACCGGAGTGTCCCACCACACCAGAGATGTCGATAAAAAGAGGGCGCACGGCCGTGCGCCCCTACAGGCCTTAATCAAAATAGAGCGGGGTTTTGAGACACCCTCTAAAACCTGCGGGCTAGCCCGGATTATTCATAGGTTCTCGTAACGAAGTGCCGCAGGCGCCACGATGAGTGCGTTGCGCCACGTGCGAGGGCACCCGTTTGCGGGTCGGGCCCCGCAGGCGTACTCGCAGTACGCCGAGGAGCCCAAGGAAGGGGGTACCCGCTTGCGGGTCGCGCAGTCGGTGCGCGGCGCACGCTGGATGATTGCGGCACTGCAGTAGAGAATCTATGAATAGTCCGGGCTTACTTCCAGGTCACCTCCATGGCGAAGAAGTGATCAAAAACCTTTCGGGTGGGATTGTTTTGATCATCCGTCTCCGGACTCCGAATGAAAAAATCCAACTGCTGGGCCGCCGGATCAACCGCCCCGGCCGGAGTTCTCTTATTGAGAAGAGGATAGTTCGCCTTTAGGGTCTCCCGGTCACGCATCCCTTGAGTGAGCATGAAATGGATCTGATAATCCTGGTACAGATCCTCCCCGTTCAAGGTGGCATGGCCATAACCCCAGCCCGCGACATAAAGAAGCGATTTGGGCCAATTGGAATCTCCACAGCCCGAATCACCATGTTCGAAAATGTAGGCTGCTACCCCTCCATCCTGACAGGGGCTGAATTCGTTAAACCGATCCAACTCAATGACCAGATCTCCTTCAGGGACCTGGAGTCGAGCCACAAAGGTACCGGTGTTTTGGATCTCATCCACCTCAAGATCGACCACCCCTTCCACCGGAAAGACATTCTCGGCTTCATTATCGATGTGATCCCAACCGGGAGGATCGCTCAACCGGCCGACTTGGTGGATCCGGCCGCCGCTGATTCGGAAACGCCCACTGTAGAGTTGGTGTTGTTCCGGAGTGTAAATCCCCATCTGGGTCCCAGGCTGTGAGCGAGGGCCCGCCGGCGCGTCTTCCTCGACAGCGGCTTCTTCGGTCCCTCCACAAGAGATCATGAAGGACACGACAAGGATGAAAAAAACAAATGGCCCGAAAAAATGGATTTTCATAATGCTCCTCTCTTTCCCTATTTCAGGGTGATTGATCGCGATAGTACACGGTGACACGCGAGAGCCCATCATCTTTTATGTTCACTGTCAGTTCCTGTTTTCCGAAGTATTCATGCCAGGCCTCCAGGACATAGGAGCCAGCGGGGATGTTCTCAATACGGAACGTGCCGTCTTCAGCGCTAACGGAGTGGAAGGAATGATTGTCCACGCGGAGAAAGGCCTGCATCCAGCCATGAACGTCGCATTTAACGATCACATAGCCGGGACGCTTCACGGTCTGGACCAGCTTGGATTGATGAGGTCCCAGAGCCTGGTTCAGGTTGGAAAATCCGTACCAGTGAACCGAATGAAAGATGGGGTCACTATTGACGGCTTCAATACTGCTTTCGGTTGTCACAACGGCCACGTGGGGTTGAAACTGGCAGTCGCGGTTATCCAGTGTAAAGGAAACGGGCTGGGGTTTGTAATCCTGGGGCAGAGGCACGTCGTTCAGGGCTACGATCACGTTCTTGATGCCCTGATTTCGGCTGGAGATGATGATATTTCCAAGTGATTGAATGGTCCCGCAATCTTCCGGATCGGTCGTGTTCTCCACCCGAGTGGAGCGTGGAATGGTGGAGCCCTCAAACAGGACTTGCCCTTCAAGGACACCCTTTGCATCAAGAGCAGGAGATGAAGGGGTGTTGGAACCCGTCTCCACTGATGGTTCCGATACGGTAGCCGGAGGATTGGAACAGGTTGCCAGAAACAAGAAGGCGAACACAAGAGTTCGTGCGGTCGTGGGTTCGTGCTTTCGTGCTTTCATGCTTTCGTGCGGTTGTGAGTTCATCTCTACTTTATTCTCTTTCCGCGCCAAGAACTTTTCCTCCTCGATAGAGCAGATAAAAAGCCCCCATCTGCACGATATGAAAGAGGTCATTATGATTGAAGTGTTGATGCAGGGAAAATCCGCTCTGTTGAATCGCCGCACCCACAAAGGACAGCAGAATTCCACCCACGATCCACCCCGCGGCAGAGGACTGAAGTTTGTAAAAGGCATGGACTTGAAAGATCAGAATCAGGATCATGGCAGACCCGTAGTCGTAGACCACAAACAGGAAGTCATCGTGAGTGACCATCCAGGCCAGGTAAACAACCAACTTCAGCATGGACAGGGCCAGCGCCCAATGCCTCACAGGAGGGGTCAGACCGGCCATGATCACTGCCGATAACAGGAAAAAGCTGGAGAAACCGGTCAAATAAACGGTAACCTTCCACAGTCCGGCAAGAATACTGCTGCTCAAAATCAATGTAAATCCATGGAAGGTCCCACCCACGAAGGAGGCCAGTGCCGTAGAAAAGAAAGCCCCTGCCCACAGTTTCACCGCGGTCTGTCCCTGGGAGGCAGCCAGCGCGTAAAGTTTCCATCCCAGCCACAGACACAGAACACCCAGCGCATAGTCAGTCAATAACGTTGTAGGTTCGGTGAGGCTCATCTCTCGTCATTAACATTAACCGTAAGAAAGAAAGGGGGAAAGCAGAAAAGACGCGCTTTGCGCTCGTGTAAACAACCAAAACGGTAAAAGCATCAAAAGGAGGATGGCGAAAAGTCGCTCTCTCCCGGCTCCCCGAATGAGATATTCCTGCAAGTGTTTTTCTGAAAAGGAATTACTTGGGAACTGTCACAACCCCTAAACAAGTTTTAGAGAAACGGAGTCTCAAAAGCCGGTGAAAAGCTACTTTGACCGGAGAAATTGGGCTACGAAACGTTTCCACCGACACTTTCTTAAAAAACTTATTGAAGTGGATTTGACCCCATGCTAGGGTAGTGACTTCCGGACACACTCTCACTAAGAAAGGGCAAACGGGTTTTCCACATCTGTTGAATTTCTGTGGAAATCGGCTGGGAATCCAACCGGATCCGGCGGGTTTCGGTGGGGTCGAGTTGCGGAAGAATTTCTGCTCGTGAACTCGAAGGAACGCCATGGACTTGTGGACCGATATTCTTTCCCAGATCAAGAAAAGGGTCTCCTTTCAGAACTTTGACATCTGGTTCAAGCCGACTGTCCTTCAAAGGCAGGACCAGGACAAAAAGACGCTTTTTGTCCGTGTTCCCAATACCCACGTCAAATATTGGCTGGCCGAAAACTACTCGGAAATCATCCAGGCCTCTTTGTCTGAGCTGAAACTGAACGATTTTCGGGTCTCTTTCGTTTCCGAAGACGATTCAGAGGAACAGGCCGTGAATGAACAACAGTGGGCAGCATCCCTGAAGGAGCCCTGTCCCGATGCCGCTCTTTGCCGCCTGAATGGTAAATATACCTTCGATAGGTTTGTGGTGGGCTTCTGCAACCAATTTGCTCACGCTGCAGGTGTAGCCGTGGCGGAACAGCCTGCCAAAGCCTATAACCCCTTCTTTATCTACGGGGGAGTCGGGTTGGGAAAGACCCACCTGATGCATGCCATCGGGCACTTCATCAAGGCTAAAGCTCCGCAGACGAGGCTCATGTATATGTCCTCTGAGCACTTCATGAACGAGTTGATCAACGCCATCCGCTACGACACAACCATCCAATTCCGAGACAAATATCGCAATATCGATGTGCTTTTGATGGACGATGTTCAGTTCCTGGCCGGCAAGGAACGAACCCAGGAGGAGTTCTTTCACACCTTCAACGCTTTATATGACGCCCAGAAGCAGATCGTCATGACCAGCGATTGTCCCCCCAGAGAGATCCCCACCCTGGAGGAACGGCTGCACAGTCGTTTCGAATGGGGCCTAATCGCGGACATGCAGCCCCCGGATGTAGAGACAAAGATCGCCATTCTGCGCAAGAAAGCGGAATTTGAAAATGTGAACTTGCCGGATGACGTGGCCTACTTCATCGCCACTAATGTGAAGTCCAATGTTCGAGAACTGGAGGGCTCACTGGTGAGGCTGGGTGCCTACAGTCGGTTGACCGGAAGAGGGATCACTCTTCCCCTGGCCCAGGAGGTGCTCAAGAGCCTGACCGAAAACAATGCTCGCCCGATCTCCATCGAGGGTATCCAGAAGGTGGTAGCCGATCACTACTCCTTGAAGGTCGCTGAGCTCAAAACGAAAAATAATTCGCGACGGGTGGCTGAGCCCCGTCAGATGGCCATGTTTTTGTGCCGGGAACTGACCGACAGCTCACTGCCTGAAATCGGAAGAGAGTTCGGGGGAAAACACCACACAACGGTTCTGCACTCGATCCGTAAGATTGCAGGTTTACGCAAGAGTGATCCCAAGCACAACAACATTATCAACAAGCTCATTAGCTCGGTTCGATAAACGTCTAGCCCGGACCCTGCATCATCCGGGCTAGCAGAAAGAGCGGAAAAGAGAACCGGCCGCACAAAGACAGGCACCCATGCACGACAACACCCCAATCGGGTCTCAAGAAGCAACCGAGAAGCAAACCACTGAACCCACCACGTTGAGACAGCGAATTGCTGAATTAGGGGTTCGTTTGGTGGAACTGGCGAAAGCCAATGAGTCCCTGAAGCGCGAACTCACCCAACGCAAGCAGGCCGAGGAAAAACTGGCCCGCCACGCCTACTATGACAACCTCACTGATCTACCCAATCGCAGACTGTTCCGAAGTCATTTAAGACAGGCGCTGACACTGGCACGCCGCAACCAGCGGAGACTGGCCGTGCTGTTCGTTGACCTGGATCATTTCAAAACCATCAATGACAGCTGGGGACATGCAGTGGGAGACCGCTTGCTGCAGGGCGCGGCAAAATGGCTCAAGAGTTGTCTGCGCGCCAGCGACGTGGTGGCACGACTGGGTGGGGATGAATTCATCATCTTGCTCCCGGAAATCGCCCAGGCGGAGGATGCCACCACGGTGGCCAAAAAACTTCTCAGCGCCCTAAGGAAACCTTTTCGGGTTGAGGGACGCGAGATCTTCACCTCCGCCAGTATCGGCATCAGTCTCTACCCCGACGATGGCGATGATGCAGAGATCCTCATGAAGAAGGCCGATCAAGCCATGTACTGCGTCAAGCAGGACGGCAGGAACAATCACCGCCTCTTTTCTTGAGCATGAGTTCCGCGGAGTCTCCCCCATGAAGGAAGAAGACCACGACGAGAGGATTGGCATTTTCCCAAGTTGGAATGTGTTGTATCTAGTCGTCATCGTCTACACCATAATCCTCATCTTGCTCCTCTATTTTCTAACCATCACTCTTGATTACAGCGTTTCATGACGACCCTGGACTGGTTTGTTTTCATTTTCTATTTCGGTGGCGTGGTAGCCTTCGCTGTCTTTCACAGTCGCAAGAACGTGGGCATTGAGGGTTACTATCTGGCCAACCGCCGCCTCCCATGGGGCGCCGTCGGGCTCTCCGTCATGGCCACCCAGGCCAGCGCCATCACTTTCATCGGAACCACCGGGCAGGCCTATGACAATGGAATGGAATTCATCCAGGTTTACCTTCCCCAACCTCTGGTCATGGTGCTGTTGTGTTTCTTGTTTGTTCCCTTTTTCTATCGCGCCAAGGTCTACACCGCTTACCAATATCTGGAAACTCGCTTTGATGCCAAGACACGTTCCTTAACCAGTTTCCTATTTCTGCTCTCCCGGGGGATGGCTGCCGGGATCGTGCTGTATGCGCCGGCGGTGGTGCTCTCGGTCATCATGGGCTGGGACGAGACGACCACCATTTTGATCATGGGAGCGGTGACCATCCTTTACACAATGGTGGGAGGAATTACTGCAGTCATCTGGACCGATGTACTGCAGATGTTGATGATGTTTGCAGGAATTGGGATTGCCCTGGTGATCCTCTTCGGTGAGTTGCCTCCCGAAGTAGGGGTGGGAGATGTCATCTATATTGGAGGCATCCAGGAGATGTGGAAGAGCATCGACCTGTCCTGGGATCCGACCAACCCGTATACCCTCTGGTCCGGTCTTATCGGCGGTTTTTTCCTGGCCCTGGCCTACTTCGGATGCGATCAGAGTCAAGTCCAACGCTATCTGACCGCCAAGTCTCTCAAGCAAAGCCGACTCTCTTTAATTTTCAACGCCTTTCTCAAAGTTCCGATGCAGTTCTGCATCCTGGCCATCGGGGTTTTACTCTTTGTTTTCTACCATTTTGAGCAGCCACCTCTGATCTTCAATCCGGCCGAGGCCGCCTTGGTAGAGAACAGCCAGCAAGGGGACCAATTCACTCGCCTGAGAAGCGAGCACCAGGCCGCACACACCTTGCGAAAGGAAGCCACTTTAGGCCTCCTCAGGGCCCGAAGCAGTGGGGAGGAGCTGGGTTCCTGGCGTAACCAAATCCAGCAATATGACCAGCAGCTTTCTCTTTTGCGAAGGGAATCGAAGGAGCTGGTGGAGGAAGTCCGAGGATCGGCCTCAAATGATGTCAATTACGTCTTTCCCTCCTATTTGGTCAAGTACGTACCGGCGGGTGTGTTGGGACTGATGATCGCTGTCATCTTCGCCGCAGCCATGTCTTCTCTGGATTCTGAACTCACGGCCCTCTCGAGCGCAACGGTTGTGGATTTTTACCAGCGATACTGGCGCAAAGACGCGTCGGACAGCCATTACCTCACCGTCTCCCGACTGACCACTCTGTTTTGGGGAGTCTGTGCCAGCGGGATGGCTCTGTACGCAGGACAACTGGGCTCCTTGATTGAGGCCGTAAACCGGGTAGGATCTTACTTTTACGGATCCCTGCTGGGTGTGTTTCTGCTGGCCTTTCTGGTGAAGCGGGCCAACGGAACGGGAGCATTCCTGGGACTGTTGGGCGGCATGTCTTCCGTGTTTCTGGTCAGCGTCTACACCGACATGGCGTGGCTTTACTATAACGTGGTGGGAGCCGTGGTGGTGGTTATTGTGGGAACGGTTGTAAGCATTCCGCGAACGACGCGAACTTGAGTTCCGAATCTTAAATTTGTCTTGAATTTCGGATTTGGATTTTGGAATTTGTTTGGGATTTGGAATTTGAGATTTGGAATTTCCGCTGACAATTGTCAGCGGTCTGTTGTCTATTCTTATGCTTTCGGTTGGAATCATCGGACTGCCTAATGTGGGTAAATCCACTTTGTTCAATGTGCTGACTGCGGGTCAAGCCAATGTCTCCAATTATCCCTTCACCACCATTGACAGCAATACGGGCATGGTTCCGGTGCCCGATCAGCGACTGGAGAAACTCAACGAACTCCTGGGTCCAGAAGAGTGCACTCCCTGCTTGATCCAGTTCATTGACATTGCGGGACTGGTGAAAGGAGCCAGCAAAGGCGAAGGACTGGGAAACCAGTTTTTAGGAAATATCCGTGAGGTTGATGCCTTGGCTCACGTGGTGCGCTGCTTCCAGGAACCCGATGTCGTTCACGTTCTTGAAAACGTGGATCCTGTGCGCGACCTGGAGATCATTGAAACCGAGTTGCTTCTGGCTGACCTGGAAGTCCTGAGCAGAGCTATTGAAAAGCGCCAGCGCATCTGGCAGACCGCCCCCCGAGAGCACGCCCAGGAAAAGAAGCGGTGGCTGCTTTATCGGGAAAAACTGGAAGAGGGAATACCGCTGTACTCAATCGATCTGAGCAGAGAAGATCAAAGCGAATTGAAGGGATTGGGCATTTTAACCGGGAAACCGGTTCTCTATGTGGCCAACCTGTCTGAGAGTGAATACCAGGACAGCAATCCGCCCTGCCTCCAGAAGCTCAAAGAAAGCCCGATACTACGAAGCTCCTCTTCCACTGCGGAGGCGGTAACCGTATCGGCACAACTGGAATGGGAAGTCCAGCAACTGGAGCTGGAGGAGCGGGCGGAATTCATGCAGGAACTGAACATGACGGAAACAGGTCTCCAGCAACTGGTCAGAAAAGCCTTCAGGCTGCTGGGACTGATCACCTTCTATACCATCGCCAATGAAAAGCTCCGGGCCTGGGAGGTAGAGAGGGAAACTCGAGCACCCCAGGCTGCAGGAAAGATCCACTCGGACATGGAGCAGGGCTTCATTCGAGCTCATGTGGCTTCTTTTGAGGACCTGTGCCAACACGGCAGTTTTCAGGAACTGAATCGCCTGGGTCGGGTACGAACAGAAGGAAAGGCATACCCTGTCCAGGACGGCGACGTCATCCAATTCTTCTTCAATCCCTAGTCCGGATAGAGTAGGGTTACGAAAGCACGAATGTACGAAGATTCGGATTCGGCACCTGAGGTGCCTCCCACGCACGAAATCATGGGCGAACCGAAGCGATTGAGCACGACCTCTGATCCCATCCTACCGGAGGCAGCTGCAGAACAAGGGGCACTCCCTTTTCTGTCAGGAACATTTCGGGCTTTCCGCTATCACGATTTTCGTCTGCTCTGGTTCGGGGCCTTTACTTCCACCACCGGAACCTGGATGCAGCAGGTGGCTGAGGCCTGGGTTGTCCTTGCTCTAACCGGTTCCGCGTTCTACCTTGGGTTAACTGCATTTCTGGGACAACTCCCCATCATTCTCTTTTCTCTGCTGGGAGGAGTCATTGCCGACAGAATCGACCGGCGCAAATTGCTTCTGGGCTCCCAGTTCGTGCAGATGAGTACCGCCTTTATTCTGACTCTGCTGATCTACTTCGAGTGGATTCAGATCTGGCATTTTCTGGTGCTGGTTTTCGTGGTGGGTACGGCACAAGCATTTGGGGGGCCCGCTTACCACTCGCTGGTGCCCACCCTGGTCAAGAAGGAGGACGTGCCCAATGCCATCGCACTGAACTCCATTCAGTTCAACCTGGCTCGAGTCTTCGGACCACTGCTGGCAGCAGCAGCCCTAGCTCTGGTGGGTCCCGTCTTGTGTTTTGGTCTGAACGGACTCTCTTTCGTGGCGGTGATTGTCAGTATCAGTCTGATTCGAACCACTTTCAAGCCCCAGAAAACGGATGAATCCGTTCTGAAGGGAATGAAGGCCGGGCTGAATTTTGTCAAGAGGCGAGAAACCCTCTGGCAGTTGTGTCTGTTGGGCTTCATCACCACCTTTTGCGGAATTCCCATGGGCACCCTGCTGCCAATTTATGCCAAGGACATCTTTCAGACGGGTTCCACGGGCCTTTCCACCATGATGACCGTCTCGGGGGTCGGCTCTGTCCTGGGAGCCCTCCTCTATGCCAGCCTGAAGAATATCAAGGGTCGCGGCCAGTTGACCCTTTACCTCCAGCTGGGATTGGCTTCCATGATTGCCACTTTTTCGCTGTCCAGAACCCTGTGGCTCAGCTATGTGGCCCTCTTTCTGGCCGGCCTCTGCCTGTTGATGCTGTTTACTTCCATCACCTCACTGGTCCAGCTCACCCTCACCGAAGATATGCGCGGCCGTGTGACCAGCATCTATATGCTCGCCCTTCGAGGGGGCATGCCTCTGGGCAGCCTGTCGGCCGGTGCCCTGGCTTCCCAGTATTCACCTTCTACCGCTCTGCTCCTCTTGAGTGCCCTATTGGGTCTCAGCGCACTGGGCTTTCTGGTCTCCGGAAGCCCGGTCAAGAGGCTTTGATCGCTCTAGCCCGATTTGATAGAGTAAGTACCAGATTTTAGCCCGGATTATGCATAGGTTCTTGTCACGAAGCGACGAAAACGCCGACCTGACAAGGCGCGCGACAGAGGCCCCCGCAAACGTACTGTAGGTACGTTGAGGAGGCCGACCGAGCGCAACACAGTCAGGGCGGATGATTCCGTCGCTGTAGTAGAGAATTTATGCATAATCCGGGCTAGAACCCACTAAGGAGGAATCATGTCGGAAAAAGTTTTGATTTTTGACACGACCTTGAGAGACGGCGAACAGTCCCCCGGATGTTCCATGAACCTGCAGGAAAAGCTCAAGATGGCGCACCAACTGGAGCGCCTGAACGTGGATGTGATCGAAGCTGGTTTTCCCATTGCCTCCGATGGAGATTTTGAAGCCGTTCAGGCAACCGCAGCCGAGATTCGCCAGCCCATCATCGCGGCTTTGGCCAGAGCCAACCGCCAGGACATTGAACGGGCCTGGGAGGCCGTCAAGAAAGCCGCCCACCCTCGCATCCATACCTTTATCGCCACTTCCGATATTCACTTGGAATTCAAGCTTCGCAAGTCGCGCTCCGAGGTTCTCGAGCGGTCCATCGAGGCGGTGAAAATCGCTCGGGATCTATGCTCGGATGTGGAATTTTCTGCCGAAGATGCCACCCGAAGCGACATCGATTATCTAGCCGAGATCTTCGAAGCGGCCATCGAAAACGGGGCCACAACCATCAATATCCCCGACACTGTCGGCTATGCTATTCCCCAGGAATATGGACCCTTTGTCAAAGAGCTTATTTCTAAAATTTCCAATCGGGACAAGGCCCGCTTTAGCTGCCACTGCCACGACGACCTGGGATTGGCTGTGGCCAACTCTCTGGCGGGCATCGAAAGCGGATGCCGGCAGGTTGAAT
>PVMK01173162.1_pt1 | contig 13602 bp, 11 predicted proteins | sample 1853481 | NCBI WGS metagenome assembly PVMK01 (sample SAMN08533507, study PRJNA380276) | Marine sediment metagenome, whole genome shotgun sequencing project. | reverse complement strand
TTAGGCACCGGGCGCGGCCCAGTCAAAGAGCGCGTCAGAGATGTGGCATCTCAAATGGTCACAGGCATATGGGTGGCAATTAATGATCTTCCAGCAGGCAGTCTAAATGAGATCACTCTGGTGACCCGCGACAAGGACATTGTGACAGCTGCCCAAGACAAAGCCCGCGTACTCACCCGCAACCGGCCTCAGGCAGTTCAAAATGATGAGCCGGCGGCCGAAGACCTGATTGGAATTCGTTTTGAGGCCGAAGCGCTCGCCGAAACCATCTTGTTACAGGATACCGAAGTCCCCCTGGCAGTAGGTATTTTAGGTGGCTGGGGCAGTGGCAAGTCCACGGTCATGAGGCTTATGCAAAAAAAGATGACCGAACTTCGTATTCAACCTGTGGCCAGTGGGTGGGAAGATGACCTGGGCCAGGGAGCATTTTCCAAACACGTAGGTCATGTCTATCAGATTCGTTTTAATGCCTGGACCTATGCCAAGGCTAACCTTTGGGCAAGTTTGATGCAAACTATCTTCACCGAGATGAACCGGCAGCTATCTTGCGAGCAAAGTTTGGCCGAGATAAATGAAAAGCTGGAGCGAACGCCGAAGGAAAGCGGCCTGGAGTACCAGTACCTGTATGATGAGTATGGCTGGCTCAATCCCGGTGATTGGAAGCTGCTGCCGCCTGAGATTCGAAAAGCATTGCAATCATCGCAAGTTGGTAATCGGCTTTGGAAGACTTTGAACGAACAGCAACAGGATGCACTGCAGGAACTAAAGGATAAGCAGGAAGAGATTGCCGCTGTTCGCAAGGCTCTCGAGGAGCAAAAAACTAAGCGGCAACAGGAAGTGAGCAAAAAACTGAAAGAAAAGGCCCAGCAAAATGCTCTGGCCGAGTTCGAGTGGAAGGCGGCCGCGATGCTGGGCACGACGAGTGAGGAAATCGTCAAACAGTTTGTAGAATCGACTAGCGCTGAGACTGGCACCCAAGTAGAGGAAATTTTGACAGGCATGCGTAGCATCAGAACATCCTGGAATCAGATTTGGCGCATGGTAAAAGATAACTGGAAGGTGGCCATACCCATTTTTCTTGCCTGTTTGGGATTAGTTGTCGGCACAGTTGTTGTTGCCTTGCTTAAGAATTGGCCTCCTGTCGAGGCCTATTTATCAACAGCCCTATCCATAATACCCTTGTTATTGGTGTTGGTTCGGGCTACGGTTCCACTGGCCCGGCGGGTTGGTGAGCTAGCTGCTGAGCATACCTTACTAGAGGGAGCGGAAATTGAGCGATTGTTGCAGTTGCGGACTGGGGAAATGGCCAGGTTGCGTTCTGAAGATGAAGAATCGGCCGAGAGCATTATGCTGGATCCGACTTTAGGTCACCAACAAAAGCTCGAAAAGCTGAGGGGGTTGAAAAACAACCTGGTAGCCTACCAATATACAGTGCAACTGTTGCAAGCCGAGGTTGAGGCTCTTCAGCAGCAGATTGGCCCCCCGGCCCAGTATGACTCCCTGCTAGATTTTGTTCAGGCTAGATTAGACGACAAGGCCTATGAGAAAGAACTGGGACTCATGCACCGCGTCCGGCGAGACCTGGACATTTTAACCGATGGTTTAGTGCTCGACGAAATGGATGACGAAGCGCTAAAGGAAAAGAAGAGAGAACTGTTTCCTCGGGGACCTGCCCGAGTTGTTCTTTTTATCGACGATCTTGATCGCTGCCCGCCGAAGCGGGTCGTTGAGGTCTTCGAGGCTGTTCAATTGCTGCTAAGTACCAAATTGTTTGTTGTCGTTCTGGGACTGGATACACGTTATGTGACCAAGGCATTGGAGGAAGCGTACAAACATATTTTAAAAGCCGGGGGCGATCCATCGGGGCTCGACTACATTGAAAAAATCATTCAGATTCCCTATCGTGTTCGTCGCGTTGGACCTGGTGGCGTGGGCAGATTACTCACTAAATTGATGGGCGTATTGGAAGAAGAACCCTCGTCGGAGGGAGCTGTTCGGCAGGAGGGAGTGGAGTCGGTATCGACGGTAGAGATGAAAATCGAATCAGACGAGGCTGGGAAAACCGAACCAACAACTCCTGCTAAAGAAGAGCAGTCAGAAACGCTGAAGTTTCTACCGGGGGATCGAGTTGACTTGGAATTATGTTGCCAACAACTCCAGCTAACCCCGAGGAGTATCAAACGTATGGTCAATGTGCTCCGGCTGCTGGTAGTTTACTGGATTCGCCGTCTGGGTCATCAATATAGTACGGAAGCTAACCGCCCCATCAAGCGAGCAATAATTGGTTTGTTAGCCCTGGCGGCCGCCTATCCGGAGATCATGCGTGAGATGTTTGTTGAGCTAGATGTTCTTTACCAAACTGCAGCACAGACTAGCGAGAAGTCAATCGGCGATTTGCTCGCCGAGTTTGTTCAGAAACCGCAGTTATCCTTCTTGCCAGAGTGGCAGATCGAACGCTTTCATTCAGATATTAATGCTCTGCAAAACATGCAGGTTGAGGACGAAACGGGGCAGCCGGTGCAAGTGTCCTTTTTTAGTCTGGACCTGGACCGGCTCGGTCAAGACAATCTAAACTTGGTGCGTTCCTTCTCTTTTGTCGGCGATCCAACCTATTTCTCAATCGAGAGCAATGGAGAGCCAGGCAAAACGGGGATCGCTCCACTAGGCTAGATAGCACAGAGATGCTGGATCCAGCGCAAACAGCCTGGACGGTTATGGCACATCTCAGCTTTCCAAGAGACATGCATTCAGCCACTCTGCTTGCCGACGGCCGAGTCCTTGTTGCTGGAGGCTGGACTGGCTCCCAGACGTTAGCTTCCGTCGAGATCTACGATCCTGCTTCTAATGACTGGAGCCAGACAGGAGCTCTGGTTGAGGCGCGTCACGGTCATAGCTCTACACTGCTTGCTGACGGTAGAGTCTTGATTGTTGGAGGTTACAGGGGTACGTGGCTGGCTAGCGCTGAGATTTATGATCCCATTAGTGGAACTTCGGTACAAACGAATCCTCTGTTCTGTCACGGCACCCTTCATCAAACCACAGTTCTTCTAGATGGTCGAGTCCTGGTCGTTGGCGGCGCCTGCGGCAGCGGCCGCCCGGGCATAGTCGCCCACGCCGAAATCTTTGATCCGCTAACGGGTACCTGGCAAGCGACAACACCTATGGTACAAGCCCGTAACGGCATGAGTGCTACACTTCTCCCCGATGGGCGCGTATGGATAATTGCAGGCGGCGATGGAGAGCAGCTTGTAAGCACGGAGATATACGATCCTTCAACAGAGACGTGGTCGATTTCTTCCCCCTTGAATATGGCTCGTGTTAGGCACACAGCGACAATTCTACCGGATGAACAATTGATCATTACCGGAGGTCGGCTGGGTACCGTAACGCTGACTAGTTCCGAACTCTTTCAATAGATTGCGCGAGCAAATCTTCTGTTCAATAAGATTGATTGCCTGATATGGAGGAAATTCGTTTTGGCGAGGAGCTCCTGATTTCCTGTAAGGTTGAAGCCCCATACCTACCGGCTGATACCAATGGCCGAAAGGAAGTTGTGCTGTCTGGGCTAGAGCCAAGGCTACCAGTCGAGTGATGAGCTCTTTGGATGCAAAAGTCTAATGAAAGGCCGGCTTAACTTGAAGAATAGTTCATGATTCCAACAAAACCAGTTGGTGGACTTTGTTAAAGAACTGCCGGTAGGAAAGAAAGGCCGCTCCCAAACCGGCAAAGGCGGCCGCTCCAATCAACATATACATGACGATCATCTGTAGCTGCACCGCTTCAAGGGGTGGCGCCCCAGCCAGGATCATGCCGGTCATGGCGCCAGGCAGCTGGATCAAGCCTACCGTCTTGGTGGAGTCGATGATGGGCATCAGGCCGCTTTGCAACGATGTCTTTAAGTAGGGATCGGCCGCTTGCCGGCTGGTGGCGCCCAGGGCCAGGGCCGTTTCTATCTCCAGGCGACGGCCGTTGACTTCATCTTTGATCCGCCGCATTACCAGCGAACAAACATTCATCGAATTACCGATCACCATGCCGGCGATGGGAATGATTTGCTGGGGGGTATAGGAAAAGACGCGCAAGCCCACCAGCAACCCTAGGGTCAATAGCGCCCCCAATGAGATGGAGAGCAAAGCCACTAGGCGGGCATGGGGCACGCCGGCGGCCCGATTGCCGGAAGTATAGCCGGCTATCAAGGTCATGATGCTGATAATGAGTATTATGGTCAGAGGGCTATCAATATCAAAGATGTAAGTCAGGGCATAGCCAATCAGCGTGAGTTGGATGAAGGCCCGGACCACGGCAAGCAACATCTGCTTTTCTAAATCAAGATGCTGCCAGCGAGAAATGAGTGCGGCCATTAAGACCAGGAATAAGGAAGCCAATACCCGCGAAAGTTCAGTCATGATGGGAAGTTCAAACATAATCACTCAATCCATTTCTCCAGCGGCAAAGTCGGCCGTCAGATGATCGCTGCCGGGTCGCAATAGATGTTCTGGTTTGCCTTCATCTACAACCCGACCTTTGTCTAATAAATAAATTCTGTCGGCGATGCGTTGGGCTTGCTCTGGAAGGTGCGTTACCCACAATAGAGTTAGACCCAAGGTGTTCCTGAGCTTCAACATGGTCTTTTCAACTCGCCGGGTGGCGGCCGGGTCCAGCGCACTGGTTGGTTCATCCAATAATATCGCGGAAGGTTCTGTGGCCAGGGTGCGGGCGATGGCCACCCGCTGAGCCTGTCCGCCAGAAAGCGTCTGGCTATCTTGCCCGGCCAGTTCGACGGGAAGATCGACGAGGGCTAGTAAATGGGCGATCTCTTCGGTGGATAATGGCCGTTTCTGCAAATCTGTCCCAAAGGAGACATTCTCCGCTACTGTGCCTGGATATAAGACAACCTGTTGGAAGACCATGCCCGCTTGCCGCCGGAGCGACAATACGTCGATCGAAATCACATCTTCTCCCGCCAGAAAGATCGTTCCCGCTGGAGGTTCCGTTAAGCGGTTGATGCAGCGCAAGAGACTGCTCTTCCCAGCCCCGCTGGGCCCTAGTAAGCAGACAAGCTCGCCAGAGGCAATCTCCATGGATAGGTCATCCAACACCTGCTGTTCGTTGCGAAATAGGGTTAAATTCTGGATATGAATCGCCGGTCCCACTACAGATTTAGCCTGCCTTTCTACGGAGTATATCAATCTACAAGGAAAAATTTAATTAGCATACGTGTTTTATTGTAGAGGATGAAGCGGAGATTGGGAAAGGCTTTGATATGAGAAAAGATAGCGACTTTATCTTAAGCCGGTGCGGTTATAGGCCAAGACGAGGATAATTGTGTGAAACGGCTCCCGATTTTAGAAAAACTATGGTAAAACCGTTTCACTTCAGTGATTCACGGACTTCTTTAAATAACATTTTGAACCGTGAATCACTATAGATAGGAAGACAAGCTGTTTAAATACGGCGTAAAAAGACCTTGTACAAACAGGTGAGGAACCCATGAAAATAGGAATTGTTGGTAGCGGTATGGTGGGAGCCACGGCCGCCTATGCCCTGGTTATGGCCGGTGTGGGCAGCGAAATCGTCTTGGTGGATAAAAATGAAAAACGAGCGCTGGCAGAAGCGGCCGATATATTGCATGCGGTGCCCTTTGCCCATGCGCTCCAGGTCAGGGCCGGCGACTATGCTGATTTGGCCAATAGCAGAGTGGTTATTATGGCTGCCGGGGTGGGGCAGAAGCCTGGCGAGACCCGACTGCAATTACTAGAACGGAACGCGACCGTATTCCAGGCAGTCATCGGCCAAATATTCAGCCAGGCACCGGGGGCTATTTTGCTTGTGGCTTCTAATCCGGTGGATGTGATGACCCATGTTTCGGCTCAAATCGCGGCCGAATTTGGCGTGCCATCCCGGCGAATCATCGGTTCAGGAACAACTTTGGACACGGCCCGTTACCGGGCATTGCTGGGTCAGTATTTGGGCGTTGATACCACCCATGTTCACGGCTACGTCGTTGGCGAGCATGGCGATTCAGAAGTGTTGACCTGGTCGCTGACCAATATCGGCAACATGCCCCTGGATGATTTTTGCAAGATGAAGGGCTTGCGCTTAGACGAGGCCAAGCGGCAGGAGATCGACCAGGGAGTGCGGCGGGCCGCCTATCGAATCATTGAGGGCAAGGGGGCCACCTACTATGGTGTGGGCAGTGCCCTGGCTCGAATTGTTCACAATATTTTGCATGACCGGCGGGCCATCATGACCGTATGCACGCCGGAAGAGGAGATCGCCGGGGTGCGCCGGGTGACTGTCTCCATGCCCCGTCTCGTAGGCGGGGAAGGCATCCTGGAGACCTTTATATTGCCCTTGGACGATGAGGAACAGTCGGCCTTGCGAGCCAGTGCCGGCGTAATTCGCCAGGCTATAAGCGAGTTGGGCTATCCCTAAGCGAAACTTCATTGGCGGATAACAGATGACTGTCATCAGACCATGCAGCGAAGACAAACTTGAAGCGATCTATGCCATCATCAACGCCGCTGCCCAGGTGTATAAAGGCATTATCCCGGCCGATCGCTGGCATGATCCTTATATGACGAGGGAGGTATTACGGCAGGAGATTGAAGCGAAGGTGATATTTTGGGGATATGAGCAGGAAGGAGAATTATTAGGCGTTATGGGCATCCAGGATGTCCAGGATGTGATCCTCATCAGACACGCCTACGTGCGGCCGGCTAATCAAGGGCAGGGAATCGGGGGGCAACTTCTGGCCAGGTTGCGCCAGTTAGCCACCCGACCCCTATTAATCGGCACCTGGGCCGACGCCCATTGGGCTATTCGGTTTTATGAAAAACACGGCTTCCGGCTGGTTTCAGAAAAACAGAAGAACTGGCTCCTGGATAAATATTGGTCGATTCCCAAGCGACAGATCGAGACTTCAGTTGTTTTGGCCGAAGAAAATTGGTTTGCCAGCGAAGGAAACGGGATGGGCTAACGCTTCTTGGAAAATTGCTAACGGTTTTACTTCTTTGATCTAAAATGGTCTTGTGGGGGGAAGCAGATTGAGTAGAGGTGTTTCATTTCTGGAAGATTTAGCGGCCGCTGCCGCTGATCCTGGTAGTAACTGGCCTCATGAAAGTTAATGTATTTGGGAAGAAACACTTTCTATATAAAGCAAGAAACAGGGTGTTGACCACGCCTAACGTGATAACACCCTGCTCAAAAACAGACTGCTTTTACTTGACCTGCCAGAGATCTTCCAAAATTTATCACCGACAACGGGCGCTTACTAAAGCCCAGAGCCAGTGACGCCTGCTCACTAGTTAAACACCCGGTCAGCCGCGACCGCCAAAACGGCCGCATCCTTGGGTGTGATGAACTCGGCATTCATGCCTTGTAAATCTTCTTCTGTGACCCCACGGGCCACGGCACAGCCGCCTCAGATATAGATCGGGATTTCTTGTTCAATGACATTAGCCATAACTTCCGACAAAGGTGGCCAGCCCACCCCATGTATTTGCTCGACGAGGTAGTCTTTTGCCAGGAAAGTGGCCTCGCCTTGTAAGGCGATTTGGGCTTGATGTCCTGCCTCCAACGCTCCTAGAGCACCCAAAAAGGGCAGGGTGGCCCGCGTTGGATCGTCCGTACCGTACGTGCTAGTGTAGAGGATAGTCGCCATAAGAAAACACCTCCTAATTTTGCCTTCGCTTGTCTTTAATCCAGTACATCCATCAGCTTACAGAGTTCAGACAATCATAGGCATCACCTCTTCTTCATATTCTAAAAAACTTATAGGGCTGCGTTGAAGTCGGTAGTGAAGGGTAGCAGGGAAGTCATATGGTTATAGCATATTCTTGGTCCCGGGGTAAGGAGAAATTTCTTCCCAATCTGGAAGTATTCTGCTGGCAGTTGCCGTTGTTTCAAGAAGAGTCCAAACTTATTTCAAGTTACGATGCCTTTATCAATGTTTTCTCGAGATCATCCAATGAAATCAACAAAGCATCCATGGAACTAGCATATTGTTGTAGGGCATCAGTGAACCCTTCACGGACAAAGAGTGCGTATTGGGTGCGCCAGCCTTCGGCAACTTGGGGCATACGTTGGCTGCGCTGGATAAGGTCCGTCAGGATACGACGGTTTAAAGGTTTGCGGCCCCATTTGGCTTCGCCTATGATCAACCTTTTTTCCCGGGGGGCAGCAGCTACGACATCCAACTGCACACCTTTTCCTCTATACCTTTGCCAATAAGAGCCAACTACTTCGGGTACGAAATCTAATTGCCCAGACATCGCTGCTGCCCAAACCCACTCTCGACAAAGTTCCTCGAAGACGTGGGTGCCCAGCCATGACCTTAATTCAGCCTGGATTTTGGTTGCAGCTGCTTCCTGATAACCACGTTCGATGGTGCCTAATTGGGGAATAATGAAGCGGTAGTAGAATCGAAGAAAGTGATCGTGAACGTAGTAGCGTCCACGCTTACTAGTTGGTTTCGCCAACACGGGCTCGCGTTTCTCGATCAATTCCAGTTCCCGCAATACTTTGAGATAGTGCCCCAGTGCCGTCTCCGACACACCAGCCATCTTGGCAATATCCGACCATTGGTGAAAGCCAGATGCTATCGCTGATAAGATAGATTCGTAGGTCTGGGGTTTCTGAAGCTGCTCATATAAAATGACCGCTGGGTCGGACATCATGATACTGCCTGGAACCAAGCAATGGTCACGGAGCCCACTCGTGAAATCCTGAGTTCGGGTAAATAGCTCCAGGTAAGCGGGTACGCCTCCCGTAACACCATAAATGGCCACTCGCTCGTCGGCTTCCCTTGTGGGGAATAACTTGTTTATAGTGGCATAGGGCAAAGGTCGCAGGCGAATTTGAGATGTAGCTCGGCCATAGAGTGGAGCTTGGTAAGAAAAGACTTGCCGGGCCATCATGCCGACGAGCGATCCTGTTAATATGAGCTTGAGCTGGGGAATCCGGGAGAGTCGATGATCCCATGCTTTTTGAAAAACGCTGCTGATGGCTGGTTCGTTTCGCAATAGGTAGGTGAACTCATCCAGCACGATTAGATGCGGCCGATCTTCTAGCTCAACCACATCGCCCATGTGTTCCAGCGCAGCTTCCCAACTGGGAAAGGTGAAAGTCCTCGGTAGGTGGTCCGGTCATTCGTGGGTCGTGACGCAAGATACTCTGAGAGAAAGTCCCGAAGCTGAAAGGATTCACTATGCGTCGTGGCAACCCAATAGAAATTGGGAATTTCATCATGTTGTTCTAGAAATTGGGTGATTAGGCGCGTTTTACCAATTCGGCGACGGCCGTAAAGGATCAAAAGTCCAGCTTCTGGAGACCGATAAAAGGATTCGAGAGTTTGTAGCTCCCTTTGGCGCCCCACAAATCTCATTTCATGTGCCCAACCCATAAATTATAATTGTTCACACAATGATTGTCAGAACAATTATAATACGCATTCTTCTTTGCGACAGGCGATTTTCGACTTGTTTTAGTGCTATTAGAGAATAGGCTTGGAGTTGCCTTCTCTCCTACGCATCAACCGAGCATATCCTACAGAAGCTGGCCGTACTGTCAATTGCATCAGCCTGAGGCCGCATCCTCGATTATTATCCTCAGTGAAACATGCCCGATATCCTTTCTATGGCGGTCTTGGGTTTCTGCGAACAGCAATCACTGTAAATACTATCAGCCAGGCCAATCATTCAGCCAACGAACCTGGCCGATCCATTCGTCTGCGGTCGTTTCTATAAACATCCTATCTAATGCCGCTATCAAAGTTGATATTGTCCAGTGGCGTTGGTTGGCGACAATAAGGCCATGATGTTCAGGATGGGCCTGAACCAGTTGAAGAAAGTCAACGATATTGAATGTAAAAATACAGCGGCCGCGGGCTGTAGCTCTTAACAGTTGCATTTCGTCGCTGGCATCCATTGGCATCCAATCTATCGGCGTTCGAGTAACATCATGGCCTCGTTCTTGCAAGGCTTTTTGTAGCGTTTTTGACGATGCGTCGACATCGAGATGAAGGCGCAGCCTAGCCATGCGCTTCAAGAGTCAGCTGATCTTCATAGGCGATGCGTGCTTCGATTTCAGCACGATGAGCTGCGAAAAATGCCAGCGCCTCTTCGACTTGTTTTAGAGATAGCTCATATTCCTCGGCGATGGCTTCTGGTGTCATCTCCCAGTAGGCGTTGGCTACAGCGACTGTTTGCACCCGAATGCCGGTGCCACGAAGGACTGCGGCTGGGATGCCGCTAGCCCCACGTCGATATGTGATCTGGGGGAACGCGGGATCGTCGAGTTGTTGCGCTAATGAGCCAACCTTTTCGGAAACTGCCCAGAGGATAAACTGATTTAAAGACACCCCCTGACGGACTGCCCAATCTTCGGCAGCCTTTTTTAATTGTGATGGTAGGTTTAGAGAATATCGGGCCATAGTTTTGTCTCGCTTCCTGGTTGCAGGCGTTCTAAGTTTTGTTCGCTTACTTCACTAATACACACATCTTATATAACATCGTATGCGATGTCAATCGTTCCAAATCCCGAATGTCAAAGTGGCAGACCAATTACAGTTCACTTCCCAATGTCGCTTGCTTGATTTCCTCTCGTCTACTCTTCACTTCCTCCGCTCTCCCAAAATGAACATCAGTCGGTGTCAGGTTTTCCTGGCCTAATCGGCTAAACAGCTCACATTCACAGCTGTTACATGCTAAACTTTCCAAAGGAAGTGGCGTGAATTTTGCTTTTTTCATGCGGTAATCTTACCCGGTGGCTTTACCGCCTTCACTGTTTCGTGCTTGTGGGGTTCGTGATAATCTCAACCTGCTACAGATTCGCCTAGATTGGGTCCTATTCACGAAAGCTATTTACTTGGTTCACCCGAGATTGTAGAAAACTAACGATTCGACATACAGTTCATACGAGGGGAATAAGATGAGCAAAACTAAAAGAAGAACTAAAACCACCACCGCCATTGATAGTAATGCTGAGGTAGATGTGATCGTTCTCGGCGTCGGAACTTGTGGTGAGGAACTCTCTTTGCGGCTCCTCGACGCCGGACTCGATGTGGTTGGGATCGAGGCCTCACTGGTGGGCGGCGAGTGCGCGTACTGGGCCTGTCTGCCCTCCAAGATGATGATACGGGCTGCCAACCTACTCCAGGAAGCCCGTCGGGTCAATGGCATGGCTGGGAAGGCTGAGGTTACTCCTGACTGGGACCTGTTAGCGAAGCGCGTTCGAACTGAGGTGACCGGAGACTGGGATGACTCTATCGCCGTCGAGCGTTTTGAACAACATGGTGGACGGCTGGTACACGGGCGCGGTAAACTGACCGGTCCCCGGACTGTGGTCGTTGGCGACAAGCGCTTCAGGGCACGTCGTGGCATCGTCATCGCGACTGGTTCGAAACCGGCCATTCCTCCTATCCCGGGCCTGGCCGAGGTCGACTTCTGGACCACACACGACGTAATCCAGGCGCAAAGGCTGCCCAAGTCGATCATCGTTATCGGCGGCGGCGCCGTCGGCTGTGAGCTGGGACAGGTTTTGGCTCGGTTCGGAGCCGATGTCACAATCGTAGAAGCCAGCGATCGTATCCTGCCTGGGGAAGAACCGGAAGCATCGGAGGTGGTGCAGACCGCGTTTGCCGCCGAAGGCATCGACGTGCATACCGGGTCCGCGGCCCAACGGGTCGAGTCGCGCGATGGGTCAATCGTCGTCACCCTGGGCGGCGGTACTGAACTCGCCAGCGAACGCCTGCTCATTGCCACCGGCCGGGCGGTCGATCTGCGCGGCCTTGGTCTCGAATCGGCCGGTCTCGATGAGTCGGCGCAATTCATCCAGGTCGATGAGAGGATGCGAGCCGCCGATGGGATCTGGGCTATGGGCGACATCACCGGCAGGGCGATGTTTACTCACGTCGCCGTCTACCAGTCGGCGATTGTCGTCGCCGATATACTGGGTGAGGATCACCCACCGGCACGGTACGATGCCGTACCCCGGGCCACCTTTACCGACCCAGAGGTGGGTGCTGTCGGTATGACTGCGGCCGAGGCCATGGTTGCGGGGCTCGACGTGATCGTCGTCGTGAAACAACTGCCGGCAACGATCCGAGCCTGGCTCCATACCTCTGGCCCCGGGATCATCAAAGTGATCGTTGACCGCAAGACTGGCGTGTTGATCGGAGCCACGGCGGTCGGCCCGCACGGCGGGGAGATGCTTGGTTTGCTCAGCCTGGCCGTGCACGCGCGGGTTCCGCTTGCGGACCTGCGCAGTATGATCTACGCCTTCCCTACTTTTTACGGGGGGATCGGCGAGGCGCTGGGGGCATATGGGCGCGGGGTATCAACCGTGTTCGATCCCACCTACCAGGGTTTCCAGCTGCTCGATTCGGTTGGTGCAGCTGAAGGAGATTGATTGGCGGACTAACACCTGCATAGATGAGTCAAGCCACACCTGACAGACGACGAATCAGGCACTCTGACTGGTAGGACGGTTCTGAGCTGAGTGATGCATCAGCGCAATTTCAAGCGATAGCTGTTTTGGATTCTTCCTCCCTGCGTTTTCTGGGTTTCATGCCAAAGAGCCGCCGCATCGGCTTAAACGGCCGGATCAGCAGCTCAACCAATGCAAGCGTTATAAAGAACGAACCGATCACAATGACCAACAGCTTCACCGTAATGCCGGCGTTCCACTGGACGACGAAGTATGCAATTACAATGATCACGGGCTGGTGGAGCAGGTAGAAGGGCATGATGGTATCGTTTCCGTACACAAGCAATTTGTTGGAGAAATTCAGCCGTTTCATAGCCAGGTAGAGAACAGAGAGTGCCAAACCCCAGCCAATAAGCGTGAAGAGAAGAGTGCCGATGATGGACCCCGGAAAGACGAAGGTCATACCCCAATCGAGAACGGCATCTTCGCCGTATACCGCGGATAGGGCAAAATAGGCAATCAGGCCCATTATGGCACCCGCAAATAACAGCCAACGATCTCTTCGAACGGCGCTCTGAAATCTATCGTCGGAATAGATGATGTAACCGATTACGAAAAAGAGGAAGAAGTAGACGAAATCTAACCAACCATGTTCTTCTACAGGAAAGAATGGTAGGACGAGAATCCTTCCCAGAGCCAATGGAAAAACAAATATGAGGATCCCACCCCGTTTCTCAACCAGACGGGCCAGCCAGGAAATAAACGAACCCCCGGCATCTCTCTTGAACCAGTTAAAAAAAGGTAAGGCCAGAAGAGAAAACGCGAATAAGAAGCCCAGGAACCAGAGATGAAGCCCCCAGTTGGGGAATATTAGCGGAGTGAACCAATTACCTGATGTAGTCTCGGCCAGCCATTCAGGGATGAAGCTCAGGAAAGAGCCCTGAAAGCGCCCATAGTGCAGAGCCTCGAGATATCTTTGAAATGGCGTCAGCAAGATGGAGCCAACGACGAAGGGAATGAGCAGTCGATTCACCCGCTCACTGATGTACTGCCGGTTGCTTCGCCGGCGAAGGGCGAACCAACTTCCAGCACCCGCAACCAGGAAGAACAGCGGTATCCCCCACGGATTGATAGTGAGGAAGATGCCCGTGACAGCGCCGCTTCGTTCCGCGTTGC
>PVMK01123224.1_pt1 | contig 13603 bp, 16 predicted proteins | sample 1853481 | NCBI WGS metagenome assembly PVMK01 (sample SAMN08533507, study PRJNA380276) | Marine sediment metagenome, whole genome shotgun sequencing project. | reverse complement strand
TCTGCACCAGCGGACTGCACGAATGACTGAAGTTGTTCGTACGGCTGCGCCCCGACCAGGCCCTGGTTTTCGATGACAAAAGTCGGCACCCCAGTGACACCCAGATCGCGTGCCCGCTGCCAGTCGGAATCGACGGCTTCCCGGTAACGCCGCTCGGAAAGAACACTTGTAGCCTCGTCCACCGGCAGGCCGACCTGCTCTGCAATGGGCACCAGGTTCTCGATCTTCCCAAGATTCACATTGTCGACAAAGTAGGCATGAAACAGTGCATCATGAATCTTCCCGCCCCCCGGTTGTGTGTCGGCCCATTTCCCCAGTTCCTGTGCCAGGCGAGAGTTATACGTCATGGTTCGAAGGCCGTAGGGCAACCCTTCTTCGGCCATTAATCCGGATAACCGTGCGTGAACGGACTCACTGTCAACGTTACGCCCGGCAAACAGATCTTCCAGTGCGAGCCCGTCTTCGGGTGTTTCCGGGTGCAACGGAAAATGTGTGTACGCGATGTCGATCGCGAACTCCTGCTGTAGTTTTTCCACACGCCCGGTGCAGAGATAACACCAGGGTCAGATGTAATCGGAGAAGATTTCGAGGGTAATCATTTGCATCGGCCGCTCCCGTTGATCAGTTGTATACAATGTGCGTTATTGTATTGGGGAAATGAGGGACAGGCCACTACTGTCCCACAAAAGTGAGCCCCAGGCTTCATGAGTATTAGGAGAAATAAAAGGGTTCATCGAGCCAACCCTCGGCGCCTTGGAAGAATCGCCAACGACCGATATTGTAAAACATAAAGGGTATTTAGGCCCCATATCCCCCTGTCAGGTAGCTTGACCGCGTTGCGCAACATGCTACACTCTTTTGATGATCAAGTCCTTCAAACACAAAGGCCTAAAAATATTTTACGAGGGCGGTAGCACTAGAGGAATTCAGGCAAATCACGCCAAGAAGCTGAGAATGCAGCTGGCAGCCTTGGACACTACCCAATCCATTGACGATATGGATATCCCTGGATACAGATTGCATCAACTTACCGGTGACAGGAGGGGCGTCTGGACTATTACGGTAAATGCAAATTGGCGTCTCACCTTTGAGTTTGAAGAAGGCAATGTATACATATTGAATTACGAGGATTATCACTAATGGCTATGCACAACCCCCCTCATCCCGGTGAATTTATTTCTGCCACGTACATGGAGCCATTTAAACTAAGTTGTCGTTACTTGGCATCCAGGTTAAATGTGGCTGCGTCAACCTTAAATCGAATTCTGAACAAGCAAAGCGGTGTCAGTCCAGAAATGGCCCTTCGACTTTCTAAATCTTTGGGCCGTAGCCCCGAGAGTTGGCTTGCAATGCAAGATGCATATGATCTATGGCAGGCAAGGAAACAGGTAAAACTTGGCAAAGTTAAGAAAATTCCTCTAACCGCCGCATAACAAGCACATGCAGTCGTATCGTCGCAAGCTGCGCTCGCGTCGACCGCTGATGTGAGCGTTAGAAGCGAATTCTGGTGAACAGGTATAGAGAAACCGTGGTCTGCCCCCTATTTCGCTCTCCAGGTGATACTATTTTTAGTGGGAAGATAAAAGGGGGCTACTGATGCAAATCCAGAGTTTTCATGCACTTGCTGGATGTCGGATCAAGCCCGGCATGACGTTCCGATAGATGTGGGACACCAATGGGAACGCCTGATGAGAACAACCCCGGGACAATAATTCATGCGTATCGTCATTGCGCTGGGCGGAAATGCACTGCTGAATCGCGGCGAACCATTAACCGCGGAAAATCAGCGCCGAAATATCCGTATTGCTGCCGAGGCGATGGCGCCCCTTGCCCACGATCATAATCTTGTCATCTCTCACGGCAATGGCCCACAAGTCGGACTTCTGGCCTTGCAGGGTGCATCTTATAAACCCGGTGAAAGTTATCCGCTGGATATCCTGGATGCCGAAACCGAGGGCATGATCGGCTACCTGATTGAACAGGAATTAACAAATGTATTGCCTGCCGGAAAACGCTGCGCGACGTTATTGACCCAGATTGAAGTGGATGAAAACGACCCGGCATTTACGCATCCGGTGAAGCCCATTGGGCCCATGTATGATGAGGCCGAAGCGCGCGAACTTGCCAGGGAGCGCAACTGGAGAATCGCACCCGATGCAGGCGGCTATCGGCGGGTGGTACCGTCACCACGACCCAGGCGTATCCTTGAACTGAGTGTTATAGAACTCCTGGTCGAGCAGGATATCGTCGTGGTTTGTGCCGGCGGCGGCGGAATTCCGGTGCTTTGCCGGCAAGACGGCAGCCTGGTTGGTGTTGAGGCGGTGATCGACAAGGACCTGGCCAGCTCGCTGCTTGCCAGAAAGCTAAAGGCAGACGCATTACTGATGTTAACTGACGTGGACGCGGTATATGCCGACTGGGGCGAACCCAATGCGCGCGCGATACGACGCATCTCTGCACAGGCTATTGACGAGTACACATTTGCCGAGGGCACGATGCGGCCCAAGGTACAGGCAGCTGTCGAGTTCGTTGACGAGACCGGCGGTTTCGCGGGCATCGGCCGACTGCAAGATGCCCGGGCGATACTCCGCGGTGAGGCCGGCACGGTGATTGCGCGGGACGTGCCGGAAATCCAGTGGTGGGACCACTGACAGGCTCCTAATGCAGCAAATTGCGCTCGGTCAAAAATTCCTCGACAAGCGCACTGAGCGCTGGCTCACCTACCTCGGCAAATTCATAACGCACACGCACGACGGCTTATCGAGCTCGATTAACGCAGCGAGATCACAAGGGGTGGCGGAGACCACTACATCGGCGTCAGACGAGTTAATGGTTTTACGCAATGCCTGCAATTGTGAAGCGTGATAGCCCACCGCGGGTAACACCGCGCCAATATGCGGGTATTGATCGTAAACGGCGGCAATTTCCTCGACCGCGTATCGACGGGGATCGACAATTTCCGCTGCCTGGGCCTGGGAGGCAGCAACGTAACCCGCGCCATAGGACATGCCACCATGGGTTATTGTTGGCCCGTCTTCCACGACCAGTACACGTTTATCTCGCACCTTCTCTGGCTCCATCAACTGCACCGGTGAAGCGCCGCGAACAATGCGTGCCGTAGGGTTAATATTCCTGGCGTTCTCGGTAACGAGCTGAATATCGGCATCGGATGCAGAGTTCACCTTGGCAATCACTATGATATCCGCCATGCGTAACACCGCTTCACCCGGGTGATGGGTGGTTTCGTTACCGGGGCGCAGCGGATCTACCAGGACCAGGTGCAGGTCGGGTCGAAGAAACGGAAAATCATTGTTGCCCCCGTCCCATAACAGGATATCTGCCTCAGCCTGCGCCCGGGTAACGATTGCCGCGTAATCGACACCGGCATAGACCGTATTACCCACCGCCAGGTGCGGCTCGTATTCCTCTCTTTCCTCGATCGTGCAGTTGGCCTTGGCGAGATCTTCCCGGCTCGTAAAACGCTGTACGGCCTGTTCCTGTAAATCGCCGTAAGGCATGGGGTGGCGGATAACGGCGACCTTCAGGCCATGCTGTTTTAACAAACGGGACAACCAACGCGTTGTTTGGGATTTGCCGCAACCGGTCCTGACTGCGGACGTGGCAATAACCGGTACGGTTGCCCGTATCATAGTGTGCTCCGGCCCCAGCAGCACAAAGTCGGCGCCTGCCGCCAATACCACCGAGGCTTTATGCATTACCCGCGCGTGTTCGACATCGCTGTAGGCAAATACCACCTGGTCAACCTTGTTATCGCGGCATAGTGCCTCCAGCCCCGACTCATCCACAATCGGAATACCTTTTGTGTACCTTGGCCCGGCAAGCGACGATGGATAACAACGGCCGGCAATATCGGGAATCTGGGTTGCCGTGAACGCAACGACCTCGGTGGTGGGGTCGTCACGGTACACCATGTTGAAATTATGAAAATCCCGTCCGGCTGCGCCCATTATTACGACGCGAGGGCAGTTGGAAGTATCACTCATGGCATTATTCTTTTGGCTTTTTAAAGGCTAACAACGTGAAAGCTAAACTTTGTCTTCAATATTTATACTAACTCAAAATGGATATCCCAACATTCCCTGATTTAGGTCAACACCTTCGCCCGGGAACACCGTATACTTGGCAAATCAGGGAATAGCGCAATGGGGAGGTTTGAAAATGTTGAACACTCTTGTTGGTAAGACAATGTTTGTTATGGCTTGCGCAGTGCTGCTTTGTGCCTGCGATCAGGGTCCGAATACCGGCCGGGGCTTTAAGCTGCCCGAGGGTGATATTTCGGTTGGCCAGCAGAGCTTCGTCGAGCTTGGCTGTCATCAATGTCATATTGTTACCGGGGCGGAATTGCCTGAATATGGCGTCGCGTCGCCGCTTACGATCGAAATCGGCGGTGAGGTAATCCGGGTAAAAACCTACGGTGAGTTAATGACATCAATCGTTAATCCACAGCACGTCATCGCCCAGCAGTATCTGAATGTATTAGATGTAGAAGACAGAAAAGGCGCTAAATCGTTGATGCCTTCGTTTAATGAGCGCATGACGGTGGATCAATTGATCAACATCGTTACATTTCTGAATTCTCACTACGAAAAGGTGAACCCCGAGTACGTCGGCTACTACGCGTTCTGATTCCGGAGCGCGGGTAAGCTGCAGACACGGCCGCGCGCTCGAGTCGGCAAACCGTTGTGGTGGGCGGACTTTGCCAGCCTGCTTATTGAAAGCCTTGATGAGTATGCGTACCTCAAGCTTCCGCCAGCCCCAGGTGTTTCACAAACGGCTTGAAATCTTTATCAGAAAAAAGAAGAGCGAGTTTTCGATCGATGCAAAAAGAAGCAATAATGACATCAGCGATTTTACGAATGGTAATGCCCTTTTCCCTCAAAACCCTGAAATTATCGGCACTCTTCAATGCCATTTCAACACCAAGCATCTCAAAAATGGTCACATCCTCAAATAATGTCCTGGCGACTTTGTAGTCTTTGTCATGTCTGAAGCCCTGCAATACCTCGGTTAATATCAAATCACCAATGGCCACAGGTTTAAGGCCAAGGGTATTATCCAGCTTGTCAGTCTGTTTGTTATCTATACCAGAGAAATAATCGATCCAAACACCGGAGTCCACCACGATCATGAAGCGCTTCTCATGTCATCCAGGTCACCAGTCCATTTCAACTGGCCACGAAAAGTCTTAATATTTTCTTGTTTCTTTAGTCTAATCAAAGTCTTAAGACCTAGCTCCACCGCATCCTTTTTGGTTTTCAGACCAGTAGCCTTAAGTACATCCTTCATCAATGTGTCGTCTATATCTATATTGGTTCGCATATCCGGTCTCACCATGTATAACCAACCTATGTGTATAAAGTATCAATTACATACACATAACAGGTCAAGCAACGCGACTGCTGTAAGCGGCGCTTTCTTTAGGTAATAAAGGGGATTTCTGATGAGAATAACCACATTGACCAGGCTTGGCACGGGCATAGCCATTTTCTCGATAACGGCTACCGCCACCGCCCAATTCGACGTCCAGATATTCCTTGATGCGCGCTATTCGCAAACGACGGAAATCGCGAAAATGCTCTGGGAATACGCCGAAGTCGGTTACCAGGAAGACAAGAGCAGCGAGCTGCTGCAATCGACACTGGCGGCAGAGGGCTTCACCATCGAGGCGGGGGTCGCCGGAATACCAACCGCGTTTGTGGCGAGCTACGGCACCGACGGACCCGTGATTGCCATCCTTGCCGAATACGATGCATTACCGGGCATCACACAGGACGCCGTCGCCGCACGCAGCCCCATCGAAGGCAAGGCGGCCGGCCATGCCTGCGGCCACAATCTGTTCGGCGCCGGTTCCGTGGGCGCGGCTATTGCCGTCAAACACTGGCTGGAAGAGTCCGGAGCGCCGGGCACCATTCGGGTATACGGCACCCCGGCCGAGGAAGGCGGCAGCGGCAAGGTCTACATGGTGCGCGAAGGATTATTTGACGATGTTGACATTGTCCTGCACTGGCACGCCGCTGACGAGAATTCGGCCGCCGCACGGACGACACTAGCAAACCGGTCTGCCAAGTTTCGTTTCCGGGGGCTATCGGCGCACGCGGCGAACGCGCCCGAAAAGGCACGCTCGGCGCTCGACGGTGTCGAGGCGCTCAATTACATGGCCAACCTGATGCGCGAGCACGTACCACAGCAAACGCGAATCCACTACGTGATCACAAGCGGCGGTCTCGCGCCCAATGTCGTGCCCGATTTCGCTGAAGTCTTTTACTATGTTCGCCACCCTGATGCCGCTACGGTAAAGGAAATCTGGACGCGGCTGGAAGGCGCGGCAAGAGGCGCCGCCGAGGGTACAGGCACACAGGTCGAGTGGGAGATCATTCACGGCAATCATCCGCTACTCGTCAATGAGACCCTCGCCAACATGATGGACGAGAAGCTCCGCGCGGTGGGCGGTATCGAATACACCAGCGACGAGCAGGCGTTTGCCGAGGAAATCTACGCGACCTTAACGGCACCTGATTTCGAACTCGGCTCAGAGGAAGACGTACAGCCCTTCGACGTGTCCCTCAGCTACGGCTCGACCGATGTGGGCGACGTATCCATAGCCGTGCCGACGGTGGGCCTCAACATCGCGACATGGGTACCCGGCACGTCGGCGCATACGTGGCAGGCGCTCGCCGCCAGCGGCACGAGCATCGGTTTCAAGGGCGCAAGCAACGCCGCCAAGACACTCAGCCTCGCGGCCATTGAGCTCTTTGAGAATGAAGATTTACGCAAAGCCGCAAAAGCCGAACACGAGGAAAAGCTTGGCGACGACTTTCATTACGAGGCGCTACTCGGCGATCGTGATCCGCCGCTCGACTATCGTAACTAGAGGAAATGGTGTCCCCCATATCCCTATGGGTGTTTAGGCCCCATATCCCACTGTTATGTTTCCAAATTAAGCTGTTAACAGGTGCTATAATCAGGGCTATTAATCTGCATAATTGAGGCCATGAATCATGGAAACCAAATTCTCAGAAGACGTAATTCCCCTCTCAGATCTGAAGATTAATCCGGGAAAGGTGGTAAATCAGGCAAAAGATACCCATCGCCCGATTCTGGTTACAAGCCGTGGTCGCGGTGTCGCCGTGGTGCAAGGACTCGAAGAGTACGAGAAGAATGGTGAAGAACGAGAGTTTCTAAAGGCAGTGGCCCGGGGCTTAATGGATATTAGAGAAGGTAATGAGCTCAGTTTGGGTGAGGCCAAAAAACAACTGGGTATCATTTGAGTGAAAGTTTATATATCGGCTTCTGGTCTCAAAGATCTTGAGCGGATGAAAGAGTATTATTTCGAAAAAGGAGCTCCTCAAATTGGTAAAGATTTCGTGGTTTCGATTATTAAGCATATTGAAACCCTAAGTGACAACCCGGACATTGGGAGGATGGTTCCGGAATTTGATGAGAAAAAATTTCGAGAGCTTATCCACCCGCCATTTCGCATTGTCTATTTAAGAGAATCGAATTCTCTTCATGTGGTGAGGGTATGGCGAAGTGAGCGATTACTCGTACTGCCAGACACAGAAACATAATTACCCGGCGATACACACCTAAATCATTACGGGTATTTAGGCCCCATATTCCACTGTTATGCTTTTACCAAATAGTTTCGAGTATTGTTGCGTCCCTAATATTCTGATCGGCAGTAATGATAGGGGCGTTTCTGAGGATTGAAGTAGCTTCAATAAGTCGATCGGCAGGATCATTGCTCAATTCCGGTCCGAAGTTAATTGATAGATCAGCTATTTCAGGAGTTATTCCCTGGACATGAAAATCCCGTCCGGCTGCGCCCATAATTACGACGCGATGGTAGCGTAGCACTTTTCCATCCTTCGGTCCGTATACGCGACGTCCCTGTCGCAATTCTCCGGAATCCAAAGTTTTCAAGTATTTACTGGATGCCGGATCAAGCCCGGCATGACGTTGAGTTAGATGTGGGACAGCAGCGAAGCGGTGCGGTGAGCGACCCCTATTTCCCGACTCTCTGAACTCGTTTATCAGCCGATTGGCGGCCGCCTGGTATGCCAGTCTGTTGATTGCTCGTAGGCGTGAGCCAGTCTGAACACGTCCATTTCGCCTAGCCGCGGCCCGCTGATTTGCAAGCCGATCGGCAGGCCGTCACCGCTGAAGCCACAGGGAACAGAAATCGTCGGGATACCGTAATAGTCAAAAGGCAGCGTATTCTGCGTAGAAATCTCGGGGACGACCGGAAAGCCTTCGTGGGGTTTGCCGATCGGATGTGCGGTTACCGGTACGGTCGGAGTGATCAATAAATCAACCTGCTCAAAAACGCCGTCAATCGTTTTCCTGGCTATGGCCAGTTCCCGTATCGCCTGCATATAGTCCAGCCTCGATGCCCCGGCGCCGTCCAGCACGCGTTCCAGCGTTAGCGGTTGGTAAAGCGCGTGATTCGATTCATCCGCCAGGTACTCGGCGTGGTACGCATAGGCTTCCGCAATAATGGGGGGAAAAGGCGGCGTTGGAGGCAGGTCTACGTCGCTAACGGTCGCGGTCAACCCCGCTAACAGGTTTCTTGCATCTTCAAAAGCAGCCTCGACGTCTGGCTCCAGGTGTTCAAAGAAGGGTGCCCCGGGAATTCCCAGGCGCAAACCTGCTACCGATTGCCCGAGGGCATCTGAATACTGCGGGATGTCGGCGCGAATGCTGGTGTAATCCAGCGGATCAAAACCGGCCATCGCCTGCAGCATCAGTGCGGCATCACCCACGCTCCGGGTCATCGGGCCCACATGGTCGAGCGACTCGGACAGCGGAAATATTCCCCGGATGCTGGACAGGCCATAGGTTGGCTTGAACCCGACGATGCTGCAGAAGGACGCGGGTTGGCGTATCGAGGCGGCAGTATCGGTCCCCAGCGCTGCCGCGCACAGGCGAGCAGAAACCGCCGCGGCGGAACCCCCGGAAGACCCGCCGGGAATATAGTCCAGGTTCCAGGGATTATGAACCGCCCCATAGTGAGTCACATCCGATGTGCCGCCAAAGGCAAATTCATGCATGTTCAGTTTGCCCAGTACGATCGCTCCCGCCTCCTTCAGCCGCCGGACCACCACCGCGTCTTCATCGGGAACCCGGTTCGCAAATAGTGCACTGGCGGCCGTCGTCAGGACACCGCCGGTATCGATGTTGTCCTTGAACGCGATCGGGATGCCATGTAGCGGTCCGCGCCAGTTTCCGTTAGAGAGTTCAGCCTCCAGCACCGCTGCCTGTTCATGCGCGAGCTCTTCCGTCACGGTGATGAACGCGTTCAGATCGGGATCGATCCGACGGATTCGATCGATGTATGCGCCGGTGAGGTCCACCGGTGACAAGGAGCGGTCTCGTATCAGCCGGCCCGCATCCCCGATATCGAGATCGGTCGGGTCGGCATCCTGCGCGGCTGCACCGCGGGTAGAAATCAGTGCGGCAACTGCCGCGCTGCCAGCGACAAAATCACGTCGGTCCTGTGAAAAATCGGTCATCGTATCCTCCATTCCCCGTCTTGTACTTCTCTAAGTGTTGCTCCGTATTCTAGCACCCCGGCCACGTAAAATTTTAGACTCCGAGAAGCCGGCATCCAGAGAGCGTAGCCACGGGGTATTTCCCCTGGATTGCGGCCTTCGCCGCAATGACGAATGTATTTTGTTAGGCAACGATTTATCCCGGTAAGACGGCCGCTGCCGCGACACAATTTGACCGTGATCTAGTCGTCAGCGAGGCTGACATTATTCGACGATCCTCTTGAACAACAAAACATGGGTTGCCCTGTCCCGATTTGAAGCCCCATGTTCTCTCATGGAGTTTTGCCTTCCAGTATTTGTACGTAGTCGCCGGTGTCTATATTGCCTCCTGAAATCAGGCAAACCACCGTTTTTCCTGTAAGTGATTTCTCACTCAATGCCGCACTTACAGACGCAGCCCCGGCCCCCTCGGCCACAATCTTGTTCCGGGACGCCAGGATGCGAATGGCCTCGGCAATGCGTCGAGAGATACGACGCTTACGAGATCGACGATCTCCTGCGCAAATGTAAAAATTTCATCAAATACCGTGGTGCTGCCGATACTTTTCACAAAGCTTGGAGATAAAGACGTTCTGACCGGAGTTCCCGCCTCTCTGGAAAGTGAAAGTGGCAGCCGTGCTCGCCTTCAACCGCGATGACTTTTGTGTCCGGCTTCAGGTTTTTCGCGACCGATCCAATCCCGATCGTGCAGGCACCCCCTCCATAGGGTGTAACAATCGCATCAACATCGGGGAGATCATCCAGTATTTCTGCCGCTATGGTGCCATTCCCCGACAACACATCGTTACCCAGCACTGGATGAATCATGGTTTCCGGAGTGTCCAGTGCTTCCTCCTGGTGAATGCAGCGGTACCACTGATCCTCCGCCAGGTAGCGTATTTCTCCACCTAGTTTCTGAATGCCCTGGATTTTGACAGATGGAGCACCCCGGTAAAGATAGGCCGCCATCGGGATAGACAGGCTTTTTGCGGCATGTGCCAGCGCCAGCGCCATATTCCCGGAGCTGATGGTACAAACACCCTCACTGCGTTGTTCGTCTGAGAGGCAAAGGATACTGTTGTAGGCGGGGCGTATCTTGAATGACCCGGTTGGCTGGAAATTCTCCAGCTTCAGGAAAATTTCTCGATCCAGGTTTTCACAATTAAGCCTTACCAGTGGCGTACGGGCAACATGCGGAGCGATTCGATGTTTCGCGTCATTGATCTCTTCCAATGAGGGCAGACGTATTGTGCTCATACTGCTGCCACCCGGGCTATCGCCCCTTACTCCGCGGTATGACACGCAGAACTGGCCGAAGCAGCAGCGGAGCAATGTATATCGCCAGGATGCAGTACGCCAGGATCGAATATCCCCTGGCAACCAGGGCCACCAGGCCGACCGAAGAGAGAATCAGGCTGGAGACGATCATCACCATCGAGAAAAGCAGGGATTGAGTGTGGCTAATCTTGCCGCGACCCGTGCTAACGAAGACAGCATCAATGCGGGTCAGAAGTCCCTGGAGCAAGCCGATAATGGTTGCGCAGAACGTGACAACAAGCATCAGCATATAGACGTACAGCACCTGGTCTTGTCCGTTACGCTCCAGTATCCAGAAAATGGGCAGCTCCCGCTGCAGGACATCCGGTGAACGGGTCAGGATTACCAGGTGCAGCATTACTGCGGGAACCATGATGACTGCACCGACAATGATTCCGGCCTTCACTGCCCTGGCGTGTGTGTCGATGTGCCGGGCACAATATAGAAGCCCGGGGATCGCGGCAAGGTTGTAGAAGGCAAACTTCGAGCCATCGATGTACCAACCCGGCTCGACATCAAGAGTAGCCAGTTTCCCGATGATCTCCTCGCCCGGGCCAGACAATACGACGCCGATAACCAGGGTTAATACCAGGTATACAGTGACGGTCGCCACGGACAAAAAACGGGTAACAAAATCCTCGCCGAAAAATGACAGAATACCGACTACGGCGTAAAGCAGAAAAACACCCAGGAAGTACGGCAACGCAAATACTTGCATTAACAAGGTGCCGGCGGCAGCGCCGACAATACTCATGACAAGTACAAGTGTCAGGATATACACGATTTCATAAAGAAAGCTGTAACGGCCGATCAACTCCTGAAAGAAACCCTGGTAGTTGTACAACGAGTGCTTCTGTGACAGCGAGAATGTCATCGAAATGATCAGCGCGAAGATACCGAACGCCAACGCGATTCCAAGGAGGGCGCCAACAGCACCATTCGAGCTGAAGTATTCGACAATCTCCCGGCCCGTACCAAACCCGCCGGCCATCAACACAGACTGAATAACAAAGGCCGGGACCAGGTAGGTACGGTAAATGTTAGTAAGGCGATTCATCCGATTCGGGGCACAAGCTATCAGCAATAAGAATATTAGAACATCTTATCTTTATCCGGATAAGACAGAATATAACCCGCGAAACAGTTAACACCACCACCCTGCTTCGTTTCCACCTCGCGGCATGCTGCTTATACTCCCCGCAATCATGAATTGGCGTATAGAAGATCCCATATTTTGTCATTAGAATAGTAAGGAGAGGGTATGAAATTTCACATAGCTTTTTTCGTCACGATGGCTGGAGCCTGGGCCGATAACATTATTGGGACGTCAGTGGGTTCAACCCCATATTTCATTGGCGATTTCTCCTAACAGCGCCAATTTCTTTCGCTGTTGATCGTAGCTCATGGTCTCGGCCTGTTCCCCGGATGCGAACCCGCATTGAGGGCTGATAGCAAGACGCTCCAATGGCACGTAGCGGGATGCCTCCCTGATCCTTGCGGTGACATATTCCTTGTCTTCCAGTTGCGGCACCTTCGTGGAGATCAGGCCCAGTACAACTACCTGGTGGTCCAGCGTATCAGCCAGCGGGCGGAAATCCCCGGCCCTCTCGGAATCATATTCCAGCAGTAAGGTATTGATATTCGTCCACAGGGGAAATACCTGTTTTGAGATCGCTTCATAGCCGCCGCTGGCCAAGTATCGACCACCGGGGGCATTACCGCGGCAAAGATGAATAGCAGTGGTAATCCCCTTGACACCCTCAAACAGCAAATTATCGAACTCGGCGTCAGCGACTAATTCGTGGGCCATATCATGCCCATGTTTCTCAAAGTGCGCGCGACAAGCGGGATCGATATGCCACTGGGCATAATTGGGGGCATCAATCTGGATATAATCACAATCCATGGAAAGTAATGGTTCAACGATATACTCCCGCATCATCTCGGCCACCGCCTTGATAAATTCGTCGGAACTGGCGTAAGCATCCCTGGAATACTCGGGGTGCCAGTAAATACGATGCCAGCTTGGAGCAGGGATGTTGAATTTCGTTCTCGCCCGGGCATGCTGCTTCAGGAACGGATATTCATGCCTGACAATATCGTGGTTCGGTTTCATCTTGCTGGTAATAAAGGCTTCGGCAGTAATCTTAAATTCTTCTGCTATTTGTTTCCGGCTAATTGATTCGCCGGTTGACTCCTTCCATAGATCCATCCAGCTCGCCTCCACCGTGAGAAATTCGAAACCGGATACCGCTGCTTCATAAATCGGATCATCACGTATCGGAATGAAGGGAATCCAGGAATTACGCCTGTACTCTCCGTCAGTGATGCATTGAATATCACAAGATTCCTGTAACGCAATGGCTTCCAGGATCGCCTTGTCTTCAAGTTCGGCAAGTCCGGCGGTATCAATCTTGCCCTCACGCATCTGCATCTTCGCCTGCTTGAGATAGGTCGGTCGGAGAAGGCTGCCGACGACATCTGAACGGGATATTCGATTAATCATTTCTAACTCCACCCATGATAGTCAAAGAATCATTGAGTCGTCTTCAGTAGTGAAAATACGAATCACGCTGGGCCGAGCATCCCTATCCTGCTCAGGCCTGTTGTCGGCCCCGAAGACTTTTGTGTTACCCAGCAACGCTCCTACTCCCCCAGCTTTCAGCAAATATCGTCTATCCATTGCTACCTCCTCATACTATGTTTTTCGTAGGCAACATTACCCTGTTGCATTC
>PVMK01149583.1_pt1 | contig 13605 bp, 13 predicted proteins | sample 1853481 | NCBI WGS metagenome assembly PVMK01 (sample SAMN08533507, study PRJNA380276) | Marine sediment metagenome, whole genome shotgun sequencing project. | reverse complement strand
TGCTTAATTCCGTAAAGAGCCTGATTAAAATCGTTTATCGTTAGATGCTGTTTAGAAGGGCGGCATCCCAAGGTATCGCATATTGTACGCAGCTGCTCTTCAAGGATACAGCGCCCGATAACACCGGCCGCGATGTTGCGCCTGATCCAGCAGGTCGGCTAGCGTCTCAGCCCTGATAAGTTGCGTGAAAGTAATAAGGTGGTCGTTTTCGAGTTCGTGCTTTATTGCTTCCAATGTGCCCAGAACTTGTTTTACGAACGTCAATGTATTCCCTTTCGGGTCTTTGGTGAGCATTTCTTGCCATGGTTTAGCTGCAGTACCTAATTGGTAACCGAATGATTTCACCTTCCCCCACCATTTGTGGAATAACTGAAGATCTACGTATGTTGGAGCGCCAAGAACTTCAGTAGTAAACTGAGATTCGACAACGGTACTGGCTTCATCTATCAATTCCTCGTTGATTCGGAGCAGTTTTTCTTTATGCACTAGGTTCATAATATTCTATGAGCATATAACTATTCATTTTAGTTTCTCAATCTAAATCGTTCCAATGAACTGCTGCAATAGCCTCGGCAGGATTAGGTGCATTATTTCCTGTAGTACTCTCACGATCTTCCTGCTTAAACTCACACGAAATTCGAATATGTTGTTTATCAGGATTATTACCAAGATCCCTGATATATACCGTGACATGTTTGTTTTTACGACGACCGGTATAGATTGCCTGGCCTGAAGAGTCACTTTCCTATCGAATATCAGTAATATCCCCAAAAAATTCCAGATTATATTCAATCGATCGTTCATCTGCCATTAAGATTCTCCTTTATTCTTAATATATAATGGTTTCGAGCAATTTTTCAAGCCCCTTTGTCGTTATATGTAGTTAGAATCAATTGACTTTTCGTAAGTAGATGAAATAGGACGGAGCTAAATAAATCCTTTTAGAGGCTTCAGATGGAGAACTAAGATGAGCTAAACTCATACTCAACTAACTCTGTTTGACCGGCATTCCATAAGGTATGAAATTGTGATTTCTGCTCGAGTGGACTCTCAAAAATCCTTGCCGATACCCTCACTTTAAGCGGGTCGAGATCAAAGGGGTAGGGATCGCAGACTATTTTCCTTTCGCCTTTTGGAAATAGTGTGATTGTTACCCGGTCGTCCCAGCTTTTCCTGGGAACGTCCAGCAGGTCAAACTCATCCTGTCCAAGTCCCTTGGATTCTCCCTCACGAGCGGAGATTAGGTTAGAGCATATCGAAAGTGAAAGACCGTCCAAGATCTGTATAAGGCGTGCGTGAGGGTAGAGGTTCTCAGTATCTAGCCAGCCTTCAGTACTAGTATCTTTATTAATCTGACTGATTAAACGCTTCTGTATCTCCTTTAATTCCTCTACAAAATTAAGCGCATTCTGAAGTACTTCTCCTGTAAGCTCTGGGGAAGAGTCTTCTGAAAAAATGTTTGATCCTTTCCAGAAAAGCGGATGAATAAATGCTGGATTATTGTCGGCTCTGGAGCTGTGCGCGTATTACCAGTAAGCGTGGTAGCTTATTAGTAAACTCGCGTAAGTATGCTTTTCACTGAGTCTGGGTATTCCTATTCTCCATCTGTTCATTCCTTCCTGCTGATTTTTGAGTACGGCGGTAAGACCCTTAGGCAAACCGTCTAAGTCGGGTTCAGGGGATGCCTCCCATTCCCACCAGCCGTTATCGTGTTCAGCTATTCCAAGGACAGTTTCTGCTCGAAGTTTCTCTGGGTCCGGGGAATCGGAATAATATCCGGGACGGGCAAATTCATCGTTTCCCCAATGTGCCGCTAAAAAACCTGAAACTTTTGCGTGATCCGGTTGAGTTATAAAGTAAATTTTATCTTTATATTCAGTTTTAAGCATGGTCAAATGATAATCAACGACATAAATATACTCAAGCAATACTTTCGTTTCATTTTTCTCCGATCATCCGAAAGGGCTGTAGCTGCTAAAGGTATAATTGAATTTTACTGAGGCAGGGTCTATTAATCCCAATTATCTTTAAAATCTATAAAAAAACGATGTTTTATTAGTTAACATAATATACCTTATCGGACGTTATGTAATTATGGTATTTAAAAGTGTTGATTACTCGTCGTTAAGTAATTAGTATTAGGATATTATTTTAATAGGGTAATTTCAGCTAGTGACAAAATAAACCAGAGGTGTAATTATGGATCGTGTACAGTATGAAGCAATAGTAATCCAAGAGTTGGTTAATCTTCACAAAGAAAATAAATTAAACATTAATCCATGGTATCAACGAAGGTCAGTTTGGAATGTTAATCAAAAGTCATATTTAATTAGGGGCTGTCCTAGATAATCAGCCCATATAGTGTTTAACCCACTGTTTTAGTTGTTTTAATTGCGCTTTGGGATTGGGGTTATTAAATCGCCATTCGCACTCCTTCAAAAATTGCGGAAAATGTTTGCGCGGCACACCGTTAAATCTGCGCATGTGCCGCTTCGCCTGGTTCCAAAAGTTCTCGATGCCGTTGATATGATTTTGCTTGTCAGCAAATAATTTTGAGTGATTAATCCGGTAATGTTTGAACTCAGATACATCTAGGATGTTATATGAATGATAAGCATCCGAATAGACGATGCTGTCGGGAATAATCCTGTCCTGCATAATCCCCATCAACGTCTTGCCTTTCGTATCCGGAATCACTTTGGCGCAAACCTTACCACTGCGTTTGAGCAACCCGAACACCGGAACTTTACCACCCGCACCCCTCCCGCGTTTGCCTTTACGAATGCCGCCAAAGTAACTTTCATCAACTTCAATCTCTCCGCTAAACGGCACCTCATCTTCAGTAGCCTTATAGATAATCTCGCGCAGGCGATGAAAATAATAGGCCGCTGTGCTCTTGTTCACGCCTACCAGTACGGCGGCACATCGGGCCGTAGAACTGGAAACAAAATGTTCCATCAAACGCTCCTGTTTCTCTTTACTTAATCTGCTCTTTCGCATGCCCATAGTGATAACCTTAATCGGTTATCTAGAACAACTCTTTAATCTTTTTAAGACTTGTTTTTCATTCAAAATAGTACTACAATCTGGTTTTAACGCCCAACTTAAATTCTCTGGAGGTATAATATATGGACTGCAAACACATTCCGGCTTTGTTTGTAATGATTTTTTTAATAATATTGATTGCACTTGTCAATATTAGTGGCTGCAACAATAACGGATCGAAAGTTGGTATTCAGAAAGTAATCAATATCGATCCTAATAGTGATGTATGCACTCCTTTAAATGAAGAATTTCAAGACTGCGCAGAAGCTTGTGAGGTTAACCCTCTCGGTTGTGCTAACGATATACTAAAACATGTGGAAAGTGATGGCTTCATAAGTAGACGTGTTCTGAACCCCGGTACGATAGAGCAGAAACCAAATGTACAGTCTCCGATGCATGGGCTATTTGTTCCCGTTTGGGTCAATCCACAATTAAGCGCGGCTATAAACGCCGCTGTCGCTAACCCATTTGCCCCCGTAGAAATGCCGGCCTGGTCTATATCGGCTAAATACGATAATAACCCTGGGATTACTTTTAATACCGATCCTACGAATCTGGATTGGACAACGGTGATGTATAAAATCCCGGGCTACTGTCCCAAGAGAATTTTCCCTGAGGATCCTGACTCGGCTTGTGTGGGCGGAGAATGGTTTTATTTTCTCTACCGCGGAGGATTCTTAAGCTTTGACTACGACCCTACTGATAATACCAGTGTGCCAGCTTGGGGTAAGGCCTTGGATTTTTGTATAGATTGCCATGGAGCGGTTGCCGATGCAGACTGGCTTTGGATCACTCACGATCAGGTTAAGAGGGCTCAGGATGAGGAGAATAAAGTCATCGTAGACGGTCATACTCCCGCTGAAACGGGAGCCGCGCTATGTGAAGGAGTCGACATCCTGGATCCTATACGGCCTGATGATGTATTATTCGATCCGCAATCACTTGGTTCTAATGAGTTAGCTAATAGGATGTTTAACTGCTATTCTTGGAAGACATTTATTTCCTTATTCTGGCCAGCCAAGGATGGAGAGAGGGGAGTTCCCGATACAGAGAAGCCCATTTCGGACGGCGGGCCTACGGTGTGGGAGACATACAAGCAAACTTACGAAGTCCTTCAACCGGATAATGAGAATTGGACGCTTGATAATAAAGAGTGGAATGATCCCCAGCCTTTGCCTAAGGTTTGCGAGGATGCACTTGAAAAAGAGGGTATTGATCCCGAGGGTTTATTTACAATTAACATTCTAAACGAAACTCACCAGGCATACGGCAGTCAATTTAACGACCTGGTCGATCAAAATAACAACATAGTTCATTACAACGTGCGTATTAACCGCGATGAGTTTGAGACTATGAAAGAAAACGGTTACGCCGATACGGGAGCTTACAATTTTAACGGGCCCCTGGGAATAAATAAGAGAACATTTCAAATGCCTGATAACACTGACGGCTTTACCCACAAAGGGGCAACTGAGGTTAAGTCAGCATGGAGAATTATGTGTACGGACCCTGTGGAATGTAATCAGGTCGATGACCCTAGCAGATATTTTACGAGGAACGCCCTTATTTACACACCACCGACACCGAAAACGGTGGATGCTTTCAGGCAAACTGGAGAGCTTCCTCCGGTCACTGTAACAATTCCTGCAACATGTGAGCTGAAGCAGGTAGGCCTTGTCGGATTCCATATTGCCGCTAAGACTTTTTGGGCGCCACAGTGGATATGGCCTACGTTCGAGCACATTGATAATGTTCCCGGAAATACTGGTCAAGGGGAGCCGGTGCCTCTTAATTTCAGTTTTAATAATCCCGCGTGCGGTGATATTTCTATATCGGACTGTTTGATGGAGCGACCCGGGATAGCACCTGAAAATGAGATAGATAATCCCCTTCTGGCCTGTTGTAATAACCGCATGAATATAACTAACTCAAAACCGGAGCCGATGAATCCTACTTTTACTCCTACATTCCCGCCTGAATTAATTCCTATGCAGATAACAAGGCTTGGCCCCATCGGGCAGAACAATCCTGCCCAGGCATCGGTTCTCGAACTTAATCAACTTTTCAGGAGTCTGTTAGCCGATGAATCATCCCCGCTTAAGAATTATGTGATGATCAACTCTCAGTGGCCGTTTAACGGCAGAAGACCGGAGGATGCAGATGTCCCATTTGGAATAAGCAACTTGCTTTGCTTAGAGGGGGATAATCCCAATGATTGTGTCGAATTTTACCCCATAGGACTTAGACTCCGTAACAGCGTGATTGAGACATACGATATGTCCTACTGCGAGCCAGATGATGAGGATATAGGGAACGAGCCCGCTAACTGTACACCTTCGAATGTGGTGGAAAATCCGGGTGAATTCAGTAGCGGAGGTTGCATGAACTGTCACTTCTCTGCGGGTACGGATTCAAGCTTTATCTGGGCAGATGGTATTGAAGAGCAAATACCGCTTAATTAATTTCTCTTTACTTAATCTGTTCTTTCGCATGCCCATAGTGATAACCTTAATCGGTTATCTAGGACAGCCCCTTTAATTAATACCCTACATGAAAAAAAGCCTATTCCCGCATTGTATATCAGGCATTCAATTGATCTTGAAAAAGGGAAAAGTATTAAAGAAGTAGTTGATGGTCAACAAAGAACAAGAACAATACTTGAATATTGTAACAATGAATATAATGCAAAACATCCTAACCATAGTAAGAAAGTATATTATTCTGAACTCAATAAGAAAGAAAAAGAGAGTTTCTTATTAACATCTTTACCTGTTGGTTATTTGTTAGGTGCATCCGATGAAGATGTGATAGATATATTTGCTAGAATAAATTCAGTTTCTAAGACTTTAAATACACAGGAAAAATTGAACGCAAAGTTCAGCGGAGAATTTAAACAGTTTTGCTTGGCGGAGTCTGTTTCAAGGTTAAACTTTTGGCGAGAAAATAATATTTTTTCTGCCGTTTTATTAGCACGTATGAACGAGGTTAGTTTTATATCAGATGTAGTAATTAATTTAATAGATGGTCTAACTGACAGTACGGCTGCTAAAACAGAAAAATATTATGGCATGTACGATGATTCGTTCACTCAAGCGAAAAGAATATCTGTTGAGTTAGATCGAATATTTGATTTATTAATTTCAATTGATCCATCCGCAATAAAAGATACTATTTTCAATCGGCCCCCGATATTATTTTCATTGTTCATAGCTCTAAATCAAAACAAGAGAGTTAAAGCGAATAAAATTGAATCATCCCTATATGAAATAGATATAAAATTCAACCTTGATCCAAAGAATAGAGATAGAGCAGATGATGAATTCATTGCTGCCTGCACTTCATCAACTGCTAGAAATCCACAAAGAAAAACACGACATCAATATATAACTTCCTTCATAACAGAATAGGTTATATGGCTAGACCAAAGATCCCTACCACAACTGATTACGCTCAGAAGCAAATTTCATCATTAGAAAACCATATCTTGTCCATGGATGATGTAGAAATAAAATTTCAATATTTCATTTCTGAATTGATAATGATTAGGTTATTTGCAATTTTAGAATCAAGTATAGCAGAAATAGCATACAAGCTAGCAACTGGTGCAAAGTATGTTAATGGTAATACACCAATGTTATTAGTTTCTCCTTGTGCCAGTATCAAAACCGCTAAACATATAATGAGAACTGAAAATAGAGGTAGAACAGTTGATCTAAAATGGTCAAAAGCTAGCTATATAAAAGAAAGCATTAAATATGTTTTAGATGATACAGATTATTTTGCTAGAAATATAGACAGATATGGAACAATAATTAGTGAAATGTCTAAAGTTAGGAATTTTATTACCCATAAGAACACTAACTCCAGAACAGAGTATAAAAGTATCATTAGGCACAAATACGGTGCTAATTTGAAGTTGCAAGTGGGTGCGTTCTTGCTTTCAACTAAGCGCAGGCCGATACCTAATCTTGAGACTTATATTCAGGCCTCTCGTATATTGTTGAATGATATAGCCATAGGCCGGTAAAGAATAAATAAACATTAAGACATATATAATATATACTCTATATTTTGTGATCATTTTGTTGTTAAATTAGTGACCTTTCCGTGCAGGATTTGTGTTCTTTCAGTGAATTCAACCCCTGCAAATTAATTTCAATCTGGTAAACTTCACGATCATGATGAAACTCGACGGGAAAACAGCTCTTATAACGGGCGGAAGTAAAGGAATTGGAAAAGGAATTGCCGAAGCTTATCTAAAGCAAGGTGCTGAAGTAATAATTTGCGGACGAAATGAAGCTAATCTTGAAGCTACTGGTGATGAGCTGAAAGAATTTGGGACAATTAATTATGCAGTGTGTGATATTACCAAGTTAGATGATGTAAAACGGCTCGCTAGTCAAATTGAGGCTATAAAGCAAAAACTGGATATTCTGGTCAATAACGCAAGTATTTTGGGAGCCAGATCTCCCATTATGGAATACCCGGAAGATGTCTGGAAAGAAGTTATTCAGATTAACCTAAATGCCCAATTTTTCGTTACAAAGGCCCTTCTCCCTTTATTAATTAAGTCTGAACATAGCTCAATAATAAATGTTAGTTCAAGTGTTGGCAGGAAAGGAAAAAAGGAATGGGGAGCATACGCGGCCTCAAAGTTTGGAGTGGAAGCTTTGACGCAGGTACTCGCTCATGAAATGGAAGATACTAATGTAAGAGTAAATTCAGTTAACCCCGGCGGTACTCGGACGGATATGAGAGCCGGCGCTTACCCTGATGAAGACCCCAATACTCTCCCTACCCCGCTCGATATCTCACCCGTTTTTGTATACTTAGCTTCGGATGAATCTTTGGATATCAACGGCCAGGAATTTGCCGCACGCGACTGGATCGGGGAATAGTTCATTTTTATATAGTTGAAAAGGTTCAGGACAATATAACCACATACAACTCCTTTGGTCCGTGGACACCGAGTGTTAGGCTGAGCTCGATATCTGCAGTACGGCTGGGGCCGGTGATGAAGGTCATGCAGCTTGTGATGTCTTCAGAGTTTTGAAGCCTGCTTTTTAGAATTATGAAAAGGTCCTTGATATTTCTAACTAAGTTTGCTGGTCGGACTATTGCAACATGGATAGGAGGCAAGAGTGAGACACTCCGGGGTTGATTCTTGTCGGTTAGCAAGACCAACGTTCCGGTATCTGCAATTGCATAATCAACTTCAGTAATTCCAATATCAGCGTTCGCCATTCTATTTTTGTTTTTCGCTGTGATTAACTTTAATCCTGCATCTTTAAAATCTTGCTTGAGATTTATCTCTTTTAAAAATTGAGACTCCCAAATTGCAAAAGACTTTAGTTCTTTTTCTTTGATAATGTCTTGCAAAAAACTTTTGGCTTCATCCTCACTGCCCGCTTCTATAACATTTGTATTCACTTTATTAAGCTCACCAATAAATTGGGTTTCTAAATTACCCTGCTGTTCTTCTATTAATTTCTGAACTTCTTCAGCTTCAAATTGAAAGTTTCTATCATCAAAAGTTTTTTCTGGGTCTACCCCCTTCAGTCCTTTTCTGATAGTGTGTAAAATTTCTTCTCGTGAATTATTGCTCATATTGTTACCTATAATAAAGTGGGCTCCCTACCCTGTTTCCTGTTTTATCTCCTTCCACCTTTCTTTGAATGTCTTCTTGGCAACAGCAGGAAAATCTCTTTGGTCTGTCCACCTTGAAAATGGATATGGAAGAGAATTTAATTTTCCATTACTCCCTCTCCACGGGAGTTGAAAATAATACGACAGCTTATTTGCTATTTTATAAATCGATTCATGTTCATTAGTAAACCGCCATAGTCTAATTCCCAATCTTTCTATTAACTCTCCGCCACTTCCTTTTTTTGATTCCACAACATTTTTTCTAAGTTCAAGAAGCACCTTTGGGAAATCAATCTTAACCGGACACACATCGTGACAAGCGCCACAGAGTGATGAGGCGAACGGAAGCTCGGGGGCTTTATCAATGCCCATTAACTGTGGAGTTATTATTGCCCCTATAGGGCCGGAGTAAACCCAGCCGTAAGAGTGACCACCTACTTTTCTATACACCGGGCATATGTTAAGACACGCTCCACACCTAATGCAATAAAGGGACTCTCTTGTTTTCTCAGATGCCAGTATTTTTGAGCGGCCGTTGTCCAAAAGTACAAGGTGGAATTCTTCGGGGCCGTCCATATCAGTACTGTGCTTTGGCCCGGTAATGAACGAAACATATGTCGAGGATTTTTGCCCAGTTGCGCTTCTTGCTAGTACTGTCAGCAAAAGAGAAAGATCTTCGTAGTGTGGAATAAGCTTCTCTATACCAACAAGGGCTACATGTATTTTTGGAACAGTGGTTGTAAGCCGCGCGTTTCCTTCGTTCTCAACTACAATAATTGTTCCTGTCTCTGCAACTGCAAAGTTAGCCCCTGAAACTCCCATATCAGCGTTAAGAAATTCACTTCTCAATCTTTCTCTTGCAACTTTAGTAAGTTCTTCAGGTTTGTCATAATGAGGAGTCCCAAGTTTCTCTGAGAATAGTTTGGAGATGTCTTCTTTAGTTTTGTGAATCGCCGGAGCGATTATATGAGAGGGGTGCTCCCCTGCTAACTGAATAATATATTCGCCAAGATCGGTCTCAACTACTTTTATGCCGGCATCTTCAAAACTGCTGTTAAGCTCAATTTCTTCAGTTGCCATGGACTTGCTTTTCACGACTAATTTAACATTCCCTTCGCGAGCTATATTAACTATTATGTTTGAGGCCTCTTCGGCATCTCTTGCCCAGTGGACTTTTCCCCCTGCCCTTTTAACACTCTCCTCAAGCATAATAAGATATCTATCTAAGTTCTCTATGGTTTCTTTCTTTATTTCTCTCGCAGATGTTCTTAGTGCTTCCCAATCGGCAACTTCTTCACTTGCCTTGTTTCTTGCCGAGCGGAATCGGTTCGTAACATTCACAAGCGCTTTTTGGAGAGGCTTATTATGAATCGCTTTTTCTGAGTCTTGTTCAAACCGGACTTTGTCAAATCCCATTTTAACCTCTGCTCGCAAGTAACTCTGCTAAGTGCATAACCTTTATCGGAATGTTTCGCCTGCTTAACGCTCCCCCAATATTCATAAGGCAGCCCATGTCTGAAGATACCAGTGTGTCAGCTCCGCTATTTAATATGCACTCTATTTTTTCATCCAGCATTGAAACCGATACGTTGGGGAATTTTATTGAAAACGTGCCGCCAAACCCACAACAGGCGTCATGGAGTTCCATTTCTTTAAATTCGACCCCTTTTACGGACTTAATGAGTTCTCTGGGCCCGTCTTTAATTCTTAGCTCCCTAAGTAAATGACAGGAGTCGTGATAAGTAATAACTCCCTTATATTCAGCCCCAACATCAACAGTTTTCAGCACTTTTACCAAAAATTCAGAAAATTCAAATGTGTTCTCTGAAATAAATCTCACTTTATTTAATAATTCCGGTGAGTTCTTGAATATATCTTCATAAAATACTTTAACCATGGATGTGCATGAACCGGAGGGGCAGACAATATGTATATCCTTATTGGGGTCATTATTAAGGGCTTTATCAAAAATAGAGAGAAATCTTTCAGCTACAGCTCTAGCGTCATCCTGATAACCGCCATTATAAGCCGGCTGACCGCAACAAGTCTGCTCTTCTATGAAATCTACCTCTACTCCAAGCTCTTTCAACACTTTAACCATACTTTCCCCCACTTGAGGGAAAAAAGTGTCAACTAGACAGGTTATAAATATGTATACTTTTATTGGGCGTTTTGGATTCTTTTGCTTCATAACTTTGTTTCATCCGGTTAATGTTTTACTCAGTTGATTATCACAATTAGCTAGTATAATGTCAATTGACCGGATTTGAAGACGCCGGGTATCGTTGTAGAATCAATATTGGTTATAGACTATGGGAAATATTGAACTTTCAATTCCACCACATTTCAAACCTGAGAAAACGAGTGAAGTCTGGAGGGTGGACTATCAGAATATTGCTAAACTAGCATCAGATTGGGCCAAACAGAACGAAATACAACCTGCTTCGCATGATGATTTTAAGATATGTCTTATAGCTGTGGATGTTCAGAATACATTTTGCATTCCTGGGTTTGAGCTTTTCGTTGGTGGGCGTTCAGGGACGGGGGCAGTTGATGATAATATCATGCTTGCTCAATTTATTTACAGAAATCTTAATAGAATTACTGAGATTGTTCCGACAATGGATACCCATCAGGGGATGCAGATTTTTCACGGTATCTTTTTTGTTAATGATAACGGAGAGCATCCTGCACCATACACACAAATCTCAGTTAATGATATAACTGAGGGGAAATGGAGATTTAACAAGAAACTCAGTCATAACCTACCTTATAGTACAGACTACATTGAGCGGCATTTAATTCACTATACAGAAGAACTAAAAAAATCCGGCAAGTATGATCTAACTATCTGGCCATACCACGCTATCTTGGGGGGAATCGGTCATGCATTAGTTTCGTCTATAGAAGAAGCAATATTCTTTCATACAATTGCCAGGTTTTCTCAGCCGGATATTCATGTGAAAGGTGATCATCCTTTGACTGAGCATTATTCGGTTCTCAGACCCGAAGTGTCCACGGGGCCCAATAGGGAGCCTTTATCTCAAAGAAGTGAATCTCTATTTCAAAAGTCTGCTGGGTCTGAGGCAATTTACCAAAAATTGATTGGCTTTGATGCAGTAATAATAGCCGGTCAGGCAAAGAGCCACTGTGTGGCTTGGACCATAGCTGATTTGCTAAATTTTGCGAGGGAAAGGGATGAAAAACTAGTAAAGAAAATTTACCTTCTTGAGGACTGCACCTCACCTGTAGTTGTGCCTGGTGTAATTGATTATAAGGATGAAGCAGATCAGGCATTTAAAGAGTTTTCAGATGCCGGTATGAATATTGTCCGCTCTACTGAGCCGATCTCAACTTGGCCCGGATTAACAGTTTAGATTGCCCCATGCTGAGCATCTGTGTTATATTGAAAACCTATATCTAAAACTTAATTGGAGAGCCTATTATGAGCACTATTTTCAAAAAGATAATTGATAAAGAAATTCCTGCTGATATTGTCTATGAGGATGAACAGTGCCTTGCTTTTAAGGATATTGATCCTAAAGCCCCGGTTCATATTCTGATAATACCTAAAAAAGAAATTTCTTCTTTGGTCGAAGCAACTGATACTGATAAAGAGCTTCTTGGTCATCTCTTGGTAAAAGCTTCTCAAATAGCAAAAGACATGGGTATTTCTGAATCAGGGTACAGGCTGACTATAAATACAAATCAGGAAGGTGGGCAAGAGGTATATCATTTACACATACACCTTTTGGGTGGAAGGCAGATGACCTGGCCCCCAGGCTGACGGAGATTCCTGATCTAGAGTATTCCTAAAGCCTCAGCATCGCGGTCAGAGAGCAATGCTCCATTTGAGCGTTCTTTAACAGTCTCATCTCGTTTCCATGAGCGGTCACATCTGGGCTCTTGGGATAAATCTTTTATGGTGATTTGGAAGACCTCCCCTTCATTTAAACTAAATCTGCTTACTCCGCAAAGGTCTGCAAGTTCAGGCTCAAAAGGTTTTAGAGTTGCATATGATTCTCCCTCCAGATTTAGAACTATACCGGCATCAAGAGGGTTGGTAACTCCATCAGACGCCTTTGTCTCTTCAAGTGATTTTAGAACCTTTCCCCTGAGTTCCATCACCTTCTCCCAATTCGGTCCATTATCAATTTCGATTGCTTCCGGCATGCTAGAAAGATGTACGCTATTTGTCGTATCGAGTTCTTCGTTTTTTAGACTTCTGTATGCCTCGTCTGTAGTGTGTACTAATATTGGAGAAAGAAGTCTTATCAGAGCTTCAGCAATATGATACATAGCGGTCTGCGATCTTCTTCTTTTTCTGCTGTCACTTCTCTCACAATAAAGCCTGTCCTTTATAGCAGCCAGGTATACGGCGCTTAGTGTCTCATAACAGAAGTGGAATATTAGTTCGTTTGCTTTTTTGTAATCCAGTTCTTGATATGCCTTCTTAGTTTCGATTACAAATTTATATAGCTCCGACATTGCCCAGCTGTCGAGCGAATATTTATCTTGCTGAGTAAATTCAACTGAGTCTTTTTCCGGGTCAAAATCACTTATATTCCCGAGCAGGAACCTGATAGTGTTTCTGACTTTACGGTACTCATCCCCAGCCACTTTAAAGAACTCCAGGTCAACTTTTATATCATTTGTATATTTAAGTGAGCTTACCCACCAGCGGCAGATGTCGGCCCCGTTTGTTTTGAGCAACTCCTGGACTTCAAGTGCGTTCCCGCCCGATTTGCTCATCTTCCTACCCTGTGCATCTACCATAAACCCATGCGTCAGTAGCGCTTTAAATGGCGGTATTCCAGTTACACCTAATGCAGGAAGAAGCGAAAGCTGAAACCACCCTCTATGCTGATCTGAGCCTTCAAGGTAAAGGTCGGCCGGATATCCGATATCCCGCTG
>PVMK01121923.1_pt1 | contig 13608 bp, 11 predicted proteins | sample 1853481 | NCBI WGS metagenome assembly PVMK01 (sample SAMN08533507, study PRJNA380276) | Marine sediment metagenome, whole genome shotgun sequencing project. | reverse complement strand
AGACCGGGGCTTTGCCCTTTGGTGCGTTTCGCAGGTCACCACCCATGGGTACGCCGCGCCGGTAACCCTGGGCGATGAAATCAGGCCTGCTCACGTCATCGGCCTCGAAATTCCAGCCTGCAAATACGCGTACGGTGATCCGCGTGCCGGTGGTGGCGTAAACTTCCTTGCGCTTCATTGAGTCGAATATTTGACCGCGTGTATTCTCTCTGGCCCATACGGCTGTCAGGCCGGAAGCTACCTCCTGCGAAGTCATGATACGCAGCGCTGCGTCCTCGGCTGGAATGACCTCGTTGTTATGCCGGCTCGGCGAGGGTTCGGTGCTCATGTATTTACCGAAGTAGTTCTCTTCTCTTGTTGTAGCAAGCCCGGTATGTGAGTCAGAAGCGCCGACCATTCCGAATTTATAAGGGTTAGCACCGATATTACCGCTAAATTCCAGGCCCAATTTCAGTGCGGAGCGCGCGTACTCGTAAGGGAGCATGTCGGTGGTCTTTGCTGCCGATCCGTCCAGGTTACTTCTGTCCCAGTTCTCATAGTCAGCAAACTCGTCTTCGGACGATAGCAACGGGTGTGTTTCGCCATCACCTTTGATCTGCGTCACTTCGTAAATCGGCTCCCAGCGCATTCTTGCATTTGCATATGCGCTGGTAATCTTTTTACCGGCAAATGTCTTTCCACTGAACATGAGTCCGTTACTGAGATTGCCGTTGTGTGCTATGGCGAATGCCTGTCCGCCGGTATTTTTCTCGTAACTGGCCAGGGCTTTCCAAAGGTCTTCCGGGTCAAAGCTGTCGAATGAACTAAACGGCATGGATTGGTTGGTTTTCTCAACGCCATCGCGGAAGACAACCACCCTGTGAAGATTGTCACCGCCTGGTGTGGAAGACCATTCATAACCCGTCATGGCCGAAAACCGGCCTGGCTCGTTATAGGTTTCTGCCTTCTCCAGAAAATCGATCCAGATGCTGCGTTCTGCCTCATCGGAGCTGAATGGATTGATGCCCTTGACCCCAGCTTCAATGATGTTGCCAAAGGCCTCCATGCGCCCCTCGGGGCCCGCATTGAAACGTTCATGTACCCAGGCGCCCCAAGGGTCCGCCAGCAATGCAGGGTTTGACTCATGGATCATCGGGGCAAGGCCAATCAACTCAGCGTGGTCCGTAATCACCAGGAAATCCAGCGGCCGAATCAATTGCACCGGCTGGCCCGTGTTGGAAATTACCATTTCTCCACGAGCGAACCGGTAGCCATCATCAACATCAAGCCGGGTTCCAACCAGGCCCGCATCAAAAGACAGGTTGGTGTGAAAATGAGTATCCCCGAACAACACCTGGTCGGGATAATTCCGGCCTGCGTAGGGTGAGTAGACCTTTTTATCTTCAAAATCCGCTTCCGTGACAACCATCTCCTGGCCAGAGCCGATAACGGGACCTGCTGCAAATGAGAGACTTATAGCAATGGCTGAAACTAAAGTGTGAAGATCCAATCGTTGGTAAGAGTTACGGGTTTGTATGGGTTTATTCATGGTAATTCCTGGTTGTTAGCGGGGCATCATACGGGCCATGATCTGGCCTACGACATCATCCATTTGCTGTTGGGTAACTTCATTGCTGCGCATGCGACTTTGGGCTGCCCCCTCTCCGACCATGGCATTCCTGCCCGGGTCTATCAGGTCGATCAACAAGGTGCCCTCGGTATATTGTCGGACCGTTGTCTGGTACATCGGCCAGGTGGAACAGCAGCCACGGTTCCAGTGTGAACGATGTACACTGTGCATCCCGCTTGATGTAGTGCGCACATCAATGCGGTCTTGAGTCGTAACGAAGAAATCTACCAGTAAATCAGGAGAGTCGGATTGTCTTAGCCCTCTGCTGGTCAATTCCGTGCTAACCGAATTCATCAACATCATGCTCATTGACGTACGCGTGCCGTTGCTGCGGTCGGTGCCGAGTGGTTGCATGAAATTGAAGCTTTGAAAGCTTGTTAAATCCGTTCCGGGGGCGGAATTTACAGTAATCGTCGGTCCCGAGGCGCAACCGGTGAGCATCAGGGCCAGTGCACTGGCGATGAAGAGTAATTTACGCATTTCAATAGCTCCTATTTTTCTGAGTAATGCTAATCAAGGAAGACCCTTAACTGGTTGGCCCAGCCGGTGCCGTGATATCAAGATCGATAATTGCCGGCCTCAGCAACAGGACAACATAGTCAGCCTGGTCCACGGTCATAAGCGTACAGTTACAACCAAAATTATTTGTTAAATAAGTCAACGCTTGCACAACCGAAAGTCCCGCTCAGTCGAGAAAGCTGACTGCTCCCGTATGCATGTCATACAACGCTCCAGTGATCTGCAGTTCACCTGCCTTTTCCATGTCTTTTAAGACAGGGCTGAAGTTTCGAATGTCTGCAATGGTCATCCGTACGTTGGCCACCGCAACCAGATGCACAAACTCCGGATTACTACTGTTTTTTTCACCTTTGAATCCAGCTAGCGAATCAACTGCTGGTTTGACGTTTTTCAGCATGGCAGTGATGTTGCCGAGCTGTGCATCATCTATTGCCGCCTTGATCGCACCACAGTCCTCGTGACCGAGGACCAGAATTAACTTGGCTCCGGAAATCTTTGCAGCAAACTCCATGCTGCCCAGAATATCGACATTCTCGAAGTTGCCAGCGACACGCGCTACGAAGGTGTCACCAATACCGAGATCAAAAACGTCTTCCACCGGAATTCGTGAATCAACGCAGGATAAAATCATCGCCTTTGGATACTGACCACTTGCCGAATGCCGTACCTGGGCCGAGTGATCACGACTGGTAAGCGTTCCAGACATGAAATTTTGATTACCAGATTTCAGCCGCATTAGAACGTCTGACGGTGACAGGGCCGCCTGTTCGGCCGGGGTGAGTACGCTCCAATCCTCTTGAACATTTGTTTCCGCAATTGCCGAACCTGCAATCGATACTGTCAAAATTAACTTTAAGAACGATTTCATTTTTTTCTTTCCGGATTTATATTGATTTGACAATGCCCGCTCTGGGTCATTTGCGGTCTGTCAGGTCTGGTATCGATTAATACAGATGAGATCCAGTTAACGGCGACGTCATTTGACGTATCAGGACCAGTGCACTGGTTATGAATAGTAACTTTCGCATTTTAGTTTCTCCTATTTTTCCGTGTAATGCTGATCAAGGAACGACCTTAACTGGTCAGCCCAACCGCGAAATGCGCGTCGTGCCTCTGCCGAGTTCGATACCCGGTTGCTCCACGACATTGTGCCGCCGCTGCGCGATGCCTGCCTGTCAGCTGCCCGGCCAATAATGGTGCCGTTGACCGAGTCAAACAGTTCAAGATAAAGCGTTGCAGCTCCAGCAGATGCGCTGAATGTCCGGGATCGTCCTGCTGAATTTATATCCGGTGCTGTAACATCAAGGTCGATAATTGCCGGTCTCAATAACAATACGTTATAGTCCGCTTCATCCACCACTTCGAAACCGTCGTCAGCTTCAAGTCTTTCTGTAAATACTTGTTTGAACATGGCAGCCATATCCGTTCTGATTCTCTCCATGTCGCTCGCCCTGATGTTGCGGCTCCTGCTGCGATTCTGATCACGCCGCCAATTGGCGCGGAAAGCGACATAGGGTTCCAGTATCATCACGCGCGTGAACACGCTGAAATCCGCTTCCGGATCGATATAGGCCATCGCAACTGAGGCATCTTCAACAGGTACCAAATTATCAAATGAGCTGTTTGGGTCTTCTCCGCCAAAAGCAGTCAACGGGAGCGTGAAACACAGGGCATAGACGACCAGTGTTATTGCCGCAAATTGCATTGAAAGTTTCCTGGTGAATCTGTTTTGGGCTGGCATTCTGAACCTCCTGATAATTGAATTGCTCTACTTAGTGAACGCACAAAAAACCAATTCGGCATGACTGATGTGTAAAGAGGCAAGGAGCGAACTTGCACTCCCGAATTATGGGTAGAATGAAAGCTCAATTCATGAAAGAGATTTCAAATTTGTATCAAAGTTTTGGCTTTCCAGTCACACATTGCGTTGCAAGGGGTGCCAGAATTGACTTTGGCGAGTAGTCAAAGAGGCGCTTCGAATGGAAATAAAAGTGGCGCAAGCAGAAGCGTCACAACCCAGGTAAGCAATGTAAGTGGTACACCTACTTTCACAAAATCCATGAATCCATACCGTCCCGGTTCAACCACCAGTGTCACAACCGGGGTCGATACCGGGGTCATAAAAGCAGCTGAAGCGGCGATCAACACGGCTATTGCAAACGGGTATGGTGAAACACCGAGCGACTCCGCGGTAATGATGGCAATGGGTGCCACCAGAACCGCAGCAGCGATATTGGACAGAAACATGCCCAGGACGGCAGTGAGGAAGAAGATCACGGTCAGCATCAAGCCTGGGCTTGAATCCCCTACGGTGTACATCAGGGCATCAGCAATAACCCTGGTTCCGCCGGTTTTCTGCAAGGCGTCCGCCAGTGGCAGCATACCGGCAATCAGCACCAGGCTGCTCCAGTGGATCGCGCGGTAGGAATCCTCCATGGTGAGACAGCGTGTGAGTATGGCAGCCATTGCCGCCATCATTACAGCCGCTACGATGGGGACTACATCAAAGATGGTGAGCAGTACCATCACGGCAAGAATGGCCAGCGCCACTGGCTTGCGCCGGTAGGCCGGAACCACTTCTTTGTACTCGGCTGGCATCTCCAGCACTACAAATTCATGATGCAGGGATTGCAACAGCTGAATGTTTGACCATGCTCCAACCACCAGCAGGCTATCGCCGGCGGCCAGCTTTAAATCCGTAAACTCAGCCATTGGCTTGCGGTCACGGCGGATACCAACAACATGGAGTTTGTAACGGGATCGAAAACTGGCCTCACGTAGTGATTTACCGATCAGTCCCGCTTCGGGATGAATCAAAACCGCAAGCGCACCCAGTTCCCAGTGCATTCGTTGATGATCCCGTTTTGAGGGTGTGTGTGGCGACAAGTTCTGCTCTTCCAGCAGGCGCTTGTGGTTAGTAGATTGGCTGATGATGAGCAGCCGGTCACCAGCCCTGAGCCTGGTGTAAGGATGCGGCGACGCGGTTCTTTCCTCGCCGCCTCTTGTCTTGCGGGTGACTCCGAGGATTCTGACGCCATACTGGGTATCGAGCCCGGCTTCCGTGATGGTTTGACCGACTAGCGGGGAATACTGGGTGATATTCACCGGTTCGCAAATCTCGTCTATGCGAAAGTCCTGCCAAAGTTTCAGAATGGAGCGGCCGTCTTTCTGCGTTGTCAGATCATGAATGTCTCCAGGAAGGAATCTACGGCCGATAAACAGGATGTAAATAATGGCAACCACCAGTACGGTGATGCCGATGGGTGTAAAACTGAAGAAACCAAATCCACCATAGCCGGCTTCTTTCAGCTCTTCGTGCACCACCAGGTTTGGGGTTGTCGCAATCAGCGTGAGCATGCCGCTGACCAGAGCCGCGTAGGACATTGGCATCAACAACCGCGATGCATTGAGCCTGGCCTCCGCAGCGATTCGCAGCACAATAGGAATAAAGATCGCCACAATCGCGGTTGAGCTCATGACGGCGCCCAACATCGCAGCACCGATCATGATCACAACCAGTAAGCGTGTCTCGCTGTCTCCTCCTTTCTTGAGAATTGCGTTACCCAAAGCGCTGGCGACACCGGTACGATCCAGCATCTCACCCACGACCAACAGGCCGGCTACCATGATGATTACAGGATTTCCGAAGCCCGCCAAGGCTTCCCCCACTGATAGTACGCCGCTTAGCATCAGCGACAGCACAACCAGCAACGAGACAATATCAAAACGGACCCGGTTACTCGCCATCAAAGCGGCTGTGACACCGATCAACGCAAAGACAAACAGGGTATCACCTGGCATTAAAGCACCCATCTTTGCTCATATTGTTATCCTTATCCTTCCTGATCAGATTTTCACCCTATGGGAGTTGGCAAACGAGAGATATAAACCAACATGAGAACTATTCTATTTATAATGTAAGTCATTGAAAGTAGAAGTCTTGAAGAACTTCTGAGATTTCTATGAATAAATTTACTATAGTTAATCAAGTATGCTTATGGAAGTGACCCAGATAATCGCGCCACCACTGCGCCTTGACCTAAGGGAAGAACGGCTGTGGAATGAAGAACAGTTGGTCAACTTGAGGCCTAAAACCTGGACACTCATACGTTATATGGTCGAAAGACCACATGAACTGCTCAGCAAGCGGCAACTAATTGACACTGTCTGGCCCGATACGATCGTGACGGAAGCGAGCCTGAATCAGGCCATTCGCGAATTACGCAAAGCCCTGGGTGACGATGCCCGCTCACCCAAATTTATCGAGACAGTTCACCGCCGTGGTTTTCGGTTTATCGGATCACCAACAGTATCCGCACAAGCGAAGAATCTGCGTCCAGCCCAGGAACCCCCGTACCGGCCACAGCTGTTCGGCAGACAGGCGGAGTTAGATCAGCTGACTATGCACTTCCATCAGGCCAAAACAGGAAACCGACAAATCCTTTTTGTGACCGGAGAGGCAGGTATTGGTAAGACCAGTCTTGTACGTACATATCTCGACGAACTTTCCCGCGACCTTGGAGACGACCAGGTATCTGTTGGCCGGGGGCAATGCATTGATCATCACAGTGAAGGCGAGCCATATTTGCCAATTCTGGAAGCAATCGACCGTCTCGCCCGAGGGCCCCACGGGGAACGGGTTCAGCATAGCCTCAAGCGCTACGCCCCGACATGGTTTCTGCAGTTTCCCTGGATGCTGGATTCCGGGCATCGTTATGAACAGCAATTGACAGCGGTAACACCAAGGCAGATGTTGCGTGAATTTTGCGTGTTTATAGAGTCACTGACTACTCAAATCCCGTTGATACTCTGGCTTGAGGATTTGCAATGGAGTGACAACAGCACCATTGACTTACTGGGTGCGCTGGCACGAAGGCAAGAGAACGCACGGTTATTTGTAATAGTAAGTTACCGGCCAGTCGACGCTGCTCTAGGGGGGACCCTTGTCCCGCAGCTTAAACAGACCCTGTCGCTGCACGGTTCCGCCGTAGAACTGGCATTAGAATTACTTGATCGCACGGCGATAGGTGAGTACCTGGTTTCCCGATTCCACAATCTGGAATTGGCTGCTGAAGTTACGACCTTGGTACAGGTTGAGACCGATGGTAATCCGCTGTTTGTTGGCACCTTGGTCGACTACCTGGTTAAACAGGGACTGCTCGAGCAGGGGGGCGGGCAAGCGAGATTCACCGTGCCGGTCGAAGAAGTTTGTGATGAGTGTCCCAAGAGCCTGAAAGATATCGTCGAAATACAAAGATCGGCGACCACTGAGCAAGAATCAAACTTTCTGGATGCGGCAAGTATTATTGGCCCGAGTTTTTCAGCCCAGAGTATTGCAGGGGCGCTTGAGCAGGAATCTGAAGTAGTAGAGGAAGTCTGCGCACGACTGGCAAAACGAGGTCAGTTCCTGACGTTTGATGGCACAACAAATTGGCCCGATGGCAGTATTGGTCAACGTTATGAATTCATCCATGACATATACAGACGCACTTTATACGACGCCATACCGCCAGGTGTGCGCCAACGATTACATCGGAACTTTGCAAAAAGACTGTCGGCGGGATTTGATGGTCAGCATGTATCCGTAGCAGCAGAACTTGCCCTGCACTTCTAACTTGGCGGTGATCGCGACCAGGCAATTAACTTTCTGATACTGGCGGCTGAAAAAGCACAAAGTCGCTCGGCCGTGAGAGAGGCAGTAGCCTACCTGGATAGGGCACTTGAACAGTTGGCAGCATTACCTCAATACCAGCAGACTGGGCGTCGGGAACTCAAAGTACGCTTGCGACTGCTACGCCAGCTGCTTTTCTCCGTGGGTTACACAAGTGATCAGTTAGACCCCCACATCACACGGGCATTGGAGCTGTGTAAACGTCTTGATGATAAATCCGGACAATTGCGAGTGCTTGCCTATCAGGCTTCCTCGAATATGTTACGAGGTCGTTTCGTCCTTGTAGAACAATCTATCGAAGCAGCCAAAAGCATCGCGCCCTTCGTATCCGAACCGGTACTTTTATCACATGTGTCACTTGTGTCGGGGCTGCACGCGCAAATCAGCGGCGAGCATAAGGCAGCACAAAAACATTTCACGCAATGTGTATGCATGCTGGACGATGCAGACATGCGAGCGCCTTCCAGGGCATTTGGACACGACCCGGCTGTTTTAGCGATGGGCTTTTCAAGCTTGTCCGCCTGGATGCTGGGGTTTCCTGACGAGGCGAGAATGCGAGCCGTTAGTTGTATGCGCCGATCTGAGGCGGTCGGCGGAGCATTGAGCCTTGCGAACGGGTTTGATTTTGCCATGTCGGTTGAGCAATTCCGGCGGGATGTAGTAGCCGCACGATCTTTTGCCGACTCTTTAATGGCTAATGCTGAAAAGTATGGTATTGCTTATGCATACATGCGTCCAATAGCTTCTCAAAACTGGCTGCTAATAGAAACAGGGGCCGCAGAAGATGCGGTGACGGGGTTGACCAAGGGTATTGCCTCAGCGCAAGAAAAAGGGGGCCGGCTGTTTTCTTCAGTAAGTCTGACGACGCTTGCAGAAGCACACCTCGCTAATGGGACAATTACTGAAGGCCTGGCAATAGCGGATGAAGCGCTGAGCATAGTGCAGAGCGGTGAGCAGTTTTGGGAAGCAGAAACCTACCGAATCAAAGGCGAATTGCTCAGGCTCAAAAACAAAGACAGCGCGGCTGAAGAATGTTTCCGGGCATCATTGAAAGTTGCTGCGAGCCAATCGGCGCTTTCGCTTGAGCTGCGCGGAGCAATTAGCCTCGCAAAGCTACTGGCCGGAAGCGGCCGCAAATCTGAAGCCAGGCAACTGGTTGAAAATACACTGTGCCGGTTCACGGAAGGGTTTGAAAGCGCAGATTTACAGGATGCCAATTCGTTGCTGAACATTTTGTAATACAATAATTCGCCTGACACTGATACAGGCAGCAATGAATGAGTAGTTCCCAGGCCCTGTTAAACGTGATCCTGTTCACGGTGATCTTTACCATCGCGCTGGATCTTAAAACGGATGATTTTATCCGTGTTGCGAAAAACCCGATGCCCGTGACAGTTGGTCTCGTTGCGCAATTTCTATTACTGCCTGTTGGCACTTTTATTGCTACGTTGTTTCTTGATTTGCCAGCAAATATTGAGGCAGGCATGTTACTGGTTGCTTCCTGTCCTTGTGGCGGCATTTCCAATTTCGTAACCCACTACAGTGGCGGCAATACCGCGCTGGCTGTGAGCATCACCGCCGCTGCTAATTTAGTGGCGTTGGTCATGACACCCCTGAACTTTACCTGGATGGTTGTCAGCAATCCCAATACCGCCGACTGGCTCAGGGAAATTGAGGTCGACCCGTCGCTGATATGGATTACCCTGCTTTTAGTGCTTGCGATTCCGCTGGCCTTGGGAATGCTGACACGATTCTGGCTACCTGGATTGTCCAAACGGATCCGAAGCCCCCTGGGCCGTTTCTCCATGGTAGCCCTGATCCTTTTCATTGTGGCAGCGCTGTATAAGGACAGACATCTGCTGGTGGGCGTTAGTGGGCTGTTGGTCATAGTTGTGCTGCACAATGGCTTCGGTCTGTTAATGGGCTACTTTGCCGGTGCGGTCGCGCGACTTCCGATTGCGGATAGAAAGGCACTAATATTTGAAACCGGTATGCAGAACGCAGCTTTGGCAGTGGCGATCATCGGCAGTCAGTTTGGCGCCGATGCGGGCATGTTGGTGGTCGCCGGGCTTTGGGCTATCTGGCACAATACCAGCGGTTTGGCACTTGCACAGGTCCTGAGAATGCGAACAAAAAGCCAGGTTCGAAGCTAGCCGCCCCCCACGCGCAGGACGTGAAAACTCACCGGCTCCGCCTTGATCAGGTCATTACCATCTTTGTCCACGACTGTTGCAATAATGGTATGCAGACCACGTGACATGTTTTTTAATTCCATCGTCAGGCCGCTCGTGGCACTGCTCGACTCTCCATTTTCACCATCTACATTTAATACGATCATGTGGCCGGACTGGAGGGCAGGCTGAAAGGAAACATCCAGGTCCAGCCGGCCGGTCAGTTCGGTTGAAAGTGTCGTCAGCAAGTGCACCTGTTTGAGGAAACGGCTGAAAAGGCTTCCGGGGCAGAACAGGAGAGCAGTTCTCAGCATACCGATTAGTGACTACTGTTGGCTGAGAGCAGTGTTTTACCCTAGGGGCATAAAGGTGTGTTAACGACTAACTAAGGCTTTTGATATTCTGACGGAACCAGGATGTCAGTGCCGTTTCAGAGAGCGACCCCTCAGCAAGACTTAGAATGGTTAATACGTTTTCCACCGGTGATGAGACAAGCTCATATCCATTCAGCATCAGGAATAAGTCAGCGGTAACCAGGGCAGTACGTTTGTTGCCGTCTGCAAAGCCATGATTTTTTGCTATTCCATATGCATACGCTGCAGCAAGCCTGGCTATATCGTCACATGCATCATACGCTGCCAGGTTGCGCGGACGAGCCAAAGCTGATTCCACCGCACCGCGATCTCTGATCCCGGATAAGCCTCCGTGTGCGGACAATTGTTCATCGTGTAAAGCCAGTACGACTTCATCCAGAACCCAGGTAAACTGCTTCATTTAGCCAGTTCGTGCAAAGCGTCCCGGTGTTTCGACTGTACCTTGCGGGCCAGTTCCATTTGTCGGCTGAATTCAGGATCATAGGGACTAATCATGTATCCATCCGGTGTTTCGGTGAGGTAAACCGAGCTACCTTCTGCAACGCCCATATTCTCGCGCACGCGCTTGGGCACAATCAGGGCAACAGAGTTACCGACTTTTCGTAATTTGAGTTCCATGCTGTCATACCCATATGTTATTACAATAGTAATAACATATTATGCATTCGTTATTATATATATGCAATCACTACTGTCGAACAATCAGCACATCCATGACTTTCTATTCTCGGGGTGTTCAATTTGCTCTTGGATAGAGGTGTAGTTTGATTGTTCGGGCGTTTTGGTCAGGTGTATACCAGAAACATGGTTTTCACTTTCTTCCAGGAAATGGGTTGCCTGACTGTTACCTACCTTCGGGATCTTTCAATCATGTAGCGAACGACATCCGAAGCGCCATGGTAGCATCGAGTTAAGGCTCACTTGTACACCGAAAACGCCTCATCGTTCACCTTGCACACAAAACAAGCCCTCGTAGGTGAAGATTTGGTGTGGCTCTTTACAGCCCAGTTGGGAAGCGCTTTCCACCGCCTGATAGCTTATCCCGGCCTCCTGCAAACGGATGCGATTGGAAGGGAAGGCTCCGAAGTAAACCGTAATCGGCAAGTTCAGGTCTACGATCAGTTTCAGGAAATCATGATGCTTCGTGGTGAGTTCTTTATTAAAGGGATAATAGGTATAAGCCACCAAACTGGAATTAACCAGCAGAACAAGGACAATCATCAGACCGAAAGCCCGTACCGGCAACCTGGTGCCGAATAACAGCAATGCGCCGGGGATCAATGCCACAAGGTACCATTGAGGGGCGAATCTTGCCCACCAGGCCTCCGGATTGACCAATACCGAGACAGCTATCGCACCAAGCAGTACCAATCCCGCAGTACGCGGCTTTCTGGGGACAAAAGACAGCAACAGGAGTCCGAGCAGGCTGAGTGTCAAAGCACCACTGAATAATACGCCCCAACCCCCGAGGCGGACATCCGCGCCCCAGAAGCTGGAAATATGATTGTCCTGGGTCATGGTGAAAGGGATTCGCAAAACGGAAGGTGCGTCTTTCGGCACGGTCGGCTCGCTGAAGGTGGAGCGCAGCAGACGGTTAACACCATTCATTTCGTCAAAACCGGGTGGTCGGTGACCCTGCTCGAAGTCCACGCCTTCTCTCCCCAGGATAGGGAACACCGGATTGCCGTGGTTGATGGTGTTGGTCACATAGGGGCTATAGCCAAACACCCCCAATCCCAACAGCCCGCCGATAACTGCTGCGATCAAGGTGCGCTTAAACCACTCTCGACGGTGCATATAGATTAAGCCCAACAGTGCCATCGTAAGTATTCCTGCATAGACGATCCCGGTTTGCTTGGTGTTTATCATGAGTACGATCAGGGCTGCCAGCAGTAACAGCTGATGGCGCCGTACGCCCGCCAGCATCAATAAACTAAGGCCCAGCAAAGCAGTGACCAGTGAAGAAATCTGACCGTCAACGTAGAAAGTGAGTGACTGGTAGATCACCACCGGATTTAGTGCTGCAGCCGCGGCGATAAGCAAGGCTCCCATGGGAGAAATACCCGACGCCTGCAACAGGGCAGCGAACAAAAACAAAAAGGCGCAGGCAAACAAAACGACCTGCATCAATTTCGCGCCTTCCAGGCTTGATGTTGCCGAATATATGGATGCAGATATGATCCACACCGCTTTTGGATAGGTGTCTATCTTTGTATCGTAGGGAGTTGATGCCGGTAATTTGTCTGGAAATTCCGGCCAACCGTCCACCATTTGCAAAATCGCTTCCTGATGGTAGGCGGTACTGTCCCAGGACTGATCCACATAGGCTTTGGAAAAAAAGAATCCAGCGGTAATAATTGCCGCCGCAAGCAAGACAGCGATGAGATTAACCCACCAATCCCCGCTCACTTCATGCTCATGTGCCAGAACGATCCACAAGGGTATCGCAAGCAGAGCGACTGTCGCCGAATAATCCCAGATTCCCTGCCCGAGCGTCAGCGAAACCAGCGACAGGCTGTATATCACTATTAACCAGGTAAGCAAACCACCAGCAGCTCGCGTGGCCACGGAGCTGAGAACCAAGCGTTTTGTGTCTGCCTTATCGGCCCCTGCGATGGTCGTTGTTATTGCCATTGATTTCCGTTTCCGAATCTGAAGGAACGATTCGAAGGGAGATCATACCCCAGCACAGGGACTGGAGAGTTGATTTGCACAGAAATTATTCTGACCCCAAAATATCGTTTTTAAGTTCGATTGGCCCCACGACCAGGCTTGCTCTGGCACTTGACTCTGACCCCATAATTTTCTCAGTTTACCCAGCTTTAACGGCGGTTGTCGCCATACTTCCACCATTCTAACTGGCCCCAATGCTGCTATCCATTGAGTCAGGAAATACATAGCAGCCATTCACCAGGCGTGAATTTCAGCGGTGTGAACAACCGCACCCGGCCAGGAGCGCACGGTCGTGTGCTACGATGGCGACATGCGGCAATTGACCCATAGCGGCTGTCGGCCGTTTCACTGGTGGCGCAGACATTCAGGTCAATTCGGAAAGGAATTGAAAGGCCTCTGGAGGATAAATAATGTCAATTCAAGAATGGGCAGCACTCGCAGAGATAATCAGTGCAGTTGCCGTGGTAGCGTCGCTGATATATCTGGCTGTTCAAATTCGCCAGAACACTCACGAGCTTTCTATGAGCTTAAAGTCAATGGAGCTTGCTGCATTCGAGCGAAATGTAGAATCCGGCATCCGCATCCGCGAAT
>PVMK01117543.1_pt1 | contig 13609 bp, 15 predicted proteins | sample 1853481 | NCBI WGS metagenome assembly PVMK01 (sample SAMN08533507, study PRJNA380276) | Marine sediment metagenome, whole genome shotgun sequencing project. | reverse complement strand
TTTCCTTAAATTTATCTGCACTGCTCACAATTATTCCTCCTTCGGATGACTTTTTGATTTAAACTGAGAACAAGGAGATCTTGCAAAAGTTACATAAAAACGAATAATGTCAGTTATATATAGATTTAGACAAAGCCGAAGTTTACGCTTTTCAGGTATAATTGTCAATTGTTAAGATTTCAAGGTACTAAAAAAGATTCATAAAATTTGACGATCTCATAAAAAATCTTGACGTCCATAACATTGACGCTATATATGTGACCATGTTCCGAATGGCTATAAAGTAGCTTTTTGATTTTAGATTTTCAAGGAGGAATTTATGTCCAGAATTGTCAAATGTGCCCATATCCAGGCATCCAATGCCAAACATGACGGCACGCCGGCCGAGATTAAAGAGGCCATGATTCAAAAGCACCTGCCGCTCATCGAAGAGGCGGGGGAAAAAGGCGTTCAGATTCTCTGCCTGCAGGAAATTTTTTTCAGGCCCTTATTTTTGTGCTGAACAGGATATCAAATGGTACCAAACCGCTGAAAAAGTGCCGGGCCCGACGATAGAGCGTCTTTCCGAATACAGCAAGAAATACCGGATGGTAATGGTAATTCCGGTTTATGAAATGGAAATCGACGGTGTCTACTACAATACGGCGGCCGTGGTGGATGCTGACGGCACCTACCTGGGTAAGTTTCGCAAGATTCATATTCCGCACACCTGGCCGGGATTCTGGGAAAAGTTTTATTTTAAACCGGGCAATCTGGGATTCCCGATATTTGAAACCGCCTATGCTAAAATCGGCATTTATATCTGCTATGATCGGCACTTCCCGGAGTGTGCCCGACTGCTGGCATTGAAAGGCGCGGAGATTTTATTTAACCCGTCGGCTACCACGACCGGCAAATCCCAATATTTATGGCAACTGGAACAACCGGCCCAGGCCGTCGCCAACGGTGTCTTTATCGGTGCCAACAATCGGGTGGGACTTGAAAAGCCCTGGGAGTTCGGCAGGTTCTATGGTTCCAGCTACTTTGTGAATCCCCGGGGCGAAATTTTTGTCAAAGGCAGTGAGGACCGGGATGAAGTCGTCATGGCCGACCTGGATTTAGACGAAATCCGGGAAGTCCGTGACGGTTGGCAGTTTTTCCGGGATTTGCGCCCCGACATGTACGGTTCAAATATGTTGACAAAATAACCAATTCACGTAAATTAATTCCAGTTTCAACACGTTCTGTCTGCTGTTTTTTTCTTTGCCCATAGGATACGATTGAAGGTAGATCATGCTCCGATCCCCTGTTAATGTGACAAGCCCCTCGCCCCAGGCGATTCCAACCGCTCGCCTCGCCGCAACCCCTTATCGTCACTTTATGGATCTGTCTAAAGGGGAAAAGATCCTTGAGATGAGGGGGATCACCAAAAGATTTGCCGGTGGTGTGGTTGCCAATGATCAGGTCGATTTCGATATCAAAGCTGGCGAGATCCATGCCTTGCTCGGAGAGAATGGCGCCGGCAAAAGCACCTTAATGCATATTCTATCCGGGCTTATCGAGCCGGATGAAGGCGAAATTTACATCGGTGGTGAAAAGGTTTTAATAGGATCTCCGCAGGCAGCTTTCAAGCTGGGCATCGGCATGGTTCACCAGCATCGTAAACTGATTCCCGCCCATACGGTTTTGGAAAATATTATGATTGGACATCCCCGTACGCCGATCATTTTAAACAAGCGCAAGGCCAAAAAGGAGATTTTCGAACTGGCCCAAAAATTTGGATTCAAAATCGACCTCGACGCAAAAGTGTGGCAACTCGATGCCGGCCAAGCCCAGATCGTTGAGATCGTAAAAGCGCTCTATCTTGGAGCCCGAATGCTAATCCTGGACGAACCGACCTCAGCCCTTTCCCCACCTGAGACAGAGCAGCTCATGCGCGTCCTGAAACGGATGGTCCAGAAGGGTCTTGCGGTCGTTCCGTTTATTACCCACAAGCTGCCCGTTGTTTTGGATATAAGCGATAGAATAACCATTCTCAGAAATGGGAAGGTCGTCGACCATATCGAAACCGCAGCGGTTGATGAAAAGTGGTTAGCTCAAAAAATGGTGGGCAAGGAATGCCTGTTCGATTTGCAGAGAACAGAGGTGGATTTTGGCCAGGAGATTCTCAAGGTCGTCAATCTGTCGGCACTCAATAATAAACGGTTTCAGGCAGTTAAGGGGCTTTCCTTCTCGATTCGGGAAGGCGAGATATTTGGAATTGCCGGTGTTGCCGGGAATGGTCAGTTTGAGTTGGCTGAAGTTCTTATGGGGCTCAGGACACTCAAAAAGGGCACCATATTTTTTCAGGGTAAAGATATCAGTCGGACTTCTATTAAGAAAAGGTGGGCCATGGGCATCGGATATGTTCCTGCCGAGCGCATTGAAGCGGGATCGGTGGCCGATTTTTCTTTAGGGGACAATATGGCGATAAATCTTTACTTTAATGCCCTTTCCCCACCTGAGACAGAGCAGCTCATGCGCGTCCTGAAACGGATGGTCCAGAAGGGTCTTGCGGTCGTTCCGTTTATTACCCACAAGCTGCCCGTTGTTTTGGATATAAGCGATAGAATAACCATTCTCAGAAATGGGAAGGTCGTCGACCATATCGAAACCGCAGCGGTTGATGAAAAGTGGTTAGCTCAAAAAATGGTGGGCAAGGAATGCCTGTTCGATTTGCAGAGAACAGAGGTGGATTTTGGCCAGGAGATTCTCAAGGTCGTCAATCTGTCGGCACTCAATAATAAACGGTTTCAGGCAGTTAAGGGGCTTTCCTTCTCGATTCGGGAAGGCGAGATATTTGGAATTGCCGGTGTTGCCGGGAATGGTCAGTTTGAGTTGGCTGAAGTTCTTATGGGGCTCAGGACACTCAAAAAGGGCACCATATTTTTTCAGGGTAAAGATATCAGTCGGACTTCTATTAAGAAAAGGTGGGCCATGGGCATCGGATATGTTCCTGCCGAGCGCATTGAAGCGGGATCGGTGGCCGATTTTTCTTTAGGGGACAATATGGCGATAAATCTTTACTTTAATAACAATTTTTGTAAGTGGGGGATTTTGAATTTTAGAAAAATATATCAATGCACCGAGGCGTCGATTCGTGAATTTAGCATTAAAACGCCCAGCTGCCAGGCAAAAGCAAAGGAGATGTCCGGAGGGAATCTTCAAAAACTCATTTTAGCCCGCGTCATTTCCTGTAAGCCTCGTCTGCTGATCGTCAATTTACCCACACAGGGCCTTGACGTCGGTGCGAGCGAATTTGTTCGGAACAAGCTGTTGGAACTAAAAACGGAAGGCATTGGGATCCTTCTCATTTCCGAAGATCTTGACGAAATTTTATCGATATCAGACAAAATTGCTCCCATATACGAAGGGGAATTCATGGGTATCCTCAACAGAGCGGAAGCGGACAAGCAAAAGGTTGGACAGATGATGGCCGGAATGTTGAGGAGCCCGGCGTGAAAATCGGGAGATACAGACTCGGCATCGAACAACGGCCTGTCTTCACTTCGTTCGATGCCATCAAAATAGCAGCTTTTTCGGTGGTCCTGGCCTTTATCTTCTTCAGCCTCTTTTTCTGGCTGGAGGATATCAGTCCGATTACGGGATATTTTCAAATGTTTTCATATGCCTTTGGGACCTCAACCGGATTAGAGCTTACGATCCGAAGAATGACCTTTATGCTTCTGGTCACGCTGGCATTTGTATTCCCCCATCGGGCCGGGGTCTTAAATATCGGCGCCACCGGTCAGCTTTACGTCGGGATGCTGGCCGCCATTGGAATCGGTCTGTTGGGAAAAAATTTAGATTCTATGATTCTGATTCCACTAATGGTCATCGGCGCCATTCTTGGCGGTGGTGCTCTAGCCGTTTTCGTTGCCTACTTGCGGGCAAAAATGAATGTCAATGAAATCGTCGTCGCCTTGATGCTCAACTCGATTATGTATTACTTCGTCAAATATTTGATTGAGGGGCCTTGGATGGACCCCTCCGGGAGGCCTGAAAGCGCCCAGCTGGTTAAGGCAGCGAGAATTCCGATGATACCCGGCACATCGGTTCCGTATACGATTTTTCTGGCAATTGCGATTGCTGTTCTGCTGTACTTTATCCTGGCCAAAACAGCAACCGGCTATGAGATCAGGCTCACCGGGGCCAACCCGGTCAGTGCCAGATACGCGGGGGTCAGTTTTTTAAAAATTGCGCTCATTACCATGTTTATCGGCGGGGCTATTGCGGGAATTGCCGGTGTCCATCAAACCGCCGGGATCAGAGGCGTTTACAAAATCCATCGCTATTTTGCGGTTTATCCGGGAACCTGGGCTTACTACGGCATCGTGTTCGGCTTGATTAGCGTTTCTAATCCGTTAGCAGCCATCTTCGTTACGTTTTTTTTCAGTGGTATGCAGGTGGGCACACAAGCACTTCAATCCAGACTGGGGATAGGATTTGGGGCCGATCTGGCATTTGTCGGTATTTTAATGATCCTCTTGGTCGCCGGACAATATTTTTATCACAAAAAGATCGTGTGGCTTAAAATGGACAACAGGGGAAGGCCGAAAGGGAAAAAGACATGATCACTTGGGAGTTTACGGCCACCTTCATACAGGCATCCATGATTTTCCTTCTTGCCGCCACAGGAGAGTTGGTCAATCAGCGCGCGAGTGTGCTTAATGTCGGTTTGGAAGGACTGATGCTGGTTGGAGCGCTTACGGCGTTTGTAATTGCAGAAACAACCGGTAGCGCTTGGCTCGGTTTTGTGGGCGGAATGGTCAGCGGTGGGATGGTCGGGTTGCTGCATGGCTTTCTTTCGATTTCACTCAAGGCCGATCAAACCGTAAGCGGAATGGGGATATGGATTCTTGCCTTGGGGATGACAACCTATTTGGGTCAACCCTTTTCGGGACCCTTGCGAACAGATGGACGATTGGAAAGCGTCGTTGGCGGACTGACTCCCATGTTTTTTATCGGGATTTTTATTGTGTTTGTCGTTTGGTACGGTTTGTTCAGAACCAAATACGGATTATGGATCAGATCGGCCGGAGAAGATCCGTCTGTTGCGGTTGTGTCCGGCTTGAACGTTATACGGATACGTTATGGCTGTGTTATCTTTGGCGGTATTATGGGAGGGCTTGCCGGTGCATATCTCACACTGGTTTATAATCCCGTCTGGTCCCCAAATCCCACCATGGGGCGCGGATGGATCGCCCTTGCCATCGTTTTTTTCTCCATGTGGCGCCCGGAAATTATGCTGCTGGGATCATTTTTGTTCGGTTTTCTCTGGCATCTGGCCATATCGCCGACTCTGTTGCAGTTCCACGGTCTGAATCTCAGTTACCACTTTTATCGAATGATTCCCTTTATCGCAACGATTGTCGTTTTAACCATTATTTCTTCTCAAAAAATAAGCCGCCATATCGGGGCGGAGAAGCCCGCCGCCCTCGGCAAACCATATTTTGATGAAGAATAAATTGGAAGTTTTCTCTAGTACAGGTCTCGTAACTTACTTTTAAAATGAGTCAACTTTTTTGGACATTATCTATGTCTATTTGTGCCAAATTGAGGGATTATTAGACCCTTGTCCAATTTTCATGCAATTCCGTGACGTACAAAGGTTCACAGCCAATATTTTCAAACTAAATGACGAAGTCTGTAGTGGTTGGGTTGCGGTGCTCTGATTGAGCGAAAACTGAGGGTGTCACGTATCTCCTGAGAAGGGATTTCCGTTTCACTTTGTTAACACTCAATTAGGGCTTTGGTCTGTTCATGATGCAGGTAAAAAAAAGAGGAGGTATTAAAATGAAGATGAAGATGAAAAGAAGTTTAACATTTTTGTTCTTGTCCATGTTTTTGGCGGTGTTCATGGTGCACTTCGCAGGAGCAGAAATCCAGGCAGCCGACGTAAGCAAAAAGCAAGTGGGCGCGTTTCTGAAAAAAAGTGATGCGGCCACACTCGAAGCGATCGACCGCGATTATATTCCCCAGGATGTTCTGGCCAGTGTGCTCAAAAAACCCAGGAATATCACCCTGGCGGTGGAGCATTTCTCGCCCATTGCCGGTGCATCCTGGTGCGGATCTTTTCATGCAGCTGCACAGTGGCTTGACAAGAAGTACCCCTGGCTCAATTACATTTATCAGGAAGGTGTCGGGCCGGATAGCACCATTTCGGTTGCAGAGGACTTTATTAAAAATAAAAAAGCCAATATCGTCGTATCAAATGCAGAATTTATGGCCCTGCCGATTGAAGAAATATACGAGGAATATCCGGATGTTTACTTTATGGGTAATATTGCCAGCGATAGTGAGAAAAAAGGCAGCAACTGGATCCGCTATTTTGGCAGGCAGTATCAAGCCCAATATCTTGCCGGCATGGTGGCCGGTGCGATAACGGAAACAAATTCGATCGGGCTGGTATGCGCCTTTCCCGCTGTTCAGGTTGTGAGAAAAGTCAATGCGTTCACCTTAGGGGTTAAAACGACGAATCCAAAGGCTAAAGTCTATCTGGGAAGTTATGTCGGCGGTTGGTATGATCCGCCCACCGAGAGGGAAGTGGGCGAAAAACTGGTGGTCGAGTTTAAGGTCGATGTCCTTTCCAACCCGGGATCGGATTCTTCCGCACCCGTGGATGTTGCCAAAGATAAGGGAATCTGGTTCATCGGAAAGGATGCCGATATTGTCGCCTTGGGTTGGGCCACGGAAAAAACGGTTGCCACGTCTTATGTGTGGAACTGGCAGGTCATCTTGGAACGTGTGATTGCAGATTATGTTATGGGCAAAGAAAATCCAAGAAATCTCTATTTCATTGGAATGGAAGAACCCCTTTATGATAAAGATACGATCATTCCCGTTGCTGACATTGTAAATAACGGGAGATCGGGGGTTGATTCCATCAGTGCCGAGGCCAAGAAAAAAATGACCCGGGAACAGCTCGATTTGATCGCAAAGAGAAGATCACAAATGTTGGACGGTAAATGGGATCCCTTTGAGCACTTTGAGCTTGTGAATGCTGAAACCGGAAAGGTGATCAGTCCAGCCGGTGAAATGCCAACCGACGAGCATCTGCTTTCAAAGATGAACTACTATATTCCGGGTGTGGTTCCACCTGGAAAGTAACTGCGGTAATGAAACCTCCCCGCGGCAGGCCGCGGGGAATGAAACCCCAACCCGGACAAACCGGAAAGAATAGCCACAAAGGCACCCAGACACAAACAATAAATAGGTACTAAAAATGATTAAAGTCATTCTCGGGGCTGGTAACGGTGATGACGTGAAACTGATGCACGCATGGGAATGTGTCCAATCCGAATTAGCACGACATCGCTTAAAAAACGTGCTGAAATTATTTATAACCGTCTGAAGAGGATTAACCATGACCATGGTAGAGGATAAAAGGGGGAAAAAGGTCGCATTCATTGCCAATTGCATCCTAAACCAAAATGCAAAAGTGAATGGGTTCGCATTTTTTCCTGACTTTATTTTTGAAATGATAGAGGTTCTGCATAAACATAATTTTGGACTGGTTCAGTTTCCCTGCCCGGAGACTTCCTATGCCGGAACGCGCAGGTGGTGGTATGTGCGCGAGCAGTATGACACTCCAGGTTACAGAAGACACTGCCAAAGGATTTTGGAATCTGTTTTGGACCAACTGGAAGCCTACGACCAGGCGGACTACAAAATCGCTATCGTGGGACTCGACGGAAGCCCTTCCTGTGGAGTGAGTGTTTCGGGAACGAGTCAAGAGTGGGGCGGCCCCCCGAAGATATCGGACGAAGATATGGGGAACTATCCCACCACTGATCGCCCAGGGGTTTTCATGGAGGAAGTTTTTAAGGGGATCGAACAAAGAGGGATGGAAATCCCCAAGTATACCGGAGCCGGATTCGATATGCCGGGTTTCGACTTGAAAGAACAGGTTAATAAGCTGGATGAGTTCCTTGCAGAGATATAAGCAAAACCCGTAGGAGCCACATCATGTCACCGTAGGTGGTGGTGACCGGTTTATCATAGGATTTGCAGGTCGTTGGTGTGATGGGTGGGACGTAATTAACTTCGATGAATTTGTCACGAAGACAATGGGGAATCGCCGCAACGGTGTTTCCCCATTTTTTCCTTTTTCTAACGAGAAACGAAACCGCCTGTCTGGCCTGAAAGGTTCGCGATGGCGGGCGGGTGAACACGGATTCATTTGATTTCGGATTAAGATATGGAGGAAGTCCGACTGCATACGTCCCTGGTCAAAATCGATTTTCTCAATTCCCGCAATCAAAAAGACACCGCCGCCTTCAAAGTGCCCTACCCGCCCCAGTGGATAAATGCGATTAAAAATAATTTGCTGAAAAAAACGATTCGTTCAAGGGATCAATGAATGTCGAATGACGAATGTCGAAGTAATGTATTCTGTCTATTTTATAAAAGACTGAGCGAAGCGAAACCACATACGCTATGCGCCGTGCCCTCTGCGCGCTGCCCTCTGGCTCCATTCGCTACCGGGTTGCACTCAATATAACATCAAGTGAACTTAAAGCCGGTTTAATAGAGGGCCGTGCCCCAGTCATACTGCCGTTTAATATAATTGAGGAATAAAGACGTCTCCGTTTTGATGACCCCGTCGATTTTGTTAATCTTTTCGAAAATCAATTCATTGAGCTCATCCAGCGATTTGGCGACAAACTCCGTATCAATTCCCGGTACCGCCGGTGGTTTGAACAACGAACCACAACGGCTTCAATTTTTTCAATTCTTTTATAATCCGGTCCATCTTTTTGATTTCGATATGAATTCGAATGTTGCCGACAATTTTAAATCCCAGCTTGATGGGGTTGCTCACCGCCACGATCTGGATAAACTCTTCTTGAATCAGGCGGTTCAGACGGGTGCGGACCGTCGCTTCCGACATGCCGATCTTTTTCGCGATGTCGGTGTTTGAAATGCGTCCATCCTCTTGCAGCAGCTCGATCATCTGGCAGTCAAGTCTGATCGAGCGCGTCTTTTTGTTGCCCGATGAATTATTTGCTGCATAATTTTCCCCTGAGAAATGTCGAAGTTCGAATGAAGAATTCTGAATCCCTACCATTCGAAAAATATATCAACGACTATATTTGCTGATACCGTCTATTATAGGCTCATTTATATATTATATTCGAATAATTTTAACAGAAATCGTGTATATTTCGCAGAAAAATAAAATATCTCTTGACAAACAAAATATGATTTGCCTAAAGTGGCTCAACGTTGATAATGTAGAGCTGTTCAATACGTTTCGCAATAATTCTATATCTTGATATGTCTTGGGAATTTATCTGATTATAAAAGCCACCAAAGGAGGTAAAATGTCTAACACACCTGAAAAACTGAAAGTATTATGTTGATGGTCAATGGCTGGAGTCTAAAACGGAAAAATATATGGAATGCTTCAACCCTTCTACCGGTGAAGTGACCGCCCTGGCGCCCCAGTGTACCCAGGAAGAAGTGGACTCTGCGATTGAGGCTGCCAGTCAAGCTTTCGCTGGATGGGCGGATACGCCCGTAACCAAGCGCGCCCAGGTCTTATTCAAATTAAAGGCTCTGGTGGACAAAAATTTTGACGAACTGGTCCATCTGGTTAGTGAAGAACAGGGCAAATGCTGGGGCGAGGCTGTCGGCGAAGTCGCCAAGATGAACGAAGTGGTGGAGTTTGCCAGCGGTATGGCCCATCTGATGAAAGGCAGTTCGGTTATGAATATCACGGGCGGTTACGATACGGTTCAGTACATGGAACCGCTCGGGGTATTTGCCGGGATCGCGCCCTGGAATTTTCCGGCCATGATACCTCACGGATGGATGACCCCCCTGGCCGTCGCAGCCGGCAACACTTTTGTCATCAAACCTGCCAGTTTCGTACCGCGAAGCTCCATGCGAATCCTCGATCTATGGGAAGAGGCCGGATTGCCGAAGGGTGTCATTAATCTGGTGACCTGCGGCAGGGACCAAGCGGAAATCCTTTTAAAACATCCTGACGTAAAGGGAGTCTCCTTTGTCGGTTCGACCCCCGTGGGCCGTCACATCTATAAAACTGCAGCCGCCCATGATAAAAGAGTCCAGGCTCTTTGCGAGGCCAAAAACCATGCCCTGGTGCTGCGTGACGCCAACATTGATATGACCGTTGCCGGAATCGCCAATGCCACCGCCGGGTGTGCGGGTGAACGCTGCATGGCACTGCCGGTTCTGGTTGTTGAAAATGCCATTGCCGATGAGTTCGTCGCCAAACTCTCACAGCGGCTTTCCGCGCTGAAAATCGGTCCCGCCTACGATAAATCAACGGAACTGGGACCGGTCGTGAATGCAGGTCATCGTAAATTTATCGAGGGCTGGATAGAAAAGAGCATCGAAGAGGGCGCCGAACTGGTTCTCGACGGCCGCGACGTTACGGTTCCGGGATATGAAAACGGATTTTACATTGGGCCCACATTGTTCGATAAAGTAACGCCCGAGATGTCTTGCGGCTGGCAGGAAGTGTTCGGACCGGTTACCTATATCAAACGGGTGGAAAACTTTGAGGAAGGCCTGGCCCTGATGAATAAAAGTGAGTTTGCCAATGGTTCTGCGATCTACACCGAAAACGGCCATTATGCCCGTGAATTCGCAAAACGCTCGGATGGCGGCATGGTAGGGGTCAATGTGGGCATTCCGGTTCCGGTCGGCATTTTCGGATTTACCGGCCATAAAAATTCTTTCTTCGGCGACCTGCATATCATGGGTCCCGACGGTATCCGATTTTATACCGAGCTAAAATCGGTAACCAGCCACTGGTTTGGCAAAGACGAAGCGGCGAGTAAAGTCGATACCTGGGACGGTATGATCGAATTGCCCGAAGATAAAAAATAATTGCTGTATGCATATGCGGATCAGTGTATCGATCCCGGCATGGAAGCCTGATAGTTTCGCTGGCACCATGCCGGGATTAAAACTAATTCAAAAAAGGAGTCCGGCCAATGGGTGAAATAGAAAACAGAATCAAGGAAATGACGGCTCATACCTACGGCACCTGGGGGCGCCAGAATGCGTGGTCGACCCCGCTGTTGATTACCGATGCGGAAGGCGTTTATTTTTATGACCACACCGGCAAGCGATATCTTGATTTCTCATCGCAGTTAATGTGCTCGAATCTTGGCCATAAAAATAAAGCCGTGATTGAAGCCATCGTTAAACAGGCTGAGAAGCTGCCCTATGCGGCACCCGGTTTTGCCACGGAGATCTTAATTGAGGCTGTTGAGGCCCTGCGATCCGTGTTTCCGGAAAAACTGAGTAAATTCTTTTTTTCCACCAGTGGAACCGCGGCCAATGAGGCCGCCATGAAAATGCTGAGACAATACAAGTTTCCGGCTTATAAGGTGATTTCGCGCTATCACTCTTATCACGGTGCGACGGCAGTCGGGCAATCCCTTACCGGAGACCCGCGTCGCTGGTACGCGGAGTTGGCCCGCACGGTAGTGGATGGAGTTGTCTTTGCACCGGATAATTACTGCTACCGCTGCCCCTTCGGCATAACATATCCGGAATGTAACGTGCAGTGTGCCCGTTATCTGGACTATATGATCAAGGAAGAAGGCAATGTGGCTGCTATCATTATAGAACCGATTGTGGGTACCAGCGGCCGCATGATACCGCCGCCTGAATACTATCCGATCATCCGCCAGATCTGTGATGAACACGGTGTTCTGCTGGTCTGTGACGAAGTCATGTCCGGTTGGTTCCGCACCGGCAAACTCTTTGCCATAGAACACTGGGATGTTTTGCCCGATATTCTGACAACGGCAAAAGGGGCCAGTGCGGCTTACACGCCGGTGGCCATCACCGCCTCAACCCAGAATGTGGCGGATTTCTTTGACGAAGAGGTTTTCTGCCATGGCCACACTTTTGCCTATCATGCACTGGCAGCCTCCGCCATTCCGGCCGCAATCTCCGAACATGTCAAATTATTTGACTCCGGTCTACCTCAAAAAGCCAGTGAATATTTAAAACAAAAACTCTATGAACTTGCGGATAAGCACATTTGCATTGGCGATGTCAGAGGAGTCGGTCACTTCTGGGCCCTTGAAATCGTGAAAAACCGCAAAACCAGGGAGCCCTTTGACACCAAGGAAGATAAGTTCAGCGGCAAGGCTCTGATGACGGGTAAAATCGCCGCCGATGCGATGCAAAACGGACTATATCTGTTTGCCTGGTATGATACACTGGCAATCACTCCTCCCCTGATCATCACCGAACAGGAAATCGATGAAGCGATCCACATTCTCGACAAATCCCTTGAGATCGCGGATAAAGAGGCTGTCGAAACCGATGTTGCGGCTTCCCGAAGCTGTGAATATACAAAATAGCATTGGGTCAACATCGTCAGGCTTCAAGGTCATTTCAGGTATCACCTAAATTTTAAGCAGGATGCGGGGAAAGCGCCCCCATCCTGCTTTTTTCTTATATGAAACTACACATTTATTTAGACAGGATTTACAGGATTATCAGGATTTATTTTGGACTCGTATTTCTCTATCCTGTCCATCCTTGCCTGTCCCGATGAAAGCGGGATTAATCCTGTCAGAAAATGGCCTGTCTATGCCATTAAGTTTCTTTTTCGATTTGACCGGCCGTTTTTTTGGCCGGCGGCGGCGCTGAACCCTGAACCTCTGAACCTTGAACCCCTGAACGGTTACAATCATAAAATACACGCAAATAGAATCATCCCCGAATGCCTGCCAGTCCTGAATGTCGATAAATATTGATATTTAAAAACAATATGTTACGAGTTGCATCTTGACACAACCGATGCCGCTTTCTATAATTAATTATGGCGATCATTAATTTGAAAAAAAGGAAGTTGAGGCCAAAATCGTGTACTACGGCCCGGGCAGATGCGGCAAGACGACCAATCTGGAATATGTATTTAAAAATAGCCGAAAATTAATGACCGATGAAATGGTCTCGATCAAAACCAAAGGTGATCTGACCATTTTTTTTGATTTTGTTCCCATGGATGCCGGCAAAATTAGGGGTGCGATGTAAGGTTTCAGATGTATACTGTTCCCGGCCAGGTGAAATACAACTCCACCCGCAAGCTGGTATTAAAAGGTGCTCGACGGTATCGTTTTTGTGGCCGATTCCCTGAAAATTCGCCATGAAAAAAACGTCCTTTCCCTGAAGAATCTTGCCGAAAATCTAAAGAGTTATGGCTTGAATATTATGAAAATCCCGCTGGTCATGCAGTGGAATAAAAGAGATCTTCTCGATGAAGGTCTGCCCCTGATGTCCATCGAAGAAATGGAGCACACTTACAACCGGCAGCTTAAAGCCCCGTCCTTTTCCGCCAGCGCTGTGACCGGCCAGAGCGTCAACACTACCTTAAAAGCCTGCCTGGTTCAAACGTTGAAGTCTCTCAGGAAAGAAGCGGGATGGGCCTAATTCGATTGCGGATTTGGGATGTGGGATTTTAGATTTCAGATTGAAATAAGGTAATGATCCTATTATAAACCCCAGATCTGCATTCCAAAATCCCCAATCGAGAAACCCGCCTCAAGTGGTTAGAACCTCGAACTTGATGAACGGTTGCTTAGTTGTCTTTCGG
>PVMK01126770.1_pt1 | contig 13611 bp, 12 predicted proteins | sample 1853481 | NCBI WGS metagenome assembly PVMK01 (sample SAMN08533507, study PRJNA380276) | Marine sediment metagenome, whole genome shotgun sequencing project. | reverse complement strand
CGCCGCATCCCGGTCACTCACCACGAATCCCGTCTCGCCGTCGCTCACAATCTCGCGGACCGAGCCCCGCCCGATCGCGATGACGGGCACCCCGCAGGCCATCGCCTCGATCATGCTCAGCCCGAAGGGCTCGTCGAAATGGATCAGATGAAGCAGCGCATCGGCGCCGCCCAGAACCTCGCTGCGCTTGTCAGAGCCTACCGGGCCCAGATAGCGAACGCGATCGCCGTCGATGTGCGGTGCCACCTCTCGGTCGAAGTAGTCCTGATCTTGGATGATCCCGGCGATGACGAGCGGTCGATCGGCCTGACGAGCGACCTCGATCGCGTCGGCGGTGCCCTTCTCGGGATGAATGCGCCCGAAGAAGACCAGGTAGCCACCGGAATCTCTCCTCAGTGTGAACTCGTCCAGGGGGATGCCGTGATGCACGGTTGCCACGTAGTCGAGGTGCGGGCTTCGATCGGCATCGCTGATCGACACGTAGTACGTGCGCTTGTTGTACTTCTCGAATACCGGCAAGATACGGGGTGACGAGAAGCCGTGGATCGTCGTCACCACCGGGGTCGCGGCGAGCCCGCTGTAGGAGAGCGGGAGGAAGTCGAAGTGGTTGTGGATGAGGTCGAATTCATCGGCCCGCTCGAAAACCTCGGCGATGTGCAAGCACTCCCAGACCTTGGGCTCGAGGCCCCCGTCCTCGGAGTACGGCCGCGGGCAGCTTCCCGCCAGCCGCGCCCGGGTGATCGAGTCGGTGGTAGCGAAGAGCGTGACGGCCACCCCTCGCCCTACCAGCCCCTCGGTCAAGAGCGATACGACGCGCTCCCACGGCCCGTAATGCCGCGGGGGGACGCGCCACGAGATCGGTGCCAGCATCGCCAGCCGCAGCCCGGCGCCGCACGTCGGCGCGGGGAGGATCGCGTTTTGCGAGCGGGTCATCGTGCTGGATTGTGGCATAGGCGTGGGACCTCGTCGCAGCCACGCCTGCGACAGCGATCGATCAGCCCGCGGACCCAGACTCGAGTCGCGATAGCAGCGCATCGAGAGGCGTCGTGGCGATGCCGACGCCCGTATCGGAGAAGCCGTACGGGAGGATCAGCCGCCCGTTGTGAACGATTGCCCCGCAGGTGTAGACCACATTCGGGACGTAACCCTCGCGCTCGTCCCGCTCGGGCTCCAGGAGGGGCTCGGCAAGCCGCCCGATCACACGCCGCGGGTCGTCCCGGTCGAGCAACATGGCTCCGATCGTGTACCGGCGCATCGGTCCGACGCCGTGCGTCAGCACGAGCCAGCCCGCCTCGGTCTCGATGGGCGAGCCGCAGTTGCCGATCTGGATGAATTCCCATGGGTGGCTCGGCGCCTGCAGCGGCTCCCCGTGGTTCCAGAAATGGATATCGTCGGACGTCAGGAAGTGGATGTTCTCGTTATCGTGGCGCGAGAGCATCGCGAATCGTCCGTGGATGCGCCGGGGGAAGAGAGCCATTCCCTTGTTGTGTGCACGCGCCCCGTTGAGGGTCAGAACGCGGAAGCTGGCGAAATCCGCGGTCTCGATCAGCTGGGGAAGGATCTTCTGCCCGTCGTAGGCGGTATAGGTCGCGTAGTACTGGTCCGATCCATCGTCTTCGACGAAGCGGACGAAGCGAGCATCTTCCATGCCACGGCTCTCGGTCGGGCTTTCGGGAAAGATCACGCGCTCGCTGATCGGGGAGTCGGCCGAGAAGCCGATCTCGTAGTTCGATGTAGCCAGCCAGTGGATCCTCGCGAGGGTCTCGTCTCTTATCGCCCGCGAGATGTGCGGGAATTGCACTGAAGCGACGGCGCTCGACAGCTCTTCTAAACTAAAGCGTTCCGGAAGCGAATCGAGGACGGATTGGGAGATCTCGTTCTGGACGCTGAGATCCTCGAGCTTCAGCGCGAAGACAGCCTTGCTGTAGGAGGGGTTCGCCTCGCGCCGTCCCGAGGAGACGAAGGGGCTCGTGGGCTCGAAGACGATCTTTCCGTCCGACTCGATCATGCCCGAGCGGAACTCGATGGAGGAGAGATGCCCCTCCCCGACCGCCCGCAGGCTCATGATGAAACGGAGCGCGCCTCCCGGAAGCCCGGACTGATCCTGCGCTGGAACGAGCGAGGGATTGCACAGCGAGGCGGCTTCGATCGAGTATTCGTGAGTGAAATAGGCGCCGACCAGCCGCTCTCGTTCCGAGGAGAGCTGCTCGGTACACTCGAGGCGGCGCGACACCAAGCGAAAATGATCTCCGAGCACGCTCTCGAGGTCGGGGTGTCGGGAAGAGAAGGCGGCCCGAACCTCCTCCCACGCGGCGGGAATCTCCTCTTCCGGGAGTGCGAGGATGCGGTCGAGGACGAGCCCCGCGCGGGACCGCCCCTTCGCGAAGGCTTCCTCACCCGGAAGGTAGGGCCGGAGGATGACCCGCTTCGGGTCGGGAAGAATCCTGTGCTGCGTCCTCGTCACGCCTAGCCGATCCGTCTTCGCCTTCATCCGCTTCATGAAATGACGATCCCCTCGTGGATGGGGGGGGGGCGGCTCGTGACGCAGGCGGGTCACCTGCACTCGTCCGCTATCGGCAGGTCGGAACCGTCGGATGAGCACTTCGAAGCGGTACCCGTTGGAGGAAGGGCGTTGCAGGCATTCTACGCCGATCTCAGCGGATCCGAGCAGCGGGGCGAAGGCGCAGCGGGGGGTCCGCGGAAGCGGTCAGCGACCGATCTCCGGCGGGACGCGTCGCGCGCGCGCCCCGCTGGCTCTGAGCTCTCCCGCCTGAAGGTGGCGCGGCTCGTCACGCTCCGTCTTGTCGTAGTCGCCGTCGATCCCAGCGCCCCGCAACGTCGAGCATGGCAAGCAGCGCGAGGAGGAAGGAGAGGGTGCTCTCGGCGCCCTGGTTCTCGTTCACCCCGCTCGCCTCGAGGCCATCCCGGCAGCCCGCCGTCGAGAGGTCGTACAAGGACAGTCCGAGACGGTTCGCCCCGAGGAACCACTCGAAGGACTCGCGCATTCGCGCGAGGTATCGGGAGTCGCCGGTGGCTTCGTAAGCGGCGTGGAACGCCAGGACGAATGCCGCTGCGTCGATCGGCTGCTCGTCGACGATCGCCCGCTTTCCGCCACGAGGGTACCACCCGGCGTTCCCGATCAGCGCGAGATGGCCCTCCGCGAAGCAGACGGACTCGAGGAACGCCAAGCTCTCGCGGGCGACTCGCAGCGCTGTCGGATCGCCTGTGACCGACGAGACCTGGAACAACGCCAGCGGGAGCATCGCGTTGTCGTAGACCAGCCGCGGCTCGAACCACCGCCACTCCGGACCCGCCTCCTGCTCGTATCGCTGCACCAGCGCGTCTCCGAGCGACTCGATCGTGGCTCGTGCGATGGCGCTTTCCGGCTCAGCCTGGAGGTAGGCGTGCAGCCCCAGAATCCCGAGTGCGCACCCGCGCGGGCCGAATCCGAGGGGGAGGGTCATGGCCCGCTCGAACATTTCTCGGGCGAGGAGCCGGCTGCCTTCGTCGGGCGCCCATCGGAAGGCTTCCGCGAGCGCCCACAGCGCTCGGCCGACGCAATCCTCTGAGCTTCGCCCGAGCTGGAGGTTCCGGGGGTAGTCCATGAAGTTGTGAAAGTGCCCGTCCTCCCGCTGCGAGTGATGGAGGTAGCTCAGGTACGTCGTGATGAGCCGCCGGGTCTCGGCCGAGCCGATCGCCCGCTCCGATCGCAGCGCGACGAGCAGGCCGCGCGCGTTGTCATCCACGCAGTAGCCGTGCCGAAGATCGGGTACGCTGCGAACCGCGTGCTGGATCAGCCCGGTGTCATCCGTCATGCGGACCAGATGGTCGAGGCGAAGCTCGGGCAGGCTGGACTCCGGCGCGATCCGGGGCGCGAGCGCCTCCGCTTCGCTCATCACGCGTTGAGCCAGCCGGACGTAGGCCTCTCCGACGGCGGGCCAGGTCATCTGCCGTGCGAACGCACGGGCAGACCGCTGGAGGCGCGCCCTCTCCACCTCGTCCGACAGAAGCGTCTCGACGATGCCGGTCAGCTCGTCCACGTCGCCGAAGCCGAACAGTCGCCCGCGCCCCTCGGACAGCAGCTCCCTCGCGTACCAGTAGGGCGTGGAGACGACCGCCGCACCGGATCCCATCGCGTACGCCAGCGTGCCACTCGCGATCTGCGCTTCGTCGAGGTAGGGCGTGATGTAGACATCCGCCGCCTGCAAGTACCGGCACAGCTCGTCCTGCGCGACGAACTGGTTGCGGAAGACGACGTGATCGCGGATGCCCAGCGACTCGGCCTCGCGCTCCAGCGCGTGGCGGTACTCCTCGCCGACGCTGCGCTTGATCTCCGGATGCGTGACGCCAACCACGAGGTAGATCAGGCTCGGAAACCGGCCGACGAGACTCGGCAGTGCACGGAGGACGGTCTCGATGCCCTTCTTGGGGCTCAGCAGCCCGAACGTGAGCAGCACCCGCCGGCCGGTGATGCCAAAGAAGGCCTTGTGCCGATCCCGCTCGCCCGCCGGCAGGTCCGGAATCCCGTGCGGGATCAGCTCCGTGATGTCACGCGGGATGTTGTACGATTTCTCCAGCAGGTCGAGGGCGAGGTGGCTCATGACGACCAGCCGCTCGCATCGCTCGGTCATCCCCTGCACGATCGCCCGCTGCGACACCGTCGGGTGCTCGAGTACGGTGTGGAGCGAGACGATGGCCGGCTTGCGCAGGTGGGAGAGGAAGTCGAGGATGTGCGCGCCGTCGTCGCCGCCGAAGATCCCGTACTCGTGCTGGATCGAGACCAGGCGGATGTCGCTGTGGTTGACGAACTCTGCCGCCGCTGCGTAGTCGCCCTTGATCCCTCGTCGAATCTCCAACCGGACGCGCTCGGGGTACCGGTAGGTGCAGCGGGCGTCGGTCACTGCCAGGACTGTTGCCCGGACGCGTCGGTCCGCGGCGATCACGGCGTCGCTCAGGTCGCGTGTGAACGTCGCGATCCCGCAGCGGCGCGGGGGGTAGGTTCCGACGAAGGCAATCGGCAGTTCAGCGGCGCTGCCACGCCCGTGTCTGGTTCGCCGCATCTTCATCGGATCTACGCTCGGGCCACTGGGCTGCCCAGGATTGGTGCGGTCTGCAATCATTCCGGCTCCGCCAAGACTTCGTCATTCCGACCGTGCACAGCCTCACGGATGCCGGCGCGCCCCGAGGCTTGCGCGACCTCGTCGGGTTCCTCGTGTATCGCTGTGCTCAGATGGGACAGGGAAGGAGTTCGCTAGCGTCCCTGCCGGGTGGATTCTAGCGTTGGTCCGCCCCGGCCGCTCCTCCCCGCCTTCGCACGTGATCCGGTGCTCGGGCTCAGGGGCTGTGGCGGATTCGCCCGGGATCACAGCACGGGCGGAGGCCCTCAAAATCGGCCCACTCGAGAGCCTGAAGCGGCCCAATTCACTCCAGCTTGTGCTCGAGCCGCTCCTGCTCGTCCTTGCAAGCGATGCAGAGACTGGCCACCGGGCGCGCCACGAGCCGTTTGGCTCCGATCTCATCGCAGCAGCCCTCGCACTCGCCGTAGGTCCCCTGGTCGATCTTCTCGAGCGTCCTCTCGATCTTGTTCAGGAGCCGGCGCTCCCTCTCCCGCATCCGTCCTGTGAAGGATAAGCTCGATTCTGCGACCGCCGTGTCGACCGTGTCCGGAAAATCGTCAGGATCGACGTCGAGCTCCCCGGATAGCACTCTCCCCACGTTGCCGAGGATGCGTTCCTGCTGCTCGAGGAGGAGCGCCCGACACCGCTCGAGATCCCTCTCCCTCATCGCTCCGCCTCTTCCCCGTTTACGCCGGCTCCGATAGGAGGCGGGAGCGGAGAAGATGAATGGGTCGGCCCCCCCTGGCCTGCTCGCTGGAGCGGCCCTGGTGGTGACTCGTGTCCCAGCTTCGCCGGCACGAGAGTCTACCCCGGCAGGGTCACCTCTTCGATCGGTCGGACCTCATGGCGGGAGTGCCCGGTGCCGGCGACGACGGGGCGAGTGGCTCGGCGGCCCGCAGGACCGAGAGCCCGCCCCTGCTGCCGCAGCAGATCGAGATTCGCGAGCAGGGATCCGCCGCCAGCCCGAGCGAATCTCGATCTTGGGTCAGACACCCAGGCGAAGCCGACGAGGACCCGACTCTCGGCGTCACGCTCGGCTCTCTCGGGGATGCGCCGTCGCCCCGATGGGCATAGGGCAGGACGGTCCGGCGTGCGGCGAGCACGACCTGGCTACGAAGTACCTCGGGGGAGGGCCATCCTGCAGATCGAGACTGGGGCGTCCCTCACGGCTCCGGTTGGGCCGAGATCGGGGCGACTTCCACAGGCCTCCGAACGGGCTAGCTAGAGGGCGATCAACAGATAGCCCACGGCAATCACCAGCTGCACCGTCGCGAACGGCACCGCCCGCCTCACGAAGTCCGCGAACGAGAGCTTGATCTCGCTCTTGTGGATGATTGTCACCGCCACCAGAGTCGATGCCGAACCGATCGGTGTGAGGTTGCCGCCCAGGTTTGCGCCGAAGATCACCGCCCACCAGTACGGCGAGTCCGCAGAGAGATCGAGCCCGCCGAGGATTGTCGCGAGCATCGCGGCCAGCGGGATGTTGTCCGTCACGGAGCTCGCCGCGGCGGAGGCGACGAGCAGGACGCCCGGTCCCGCCGTTTCGCCCAGGCTCAGGATCGGGGCCAGGAAGAGGCCGAGCCCGTGCAGCACCCGTGCGTGCTCCATCACGTTGATCACGATGAAGAGCGCCGCGAAGAAGGCCAGCAGATCCCAGTCGATTTCGCGGTAGAAGCGGTCGGCGGTGGCCCTGTGCTGGAGCAGTGCGAAGAGCGCGAACGAGATCGCCACGTAGCCCATTCCGAGGTCGTTGAGGAGGGTGTCGGGGATGGACGCACTCGCGATCACGACGATGAACGCCACGAGCGAGACGCCGCCGACCCAGAAGCGGAGGCGCGACTCGATACCGTCGTTCTCGTCGAAGCCTGCGACCAGGCGTATGGCTTCGAGCTGTTCTTCTGCGCCCGCGAGTCGACGGATGCCGAAGATCTTCGCGCCCATCCCGATCGTGATGGCCGTGGCGACCATCACGTAGGGAGCAGCCTTGACGAAGAAGGTCGCGAAGCTGATGCCCGCCGCGTGTGCCGACGAGGATGTCGGCACCGAGCTGATCGGCGTGCGCAGGCCGCCCACGTTCGTGAGGAGCGCCTCGATCAGGAGGAACCCGAGCAGCTTGTCGGAGATACCCAGCCGGCGAAGCGACACGCCCGTGAGCGAACCCACGATGATCATCGCCGTGACGTTGTTGAGAACGGCCGAAAAGACGATCGTCATCGACCCGTACGCGATCAACAAGATGAGAGGATCGCCCTTCGACGCCTTCGTGAGCCGCAGAGCGATCCACGTAAAGAGGCCTGACTTCGCCGTCACATCCACGAACAGGGATGAGCCGAGGATGATGAAGATCACACCCCAGTCGATCGCCGGGATGTACACCGGCAGATGGATGTCGGTGTCGCCGACGTGCAGATCCATCGCAGAGAACGGGAGCAGGCCGAGGCCGGGGCTCAGCAACAACGACACGACGGCGAAGGAACCCACGATGACGGACTTCTTCGCGTGGAGCTTCTCTTCGAACGCGAGGCACAGGATCATCGAGACGAGCAGCCCGGCGAAGAAGAGCGTGACGCCGAGTGACACGTCGTGGCCGGCCGACTGCACGGAGGCGCTAAGCGCCGCGACCGCGCTTTCGGCTGTGGAGTGCGCAGTCGCAGTACCGTTCGTCACAACATCAACAGCGGGATGCCCCGCAGCTTCACGGCGAGCGGATATGCCTGTCCGTGCATCGCGAGCTGGTCGCCGTCCAGGGTGTTGAGGACCAGCAGGTCGACGCGGTGGTCTTCCACCAGCCGGCGGTACTCTTCGACCCGGTCGCCCATCGCGACGATCGCTTCGATCTTGACTGGCACGTCCTGCGCCTCGATCTCCTTGCGGCACGACTCTATGTAGTCCCTGGGCTCCTTGAGGAGCTGGGCTTCGACGAGTTGCCGCACGTCGTCGGTTTCGATCTCCGGGATCTTCTCGACGGCGGCCAGGAAGCGATCGAACTGCCGCTGGCTCTCGATGTGGGTGAACCAGCACGTGCCGGACGGCGCGGTGAGGCGCAGCGCGTAATCGACCAGTCGGGCGTCAGCTGTCAGGTGATCGGTGATTGCCATCACGCAGTCCGTATCCGCGACGGCGTGCGGGAGCGCTCGCTCCGCGTCGGGGTGAGGCAGTACCAGCACGGGGATGTCGGTCGCTTGCGTGAGCACGTCGAGGTACTCGCCCAGGCCCGTGCGGCCACTGCCACGCGTCCGAGCGCAAGTGGCGGTATGTCACGATGAGGTGGGGCGCCGCGCCCTCGACCTGTTCCAGCAGCCTGCCAACGCTCCCGAAGTCCGCGCCGCCGAGGTGGCGCCACTCCAGGTCCCCTGCCGAGGACGGACAAGAAGGTGCGCACCCTGGTCGACCAGCGGCGCCCCTTCTGCGTCACTCAAGTCCGTCACGATCAGTACCCGCGTGATCTCGACGCGCCCGTAGGCATAAACGGGTTTGTCTGCAGACCTGAAGGCGGATTCGAAAACGTCGAGTTTCGTCATTCCTCGGTAGAGCGTACCGAACGATCCGAGACAGGTCAGTCGCGACGTTCAAGGTTTCAGCCTCCATGCTGACGGCGCTGCGGGTGCGGGTGGTCGAAAGGGATTCGTGCGGCTGTGTCGCGCTATACATACGGGAGCGAACTCAGTTACGATCGCTGCTGATCACTCGAACGCGAGTCGGGTCTTGGCTCGTCGCGCGGTGGAAGGGATTCGATGCCCGAGACCTGGCTGGATGGGCTGACGTACGAAGTCATGGGGAATCCCCTGTGGGCGTATGGCGCGCTAGTCGCCACGTTCATCGGGACCTACACGGGATACCGTATCCTGGTGGGGCTTCTGGAGTCGAGGTGGCTCCTCCCTCTCGCCGAACGACGGCCCGAGCTCTACGAGTCGATCATCGGGCTCGTGCGAAACCCACTGCGTCTTCTTCAACTCACCATCGCGGTGGCCATCGGGCTGCACTATTTCTCATTGCCCGGGGCGGTCGCCGGTATTGCTTCGCGCCTGCTTCTAGCGCTCCTTACCGCGACCGTAGCGTTCATCCTGGTCAAGCTCGTCGACGTATTGATTGCCTTCCTGAGGCCCCGAATCGTGGAGTCCGAGTCCCGGTTGGACGATCAGCTGCTGCCCGTCCTATCGGGCGCGCTCAAGGCGTCCATCCTCGTGATCGTCGTGGTTCTCATCCTCCAGAATTCCGGCTACAACATCTCCGGCCTCCTCGCCGGTCTCGGGCTGGGCGGTCTGGCAGTCGCACTCGCACTCCAACCGACGCTCGCGAACGTGTTCGCGGCCATCACGCTCTTCGTGGACCGTCCGTTCCACGTCGGAGATGGGGTGAGCGTGGGAGGTGTGGCGGGAAGCATCGAAAACATCGGGCTCCGGAGTACTCGCATTCGAACCTACGAAGGCACGCTCGTGACGATTCCGAACTCCGCCGTCGTCAACGCACAGATCGACAATCTCCAGGCTCGCCCCACGCGGCGCACCAACTTCACGATCGGCGTCACCTACGATACGAGCAGCGAGAAGCTCAAGAGGGCGGTTGGAATCCTACGCGAGGTGATGGAGCAACACGCCGGGACCGAGACGTCGCGCGCTCACTTCAAGAGCTACGGAGATTCAGCGTTGATTCTCGATGTCGCCCATTGGTGCACGTACCTCGATTACTCGGAGTACCTCGCCTGCATCGAGGAGATCAACTTCGAGATCAAGCGGCGCTTCGAGGACGCGGGAATCGAGATGGCCTACCCGACGCAGACCGTGCATCTGGTGAAGAAAGCAGCGAGCGGAGACTGACTCAGGCTCCAGAGGTCCCTTTTCTACTTGCCGCCACCACTCGATGGACAAAGCCCGAGCGAGCCCGACCTGGGGGTGCTCGGGGGAGCGGTCGTCGGGGCCTTGATGCTTCTGGGGGCAAGGAAGATGCTGCGCGGATCCGGAAGCGCCTCGCGCGTAGTGTCCGAAAACTCGGCCGAGCTCTAAGGCCGCGGAAACCGTGAGGGTCTCGAGCGCGTAGACTGGCGGGATGAGAGCCGACCTCTCCCCGCTTCAAGTGCTTCTCGTGGCCCTCGCGGGCTGGATCCGCCGGCGGCAGCAGGAGGTCGTCGCCTACCTCGTCGAGGAGAACCGAGTCCTGAAGCAATAGCTGGGTAAGAAAAGGCTGAGGCTGACGTGACCTGAAACCCGTAATTCGGTCGGTTTAGAATGAGAGTTCTCCTCACCAAGCAGGAGGACGAGGTGCGGAAGAGCCGATTCAGCGAGGAGCAGATCATCGGTCTGCTCAAAGAGGCGGAAGCCGGACGGAAGGTTGCCGACCTTGCCTACGTCGACGTCGAAGGCCGCCACCTTTCGAGGTCCTGGGGGCGGTAGCCGCCGATTTCCCAGTTGCATGAGCCCGACGGCCTCGTCGGACCGCGCGGACTCGTAACACGGGATGCCCCGGACAAGGGAGCTGGCACAGACGTCTGGTGGCGAGCGTCGAGGGGCGGGGACCCGCAGTGGGTGAAAATCGCCTCGAACGGGCGCCCACGAACCGGCCGTCATCGGAGCTGCGACAGGGCTCGGACACCCCGGCCGGCCTTGCCATGCGCTTTCGTGGATTCGTGGGCACAACCACGATCCAGTCGACACTCGACGAACTGTTCGGGTTCTGTGCCCCTTCAGCGCGGAACGCCTCGGAAGAGATGGCTCCTTGGCGAATCGCTTTTGGGGTATAACCGTGCCAGCGGCGGAAGGAGCGGCGACCCTCATGAGGAAACCGAGCGCGAGGAAGAAGGCCACGCGGAAGAAGGCCGCTCGAGGGAAGTCCAGCCAGAGCCAGGCCCGGAAGAAGAAGGCTCTGAAAAAGAAGGCCTCGAAGAGGCGCGCCATCCGAAAGAAGACGGGCCGGAAGAAGACCGCCAAGAAGGCGGCCAAGAAGCGGTCCCGCGCAGTCAGGAAGAGTTCGACGGGAGCCGCCGCAGCCGACGACGATCTGCGGCGCACAGCCATGCGCTGGGCGCTCCGGCGTCTGGGGCGCTGAGGCAATCCGGAGTCCCCTGGCACGCGAGCGACCCGAAGCCGATGCGGCCAGGACCCGATCCGGTTGAGATCACTCGCGGGGCCCCTGAGGCCCTTGCTTCGAGACCGCCCATGGTCAAGAATCCGACCTCCATCCCAGCCGAGGGGACCGGTCTAATGACGGGCCGCCCCGATCTTGGCTTCATACGAGGGGACCCATGCGAGGTGTCGACACTCTCCGGACTCTGGCTATTGGCTTGGCACTGATTCTCGCAATCGGCACGACCGCCTGCGCGAGCGATGAGGAAAGCGACGAGAAGGGCGAATCCGCGACCGTTGATGCGACTAAGTCCACCGAGGACTCCGAAGGCACGGCGGACGAGACGAGTCCTGTCGCGGCGGAGGAGGAGGAGGACGACGAGACCTCCGAGGAGAAGGCGGAGTAGCGATTCGACAGGTCGGTCGCGCGACGGCTCGAACCCGCATCACTACCACAAGGAGTCAGCTTACGAACACGCGGTTTTTTGTGGTGGCTGGCTTCGCTGCCAGGCTGCCAGGCGATCCGCTCGTGGGAGCAGGGATGTCCGGGAGTCTATTCGGGCCTTCGCTACTACGGGGATCAAGTGGGTGAGCTTCCGGTTGATGGGAAGGTCTTTTTCACCCTCGACCTCCCGCTCACCGCCGTCTCGGACGCGACCCTGCTCCCCGTGAGTGTGTTCATGAAGCCGAAGCGCCCGAAATACGGCTTTCCCCACGAGTGCACCTGGGCAGAGAAGCGCTAAAGCACGTCTCTTGGCGAGGAGTCCGCGCTCGCGCTGCCGCATCCGCCCGGTGGGGTATCGCGCGGACACGATCGACCCGAACCCGGGGGTCTCCTCCGCTGCTTCTTTCGGAGCCTCAGCATCGGTCTCCCAGGCGCTCACCCCGCCTCGATGCGGCAATCTGCCTCTTGACCCGTGACCCGCAAGCGGTCAGGATCCCTCCGGCCAGCACACAGCTAGGGGGGGGCACCACCCACCAGAATGCGGGAGGTGCAATCCTTGCTCCACACGAGGGGATTCTATGCGGCGTATCGATCTACTTCGGACTCTGGCCCTGAGTTCGGCACTGATTCTCGCGCTCGGTGGTACCACCGGCGCGAGCGCGGAAGACACCAGCGACGCGGGCGAGTCGCCCAGCGTCGAGGCGGCTCCGTCTGACGAGGCGCCGGAGGAGGCGGCCGACGAGACAAGCCCTCCCGCGGAGAAGCCGGACACAGAGGCCTCCGAAGCGGAAGACGAGTAGCCGGCACCCTGCCATTGGGTCCCGTGATCCGCGACCCGGCGGGTCGGTTCCTGCTGTGAGGTCGCTCTCGGGCGCAGCGCACCGGGCGCAAATTCCGTTGGCGAAGCTCCTCCGCTTTGGATCGCGCTTGCGCCCGTTCGGCCCGAGCGCCAGAGGACCCTACGCCGCCCCCAACGCCACCTGCTGCCCGGCTCGACCCGTCCCGCCCTACCCCGCTTGGCCAACCCAGGCCACGAGGAGCAAGGCTGGGTAGCAAGCCCGGCCCCACCGGAGGAACCGATTCATGAAGATTCGTCCGCTCCAGGATCGCATCATCGTCGAGCGCATCGACGAGGAGGAGACGTCGAAGGGCGGCATCCTCATCCCTGACACCGCGAAGGAGAAGTCCCAGGCGGGCAAGGTCGTGGCGGTTGGCAAGGGGAGGGTATTGGAGAATGGCAAGATTCAGAAGCTCGACGTCAAGAAGGGCGACCAGGTGCTGTTCAGCAAGTTCGCTGGCACGGAAATCACTCTGGAAGGCGAAGAGCGCCTGATCCTGCGCGAGGACGACGTCCTCGGCATCGTGCAATAGGCAATAGCGAATAGGAGGTTGGAGGAGGAACATGGCCAAGGAAATACGCTTCCACGAGGATGCGCGCGCGAGTCTGCTCACCGGCGTCGATGGGCTCGCGAAGGCGGTGCGCGGGACGCTGGGCCCGAAAGGCCGGAACGTGCTGATCGAGAAGAGCTTCGGCTCGCCCACGATTACCAAGGATGGTGTCACCGTCGCCAAGGAGATCGAGTTCGAGGACAAGTGCGAGAACATCGGCGCCCAGATGGTGAAGGAGGTCGCGAGCAAGACCTCCGACGTCGCGGGCGACGGGACGACCACCGCCACGGTGCTCGCCCAGGCGATCTTCCGCGAGGGCAGCAAGCTCGTGGTGGCCGGGTTGGCCCCCATGGATCTCAAGCGGGGCATCGAGAAGGCCGTCGCGACCATCACAAGAGAGCTCGAAAAGATGTCGAAGCCGACTCGCGACGCGGAGGAGATCGCGCAGGTGGGCACCATCTCGGCCAACAACGACGAGACGATCGGCAAGATCATCGCCGACGCCATGGCAAAAGTCGGCAAAGAGGGCGTGATCACCGTCGAGGAGGGTAAGACCCTCGAGACCGAGCTCGAGGTGGTGGAGGGCATGCAGATCGACCGC
>PVMK01117502.1_pt1 | contig 13611 bp, 11 predicted proteins | sample 1853481 | NCBI WGS metagenome assembly PVMK01 (sample SAMN08533507, study PRJNA380276) | Marine sediment metagenome, whole genome shotgun sequencing project. | reverse complement strand
CCCCGCGAGCGGGATCTACGCTACGCTACGACCGGCTACGCTTGTCCTGATTAGGGTGTTAAAGAAACATAGTGAACATAGATGGTTATGTCAAATCTTGAATCCCTGTCACGGTGCGGCTTGAAGCCCTGCACTTCCCGGGCCTTAGAAGCTGTATCGAAAATATATCCAGGGTCCAGGGATTGTGTTGCCGACCACTTTAAAAAGTTCGCATATCTCCCGCTAAACGGGAGAATGACGGGTGCATTCTGTTATCCTCTAGTGTTGAGTCTCAGAAATAATTTACCATAATTTTTCACCTATTCATTAAGATAATTTTCGATGATTGCTTGAAAAGAGAACTTTTTCACCCTATACTTTTTCAGGCCGTTCATTTCGCTGTCACTTTTATAGTAATTGTCAAAAATATGTTCCGATTGACTTAGCGAATCTATCAAAAGTCATTGCGAGCGAAGCGAAGCAATCTCTCAGGTTTTCCAAAAGATTGCTTCGTCGCTAAGCTCCTCGCAATGACGGATTATCGGAACAAATTTTTAACAACCGCTATAGACGGCTTGCCCTTCCAAAGGACCATAACCGTTCGCAGAAACCATTTTTTTTCAATTTTAATGAGGTATCAAAATGCTGCCCCAAAAAATCACATTGGATCAAATCGGAACCCTCATTGCCGAAACCTTTAAAGGCAAAGACGATATTGTGTGTTATCTTGGTTCCAATGCCGCCACCCCGACGGCCTCGATTGAGGCCCTGACCGAATCCATAAAGTCCCAGAAACCCGAACTGCCCTTTATCAATATGGTTCATATACTTTTGCAGGGGCCCGTGCCTTATGTCGAGGCGGGCTTGCAGGATCGGGTGATGACCTATTCTATTTTTTCAGGGGGTGAGGTTCGAAAGGCGGCCAATGAGGGGCGCGCATTTTACCTTCCCTGTACCCTGGCCAATCTGGACAGCTTAATCGGAAAAGGTCGCAAATATGAGCCGGATGTGGTTTTGTTAAAAGTCCGTCAAAATGAGTTTACGGGTGAATTCAGTCTGGGATTATCGGTGGAAGCCCTGCATACCGCCATCGATCATGCGAAAGTCGTGATTGCCGAATTGGATCCGTCCATGCCGTTTACCCAGGGCCAGAGCGTGGTGGATGCGCAATCCATTGATTACCTTATTGAGGAAGGCGTCAAGCCGGTTTATGACTTTACGGCCCCTGACTTTAGTAATTTAACAGCAGAAGAAAAACGGATCGGAGAACTGGTTACCCGCCATTTCATCAAAGACGGTATTACCCTGCAGGTGGGTATCGGTAAAATTCCGGATGCGGTTGTTGGCACTATCCGGGATGCGCAATACAAAGATCTCGGTGTGCAAACCGAGCTTTACGGTGACGGGTTGATGCTTCTGGAAAAAGAAGGCATTGTCACCAATCGCAAAAAGAAAGCGAATCTGGGTTACAGCACCACCAGTCTGATTATGGGCTCCAGAGACCTTTATGACTTTGTACATATGCGCGCCGGTGTTCAAATGCGGCCTTCATCTTATACCAATTCGGCAGAAACCATTCGGAAAAACAGCCCGTTTATTTCGGTTAACACAGCCATCGGGGTGGATCTGCTGGGAAATGTCTGGGCGGATTTTATCGACCCCCGGCGTTATTACAGCGGGGTCGGCGGGCAGCCGGACTTTATTCGGGCTTTAAATGATCGTGCTTACGGCACGCCGATTATCGCCATTAAAAGCATTACCCACAGGGGGGAATCAAAAATTACTAAAATGCATCCGGGCGGTATCAGTTTAACCGCCAGCGCCTATGACGGTGTTGTGATCGTAACCGAATACGGGATTGCCGATCTACGGGAATTGACCACCGGCGAAAAAGCCATGGCGATTGCCCGGATTGCCCATCCGCGCTTCAGCGACGATTTTATGCGTTATGTATATGAAGATCAGCTTTTCACCAAACCCATGGGGTTCTCTCTGGATAAAACGCCCCGGGGTGTAATCCCCTATGACGGCAGCATAAAATTAGGAAAGTGAAATTTTACTTTTTTAAATGACCCCTTAGAGGACATAAATTTTGTCAGATCTTAAAAGGCTATCATTGGAGTGTTGGAGTGCTGGAGTGTTGGAGTATTGGAAAAATTCGATTTGCCTTTTATCTAATTTTAATATGCCGGCAAAAACAAAACTGATTCAATATCCCCTAGCCCGGACAAGCGTAGCCGGTCGTAGCGTAGCGTAGATCCCGATTTGTCGGGGAAACCATAAGGATTTATTCACCACGAAAGCACGAAAGGACGAAAACACGAAAATGTGTAAAATAATAAAACGTGGTTATCTGGAAAGAACAAGTTGTATTGGTTGTGGGAGCGGCTTTCAGCCGCGATCATTTAATTTCGCGGCTGGAAGCCGCTCCCACAGGGGAGTTTTTATGGTAACTTGGACTTTCCGGATAAGCGCCTAATAAAATTTCGTGCTTTTTAAATTTCGTGTTTTCGTGATTAATTTTTTATATTTTGCCACAAAAAAAATAAATTTCATTTTTAAGTAACTAAATGGCATTTTGACGCAAAAAAATAAATGGCCTTACGAAACTATCTATTTATCATCCTTTTATCGGTATCGCTTTTATTCTGTGCGGGCGGGAAGCCGATGCCGGATGTCGCGGTTGAAGCGCTGCCGCAATATGATGTCCTTTTTTCAAACGAAGATGGCTGGACCGGTGCGGACGGGGCCTATTCGGTTGCATTAAATCAACATACGATTGCCTGGTTTTTCGGCGATACGTGGATCGGACAGATAAAAAACGGTCGGCACGTGAATGCGACCCTTGTCAATAATTCGGTGGCCATCCAACACGGCAGGAGCCCGGCCGAAGCCGAAATGGATTTCTACTTCAGCCGCGCAGGCGACGGCAGCCCCGCTGCTTTGATGCGACCGGCCGATGGCCGGGGGTGGCTCTGGGTGTTTGACGGCGTGATGACTGCAAAGGGACTGTACCTTTTTCTGATCCAAGTCGAGCGAACCGCAGGGGATGCCGTCTTTGATTTTAAGGTTATCGGAGCCTGGCTGGGACATGTTGAAAATCCCGGGGAATTGCCGTCAGCCTGGCGGGTCCGGCAATCTCGAATTCCCTGGTCTAAATTTTCATCCGCCGAAAGCATCCTCTGGGGATCGGCAGTTTTACAGATCGATAATGTCTTATATATTTACGGAACGATTGAAGATGTTGGCAGCACGGCTCGTCAAAAACACATGATTTTAGCCCGGGTAGCGGTGTCCCGGCTGGCTGACTATTCCCGTTGGCGCTTTTATGCCGACGGTAACTGGGTGCTGGATTTCAGGCAGGCCAGCCGTTTGAGCGCAAATATGCCCCATGAGTATTCGGTAAGTTATCTTGCCGCATTGAAAAAATACGCGGTCGTCTATTCCCAGGATGGGTTATCGAAAAATATTCTGGCTCGTCTGTCCCCGGAGCCCCAGGGGCCCTGGAGCGATCCGATATGGCTTTATCAGTGCCCGGAAGCCGATTGGGACAATTCGATTTTCTGCTACGCTGCCAAGGCGCATGCAATTCTTTCGCAAACTCCCGATCAGCTTATCATAACCTATATTGCCAATTCGGTGGATTTTAATAAAACCGCAAATGATGCCCGGCTGTATCGGCCCAGGTTTTTGAGGGTGACCTTTACATTAAAAAAAAGTGACTAGTGTCATGTCCCACAAAAATGTTACAAAAGTCGTATATTTTAGTTCAGTTGAGTTCTTTAAACAACACAATGTCTATGGTTTCAACGAACAGAGGACAGAGAACAGAATACAGAGGACAGAAGGGCCGCATTATCTTCCATTTTTTCCATCTGTCATCTGACCTCTGACCTCTGCTACCTGACACCTGAAACCCGAAACCTGAAACCTAAAATAGGACCGTGTTTTGTAAATTACTTGCGGGACGCAACACTAGAGTCAACTAATGTGATAAGGAATGCTATCGGATTTCAATCTTTAATCGGCAAATTTCTTTGGGTGGATTCGTAGGGTCGGACATGAGGCGGGCGGGCCGTGACGACCTACATCCGGCGGGCGCAGTGGCCCGCCCTACGTTACGTTTCTTAAATATAACCTTTCAAAACTAAAGGGAAAAAGGATATTTTTCAAATGAGGTTGTAGCAGGCCGGACAATAAAGCTGAGGGACTACTTTTTGACTTCCGCATGCACCCAGTCCAGAAACGGCGGGTAGCCGTCTAAAACCGGCAGGCTGACAATGCAGGGGCAGTCGTAACTATGTAGAGATTTGACTTTGTCGATCAGCCGGGAGACCAGCGTGTCAGTGGTTTTGGCAATTAAAACCACCTCTGAATCTTCCTGGATTTCTTCCTTCCATCTATAAATGGACTGCATGTTATCTATAATGTTCACGCATGCAGCCAGTCGGGATTCCACCAGGGCTTTTCCTATTTTTTGAGCTTCGGTTTTGCTGCCGGCGGTCATATAGATGAAGTTAACTGGCATGGGGTTCCTCTCTTCTTCAGAAATAAAGTTGATTAAATTTCAAATAACAAAATATAAAATTCCAAGTTCCAAGAACCAAATTACAAATAAATCTCAAATCTCAATTTTTCAATGACCAAGGTTGATGGTATCGTAAAAAGTCCTATCGCCGGTCATTGCGAGGAACGAAGTGACGAAGCAATCCAATGATTTCAGGGACCTATATTGATAGAGATTGCTTCGCTACGCTCGCAATGACAGCTTGGCAGACTTTTTACGAGTTCATCAAGGTTGATATTTTGAATTTCGGTCATTGTGATTTGGGATTTACGACCTTTGTAATATATTTGTGGGACATCACACTGCTATGTTATGGAGCGCATGATTCCACTACGGGGTTTCCAGCGGCCGCCCCCTTTAGGCTGCAGACTTTCAAAACATTCCACCAGGTCATCGACCCTGGCTTTGTTCCAGCCCACCAGCTTGATTCCGACCTGCTGTCCGGGTTTGCCCGACTTGACATTTTGTTTTTCTATTTGCAGCGATGTAATTTTTCCGAAATAAGCCGGTCCCATGGCGGTGATGACCCGAAATTCTTTGCCCAGCTCAATGGCGCCTTCAAGCACCTCGCACCCGATAATCATTTCTTTATGGCTGGATTTAAAAGTGGCAATGACTTTGGCTTTGCCGGTGATTTTCTCTTCGGGTGCCTTGATGTTAAAACTTTGAGCAATTTTTCGTATGTCTTCGGTCAATTTATAAATGGTATCATAAAGCCGCACTTCAACACCGAATTCTTTGATTTCCTGCTCCAGCTTCGGCATGATATCTACGCTGAATCCAATGACCAGTTTGCTGCCGGTGCGTGCCATCAGCACATCAGACTTGGATACATTGCCGATACCAATCTGGATAAGGTCGATTTGAACGCCGGGCACCTTAATTTCAGATAGGCTGGCACTGATGGCTTCTGCCGTGCCGGCGACATCGCATTTCAAAACGATTTCCAATCTATTTTGGCCGGCACGATCAGAAGGCAGTTTATGTAGGGTTTTCTTTCGGGCCATTTCTTTTGTCCAGCAACAATTGATGGTTTCGTAAAAGGTCCTATCGCCGGTCATTGCGAGAAACGAAGTGACGAAGCAATCCCATGATTTCCGAGACTTGGATTGATAGAGATTGCTTCGCTGCGCTCGCAATGACAGCTTGGAAGATTTTTTACGAGTTCAGCAACAATTGTCCTATTATAATTTCTTTTTTAGCAGAGTCCAGTCCAATTTTTTCAAAAGCCCCCATTTGATAATATTGTTTCAGCTGCCATTTTTGCTTTTTCAAAGGGATCCACATCAATTTCGATCTGCGGGTCGCACGGATATTCAAATAGAACAAAGTAAAGCGCCTGGATGAGAAAAAACAGCCACACCCCGAGCGCCCAGACCAAGGTCACGCCGGGCACCGCACCGGACACCAGCAGGCCGCTTCCCAGGCCCAGGCCTATTTCCGCACCCAGTCGTTTTACCAAGGGCTTTCTTTTGAAACAGATACCGCTGCGAATCCAGCTCAACATCACGAGGGCTGTAAATAAAAAGACTGTCGCTGACTTGCTCAAAAAAGCAGACAGGAGCAGCAGCAACAAAGGTAAACCAATTGACTTTAGCGGCCGGGATGCCCAGCGGGACAGCAGGATGGCGTATCCGGCCAGCAATGCCCAGAGCGACAGGTGAAAACCCAGCGGCCAGAATACCATAAGGCTTAACGCCGAACATAACGGAATGTAACCCAGCCCGCCAATCAATCCCCAGACAATTGTCGATCGTAAGGGCTTTGCTGTGGATTTCATGATGCAGCACCTCCTTTTAGGGCTTCTTTTCTTTGAAGAAGCTCGAGTTCAACCTCTTCTTCGCTGAGCTCATGGACGCCAAAGCCGGCTTGCATCGCCGGCCAGGTATGATCCCAATTCTGTTTTTCGGTGCGATAAAAAAAATCGGTGGCTTGTTGCCGGAGCTGCTCATATTGCAGCCGCTGCTGTTCCATATTTTCTTTGAACTGTTCGATTTCATGATCGAGCCGGTCGATATGACTGCTGCGCTCCGATTGGATGCGGGTCAAGGGTTTGAGCTTTTTTATCAGCATGCGGGCAATATCGTCTCTGTCTTTTTTGATGGCGACTTCCAGATCCCGTTCCAGGTTGTTGCTCTCTTTTGTTCCCTTTTCAAAGTCCTGCCGGGCCTGATCCCTCGCAAAACACATTTGCTTAAGTTTGGCCTCTTTATGCACCAGGGATTCTTCCATATCTCTGAGATGCTGTTTCAGTAACAGTCCCTGATCTTCAATCAGATCCATGACACCATGGATGTCGGCTTTAAACAGCCGGAAAATACGCGTTAAAATGGCCATAACCAACCTCCTTTTCGAAAATCTGAAGTCTTAAATTTTTTTCATTTTTTAATTCCCAAATTCCCCAATTCCTGAATCCCTCAATTGGCGTGCCTAGCGCCGCCCTTTATAACCTTCATACTGCAGGGCTTTTGAATTGGCTTTTTGCTTACGGGAAACCGCGGACGGAGACCCTTTAAAAGTATCTTCGACCCTTTGCTGCAGGTCTTTGAGATCCCGATCCAGATTTTGGGTGACCTCAGCCGAGCCGACGGCTGCATTGATCGATTCTTGCTCACGGTAATAGCTTTTGATCCGCTGCAGGGCTTTTTGCTTTTTACCGGTTTTGATGTCAGCGGCAACTTCCTGTTTCAGCCGGTTATAATCTTCCCGAATGACTTTTTGGCCCCAGGATGTTCTGTCGATGGAGGCCCGAACCTCTTTTTGATTTTTGACACAGGCAATTTTATAAGAACCGTTCAGAGCGGTTTCCATCGGCTGGCCGTTGAAACGATAGCGGGCCTTGATCCGGCCCATTTCAAAACTTCCCGTTGCACCGGTGGGCACCTGTAGCGTCAGAAACAATTTGCGGGTTTGACCGGAGCGCAAATCGCCCGGATAAAAAACAGCATGATCTTTTTGAATGGTAATCGGGTACCCGGCCGCATCGACGATGGATATGCCGTTGCCCAGGGGGAAAGATATCGAAACATTGGTTGCCACCGTTGCGCGGGTGTAGAAAAATTCCTTTTGAAATACTTCTGCAAATGCCATCGGATTTTCCAGATAATAGTAATTTCCGGCGCCGCGGTCGGCAATGGCGGTCATCAGCTGCTCGTTGAAATCGTTTCCCACCCCGACAGTGCTGACGGCAAATTCTTTTTCCACGGCCACAGCGGCCATCCGGCCAAGCCGGGTGGAATCGGTAATGCCTTTATTGGCAAGACCGTCGGAGATAAGAATTAGCTTTCTGGCATTTCCATTTTCATGCGTCGATAGCATAACGTCGATGCCTGCCCGGAGTCCGGCACCCAGATTGGTTCCGCCGCCGGCTCTAATGCCGGTAACCAGCGCCTTCAGCTGTTTGCCATGATCCGCGGTGACATGCTTTAAACCGGTGATCTGCTGAACCCCATCCGAATACGTGATCAGGGCAAAGCGGTCTGCGGCGGTCAGGCCGGATAAAAGGTTTAAAACCGCCTGCCGGGCGTCATTGATTTTACGGCCTTTCATCGAACCGCTGCGATCCAATACGATGACCATATCGACATTGCGGGATTCTGCTGATTCCGGATCGAAGCTTTCATCGGCGCGCAGGGTTAAAGCCAGACTGACTTTGCCGTCAGATCCCTGCAAAACTTTATTTTGGACCAGGCGGGCGTTAAGGGCTACCGGGCCTGATTCAATGGGGGGGGTGTGTACCCCAGGGGGGGTGACCAGGCCTGAAAGCCAGGATTTCCCCGCGCCGGCCGAATAGGCCATCGCAGCTCCGGTAGCAGCAATCAAGCCGATAATCAAAATAAATGATTTTAAACGAGTGGGTTTCATGGGTTACTCCTTTCGCATCTGTAATGGTTTTTTTGAACAGGGGTTTATATTAATTGTCAAAATATGTTTCGATTGACTTAGCGAGTCTTTCAAAAGTCATTGCGAGCGAAGCGAAGCAATCTCTCAGGTTTTCCAAAAGATTGCTTCGTCGCTAGGCTCCTCGCAATGACAGATTATCGGAACAAATTTTTGACAACCGCTATAGAACTTGCCGTATGGTTTCAATTTTAACCCAGGGGAGCCAAAACACAATTCAAAGAAGTGTAAAAAAAATGGGGCAAGATTTTACATAACTTTTACTTTAAGAATGGATGGATCTGATATACTGTCATTGAGAGGCAAGGGTATTGTCGAGATGCCAACTTCGCGGCAAAGGGAAAAGACGAAATGAAAACACCGAAAGCACGCATTCTTGTCGTTGAGGATGACCCGGCGCTGTTGCGCGGGCTTGCCGATGTGCTGGTTTACAATGGCTATGAAGTCAAAGGCGCAGATGACGGCGGGCAGGGGCTTGACGCGGGTCTGAACGAGCCGTTTGATTTGATCCTGCTGGACGTCATGCTGGCGACGCTCGACGGGTTTTCTATCTGCAAAGAAATTCGTAAAAAAAAGCCGGACCAGGGCATTATCATCATTACCGCCAAAGGCTCCGAGGATGATATCGTCACCGGCTTTAATGCCGGTGCCGATGACTATATCAGCAAACCGTTTTCCCTCAGAGAAGTTATGGTGCGGGTAGAGGCGGTTTTACGGCGTACCGGGAAAAATCCCGGTGACGTGGAAATTCGTTTTCGCGATATTTTTTTTGACGGGAAAAACCTGATCGCTGAATATCAAAATCAAACCTCGGAGCTGACCCGCAAAGAAATGGATATCATCGCTTATTTGCATCGCTACCGGGACCGGATCGTCTCTAAAAAAGAACTGCTCACCGAGGTGTGGCAATATGCCGACGCCGATATCGAAACCCGTACCGTGGACATTCATATGTTAAAGCTGCGCAAAAAGATCGCCCGCTTGATGGGCGATGCGCCTTTTATAACCACCATCAGGGGGGAAGGCTACCGGCTGGAACCTGAAAAATGAAACGATTACAAATATTAATTCTCATATTTTGTGTGACCCTGTCGATTCCGCTCGGGTATTTTGTGCTGCGCACCTATCGCGGCCTGGAGCAGGAAGAAGCGGCTACATTGAGTTATTTTGCGAATACCCTGTTTGACGAGATGGAACAGGCGCTGGAAACCCTCGTTCAGCAGGAGGAGGGCCGCGCCATTGATGAATACAATTTCTACATGAGTCCCTCTGGGCGATACAAAGAAAACCGTTCACCGCTTTCCAGCCTGCCGGCGCAGAATTATATCCTCGGCTATTTTCAGAATAACCCGGAAGGATCGTTTCAAACCCCTCTGGCCCAGGCCGGGAAATCCGTTGCCGCGGATCGCAAAGATGCCGTGACCCGGCTGGAGCAAGCCAATCGCATCTTTAACCGGAAACGCACCACCGTCACAGATAAAATAACCGTCCCGCCGGCCCAAAAGGTGGCTAAAGCTGAGCAGAAGCAACAAAGCCGATTTGCTGAAAAGTATCTGGATTTAACCCGCTTCCAGAAACCCAAGGCCCGTCTCGGTCAAAAAGAAAAGCGCTTTGAAAAAGTCACCGTGGCCCAGGCCAAAAATGTGGCCCGCCAGGAAGTAGGCCAAACCGCCGGGAGCCCGGCGCCGGCTGCCGCGGCATTATCCAGAAGCGGTCCCGGTCGCGGACCGGCTGCAGAAGATGCCCTGATGGATACGGGCAGGGAACAAGCCGCCAAAATGGACAGCCGCAGTGAGCCTCACCCGACCGAAGCCGAAGCCGATGCACCGCGCGAGGATGCGGCCGAAGCCCGGGATGAAGAAAGTTTTCAGGTGGAAGTTGCCCCGCTGCAATCGGTCCTTATCAGCGCCGATCAAATATTTATCTTTCGCCGCATCATGATCAATCAGAAAATCTACCGGCAAGGCTTCATCTTGAAGGTGCGCGCGTTTTTAAATCATCTGGCGCAAAATTACTTTATTGCCCAGCCCATGGCAGACTATGCCAATCTGCGCCTGCAGGTTATGGATCAAGGCCGGGAAATTGGCCTGGTGCAAGCCGGTATATCGACGCATAACCCCAAATTTATCCTGAACCGGGCGTTCCCGTCGCCATTTGCCTTTTTAAATGCCACCTTGAGCTGCGACGAGATTCCGCGCTCCACCGGTCGCAACACGCTGATGACCATGATGGTCGTGCTGGCGGCTATTTTTTTAATCGGATTGTTTGCGATCTATAAAAGCGCGCGGGCCATCGTGGATCTTTCCGAGCGCCGAACGCAATTCGTGTCATCGGTTACGCATGAATTAAAGACACCGTTAACCAATATACGGATGTACATTGAAATGCTCGAGCAGGGAATTGCGAAAGACACCGAACGCGAACAGGAATATTTCCAGATCATCAATTCCGAGGGTTCGCGTCTGTCGCGTCTGATTAACAACGTTCTGGATCTGGCCAAACTGGAGAAAAAACAGCGATCTCTTAATCTGACACAGGGGACATTTGAAGAGGTGGTCACAGAAGTTCAAACGGTCATGCATGCCAAACTCAAGCAGGAAGGCTTCACCCTGAAAATTGTTCAGGAGGACATCCGGCCGTTTAATTATGATCGTGAGGCCATGATTCAGGTGCTGATCAATCTGATTGAAAACAGCATCAAATTTTGCCAATCAGCGGTCAAAAAAGAGATCACGATTCGAATCTATCAGGATCCAAACCGCGTAAAAATTGCGGTTGCGATCACGGGCCCGGGATTCCCCGTCATGCGCTTAAAAAGGTGTTTGATGATTTTTATCGGGTGGACAACGCCCTGGCCCGAAAAACCCGGGGTACCGGCATCGGTCTGGCCCTGGTTAAAAAATTTATTAAATTAATCGGAGGGAGACGTCACGGCACAGAACAACCCGGGAGGCGGCTGCACCATAACGATTTCCTTACCCGCCTCAGGGTGACGGATGAAAGCAGGTGTTCAACCAGCAGGGAATCGTTACTCGTTATTGGTTATATGTTATTGGATATCGGAAGGGGTCAATTTAACTGACAAACAGGACAAGGCGGCAACGAGACAAGGAGCTTAACCACTGTGCGTTAGATAACGAGGACGAGGACGACGACGAGTACGAGGGGGAACGTTGCATAACCTCGTACTCCTCCTCGTCCTCGATAACGGCATTTTTGAGATAGGTTCTAATAATAAAAAACGAATAACGAAAAGGTTTAACCGTTTTGATCCAGAACATCTCTGACGGTTTTTGAAAGTCTTCGAATGGTAAATGGTTTCATCATCAGCCCTTTAATCCCCAAATCCTTGGCCCGCCGTTCATCTATTCTTTCGCTGTAGCCGGTGCAGATAATGACAGGGATATCAGAGCGGATATTCATTAATTCCGATGCCAGCGTGTCACCGGTCATACCGGGCATCGTCATATCAGAAATTACCAGGTCAAATTTTTCCGGCGCTGCCCTCAAAGATCTCGAGGGCTTCAACCGGGCTGGTTCGTGTTTCCACCCGATAGCCGAGTTTTTTCAACATGCTTTTAGCCAGGTCAATGAGGGTTTCCTCATCATCGATGAACAGAATGTGCTCACTGCCGGTTGGAAGTGCTTTTAACTCTGCGGTTACCGATTCCATTTGTTTTTCCATAATTGGGAAAAGAATATCAAAACGGGTCCCTTTAGCGGGTGTACTTTGAACCTGGATGCCGCCGCCGTGCCCCTTAATGATGCCATGGACGACTGCCAGCCCCATGCCGGTGCCCTTGTCTTGTTCTTTGGTGGTGAAATAAGGATCAAATATGCGATCCATGGTGACGGAATCCATACCGTGGCCCGTATCGCTGATGCTGAGCTTTACATAAAGGCCGGGATTGAGTTCAGGATATTGAGCGGCCCTTTTGACGTGCAGATCCACATTGTGCAATTCGACATTCAAAATACCGCTCGTATCTCCCATGGCATGGGCCGAATTGGTGCAGAGATTCATCATGACCTGATGCATTTGGGTTGGATCAGCAAAAATAGCATCCAGGTTGGGTTCGATATTTTGTTTTATCTCGATGGTGGTCGGCAACGAAGCGCGCAGCAGTTTTAATGCTTCTTCAACAATGGGTGTTAATGAAATGATCTTTTTATCCTGTTCGCTTTTGCGGCTAAAGGCCAGAATCTGTTTTACCAAATCCTTGGCCCGATGACCCGCTTTGAGCACCTGGTCTATGTTATAATGCTCCATTGAATCTTTTTTCGTATCGTATAACGCCATCTCAGCGTAGCCCGATAATCGCACCCAGAATGTTGTTGAAATCATGGGCAATGCCACCGGCTAATGTTCCAATGGCCTCCATCTTCTGAGCCTGTATCAGCTGAGTTTTTAATTGTTCGCGTTCTTTCTGCGCAGATTTTAAGTCGCTGATATCCGTTATTATGCCAAGAATCGCCTTTGTATTCTCAAAGTTAATCAGCTTGGTAGTGATAATGGCCTCAATTTTTTCCCCTTTTTTGTTCAAGAGGGAGTATTCGTAAGGCTCGATATCTTCGCCGGTCATGTGGTGTTTAAAGCTGGACCGGATTAAATCAACCGATTCCGGGGCGATCAGGGCCATAAAGTCAAAATCCGGGGCGTAAAATTCCTTCAGGCTGTAGCCCATAACCTCGATACATCTTTTGTTGACATAAACGACGCGGCCCCCCTTGTTAATAAAGATCATGTTGGGGGATTGCTCGGTAAAGGTCCGAAAACCGTACTCCGGCTTTATGGATGACGCACTGGCAGATCCGGCGGCAATCTGCTTTTCCAGTGTCTTTATGCGTTTTACCAATTCATCACGGGTTGGTTTTCCCATGAAACCTCCTTGATGAATAATAAAAAAAAGAGCTAATGAAGGTTTGTTAAACGGTGATCTGCTATTTTTGAGGCCGCTTCCGGTGAGAATTTATAATAATTCTAGTAACTTTATAACTTATTTACTTCTAAATTGTCAAATTTTTGTTTCTTTTTGTAAAAGTTTAAATTTGATGAATTCGTAAAAAGTCCTATCGCCGGTCATTGCGAGGAACGAAGTGACGAAGCAATCCCATGATTTCAGAGACTTGGATTGATAGAGATTGCTTCGCTGCGCTCGCAATGA
>PVMK01125792.1_pt1 | contig 13614 bp, 11 predicted proteins | sample 1853481 | NCBI WGS metagenome assembly PVMK01 (sample SAMN08533507, study PRJNA380276) | Marine sediment metagenome, whole genome shotgun sequencing project. | reverse complement strand
CAAAGCGTTTTTCGGTGATCACCTTTGTCTCCATTGCAGCGGTGGCAGCGACCTTGGCTCGTAGATAAACGGCAATTGCGTCAAAACAGAGGAAACAGCTTGATTTTTCCGTGACAAACTAGCCAAGGACCCCCCGATCCCGCCATTGCGCGGCAACAAGCCATCACGGGCGCCCTTCTAACGCCAAAGCCGTCGAGTCGGCTAGACACTTGTTTGCGGCGGCTGCCTGGTTGGGAAGTCTGGGGGCGAAGGCAGCATGGAATGTCGCAAGCTGACTGATGCGGCATGTCACTCCGGCGGGGTGGTAGGGACAGCACGGTGACAAGGGCAGACCGAGCAACTGGAGAAGCCGTCCTCGTCCCAGTCAGAAATGGCTGGAGTAAGGTAGGTTCTATAACCGGCGACACCGGGAAATGAACTGAAAGGCGAGACGGTGACGGCGAGGTTCGTAGTAGTGATGAAGCGGGGTAACGCCTGTGGAGCAAAGGGGCCTTGCTGCACATGATGTCTTCGGCAACATGGGAGGCAGGGGTGAGATGACAAAGGCACCCATTAGTCTGCAAGACCTGAGACGAAGACTATACGTCAAGGCGAAGACTGAAGTCGGCTGGAAACGGTGGACTAGGCGGTGGTTGTAAGATGCGCTCGGGCTATTTGATAACTACCGGGTGCGGCCACAGCCGAAAGTCGCTCCAGCCTGATCGGTCCCATAACCCTTGATGCGAAGTGTGCAGGAGCGCGTAGTGCCGGAAATCGGCATGCTGCGTGCGATGTGGCGGGAGTTGGAAACGGGGCTACGGACCGACCTAGCCGGGCACGAAGGGGGAAACCTCGGATACAGACAAGCTCGGTCCTAGTGAGCTACCGCGCCAACTCTCGACCCTACCATGTCGAGTATCAAGAATTCGGCGGCGACCGCCATGCCCGATCCCTCAAGGATGGCGAAATAAATACCGTTGCTCTGGCAAAAACGCTGGCCCGCACCTTTACCGCCCACGAGAAAGTGGCGTATTGGCTACTCGGTGGCCTTGGCGCCGCCCCCACCCAGGGGCATGACAGAGACGCGCTCGGAATAGTAGGGAAGCCGGTCGATGCGTGGGGTGTAGCTGCCGTCGTCGATGCATTTTTTGACGTGGGCGGCGATCTCCTCCATCGGTGCGAGCCAGACCCCACCCTTTTCCAGCATGTGCTCGATCAGTTTGACGACTTCCATCCAGCGCGCCAGCCGGCCGGTGCAGAACGGGTGCCAGACGCCGACGAAGAGGCCACCGTACTCCCACATGGCATCGAACTCCTGCTTGAACACTTCCAGGCCGGCGGCGGCCGACTTGATCGGCATCATGTAATCCAGATCCATGGACTGAACGAACTGGGGCCAGTCGTCCACGCCCCAGTGCGCCGGCAGTTCGATCACATCGCCGTTCTTGGTGCGCAGTACGTAGGGCACGTCGTCGCCCATCAGCGAGGCATCGTATAGAAACCCCTCCTCGGCCAGGAGCTCCGCCGAGTGGTTCGAGAAGTTGTAAAGCGGCGCGCGCCAGCCGCGTGGGCGCTGACCGGTGGTGCGCTCGATGATCTCGATCGAACGCCGCAGCCAGTAGGCCTCCTCCTCGCGCCCCGCGGCTGTCGGATTTTCGTGAATGTAACCGTGGTGCGCGACTTCGTGGCCGCCTTCGAGCATGGTCTCGATTGCCTTGGGGTACTGCTCGATGCACCAGGCGGGCACGAAGAAAGTCTGTTTAATGCCGAAATGCTTGTAGGTCTCGACGATGCGCGGCACTGCGACTTCAGGGCCGTAACGCAGCATGGAGATGCCTGAAACCCGGGTAATCGAGTCCTTCGGATGCTCCAGATGTATGAGGCTGTCCGCGTCCATATCGAAGGTGATCGCCGCAGCACAGCGCGCGCCGTTGGGCCAGGGAACGGGATTCTTGATCATCATTCCAATCCTTCTTCGTACATTTCTAGTTTTGCCTCGGCGGCATGCGGTGCGGGTCGTGGGCCAGTTCCAGTTTTAGGCCGGTGCAGCGTTCATAGACTTGGCGCAGGTAGGGCTCAACCCGCCTGGCCCCCGCCTGCATCTTCGGAAAATATTCACGTCGGAAGCGTTCTGCGGCTTCGGCGACCTCGGCTTTGAGGGCGGCCTCATCGAGCAGCGTCATGGTCCGGTCACGCATCACCACGCGCCCGTCGATAATCGAGGCGGTCACGCATTCGGAGGTAACCGAGAATGCGAGCTGACGGATCGGATCGTTGAGCGGGATGAAACCCCAGGCGTCGCGGTCGAGCAAGATAACGTCGGCCCGCTTGCCGATCTCCAAACTGCCAATCTCTTCCTGCAATCCCGTGCTGCGCGCGCCCCCCAGTGTGGCCATGCGAAACGCCTCATCGGCCGAAATCCATTGCTCGAAATCGTGGCTGCCGATCTTGTGCAGCAGGCTCGCGGCGCGGAACGCCTCGATCATGTCGGCGGTGTCGCTGGTCGCGGTGCCGTCTGTGCCGAGCGCCACGTTCACGCCGGCCTCTTGAAGCGCACGGACCGGGCAGACGCCGCTGCCGAGTTTCATGTTGGATAGCGGATTGTGGGTGATCGAGCACTTCCGGTCGCCCAGCAATTCGATGTCATGCTTGGTCAGCCAGATTGCGTGGTTCATGGTGAAGCGCGGCGTCAACATTCCGACATCGTCCAGGTGCTCGACCAAGGTCTTGCCGTAAAAAACCTGGCCCGTGACCGCCTGAGTCTTGGATTCGAGAACGTGGGTATGGACCGGCAGATCGTAGCGGGCGGAAAGATCGGCCGCGGCGCGCAGCAGGTCGTCGCTGCACCGCTGTGGGCCCGAGGGCGCCGGGATGATCTTCAATCGGCCCGCATGATTCTGCCATGTCCGGTGGTGGCGCTCGAACAGTGCCACCTGCGCATGGGCCGTGGCCGGCGGGTCCGCGTCCAGTTCGGCGGCCAGCTCCGCGGGCACGACCTCGCGCAAGTATGGCACGCAGTCGAGAAAAGGCCGGTCCCACATGGCCACGGTGATGACCGCGCGCAGACCTGCATCGCAATAGGCCTTGGCAGCGCCGTCCACCGCTTCGGGCGTGACCGCGATATGCAGCAGGTCGTCCTGTACCGTGGTGACGCCGCTACGGATCGATTCCATGGCGCAAATCATGGTGCGCAGATAGTGCTCCCGTTCGCTAAGTATCGGCATGCCGAACGGCGGATAGCTGTTCACGAGCCAGAGCTCGAGCGGCAGGTTATCGTATGCGCCCTGTTCGAAGCATTCGTTGGAGTGCATATGCGCGTTGACCAGGCCGGGCATGACGATCGAACGGCCGGCATCGATCACCTCGACCCGCGGGTGCCGCGCCGCCGCGGGCGCTTCGTCCATGGGGCCGACCCAAGCTATGCGGTTGCCCTCGATCAGGAGCCCGCCCGGCTCGATGCGGCGGCCGGCCGCATCCCCGGTCACAATCAGGCCGTTGTCGATCAGAATCGTTTGTGGATCCATGTTCTCTGTCAAAGGTTCAGCCCAGTATTTGGTAATGCGCCTCAGTCGGCTTCCCGGCCTCGCCGTTGATCGGCAGGATATCCTGAGGGCAGCACGACATGGCGACCACGCAGTCCATCTCGGCGCGCAGCACTACATAGTCGCCCGGCTTGGAGACCGGCACGCCCCAGGCTGTTTTGCCCTCGCTGTCGACCGGAATGTTCATCCACAAATTGAGCGGGCTCGGGCATTCCGGCGCCGCGAGACCGATGCCGCGCATGGCGGCGAAGAGATTGTCGGTACAGTTGTCGTGATACCCGGTGCAGCCGAGCAGGCCGTAGCGGTAGTCGTCGCAGGCCGCCATCAGGGTGTCGTGAACCCCGGGCGAGGTATCCTCGGCGAAGTGCAGGATCGGCCGCCGCCGGTTGGTCACCAAATCGTCACCGGCGTGGGGAAATATGCGCGTGAGCGTCGGGCGGATGTGCTCCATGGACATGAACTCGCACAGGTCCTCGGTGCTGAATGCCCAAGTGTCCACGACCTGCTGGCCATGGGTGTTGATGATCTTGATCGACTGGCCCTCGCTTAGCCGCGCAGCCCGGCCGCGGCGTGCCGGTATGCTGTGGACGTCGCTGTCCTGGGTCACGGTCGGGTCCCTCCCTTATTCGCTGATCCAATTGTTTGCGGTCATGTTCCGGCGGTCAGGCGGACCTCGGGCGGTATTAGATCGAGAAACAGCTCGCTCTGCACCAGCTCTTTGACCGCGGCGATCTCGGGCGCCAGGAATCGGTCGCGGTCGTAGGGCGGCACGCGCGCGCGAATTGCGGCGAGCACGGACTCCAAAGCTGCGCCCGCACGCGCCGGGCGGCGGAACTCCAACCCTTGGGCCGCGATCATGAGCTCGATGGCGACGATGCCGGCGGCGTTGTCAGCCATGTCCTCAAGGCGCCGGGCGGCGAATGTCGCCATGGAGACGAAATCCTCCTGGTTGGCGGTGGTCGGAATGGAATCGGCGCTCGCCGGATGGGCGAGGTATTTGTTCTCGCTGGCAAGCGCCGCCGCGGTCACCTGGGCTACCATGAACCCGGAATCCAGGCCGGAATCGGAGGCCAGGAAGGCGGGCAGCATACTATAGTTCTCGTCGGTCAGGAGCGCGATCCGGCGTTCGGCCATGGACCCCACTTCCGAAAGCGCGAGCGCGATACCATCGGCAGCCAGACCGACCGGTTCGGCATGGAAATTGCCCCCGTAAAGAATCTCGCCGGTTTCCGCGAACACTAGCGGATTATCGGTCACCGCGTTCAGTTCGCGCTCGATGACCCTTGCGGCATGGCGAAACTGGTCGAGGCAGGCGCCCATCACCTGGGGCTGGCAGCGCAACGAGTAAGGGTCCTGCATGCGGCCCTTCTCGGCGGCCACGGCCCTGACGTCACTGCCCGTCAGCAGGCTGCGTAGGACTGCCGCCACCTCGGCCTGGCCCTGTTGGCCGCGGGCTTCGTGGAGCCGCGCGTCGAACGGCATCTCCCGTCCGAGCGCCGCTTCCACGCTGAGCGCGCCGGCAATAAGTGCCGCGGCAAAAACCGCTTCGGCGGCGAACAGACCCGCGACCGCAAGCGCGGTCGAGGCCTGGGTGCCGTTGACCATGGCGAGGCCTTCTTTGGGCGCAAGACGCAGCGGCGCGAGCCCGGCGCGGGCGAGTCCTTCCGTGGCCGCCAGCGTCGCACCTTCGAGCCGAACCTCGCCCTCGCCGAGCAGCGCCACGCCGAGGTGGGCGAGCGGCGCGAGGTCGCCCGAGGCGCCGACCGAACCCTTGGACGGGATGCAGGGCGTGACACCGGTGTTGTAAAGCGTGACCAGGGCGTCGATCAGCTCCGGGCGGACTCCCGAGCGGCCCCGGGCGAGGGTGTTGATCTTGAGCAGCATGAGGCGCCGAACCACGGCCTCGGACAATAGGGCGCCGGTCCCGGCCGCATTCGACAGCAGCAGGCGGCTCTGCATTTCCTCCAGGTCTTCGGGGGCGATGCTGCGCGACGACAGGGTGCCCAGACCGGTGTTGACGCCGTAAGTCGGCGTGCCTGCCTCGACGATCGCGTTCACTAGGCCCCGGGCACGCGCCACTGCAGCCCAGCATTCCGGCGCCAACTCGATGGCCGCGTGCTCGCATTCGATGCGGCGCAAATCGGCGAGCGAAAGCTGGCCTGGTTCGAGCACAAAGGGTTGGTCGGGCATTGCACCGCCCTACTTGCTCTCGCGTTCGTAGGGCAGCCCCACCGCGCCCGGCGGCCGGGGTTTGCCGATCAAACCGACCAAGGCCAGAATCGAGACCACATAGGGAAGAATGACGAAGGCCTGATAAGGCACCTCCGGGTTGGCGAACTGCAGACGCAGCTGCAGCGCGTCGAACAGACCGAACAACAAGCAGGCGAAGAGGGCCCCGACCGGATTCCAGCGGCCCAGAATGATCGCCGCCAGCGCGATGAAGCCCTTTCCTGCGCTCATGTGCTCGGAAAACAGGAACACGTGGGACAACACCAGATAACCGCCCCCCAGGCCGGCTAGCGCCCCGCTGCCCAGCACACAGATATAGCGCACCATGTTGACCCGCACGCCCGCGGTATCGGCGGCGCGCGGATTCTCGCCGACCGCGCGGATGTTGAGCCCCCAAGGCGTGTAGAACATCAGGTAGAACAGCAGCAGCACCGTCGCGTACATGAGGTACACCAGCGCATCCTGCTGGAACAGCACCGGACCGATGACCGGGATCGCGACCAGCCCCGGGATCGCGAACGCCTTGTAGCCCGGCAAGGTCATGGTGTTGGCCTGACCACTGAATACGATGCGCGAGAGGAAGGCGGTGACACCGATGGAAAACATGTTGATGCCGATGCCGGCCACGATCTGACTGACGCCAAGCGATACCGCAAGAACCGCGAGCACGACCGCGGTGAGTGCGCCGGCGAACATGCCCGAGATCACGCCGAAGAATGGCTCGCCGGTGAAGAAGGCACCGACCGCAGCGCCGAACGCACCCGCCAGCATCATGCCTTCCAAACCGATGTTGTAAACTCCGGCACGCTCGCTCAGCACCCCGCCAAGCGCCGCGAAGACGATAGGAATGGAAAGCCGCAGCGAGGTCGAGAGGAAATCGCTCAGCATCGTGGGATCGAGCAGGATCTCCATCATGGCGGCTTGGCCTTCTTTTGCTTCTCTTGGGCGACCTTCTCTTGGGCCGCCTCTTGCCGTTCCGCGGCGAGCGCGGCGTCCATAACCTTGCGCCGGCGCCATGCCGCGGCCAGATAGCTGCTCTCGTAGCGGAACGCGACGCTGGCGGCGACGAAGATCACGACCAGCCCTTGGATCGCCTCGACCACCGTGGTCGGGACACCGACCGCACGTTGCATGATGTTGGCGCCGCTGCGCAGGCCACCCAGGAACAGCGCCGCCGCGGCCACCAGCAGCGGATTGCCCTCGGCCAGCAGCGCCACAACGATGCCGTCGAAGCCGTAACCGGCGCTGAACATATGGAACAAGCGGTACTTGAGGCCGAGCACCTCGTAGGCGCCGGCGAGACCTGCCAACGCGCCTCCGAAGACCAGCGAGAGGATGATGTAGCGTCGCACCGACATGCCGGCATAGCGCGCCGCGGCGGGGTTATGGCCGACGGTGGCGAGCGACAGCCCCACCGAGGTGCGCTTGAAGGCATAGTACAGAATGATGGCGAAGATAATTCCGATCACGACGCCCAGATGGGCATCGGTACGGGGCAGGATGTAGGGCAGCCACAGCGCCTCGCGAATCTCGTCGGAATAGGGGTAAGGCGCGCCCTCGGCCAGCATCGGCCCGCTGACGAAATAGCTGACCAAATTGATGCCGATGTAGTTCATCAACAAAGTGACGATCACTTCGTTGACGTTGTGGACGGCCTTGAGATATCCGGGGATCAGGCCCCACAGCCCGCCGCCGATCATGCCAGCCAGCGAGCAGATGATGATATGCAGCCAACCCGGCAGCACATCGGGCAGATAGAGTGCCGCCCAAGTGGCGAACAGCGCGCCCAGATAGATCTGGCCCTCGGCGCCGATGTTGAATTGCCCGGCGCGCAGCGGCAACGCCACCGCAAGTCCGGCCAGGAGCATGGGCGACATCTTGACCAGGGTCGTGGCAAAACCGTGGTATTCGAAAAAAGCGCCGGTGAACAGCGCCTGATAGGCCTCGATCGGGTTTGAATCGCCGAGCCGGATCAATATGGAGCCGACCAAAAGCGCCGCCAGGATCGCCCAGACCCCTTTGAGGAGATAGACCGCGCGCAGGGCTGCCAACATCAGGCGGCGTCCGCGTCCGCGCCCGCCATGAGCATGCCCAGGCGCTCGGGTGTGGCTTCCTCGGGCGCAAGAATACCGGTGATCCGGCCGCGCGACATCACCGCGATTCGATCGCAGATGGCCATTATGTGCTCGAGCTCGGTCGAGATATAGAGAATCGCGACACCCTTCTCGCGCTGTTTCAGTAGCGTTTTCTGCACAAATTCAATGGCCCCCACATCGAGGCCCTTGCAGGGCTGGGCAACGATCAAGACCTCCGGATCGTCTTCGATCTCGCGTGCGAGAATGATTTTCTGCTGGTTGCCGCCCGAAAGGAAGCGCGCCTCCTGATCGATGCTTTGCAGGCGCACGTCATAGCGTTCGGTCAATCGTTCGGCATGGACACGGATGGCCTTAAAATCGAGGATGCCGAAGCGCGAAAAGGGAAGCCGCCCCAGACTGCGCAGAATGAGGTTGAAGGCGACGGAGTGGCTGAGATCGAGGCCCACCACCTGGCGGTCCTCGGGAACGTAACCGATCTTGAAGCCGTGCTTGCGTTCGGCGACCGAGGCTTGGGTCGCATCGGCGCCGCCAACCAGCACGCGCCCGGCCGCCACGGGCCTCAGGCCCGCGATCGCCTCGGCGAGTTCCGCCTGGCCATTTCCGTCGACCCCGGCGATACCCAGAATCTCACCCGCGCGCACCTCGAATCCGACATCGTCGAGCGCTGGGAGTCCACGGTCGTTTTGCGCGCACAGGCCCTCGACCGTAAGCTTCGCGTCGCCGAAATGGCCTTGGGAACGGCTGATCTCGAAGACCACGTCGCGTCCCACCATCAGGCGCGCCAGCTCCCGCGGGTTGGTCTCGCTGGTTTGGAGTTCCGCGGTGACCCGGCCGTCGCGCATCACGGTCACGTCGTCGGCGACCGCCATGACTTCTTCAAGCTTGTGGGTGATGAACAAGATGGTCTTGCCGGCTTCCTTGAGCCGGCTCAGGACCTCGAAGAAGGGGCCTGTCTCGCTAGGTGTCAGCACGCTGGTCGGCTCGTCGAGGATCAAGATATCTGCGTTGCGATGCAGCAGCTTCAGAATCTCGACCCGCTGCTGCATGCCCATAGGCAGATTCCAAACCGGCTCCGATGGTTCGATATCGAAGCCGAAGGACCGGCTGAGCTCGATCAGGCGCTCCGAGTGATCGGCCAGGTTCAACCGCAGCCCGCTCTGCTCGAGGCCGAGGATGACGTTCTCGGTTACAGTTAACGGTCCGATCAGCATGAAGTGCTGGTGCACCATGCCGATGCCGTGATCCAAGGCATCGCGCGGGTTGTCGATGGCGATCTCCTCGCCGCCGATCAGGATGCGTCCGGCGTCCGGGTGACACAGTCCGTAGAGGATGTTCATCAGTGTGGTTTTGCCGGCGCCGTTCTCGCCCAGGACGGCATGCACCGTGCCTTTGCGCGCGTGCAGGCTGACCGCGTCGTTGGCCTTGAGGTCGCCGAAGGTTTTGGTGACACGCTCGACGACGAGGTGGTGCTCCATCGCTACCTTACTCACGCGTGGCCGGCTTTTGCTGGGAAAAAGACGGGAGCCGGGTGTCCGCGCCGGCCCCCGCCGATGGCGTTACGGCTTGAGTTCGCCGGATTTCATCTTGGCGACCAGAGCCTCGACCTCCGCCTTGACGTCGGCGGGAATGGCCGAATGGTAGGTGCCGAGCCGCGCGGCCTTGGGGCTGTTCACATCCATGTTGTAGTTCTTGCCCTCGGCCTTACCGGCCTTGGCCAGCGCGAGCAGATCCACCATCGCCGCCTTGATGTCCATGATCGCGGACTGCAACACGGTATCGGGCCAATCGACGATGGAATCGTAGTACAGGTAGAAGCCCCAGACGTTCTTTTCCTTGGCGGCCTGCAGGCTACCGATTGCGGCATTGTCCATGGTCGGGAAGATCACGTCCGCACCCTGCGCGATTTGGCTGAGCGCCGCTTCCTTGCCTTTGGCGATGTCGTCCCAGTCGTTGGTCCAGGCGATATAGATCTCACCGTCCGGCTGCACCGATTTGAAGCCCGCCTCGTAGCTTTCTACCAGATCGGTCGAAAACTTAATCTTCTGGGCGCCGATGAATCCGATCTTGCCGGACTTGCTCATCTTGCCGGCGATGACACCCAGGAGATAGCCGAACTGCTTGTAATAGAAATCGAGCGTGGCGATGTTTTCGGCAGGCTCCGTGCCGTTGTGCACCACAAAGAGCGTATCCGGGTGCTTGCGGGCGACCCGGTTGGCGGCTTCCTGGAACTCGCCGCCGTGGCCGATGACCACGTCGTAGCCGCGCCGTGCGTAGTCCGCCAGGGCCTCGGCCTGGTCCGGCTGGGCGACCTTTTCACTAAAGGCAACCTCGATGTCCAGCGCCTTCTTGGCGTTCATCAGGCCCTCGTAACCCGCCTGATTCCAGGACTGGTCGGTGATGTTGCCCGGCATCACGATGGCCACCTTGAACGGATCGGCCAGGACTGGCCCGGCCAGCATCGCCGTAGCAGTCGCTAAAGCCGCAACGCTCAAAAGGAATCTTCTAGACATCCACATTTTTTCCTCCCTGTTTGGAAACCGGTTCTTATGGTTCGAACACGCTCGCGGAACGTCCTTGAGCGCTATGATGCCATGCGGGCCCCCAATAATCATCTTGAATCACGAGAATCATCATACACAGCCCAGACAAAGGGTCGGAGAGGGCTGCCACCCAGTGAACCCACAAAAAATCATGACTCAAGAAGTTGTTTGTGGTAAATATAGTATAAATGAAGTTTACTTCAAAAAAATCAAAAGTAAGGTGCTGCCATGCCGCTAAGAACACCGCAACTGGACAACATCGATACAAACTTGCTTCGGGTGTTTTGCACGGTGGTTGAGAGTGGGGGTTTCACCCCGGCCCAAGCGGAACTCAACATCAGCGCCTCGGCGCTTAGCACCAAGATGGCGGCGCTCGAAACCCGCCTAGGCATGCGCTTGTGCCAACGTGGCAGGATTGGATTTCGGCTTACCGACAAGGGCGAGCGCGTTCATGTGGCCGCGCAGCAGTTGTTCTCCGTCCACGAGGATTTTCAGGCCGAAATCGGGACGCTGCGCGGCCAGCTTCTCGGCAACCTGCACATCGGCGTCGTGGACAACACGGTCACCAATCCGAAAGCGCGCATCCACCAAGCAATCGCTCGCTTCATGCGCCGCGACCATTCTGTCCATATCACACTCGATATTTCCGAGCCGACGATGCTGGAGCGTGAGTTGCTCGATGGTAAGCTGCACATCGGAATCTCTGCATACCACCATCACGTTCCCGGCCTCAAATATGAGCAGTTATTTACCGAAGTGCAGACCCTCTATTGTGGCGCAGGCCATCCCTTGTTCCCGCTTGCCCCAAATCGCGCCACACTGGAAGAGATCGCAAGCTCGAAATATGTTGCCCGTGGCTATATGGGCCAACGTGCGGCGGCACCAGCCATTCAGATGAACCCGGCTGCGACTTCTTGCGACATGGAGTCCATCTCTCGGTTCATCCTGTCAGGGCATTTTATCGGCTATCTACCGGGCCACTATGCTGCCATGTGGGTGGAGCGCGGCGAGATGCGGCCGCTCTTGCCTGATCGACTGAACTACGACTCGGTTTTCAAGGTGGCAACACGTAAGGGATCGCCCAAGATTGGCATCGTCGAGGCCTTCCTGGAGGACCTCAAACGCGAGACTCGTGATCCCGCATTGAGCCTGTCCGAGCCTCTCGGGAGCGACGCCGATGCAGCGACAGCAATGAGACCGGGTTGAGTGGTTCGTCAAACGAGGTACCCCACGTGATGACCATAGACCTCTTGTTGAGGGCAGACTTATCCTGATGGGTGGGTACGGACCCGACCCCATCGCGGCGAAGCAGGGAGGCTGAAGCATTATGGACAAGCCCGTCGATCGGCCGCCGGTCGCAACCAGCGAGCGCGATCCCATGTTCCAGCCGCGCTACGCCGAAATCGCGACCTTCATGCGCACGCCGCTGTTCCGGAGCCCCGCAGAAGTGGACATCGCGCTCATCGGCGTGCCCTTCGACGGCGGCGTAACCAACCGGCCGGGCGCGCGGCACGGCCCGCGTGAGATCCGCAACATGTCGAGTTTCATGCGCGCGATCCATCACGTCACCAAGGTCGATCCCTACGAGCTCTGCCGGGTCGGGGACCTGGGCGACGTGGCGTTTCAGCGCATCTACGAGATCGAAGCCTGCATCGACGACATTGCCGCGTTCTACGCCCGCGTACACGCAGCCGGCGCAGTGCCGCTCAGCGCCGGCGGCGACCACACGATCACCCTGCCGATCTTCCGCGCCATCGCCGACAAGAAGCAACCACTCGGCATGGTCCATATCGACGCCCATACCGACACCTGGGACGAGTTCCTGGGCTCCAGGTACATGCACGGCACGCCGTTCCGCCGCGCCGTCGAGGAGGGCCTGCTCGACCCCAAGCGCACCATCCAGATCGGCATCCGCGGGGCCCAGAACTCGGACGAGGGCTGGACCTTCTCGCTGGAATCCGGCATGCGCGTGGTGTTCATGGAGGAGTTCACGAAGCTCGGCGTGGAAGCGGTGATCGCCGAGGCGCGCCGGGTGGTCGGCGACGGTCCGACCTATGTCTCCTTCGATGTCGACGGCCTCGATCCGGTCTATGCGCCGGGCACCGGCACGCCGGAGATCGGCGGCCTGACCACCATCGAGGCCCAGGCGCTGCTGCGCGGCCTGCGCGGCCTCGATCTCGTCGGCGGCGACGTGGTCGAGGTCGCGCCGCCCTTCGATCCGAGCGGCAACACCGCACTGGTCGGCGCCACCATGATGTACGAGATCCTGTGCCTGCTTGCAGAATCCTTTGCAGCGCGCCGGGACGCCTGAGTGGCGCCTCTAGAGCACGTCAGGATTGACGCGAATCATTTTAGTTGATTCATTGTTCCCCATGATGTTGTGGTTTTCACAGTTGGAGGCACGATATGGGGTATGGTCATTCACTTGATCTTCGCAAACGGATTGTCGCGGCAGTACAGTCTGGGAGTGCGGCGCGGGCGGCGGCGCGGCGGTTCGGTGTCAGCGCCTCGAGCGCGATTATCCTTGTCGGGCGGTGGCGGGAGACAGGCGACTACGCGCCGGGCCAGGTGGGTGGTCAAAAGCGACGAAAGCTTGCCGGGCATGAAGATTGGCTGCACGAGATGATGACGTTGGAGCCGGATATCACGCTGAGAGAGTTGCGGGAGCGTCTTGCTGGCAAGGGGATCAAGATTTCTCGTCAAAGCATCAACGATACGCTGCATGCGCTCGGTTATCGGTATAAAAAAAACCGCGCACGCAGCCGAACGAGACCGCGCTGACGTGGCGGCCCAGCGCTGTCGCTGGCGCAATTGGCAGTATTGGCTGAAAGCGGAACGGCTTGTCTTCATTGATGAAACGGGGGCCAGAACCAACATGGCCCGGCTTCGCGGCCGCAGCCTGAATGGCCAGCGCCTGCACGCCGCGATCCCCTGGGGCCATTGGAAGACCACCACCTTCGTTGCCGGCCTGCGGACAACCGGCCTCACCGCGCCGATGGTTCTGGACGGCGCCATGAACGGTGCCGCCTTCAAGGCCTATGTCGAGCAAATGCTCGCGCCCAGCCTATCCCCCGGCGACATCGTCATCATGGACAACCTGTCGAGCCATAAGGTCGCGGGCGTGCGTGAAGCGATCAAGGCGGCTGGCGCATTTCTGCTCTACCTTCCGCCCTATTCCCCTGACCTCAACCCCATCGAACTCGCCTTCTCGAAACTCAAGGCCCTGCT
>PVMK01121291.1_pt1 | contig 13614 bp, 13 predicted proteins | sample 1853481 | NCBI WGS metagenome assembly PVMK01 (sample SAMN08533507, study PRJNA380276) | Marine sediment metagenome, whole genome shotgun sequencing project. | reverse complement strand
GTCTGGCCCTGGGTATTGCTGGCGAGAGACCTCGAACTTGAGATTCGCTGGCTACCGTTTGACAAGGAAAGCTTCGAGTTCGAGGTCTCTCGCCAGCAATACCCAGGGCCAGACGTTGGCATCGTGGTCCATTTGTGACAAAACGATCTCATCACCAGGACGCAGCAAACGGCCGATAGAACATGACAGGTGCAGGGTTATGGTCGTCATGTTCTGACCAAAAATGATCTCATCGGATGCCGGTGCGTTCAGAAAATCAGCCATCCCGTCCCGAGCAGACTGCACGACTCTGTCGGCATCCAAAGAAGACGCGAAATACCCGCCGAGGTTTGCATTCTTTGTCATCAGACAATCGGCCATGGCCGCGGCAACGCAAATGGGCACCTGTGTCCCGGCCGGGTTATCAAAGTAAATACGGCGCGTGCCGTTATCCGTTAACGCCAACCCGGGAAACTGGGAGCGTATCGCTTCAAGATCGAAAGACATTATTTATTCCTGTGGCTTGCCGCCCCATTTTTCCAGGTGCGCATCTCTTGCACGCTGGCGGACCTTCGCGTGTCGGCGATTTAGATTGAGTGAGTCTGGGTCACACACTTCGGCTCTTATGATGCCGAGATCGCTGGCCGCATCGAAAAGACTTGGGTACCAGCGCTCCCAGTTCGGGAGTAGTGCGTTTACTTGGTCGCGAAGGGTCATTGTCGCAATGTAACTGAGCGACAACGACAAGACAATGACGTCGTTCCGGTGAGGACTTAGTCCTCGATCATGCGCATGCCCGCCAGACCAACGGCGAGCAAGATAGCGCCCAAAACAACTGTTTGCAGTTGCGGGATTGAACTGGCTGCCGAGTTGACGGCAGCCTCCGGAATCAAGGACGAAAGATTCGACAGTGCCGCTACCAGGCCAGTCAGCGGCTTAAAGGCGATGGCACCACCTACGACTGCGGCGATCGGTAGCGTAAGCCGCCGCAACCACAATTGCCGATTGACCTTGCTGACGACTCTGACACTGAATCCATCGTCCGCCACAGGTTCCGAGTCGAACAGCGACTCCAACAACCTGTCTTCTGCGTCTTTGATTATTTCAGCCATGTTGATGATCTTTGATCTCAAAACTATTCCTGATCTTCTCTTTACCACGAAATATCACAGATTTCACTGTGCCCACAGGCATGTCTGTTGCATCGCCTATCTCTCGATGGGACAAACCACATGCATAAGACATAACCATAATTGCGCGTTCCTGTTCCGTAAGTACGGCCAGGTACTTATCCAGGTCCGTTACTTCATCCAGCGGTTGCACCGTACTGCGCCCTTCCTGATCCGCGACCTGACCAGCCGATTCCAGAATTTCCGCATAACGTTTCGACTTCCGCTTCGATTGCAAAAACGTCGTATAAGCCACTTTCAGCAACCAGCCGATAAACGAGCCGCGTCCGGAGTAGGTCTGCAGCTTGTCCCATGCGTGCATGAAACAGTCCTGCGCCAGATCGTCCGCCAGCGTGTGATCCCCGGCCAGCTTGCGCAGGAAATTCCGCACATGCGACTGGTGTCTACGGACCAGTTCGCCGAAAGCAGCGGTATCCTGGCCGGATACCGCTCTTGCAACGAGTTCATTATCGACGCTCTGGGACAAAATTAGATCCCGCTAGTCGTGACTGGTAAATTTATGAAGAAGCATGTACGCAACACCAATGCAGAACGGCAACGCCGCGCCTGCCAGCAAGCCTCTTAACGCCTCAGGCTCAGGTACCGCAAAGCCGATCAACACCAGACCTGCAGCCAGAGAAAGCCAGATAACGCCAAGGCGCATATCCTTGTCTTTCGGAGCTTTGGGGTGTCCCAGCCGATCTATGATTTCGGGTGTTAGTTCCTGACCTTTGTCGAGCGCTGCGCGAAACGTCGACTGCATGTCACTGCGCGCTCTATAACGAAACCAAAACAGCGCGATAAATACGGCCGTCATCCCCATGAACATCACTATCGGTACCCATTCAACATTTTCCACGTTCTTCACTCCGTTCAATTCAATTTAGTGTTTCTTCACTGGTCAGATGCTCAAAAAAGCACTATTGGATGCAAGAAATTTTAAGTTCTTGTTTTTATTGAATAAATCGTAATTTATTGGCGAACCGTCAGAATCTGCTAAACCCGAATACCCTTGGCCTCGCGTTTATATCGGGCATGAATCAAGTAAATCGCCTCCTTATCGTGGTCAGTGACCCACGCTATTACCAGATCATAGTACTCAGCTTGCTACTCGGCTATGGCATCGTCGAACTCGAATTCGGTATTCGCTGGCAAAACGCCCTTACCATCGTAGCCACCGCACTGGCCGTGCAGTATCTGGGTACCCGATATGCAGGCCTGCCGCGCTTCGATCCATTGAGCCCCCTCATAACATCGATGTCGCTAACGCTGCTGTTGCGAACCGACACAATGTGGTTGGCGGCAGCTGCGGCGACGCTCGCGATCGGCAGCAAGTTCCTGCTGCGCTATCAGGGCAAGCACATCTTCAACCCGGCGAATTTCGCGCTTGTTTCGCTGCTGCTACTGAGTGATCACGCCTGGGTATCATCCGGGCAGTGGGGTAGTGCTGCTATTGGTGCATTTGTTCTCGCCTGCCTGGGATTCCTCGTGCTTACGCGTGCGCGCCGGGCCGAAACGACGATCGCATTCATCATTATTTACGTAGCCCTGCTCTTCAGTCGGGCAATCTGGCTCGACGACCCATTCAGCATCCCGCTACACCAGATGCAAAACGGCGCGTTGCTGATTTTCGCTTTCTTCATGATTTCCGACCCCAAGACAACACCGAATACGGCAGCGGGTCGAGTTTTGTTTGCCGCGCTGGTCGCCAGCGTCGCCTACACCATTCAATTTATTTATTACCAACCTAATGGCCCGTTCCTCGCGTTGATCATCTGTGCACCGCTGGTACCAGTGATCGACTCGCTGCTGCGCGGTCGAATTTACCGGTGGGAAGAACCAGCTGGTCGCGAGACCAGCACCAACACCCGCACAATTAAAGGAGTGTCCTGATGCGAATTATCGCAACTATTCTTGCGGCGGCAGTAACCGTCGCCGTGGCAACAACTGCTCAAGCATTTTGTGGTTTCTACGTGGCTCGTGCCGACACGAGCCTGTTTAACAAAGCATCACAGGTCGTGTTGGTGCGTGATGAAAATCGCACTGTTATTACAATGGCCAATGATTTCGAGGGCGATGTCGATGACTTCGCAGTCGTCATACCGGTGCCAACGAAAATCGAACGTGAGCAGATCAACGTCGGCGATCGCACCATTGTCCAGCACCTGGATGCGTACACCGCACCAAGACTCGTCGAATATCACGACCCGGATCCTTGCATGCGTTATGAACGCTACAAGATGTCCAGCGACAGCGCCTTGCCGCAGTCGGCTATCCTCGAGGAGTCTCGCAAAGCCGCGCGTTCGTTGGGCGTAACGATTGAGGCAAGCTACACCGTCGGTGAGTACGATATTTTGATCCTGTCGGCTGAAGACAGCGGCGGACTGATCAGGTGGTTGAAGAAAAATGATTACCGTTTACCCCGCGGCGCTGAGAAAGTAGTCGATAGCTATCTGAAACAGGATATGCGCTTTTTCGTTGCCAAGGTGAATCTCGAAGAACAATCGAAACTCGGCTATCAATATCTGCGTCCTCTGCAGATCGCCTATGAGAGCAACAAATTCATGTTGCCGATACGGCTCGGCACATTGAATGCGAAAGGTAAACAGGAACTGTACGTTTACGCCCTGACGCGTTCGGGTCGAGTTGAGACAACTAATTACCGTACCGTGAAACTGCCCAGCAACATGGATGTACCCGAGTTCGTACAAGGTGAATTTGCGGAATTTTACCGTGACATGTTTAGCTAAACAGGTGGAATCAGAAAACGAACGGGCCGTATTTCTCGAGTATGCATGGACATGGCCTGGTGCGATCCGTGTGCTGCCGATCCGCTAAGCCCGCAGGAGCTGCGTAAACTCGGCGTGTTCTGGGTCGGTGGCCAGAGCGATAGCCGCTTGGCACCGATGCCGGCACAAGACGTGTTCGTCACCCGTTTGCACGTACGCTATGACAGCGAGCATTTCCCGGAGGATCTCGTTTTTCAGGAAACCGGCGATCGCCAGAACTACCAGGGACGCTACGTTATTCGCCGGCCCTGGAAAGGTGAAGCTTCGTGTGACATCAGCGAATATCAGGCGACGGTTCGTGAACGGCAGGAACGTGAAGCACAACAACTGGCCAACCTGACTGGCTGGGATATTGAGGACATTCGCAAGAAGATCCCGTTCCCTGAGGGAACGAAGCTGGAAAAAGAAACATGGTGGAAGCGACTTTGGAGCTAGCAGCGACAAGAACCCCGGCATCCGTCGGGGTCTGTTTTTAACGGTAGCGGTTTTGCAGCTTCTTCAATTCTTTACCACCCGGGATCAGCCCGTCAAGTGGTAACTGCGATAATGGTGTATCAACGTTGCCCAGTAATTCATGCATTTCAACTCTGGACTCATTGAGATACAACAAGCCCGTGGTGATCTCACCGGCGTTGAAGCGTTCACGCAAATACTTGAACGCAGCTGCCCTGCTTGTCAGATCATAGTCCTTGTCGATCTTGCGCAGAATTATGGTGCTACCGTCATGCAGTTTTATGGGCATTGCATCGCCGACGTCATAAGACGCCTTGATTTCCTCTGACGGCGGAATGTAATCGATGTTGGCAACATGATGATAATGTTTTCGTGTGTGCGCGTAACTCTTTGTTGATCCTTCGTGGTCGTTGAACGTGACACAAGGACTCACGATATCGACCAACGCGAAACCGCGGTGCATCAACGCTCCCTTTAACAGCGGTACCAGTTGTTCCTTATCGCCGGAGAAGCTACGGGCAATATAAGTCGCACCCAGGCTCAATGCCGTGCTCGCAGGGTCAATCGGTTCCTGCGTATTGGGCAGTCCCTTTTTCGGCAGACTACCGATATCGGCCGACGCCGAAAACTGGCCCTTGGTGAGACCATACACACCGTTATTTTCGATCACGTAACACATGTTGAGGTTGCGACGAATAGCGTGCACGAACTGACCAACACCGATCGACAGCGAGTCGCCGTCTCCGGAAACGCCAATGTACTTCATGTCGCGGTTCGCTGCGTTGGCGCCTGTTGTTACCGACGGCATGCGCCCATGGACTGAATTAAATCCATGCGCCTGGTCAATGAAATAGGCAGGTGTCTTCGATGAACAACCGATGCCGCTCATCTTCGCCAGCATATGCGGCTCGATACCAAGCTCGAATACAGCCTGGATTATCGCTGCCGTTACGGAGTCGTGACCGCAGCCTGCGCACAGTGTTGACACCATGCCTTCATAATCACGAGACGTCAGCCCGAGCTTGTTTTTCGGCATGCCCGGATGTGAAACTTTTGGTTTCGCTATGTAACTCATTGTCGTCTTCTCCGCTTAGGCCGCCTGGCCTTTCGCGATTTTCTCAAGCACCCCATCCACAACAAATCCGGGATTAATCGGCATGCCGTTATAGTGCAACAGTGAAATAAGTTTACGCTGGTCTGCTTCAATATCGTTGATCAGCAAGGTACGCAGCTGGGCATCACGATTTTGTTCGACCACATAGACAACGTCATGTTGCTCGATGAATTCGCTAATCTCTTCACTAAAAGGAAATGCCTTGATTCTGCAGTAATTCAAATTGACATCCTGCTTCGCCAATCGATCAAGTGCCTCTTCACAGGCACCGTCACCGCTACCGATTGTGATGATGCCGGCCTTGTTCGCTTTCGAAGAACGAATAACGGGATTCGGCACCATGGCGCGAGCCGTCTCCCATTTGACCAGTAGACGATCTACGACATCCTGATAATCATCTGAATCTTCGGTATACGCACCGTATTTGGTGTGCCCGGAACCCCGAGTGAAATACGATCCCTTCGGATGCACGCCCGGGCAATGAACGATACGGGATGCCATCGCCATCAACGTCAAGGTAGCGATAGAAGTTTTCCATTTCTTCAAGTTGTTCTGCGCTCAGGACCTTGCCACGATCCGGCACGTAATTTTCGTCCCACTCGAGTTCCGGAATCATCCAGTCGTTCATGCCAATATCGAGGTCCGACATCACAATGACGGGCGTTTGCAGGCGCTCTGCCAGATCGAATGCTTGCACTGCCATGTAAAAGCACTCGCCCGGATCTGCCGGGAACAGCAACACATGCTTGGTATCGCCGTGTGAGGCAAATGCGCAGCTAATGATGTCGCACTGCTGTGTTCGCGTTGGCATGCCGGTTGATGGGCCCGTGCGCTGCACGTTGAAAATAACCGTCGGTATTTCTGCGTAATAGGCATAGCCGATGAATTCACTCATCAAGGAAATGCCCGGCCCACTGGTCGGCGTAAACGAACGTGCACCATTCCACGCGGCACCGATCACCATGCCGATGGCGGAGAGTTCGTCTTCGGCCTGAATGATGCAGTAGGTCCGCTTGCCAGATTCCTCGTCAATACGGTAGCGCAAACAAAAGTCCCGGAAAGCATCCATAAGAGACGTCGATGGCGTGATCGGATACCAGGCTCCAACAGTTGCGCCGGCATACATGCAGCCGAGGCCGGCCGCCGTATTACCATCCATTATAACGCTGTTTGATGTCTCATCCATCGCTTCCACACGCATCGGCAATGGGCAGGAAATAGTTTCCCGTGCCTCGTCAAAGCCCAGCTGAATCGCTTGCATGTTGGATTCGATCATGTGTGCTTTGGCCGCAAACGTCTCCTCGAGCAATTTCTTGATCACGTCAACGTCGATATTGAGCAACGCAGCGACGGCGCCGACATACGCGATGTTCTTCATTAGAATACGCGCCCGCGCACCCTCAAAGTTCTCGTTACACAATCTCGAAAATGGAATACCTATGACGGTAATGTCATCGCGATTCAGCAGTTGTGCACGTGGCCAGGTAGAGTCGTAAATCAGCCAGCCACCCGCTTTGACTTCAGCCATGTCCCGCGCATAGGTTTGTGCATTCATTGCCACCATGACGTCAACGCGGTTTGAGCGTGAATGATAGCCATCGCCTGTTACGCGTATTTCGTACCAGGTCGGCAAGCCCTGAATGTTGGACGGGAAATAGTTCTTGCCAACAACCGGAATGCCCATACGAAATATGGACTTCATCAACAGGCTGTTCGCACTGGCGGAACCGGTACCATTTACCGTGGCAATCTTGATTACGACATCGTTTACTGTTGCCACTGGTACCCTCTAGGACCCGGATCCGGACGCTGGCATTGCCTGCTCATCCTGTAGTTCGTCTTTTGCATAGGGAACGAGGATTTCCGATTTTTGCATATCCCATGCACCGGTCGGGCAACGTTCGGCACACAGGCTGCAATGTACGCAAAGGTCTTCATCCTTGGCCATTATCCGCCCGGTATGCGGCAGACCGGCTGAGACGTACAAAGCCTGATCGTGGTTCTCAGATGGCGCAGACAAACGTGTTCGAAGCTCGTCTTCTTCGCCATTTGCCGTAATCGTCAAACATTTCACCGGGCAAATATCGATGCAAGCGTCGCATTCAATGCAAAGGTCAGCCGTAAACACCGTTTGAATATCACAATTCAGGCAGCGTTCGACTTCCTGCACGGCCTGCTCTGCCGTGAAACCCAGCTCGACTTCGATATCGATTTGCTTGAATCGTTCTTTCAGGTCGACATGCGGCATCAATCGACGCGATGCGCCATCGTAATAATTAGAGAAACTCCACTCGTGCATGCCCATCTTCTGGCTCGCGAGATTCAGGCCATCGGGGAGCCGATCTGTAATGCTTTCGCCCTGGCAGTACCGATGAATCGATATCGCAGCCTGATGACCGTGTTCTACAGCCCAGATGATGTTCTTCGGACCGAATGCAGAGTCACCGCCGAAGAACACACCGTCGCGACCGCACATCATGGTGGTCTCGTCGACGATCGGGCAATCCCAGTCGTTGAACTCAATGCCGATGTCGCGTTCAATCCACGGGAAAGCATTGTCCTGACCAATCGCGAGGACGACGTCATCGCAGGGAATTATTTTCTCGCCAGTCACTGTGCCGCGATCGATACGACCATCCGCGTCGAGCTTGTATTCCATCAACTCGAACTTCATGCCCGTGAGCTTGCCGTTTTCGATCACAAACTCTTTCGGGGAATGGTTGGTCAGGATCTCAATATTTTCCTCTTCGGCATCCTCGAGCTCCCAGGCCGACGCCTTGAAGAACTCGCGCGGCTTCCTCGCCATCACCTTGACGTTATCGGCACCAATTCTGAGCGACGTTCGACAGCAATCCATCGCGGTATTGCCGACACCGATGATCAATACCTTCTTGCCAACCTTTTTGATGTGCTCAAAAGCAACAGACTCGAGCCAGTCAATACCGATATGAATGTGGTCTGAGTCGTAGCGACCCGGAATCTCAAGGTTCTTGCCCCGCGGTGCCCCAGTACCAACAAATACGGCGTCGTATTCTTCCTCAAGCAGTCCCTGCAAACTTTCAACTGGATGGTTAAGCTTAAGATCGACGTTCATGTCGAGTATGTAACCTATCTCTTCATCCAGGACCTTGGGCGGCAATCGAAATTGCGGAATATTGGTCCGCATCAGGCCACCTGTCGTCTGCAGCGCTTCGAAAATTGTGACTTCATAGCCAAGCGGTGCCAGATCATTCGCTACCGTCAAGGACGCACATCCGGCTCCTATTAACGCGACCTTCTTTCCGTTGCTGGTTTTCGGTGCTTGCGGCAAACGATCGGTGATGTCATCCCGGTGATCCGCTGCAACACGTTTCAATCGGCAAATGGCGACTGGATTGTCTTCAATGCGACCGCGGCGACATGCGGGCTCACAAGGACGATCACATACACGGCCGAGAATACCGGGGAACACATTGGATTGGCGATTCACCATGTAGGCATCGGAGAATTCGCCCTGCGCAATCATACGAATATATGCGGGAACGTCAGTGTGGGCAGGGCAGCCCCACTGGCAATCTACGACCTTATGGAAGTACTCAGGGTTGGAAGTATCTGTTGGCTTCATTCAGCTGTTCACACCTGGCATCCGCTTCGCCCGGCAAATGGTTACGGTCGCTTATTTGGCGCTAGCATAGCGACATCACAAGGAAAGTAAACAGTTTCCATCGCCTCAGCGCGCACGCCCGAATTCAAGCTTTTGGCCGGCAATTTTCCCGCTCAGGCTGCCGTCACAATAAACAACTGCACCATTGACAATCGTGGTATCGATACTGGCCGAATATTCGTGTCCCTCAAATGGCGACCACTGACACTTGCTGAGCAGATTCGACGACTCAACACGATAAGGTTTGTTCGGGTCAACGATGACAAGATCCGCGTACCAGCCCTCCCGGACAAAGCCCCGGTCCTTAACACCAAAAATATCTGCCACAGCGTGACTTGTCCTGTCAGTGATAAGTTCGACGCTGATTTGCTTGTCTGCCGCAAGATCGAACAACGTTAATAACGCGTGCTGTACCAGGGGCAGTCCGGCTGGTGCCTTGAAGTAACTCTCGGCTTTCTCCGCCGCCGTGTGGGGTGCATGGTCGGTCGCGATAATGTCGATACGCTGGTCATTCAATGCCGTGATCAGTGCCGCACGATCCTCTGCAGTTTTTATCGCAGGATTGCATTTGATCTTCGCACCCAGCTCATCGTAACTGGATTCGTCAAACCACAAGTGATGTACACAAACCTCAGCGGTGATTCTCTTTTCTGAACGATGCGCAGTGGAAAACAAACCCATCTCTATCGCCGTTGTCAGATGCAGGACGTGTAGTAACGCATCATGTCGGCCTGCCAGGTCCACCGCAAAACGTGAAGATTTAATGCACGCTTCGGCTGATCGAATCGCGGGATGCTCGCTGAACGGTACGTCATCGCCGTACTTCTCGCGTGCGGCGTCCTCGTTGCCCCAGATCATCGGTGAGTCCTCACAGTGAGTCAGGACAATAGTCGGCGCATGCTCGAAGAGTTGCTCCAGTGATTCCGGATTATCAACCAGCATGTCTCCCGTCGATGCACCCATAAACGCTTTGATACCAGCAGCCTCACCTACTTGTAGCGCTTTTATCTCTTCAATGTTGCTGTTGGTTGCTCCAAGATAAAAGCCGTAATTGGCCGTGCAGCGATTCTCCGCAATTCTGTATTTATCTCGCAGGACAGAGCGCGTCGTTGTCTGAGGATTGACGTTGGGCATATCCATGAAACTGGTTATGCCCCCCGCGGCGGCAGCGGCGGACTCTGTCGCCAAGTCACCTTTATGGGTCATGCCGGGCTCACGGAAGTGAACCTGATCATCAATCATGCCCGGCAACAAATATTTGCCAGCAAGGTCAATTACCTCCGCTCCCTCCGGTGCGGCAATCGATGCCCCGATGTTGACGATTCGTTCACCGTCTATCAGTACGTCCACATCCCGGATTTCGCCTTCATTGACGAGACGGGCGTTGCTTAGAAGAAGCTTGCTCAAAAGGCCGTTCCTGTCTGGTAGGAATACGCATTATGAAAGGGTCCATGAATGATTACCAATGCATCCTTTGCGGAAGACCGTCCGGTGTGCGATAACCGCAGCATGGACAGCATCAACTACCTCGATCTTATCCGCGACGCGAATGTCTATGACGTCGCGATCGAGACGCCGCTCGAGCTCGCTAACCTCCTCTCAGCGCGGCTAGGCAACAAGATCCTGATGAAGCGCGAAGACCTGCAACCCGTGTTCTCGTTCAAGCTCCGCGGTGCCTACAACAAAATTGCCGGCCTGACCGATGCCGAGCTCGCCAATGGCGTCATTTGCAGCTCGGCAGGCAACCATGCGCAAGGGGTGGCGCTGGCGGCCAGGAAACGGGGTATTCGCGCGGTAGTAGTAATGCCGGTAACCACTCCGACGATTAAAGTCAACGCAGTACGTGCGCTGGGTGGCGAAGTGGTACTCAAGGGCGATGCCTACGACGATGCTTATGCACATGCACGTCAGCTGGAGAAAGAGCAACAATTAACCTTCATCCACCCCTTCGACGATCCGGCTGTAATCGCGGGACAGGGAACGATCGGCGCTGAAATACTGAAGCAGGCCGGCAGTGAGATCGATGCCGTGTTTGTTCCAATCGGCGGCGGCGGACTGATTGCCGGCATTGCAGCCTGCATCAAACTGCAACACCCGAACATTCGAATTATCGGCGTCGAGCCCGATGACTCCGCCGCGATGCGCGACTCCCTGGCTGCAGGTACGCCTGTATCACTGGAGCACGTGGGCATATTCGCGGACGGCGTCGCCGTGCGGCGAGTGGGCGATGAAACCTTTCGGCTATGCAAAGAGTTCGTCGACGAGATCATCACGGTCAATACAGATCAATGCTGCGCGGCCATTCGCGATATTTTCGAAGACACCCGGTCAATCGTTGAGCCGGCCGGCGGCCTTGCCGTCGCAGGAGCGAAGAAATATGTAGCCGAGCACAATCTGAGTGGACAGACTCTGGTCACTATCAGTTGTGGCGCGAACGTCAACTTTGATCGTTTGCGGCACATCGCGGAACGTGCGGCGGTCGGAGACCAGACGGAGATGCTAATTGCCGCCGAAATACCTGAGGAGCCGGGTAGCTTCCGTCGCTTTTGCGAGGTTCTCGGTCGTCGCGGTATCACCGAATTCAACTATCGATACGCCGATAGGAAGAAGGCACATATTTTTGTTGGCGTGCAATTGTCGGACGGCCTATCTGAAGCAGAGTCTCTGCTGGCTAAATTATCGGCCGCAGGCTTTCCCGTGGTCGATCTAAGCAACAACGAAATGGCCAAACTGCATGTTCGCCACATGGTCGGCGGACGGTCGACTGACCTACAAAACGAACGTCTGTTCCGCTTTGAATTTCCGGAGCGCCCTGGTGCCCTGCTCGATTTTCTGAACGCGATCGGTACCGACTGGAATATCAGTTTGTTCCATTACCGCAATCACGGCTCTGACCACGGCCGGGTACTCGCCGGCATCGACGTCCCCGACACAGAAGCCGAGGAACTCGAAGCACATTTGGCCAAGCTGGGTTACGCGTACTGGGAAGAAAGCGGCAACCCCGCCTATACAATGTTTTTGTCCTGACGGCTTACTCGCGAAACGACGGATCTCTACGGTCCAGCTTTCGTAACAAGCCCGGCCAGACCAGCGCACCGCCCAAACCTTTGGTCACCTGTTCCACCTGCACCTTGATGCCTGCAACAATTGCTACGGGCACTTGTGTCAGTTCGCCACCTGATGACTGTGCCATGATCTGAATCTGGCACGCTGTCTCTAGCGCATACATCATGAGAAAGGCGTCAGCGATCGTCGCACCCGTCGTCAATAGCCCGTGGTTGCGCAGGATCATTGCACTGTTGTTACCGAGATCTGCAACCAGGCGCGGCTTTTCCTCCTCATTCAGCGCGACGCCCTCGTAGCCGTGATAGGCGAGGGTCGCATACGGAAATAATGAGGTTTGCGAGATAGGCAGCAGCCCTTCTGCCTGCGCCGATACCGCAACGCCGGCCCGTGTGTGCGTATGCAGTACACAACCCACATCATGTCGAGCTTCGTGTACCGCGCTGTGAATGACGAATCCTGCCGGGTTCACCTCGTACTCTGATTCGAGAACCTTTTCTCCGGCAAGGTCGACTTTGATCAGGCTGCTTGCCGTAATCTCCTCGAACATCATGCCGTAGGCGTTGATCAGAAAATGATGGTCCGGCCCCGGAACCCGGGCCGATACGTGCGTGAAAATAAGGTCATCCCAGCCATGCATTGCAATCGCCCGGTAACAGGCGGCGAGGTCGGTTCGAACTTGCCATTCTTCGTCAGAAACCTGGCTTCTTACAATACTTTCATTTCCCATACTCACCTCTGGAATTTCACTTCAATTTTAGTTACCGCTGCAACGTAATAGCGATCGCTTATTAACGGTGCCTTATTCCATTTTGATTGCAACCTTTTGTGCACCCCGGGCATCAAAAGGACAGGTAAAACGTAACAAACTAAACTCCCTTATGCTGTTTGTTTCGTACTTGATGGTGGTGGCTTCGGCCACCACCATTTTTTTACCACATTTCGCGCAGCCGGGCAGCAACATCTATTTGCTTGTCCGTTCGCATACTGAACTGTCCGGCCCGGGCTTCCGGGCGACCCTCAAAGCACTTCTCCATCGACGCAAGCAGGGGCTCAGTCATGAAACGACTGCGCGCGCCGTAGACGTGTTTGTCGCCATCTCTCTTTTGCTGAGTGACGTGATAACGCAGCGGTGCAATCAGCGACAGCGATTGTTTCGCACGCGTCATCGCAACGTACAAAAGCCGGCGTTCTTCTTCGATCATTTCGGGCTTGCCTGTCGCGAACTCCGATGGAAAATTACCGTCCGAAACATTCAACACGAAAACCGACTCCCATTCCTGACCTTTCGCAGAGTGCACCGTCGACAGAATGAGGTAATCCTCATCAAGCAACGGATCGCCAGCGAGATCCCCGGCTGCAGAAGGTGGGTCCAGCGTCAGTTCGGTAAGAAAGCGTTCCCGT
>PVMK01178251.1_pt1 | contig 13617 bp, 18 predicted proteins | sample 1853481 | NCBI WGS metagenome assembly PVMK01 (sample SAMN08533507, study PRJNA380276) | Marine sediment metagenome, whole genome shotgun sequencing project. | reverse complement strand
ATCTTCAGATGTTTCTTATGATGTTAAGGATTTTAGGGCAATACCTGGAAAAGGTGCGCTTGGTATAGTCAACAACCAAACCGTTGCTGTTGTCAGCCCCGGTTATTTGCGAGATGAAAAAATAAATGTCACTGACAATCAAATAGAAGTACTACATGAACAGGGTAAAACTGTAGTCTTTCTTTTAATTGATAATAAGCTCAAAGGTGCGATTGCTTTAGCTGATATAATTCGTGAAGAATCGAAAGAAGCAATAACAAAGTTTAAAGAGCTTGGAATTAAAACGATAATGTTAACCGGTGATAATGAAAAAGTAGCAAAATGGGTTTCGGATGAATTAGGATTGGACGAATATATAGCTGAAGTTCTGCCGCATCAAAAAGCTGAAAAAGTAAAAGAATTCCAGGGCAGAGGTTATGTTGTTGCTATGACCGGTGACGGCGTAAATGATGCACCTGCTCTTGCGCAGGCAGATGTAGGAATTGCCATCGGTGCAGGAACAGACGTTGCTGTAGAGACAGCAGATATAGTCCTGGTTCGCAGTAACCCTTTGGATGTTTTGGCAATTATAAAATTAGCCAAAGCCACTTACAAAAAAATGGTTCAAAACTTAATTTGGGCAACTGGATACAATGCAGTTGCAATTCCGCTTGTAGCCGGTGTGTTATATAATATGGGAATAGTTTTTAGCCCTGCTGCTGGTGCCGCGCTTATATCTCTAAGCACAGTTATAGTTGCCATAAATGCAAAGCTGCTAAGGGTATAAGTTTAATTACAAGAAGGATTTTGAAACAAATAAAAACAGTTAAATAAATTTTTAATGATGATAATATTTCAAAAACATAAGAACACCTGTTATTTCTATTTACGATACCGGGTATAGTTATTCCAAGTTTTGAGAAAACAGATTATCAAAATCAGTAAAAGCTTAATGCTGGTAATTATCATTGCAATTATGATAGACGAATAGAGCAATTATTCGCAATTATTAATAATTAGGAATCGGCAATATCAATATAATTTTTGGAACAGTTTGTGAATTAAAGTTACGTTAATTTAAAATTTATCTAATGACCCTATTTAATAAAAAAATAAAATTGATAATTGTTGTTTCTTTAGCCGGACAGCTTCTGTCTTTGCAATTTCTTATTTCCATAAGTCTATATTGTTGTTGCGACCCTGCAAGCCCGCAATTAGAAATATCCTCAATATTAGACTACAGCGATATGGATATTTGCAGTTCAGAGCATTCACAGAAAGTACTGGTTAGGGGAAATGTGAAACTTTCAAAACAAAGATGCGTAAATGATTTGCCGGATCAATTATTGTTCAGAAAGGTAAAATCGGCTAAGAATCTTAAGCAGCCGATTTACTCTTCAATTATTTTATTCGATGGATCTATATCAAGAAATAGCATCCCTTTTAATTGTATTCTAATCAATAAATTCTCCCCACATAACAGATTTATAGAGGAAATCAGTTCTGTTCAACTTCTGATTTAGAATTATACTTTTTACCCCCCTAAACTATTAATATTTTACTTTAATTATAAAAAATTGAGGATATCTTAACATGAAAAAGATTATAAACTTATTGTTATTTACTTTACTATTCGGGATTATTTCCGTAACCCTCTCACAAGGTCATGGAGGGCATCACAATCCTGATTCATTAGAAATAGTTACTGTTTCAGGTTACACAATTGTTGATTCTAGCTTTATGCATCCCATGTATTATTTGGATGAAGACAATGATGGCGTGGAAGATTATCACCTAAACTTTGGTCCTTACTGGTATGAACCTGATAGCAGCAATGCAACCAGACCGAATGACGGAGACTTTATTTCTATAACCGGCGGATTAGACGATTCCAATATGATGAACACTCCAACTATTGTAGTTTATGAAATAAACGGAGAGTTCTGGCGTGATCCTTACAATCCTTTCTGGAATAATATGGGTCATCACGGAGCAAATGGCGGGCATCATATGGATAGCTGCCATACATCCGGATTCGGCTGGCAGCACGATCCTCCGCAAACAGTTTCAGTTTCGGGCTATGCACTTGTTGATACTACATTTATGATGGAACATTATTACTTAGATGAAGATAATGACGGGCAACCGGATTACTTTCTGAATTTTGGTCCACCATGGTATGAACCAACATCAGGTGCTACGAGACCGCAGGATGGTGATCAGATTGATATAGTTGGCGGCTTAATTGAAAGCGGTAACTATTCGATGATAATGGTTTATGCGATAAACGGATTATTATGGAGAGATTCTACATACTTTGGCGGACATATGGGCGGTGGCTGGATGCACCGGAATATGAATCAAGCGGCGCAATTCCATACTCCCTTTGATGAAAATGATTGGATAGAGATGAATCCAGGTTGGCATATGGGTGGTGGTCATCACGGTGGAATGCAGGATTCATTGTTCTGCCAGATATTAGAAACCCTGCCTGGTACTATCCTTACAATTGGTGATGAAAATGCTTTTGCAGGATATGAAGTAGACTTTTTCTTCGCCGGAAATATGGGTGGAATGGGACACGGAATGGAATGTGGAGAACATATGGAATTCGGCAGCGATGCTAACTTCCAGTTTCATTATACAGATGAGGAATTGAACTTAAAAAATATAAATGAGCAAACTGTACAGGTTAAATACTGGAATACCGATTCAAATTTGTGGGTCACAGTTTCGAATGCTAACATAAATACAGCAAATAATACGGTTACTTTCAGTAGTGATGCTATCGGTAATTTCTTTATACTAACAGGAGATTCCCCTACTTCAGTTGTAACAACCGGTGATTTGATTGTTGATAATTTTCAATTACTACAGAACTACCCAAATCCATTCAACCCTTCTACTACTATTAATTTTACTATAGCTAAACAATCAAATGTTAGCTTATCAGTATTCAATATATTGGGACAAAAAGTAGCTGATTTAGTGAATGGAAATATGGAACCCGGAAATTACAATGTAAGATTTGATGCTTCCAATCTTTCCTCGGGCGTATATTTATATCAGCTAAGAACTGATGGAGCAACAATAGTTAAAAAGATGCAGCTTTTAAAATAAACTGTCATAATGCTTCTGGTGTTTCGACACCGGAAGCATTTTACTTAAATTCTTTTTCTAAGTTTAGATGATTTTTATTGGAAATGCCTTGCCAAATAAAAATTAATTTAGCAATTACCCTTTAAGTAACTCTTATCTAACATTAACAGATCTACGATAATAGAAATTATAATCCATTAAATAATATTTAATCATATCAATTGAATATGAGCTGAACAGCAGTAATAATGTTATACTTCAGATATTCGATATAAAGGGTGAACTGATAAAAACTTTGGTAAATGATTTTCAGGATTCGGGGAATTATAAGGTGATTTGGAACGGTACAAACAGCCGCGGTGAAAAGTTAACATCAGGTGTTTACTTCTATTCTATAAAAACAAAGGATAATATTAGCACAAAGAAGATGATACAGTTAAAGTGATATAGTAGACATATAATTTTAATGCAATCAAATACTTTTATAATTTGCATTAGAAATAAATAGGAGTTTAAAATGAGCAATTATAAAGTAGCCGAAAACCTTGCAATGAGCGAAACCGGGTTTCTGTTTTTACCCGGCACTGGTGAAACATTTACATCAAATGAAATCGGGCGAACAATTATTCAACTGATTCAAAAAGGTGAAAGCAATGAAAAAATAATTGAGAAAATAACAAATGAGTATGATGTTGAGCCGAATACGTTTGAAAAAGATCTTAACGATTTTATAATTCAGCTTTCTCAATATAATCTGGCTCAGGAATTATGAAAATTGCAGTAACAGGATTAAATAATGTTGATAATCCCGGACCCGGTGTACCGGTAATCCGTGGAATAAAAGAAGCGGAAAGATTTGACGTTGAAATTATCGGGTTGATATATGACGCACTCGATCCCGGGTGCTTATCTGAAAGAGGTGTCTGACAGGAACTATCTCATTCCCTACCCCTCAAGTGGATTAGATGATTTATTTGAACGATTGGCATACATAAATAACATTGAAAAAATTGATGTTCTCATTCCAACTTTGGATGCTGAGTTATACGCTTTTGCCAAACTTGAAGATAAACTGCATTCAATCGGAATTAAAACTTATCTTCCAACAAAAGAGCAGCTTGATTTAAGAGCAAAGGACAAACTATTCAAATTCTGTACGGACAATAAAATTAAAGTGCCGCAAAATATTCTTGCCGCATCTGTTCAGGATATTTATTCTTTGCCATCTAAATTTAAATATCCCGTTGTGGTAAAGGGTATTTTTTATGATGCATATATCGCAAACAATTCCGATGAAGCAATTTCGGCATTTCACAAAATTAACACTAACTGGGGTCTTCCGATAATCATACAGGAATTTATACAGGGTGATGAGTTTAATGTTGCAGCATTGGGCGACGGAACAGGCAAACACAATTGGTGCTGTTGGAATGCGCAAGCTTTTCATAACAGATAAAGGTAAAGGATGGGCTGGTATTTCCGTTGATGATCCTTCTCTCATAAAACTTTCAGAAAAATTAATTGAAATACTTAAATGGAAAAGCGGCGCTGAAATTGAAATCATAAAAGAAAAAGAAAGTAATGAATACTATCTTGTTGAAATCAATCCACGGTTTCCCTGCATGGGTTTATTTGCCTGTGGCTGCCGGACAAAATCTCCCCGCAGCTTTAGTCGATCTTGCACTTGGTAGAAAAGTAGAAAAATTTTCTTCTTATGAAGTAGGAAAAATATTTATAAGATACTCGTGGGATCTTATAACAGATATTAAGAAGTTTGAACAAATTACAGTTAACGGAGTTTTAAATAATGGCTGATAAAAAAATATACGAAAAACCGATCATCACAAAACATCATTCGGGAATGATGAACAAGTTTGGTTCGAGTCCAATTACAACACCCAAAACAGAAATAGATGGTGTGCCAGTTAAAGATTTAGTTGAAGAATACGGCTCACCGCTTTTTGTTCTTTCGGAAAAACAGATCCGATCTAACCTAAAAAATGCTGTACGAATTTTTAAAAACAGGTATCCGAATGTACAGTTTGCATGGTCTTATAAAACCAATTACCTGAATGCAGTTTGTTCAATCTATCACCAGGAAGGATCGTGGGCGGAAGTTGTTTCGGGCTTCGAATATGATAAGGCGCGAAAGCTTGGTGTGGATGGAAAGCATATAATTTTTAACGGTCCCGATAAATCAGAAGAGGACCTGACAAGAGCAATAAAAGATAAAGCAAAAATCCATATCGATCATGCTGATGAGCTTTATAAAATTATGGAACTTACTGAACAATTAAATTTAACCGCCGATGTTGCAATAAGAGTTAATATGGATACAGGCATTTATCCTAAGTGGGACAGGTTCGGTTTTAATTATGAAAACGGTGAAGCATGGCAGGCATTAAAACGGATAGTTATAAATGATAAATTAAATCTAATAGGACTGCACACACATATCGGTACTTATATGATGACAGCCGATGCATATAGAGTTGCAGCAAATAAATTAGTTCAGCTGGCAAAAAATTTATCCGATCAGTTTGATGTAAAAATAGATTATATAGATTTAGGCGGCGGTTTCGCTTCAAAAAATACTTTGATCGGGACAGTATCTTCCTGCAGAACAAGTGGTGCCGACTATGGAACAATTTGCCGATGCAATCACTTCAGAGATGCTGGAATTTGCCGGCTCACCTGATGAAATGCCCACATTAATTCTTGAAACAGGAAGAGCATTAATTGATGATGCAGGTTATCTTCTATCGACTGTGCTTGCTACAAAACGCCTCTCCACCGGCAAGCGTTCTATTGTAATCGATGCAGGTGTGAACATTTTATTTACAAGCTTCTGGTATAAACATAAAATTCTTCCTGCGCAGGAAACGGGAATTCAAACAGAGAAATGCAACCATCTACGGACCACTATGCATGAATATAGATGTAATTCGGGATGACATTACTTTACCGGCACTTAAAAAAGACGATAAGATTGTAATCCACTATGTAGGTGCTTATGAGATAACGCAATGGATGCAGTTTATTACGTTGCGCCCAAATGTGGTTATGGTAATGGAAGATAAAACTGTTGAGTTGATAAGGGAGAAAGAAGAATTGAGAAGATATTGTACGAAGAGAAAAACTTCCCAAACAGTTAAAAACATTTAAGTTATAACCGGGTTTGCAGTTGTTAAAATATTTTATTGAATCGATATTATTTAGTTACAGTCAGATCTTTTTCTGCAATAGAATTTGGTTTGGAATTGCTGCACTCATTGCAACTTTTATTGTTCCGGAATTAGGTATTCTTGCTTTATCAGGTGTGATCCTTTCAAACTCGCTTGCCATCTGGCTGAAGTTTGACAAAACAAAAATACGAAATGGTTTTTACGGTTTTAACGGAATACTTTTAGGTGCGGCTGCTTCATTTTATTTTGAGCTGACTCCTTTTCTGATAGGACTGATATTTGTTTTTATCATCATCACATTTTTTATCTCTGCAGTTTTAGAACATCATTTTGCTTCGGTGTTTAATCTTCCCGGTTTAAGTTTGCCGTTTATTATTTCACTCTACATCTTCTTTTTATTTTTAAGGAATTATGATTTTATTATTATAAAGAATTTGCATTTATTGATTACTCATTTTTGAGTTTCGTCCCGGAAATAGTTAAAACTTATTTTAAAACTTATTCACTCATTTTATTTCAGTCCAGCATTCTATCGGGAATAATTTTAGCAGTTGCAATTTTATTTTTCTCCCGTGTATTGTTCATTAATAGCATAATAGCTTTCGTGTTTAATTATTTCTTTCTTTATTTAATTTTTCCAAATGCTGATGAAACATTATTAATTCTTACTGGTTTTAATTCAATTTTAACTTCGTTTGCACTCGGTGGAAGTTTAATTATTGTTTCGAGAAAATCTCTACTGCTTATAGTTCTTTCATCTTTGATGGTAATTATTTTTGCTGGATTCTTTGTAAAATTATTAGCGTTTTATTTTCTGCCTATACTTGTATTACCATTTAATGCAATTGTTCTTTCAGCTTTATACAGTTTGAAATTCAGACAGGAACACAGCGATTTGAGTATTGCTTTATTTCCAGCCGGGTCGCCGGAAGAAAATTATTATTATCACAATGTTCGTAAAAACAGGTTTGAAAGATTTAAATTTCTTTTCCCCGAACTTCCATTTTTTGGCGAGTGGTTTCTTACACAAGGTCATAATGGAAATCTTACACATAAAGACAAATGGAAATATGCCTGGGATTTTGAAATAAAAGATGAAAATGATTCCTTGTATAAAGATGATGGTAAATCAGTTGAAGATTATTATTGTTACAACTTACCCGTTGCTGCAGCGTTAGACGGAAAAGTTGTAAAGGTTGTTAATCATATACCCGATAATAAAATTGGTGATGTGAATCTTAAATACAATTGGGGTAACTCTGTAATTATTGATCATGGCAAAGGTTTGTTTTCCGGACTCTCCCATTTGAAGGAAGATGAAATAGTTGTAGAAGTTGATGACGAAGTAAAGAAAGGCGAGATAATTGGTAAATGCGGAAGCAGCGGAAGATCACCTGTTCCCTCATTTACATTTTCAATTTCAGGCGAGTGATAAACCTGGCGGCAAAACTCATAAGTTTCCTATCGCACATTTTATTGAAAGGAACAATGATACTCTTTTATTAAAAACATTCGACTTCCCTGCTGAAAATACTTACGTGAGAAATCTGGAAATACATAAAACAATTAAAAAGAGTTTTGATTTTAAGTTAGATGATAAATTTAAATTTGAATGTAATTTGGAAGGTAAAAGTTTTGTTGAGGAATGGGAAGTAAAAGTGAATATAAATAATAATCTATATATTGAATCTGACAGGAATGGAAAAGCATATTTTTATCCATACGAAAAAATATTTTACTTCACTAACTTTATCGGCGATAAGAAATCAGCACTATATTATTTTTACCTGATAGCTGCAAAAGTACCATTAAGTTATCATGAAAAACTAAAGTGGAATGATTCATTTCCCCTCTCACTCACTACAAATAATTTAACACGTTATTTTTCCGAGTTTTTCCTGATGATCGGTCAGCAATTAAAATCTTCTGCTTCAATAGAGTTTTTGGAACGGCAGGAAGACGATAAGGATTATATCTTATCCTCTCAGCTTAATACCACCGGCAAGAACTTTTTCAGATTTTACAATAAAGAAGGAAAGGGGTGAATTGATAATTAGCAATGAGGGTTTTATAAAAGAATTCAAATACAATTCAGATAATAAAAATATTATTAAAGTAAGTTTAATTGAAAATAAGGAAGATAAATAATGAAAAAAAACCTATTAATTATAATAGTTTTGCTCCCGATTTTTATTTCGGTTGCACAAAACAATAATTCAGCGGATACTAAATTACTTACATTTAAAAACTCTATTCAGGAGGAATCAATTGGGTAAGTATGCCCAGGCAATTCTTACGATGATGAAAATTTATGATAAATACACCGATGAATATACTATAAATCTACGGCTCGGCTGGCTGCATTATTTAAATAAAGATTACGATTCATCAATTAAATATTACGAGAGTGCTTTAAGGATAAGTTATAATAAAAGCATCGAGGCAATGCTTGGTGTTACTCTGCCCTTAGCTGCTAGAGATGACTGGGATAAAGTGAAGGACTACTACAATATGATTCTTGATAGTGATGAAAATAATTACACAGCAAATTTACGATTAGGGACAAATTGATCTTAACACGGAGAATTATTTAAGTGCCAAATCATATCTTTCTAAATTAATTGATATGTATCCTGGAGATTATGAAACAAATTTATATTTAGCATGGACTATTACTATTTGGGAGACAATTCAACTGCATACGATTTATTCATTGAAGTACTAACGCTCATCCCCGGTGATGAAAGCGCACTTGAAGGATTAAAATTAATTCAATGAGAAATATACTTTCTATTTTATTAGTAGTTTGTCTTTATGTAAGCGTTGCATTTGCCCAGCCGGGACCCAAAATTCATCCGTCGGTTTACTACACTTATGGTGATTATTCCGATAAAACAAGATCAAATTCCATATCCGGTTATGTGCCCTTTTACCTGGAATGGCTTTGATTACATTACTCTCGGATATGATAATTTAAATATTAATAATACTGATTGGAAATATCATCAACAATTATTTCTTGCTGCCGGATCATTTAACTTTTACCCATTTTACTTAAAGCTCGGATATTTACACATCAAAGGAGATTTTGATTTTAAACCCTTCCCTTTTGAGTATTCCGATTTCCTTAACCTGTACGGCGCAGAAGTATTATACAATATTAATTTACTCTACTTAGGAATCTCATTCGATTACTCAAACCTTATTGGATACCAGGCGCTTGTTATAAAACATTACGGTGCAAGTGTTTAAATGGATTGTCACCAAGTATCCCTTGAATTAAAACCGCTATACACTTCCATAACGGATGGGCGGAAACTCTATGGAGCATCGTTAGCTTTAAACTACTCTCCTACTAAATCGTTAACACTAAAACTCTATGGATTTGCGGGAGAGCGGGCGTATTATTATGATGAAGATCTTTTAACGATGTTCAATCAGAATGAAACACAAAAAAACCTTGTAAGTTTTAGAGTTGAATATGAGTTGTAAAAGAATTACATTAATAGGTAACTATCAATACACCGAATTCCAGAACTATATTATTCGGTATTATGTTGCGGGAATTAAATTTAATTTATCTTTGTGAGTAAATAAAATAGAGGATAAGAGCAATCATTCAATCTGAGAAATATTAAATGAAAACATTAATAGTAATCAATGACGCACCATACGGAACTGAGAAAGCATACAATGCACTTCGTATGGCAATGACTTTGCAAAAGGAACACCCTGAGGTTCAAGTTCTTATCTTTTTACTCGCTGATTCTGTTGGGTGTGCTATCCCGAATCAGAAAACACCTCAAGGTTATTATAATATTGAAAGGATGTTAAAATCAGTTATTCAAAAAGGTGCTAAAATAAAAGCCTGCGGTGGATGTTCTGAAGCGAGAGGAATTTCGGAGTTGAAGCTAATAGATGGGGTAGAGATAAGCAACATGAAAGAATTTTCAAATTGGGTTGTTGAGGCAGATAAAGTCTTAACATTTTAATATTAAAATACGGAGGAAACATTATGGGAGATTTTTATGATATCATACTGTTTTTACATGTAATGAGCTTTGTTTTCATGTCAGTACCTCTTTTTAATCTTATTGTTGTAAACGAACGTGCATTACTCGGAGTAAAATTTAATTATTATACAGACAGATATATGGAAAACATAATCCGGCATGGAGCCTCAAGATGTTTTGTTTTTCAGACAAGTGTTTTTGTACCGGGATTCTGCTTTTAATATTTGGTGACCTGGGAATTGAAGAATTGTGGAGCAGCTGGATAATTATTGCTAAGGTAATTCTATTGTTTGCTTTAATGGCAATGCTCTCTTTTGTTCATTTGCGTCTGCAGCCAAAAATTGAAGAGCTTATGTCGACTGTTGATTCTGATAGCGTGATTCCGGATGATTTTGTTAGCAAACTAAAACCGTTCAGAGTCCTCCGAAAAAAAATGGCTACGTTTTGTCTCTTTCTTGTTGTTACAATTATTATTTTTGGTATGCAGGTATATTCAACTTATAATCCTTTTATAACTATTATTTTAATTGCTTGTGCTGGAATATTTGCACTGCGTGTAAATAAATCACTAATTAAGTTTGGTTGGTTGTAACTTGTGATATCTTCTTACTTTTAGGTATAGAAAGTAGGGTGGTTTGAATTATCTTATTATAATTTAATTCGAAAGAAATCAGAATAAATATGAACAAACTATTACGCACCGCATTTATACTTAGTCTCATCACCATCTTCTATAATATAATTGAAGGAGTTGTATCGATTTATTTCGGCTCAGAGGACGAAACTCTTGCACTGTTTGGATTTGGAGTGGACAGCTTTGTAGAAGTTATTTCAGGTATAGGTATTGCACATATGATTTTGAGAATGAAATACTCAAAAGTTGTAACACGGGATAAGTTTGAAAAAACAGCATTGCGTATTACGGGTACTGTATTCTTCTTACTTACACTTGGATTGATAACCGGTTCGGTGTTGAATATTATAAGCGGGGTAAAGCCGGAAACTACTCTTGTTGGAATTATTGTTTCTGTAATTTCAATTTTTACAATGTACTGGCTGATGACAGCAAAACTAAAAGTTGGAAAAGCTTTAAACTCTGATGCAATTATAGCAGATGCTAACTGTACAAGAACCTGTTTCTATCTATCCTTTATTCTTTTAGGAGCAAGCGGATTGTATGAACTCTTTCATATCAGTTATTTTGATATTCTCGGTTCACTCGGTATTGCCTATTTTGCTTTTAAAGAAGGAAGAGAAGCATTTGAAAAAGTCAGAAGCGGAAATCTTGCCTGTAATTCTGATGATGAATGTGAAACAGTATAGACAAAAATATCTTCGTATATTGGGACAGTGCCCAGAATAAGTACAACTTTTGTGAAGGAATTTTTACTATGATTTATACCATTCATCTATTTATCTTTACACTAATTAATATTAATATAAGTAACCGGAGTTAAATATGTTCAGCCAGTATTTCAAACAATTTATTTTTTCTTTCTCATTATTATATCTCTTATTTTCATTCAACACTTTATCTCAGGATTTAGAAGAAACAAAATTTGATTGGGAAGGCGGATACCCGGACGGCTGTACCACAATAATGGTTGGCAAGCTCGCAAGCTTTGATGGTTCTGTAATGACATCCCACACCGACGACAGCCACAGGACACGATCCTGGATGGACATTATACCTGCACTGGAACACAAACCCGGTGAAACTGTTACAATGTATAAACGTGAAAAAGACGAAACGAAAAAAATGCCCACTTATAAGCACGTTCCGGTGGGTGAAATTCCACAGGTTGATTACACAAATGGTTACATAAATTCTGCATACCCTTGTATTAACGATAAGCAGCTTGCGGTTGGAGAAACAACTTTTGGTGGTAAAGAAGAATTAAAATCTGACAAAGGATTAATAGATTGCCAGCGGTTAATAAAATTAATGCTCGAACGAACATCAACTGCACGGGATGCGATTAAACTTGCAGGTGAATTACTTGAAGAATATGGATGGAATGATTGGGGCGAAATCTTAACCATCGCTGATCCGAAAGAAGCATGGGTTTTGGAAGTTTTAGGTGCAGGTAAAGATAAAGTCGGTGCAGTTTGGGTTGCACAGCGTGTACCCGATGAACATATTTTCGTGGCAGCCAACGGTAGCCGCATAAGGGAAATACAAACAGATAATCCCGATTATTTTATGTATTCTAAAAACATTTTTGATGTCGCAAAAGAACTTAACCTATGGAGTACGGAAGATGGTCCGTTAGAATTTTGTTACGCTTATGCCAGCAGAAAATCAATAGCGGCGCGAAGACGCGAGTGGAGAACATTCGATTTAGTAGCTCCTTCTCTAAAATTAGAACCATATGCTGAGAATTTTCCGTTTTCAGTTAAACCGGAAAATTTGGTTACGCTGGAAAAGATGGTTGAAATATTTTCAGACTATTACGAAAACACACCATTTAATTTTGTAAAAGATCTTACTGTTACGGATGACTCCGGTAAAACAGTTCTATCACCACTTGCCAATCCGTTTATGCCTTATGATGGTAATAAACTTTTTAAGATAAACGGCGGATGGGGCTGGCGTGGCGAAAGAACAATTGCCCGCTGGTACACAATGTATGCAACAATTATCCAATGCAGAGATTGGCTGCCAAATGAAATTGGTGGATTAGTCTGGATGGCTTTGGATAATGTTGCAACTTCGATCTATGTTCCGATGTATTGCAGTGTTAAGGAAATGCCAAAATATTATTCGACTCCTGGAAGAGTGAACGGTTACACGCGGGATTCAGGATGGTGGGCATTTAATCGCTTAAGCACGCTTGCAGCACAACGCTGGGGCGATATGAGATATGACGTTAGAGAAGTTTGGGATCCCTGGCAGGCAGAATTATTCACACAACAAACTTCAATAGAAAGCGAAGCTATGGAATTGTATAAGAATAATCCTGAAACAGCAGCAAGATTCTTAACAAAATATTTTAATAATTGGGGTAACAAAGTTGTAGAGAGAGCCTGGCAGCTTGGTGATGAATTGTGGACTAAGTACGATGAGAAGTTTTAATTAAATTAGAAACAACAATGTTATTCCTCAGCTTGGCTCTCGGATTGTAAACTTACAAGCCGTAGATTTACCAAATATGCTGCTAACTTTTCAACATCTAACAATGTAACATTGTTTTTTGCAATTTCGGTACAGCCCTTTTCAAACTTACCACGGGTAATGATAAAAGTATTATTTTTTTGAGCCTGAGAAACATCAACAATTATCTGTTTTATTTTTTTCCTCTTTACAATTTCATCTAACAGTACTATACTAAATAAAGAAA
>PVMK01128254.1_pt1 | contig 13622 bp, 14 predicted proteins | sample 1853481 | NCBI WGS metagenome assembly PVMK01 (sample SAMN08533507, study PRJNA380276) | Marine sediment metagenome, whole genome shotgun sequencing project. | reverse complement strand
CTGCGGATAAATTATTCTCCAATTCAAGGTAATCTGCGGATAAATTTAACTTTTGAATTTCTCTGTGAACTCTGCGAGCTCTGTGGTTAATAAACGTCATTAGTCACTGGTTATATGAAACTTTTTTTCTGCAGCACGAGTATGATCTGGCGGGCAGCCTCATCCGGTGTCATATTGGTGGTATCGATACGCACCTCGCAATTTTCAGGTACTTCGTAAGGATCGTCGACGCCGGTGTAGCCTTTGATCAGCCCGGCTCTGGCCTTGGCGTACATGCCTTTGCGGTCCCGCTTTTCACACTCTTCAATGGGTGTGGACACATGCACCTCGATAAAGCCGCCATAGCCTTCGATGGTTTTACGTATTTCCCTGCGGGTGGCCGCATAAGGTGCAATCGGGGCGCAGACGGCAATCCCGCGGTTTTTGGTGATCTCGCTGGCAACAAAACCGATGCGCTTGACGTTAATATCCCGGTGCTCTTTGGAAAAGGTCAGCTCGCTGGACAAATTGTGCCGCACGATGTCGCCGTCCAGCAGGGATACCGGACGCTCCCCCTATTTCCAGAAAACGCGCATAGAGCACTTTGGCTATGGTGGATTTTCCGGCACCGGAAAGGCCGGTCAGAAAAACCGTGAATCCCTGTGTGCGCGGCGGCGGATAAGCCTTTTGAAGTTCTTCGACAACTTCGGGAAAGGTGGCCCAATCCGGTATTTTGCGGCCGGTACGGATGCGCTCCCGGATATCGGAGCCGGAGAGCGAAATAAACTGCGTGCCCTCCGGTACCTGATCGGCACAGCGGAATTCATCTTCAAAGGGCAGATAGACCATCTCGCTAAAAGGCACGACCGTTAAACCGATCTCTTTGCTGTGTTCTTCGGTCAGTTTGCAGGCTTCGTCACTTTTATAATAAGGATTGCCGTTGCAATCGGGGCCGGGACCGGCATGATCGCGGCCGGTGATAAAATGAGTGCAGCCATAATTTTTGGCAATGATGGCATGCAGCAGGGCTTCGCGCGGACCGGACATGCGCGTGGCCAGCGGCAGCAGGTTCAGCATAAAAGTATCCGGAGGATAATGCTCCGCAACCCGCCGATAGCACCGCACCCGGGTGAAGTGATCAAAATCGCCGGGCTTGGTCATACCGGCAATCGGCAGCAGCAAAAGATTCGCATTGGCATCGCGCATGGCATTCATCGTCATTTCAAACTGGGGGCGGTGAATCGGGTTGCGGGTCATAAATACCGCCATGCGCTTCCAGCCGAATTTTTTGAAATTTGACCGAATTTCAGCCGGGGTCATGCGAAGCTGCTTAAAATCAGAATGCAGCGGCGGGCTTAAAACTTCAAGTTTGCCGCCGATGTAGTAATCGCCGGTGGCGCTATATAGATAATCGGTGCCCGGATGGGTTTGATCAAGCGTGCCATAGATCAGCCTGGCCTCCTTTTCGCGCTCAACCGGCCAGATATCTTCAATATGCATAACCGCAAGCAGATAGCCTTCCGGATCCCGCAGGGCGACCGACTGACCGGCCTCAAGACTGCGGGCCTGAAGCTCGCCAACATCCATGCAAATCGGAATCGGCCACAGGATATCGTTCTGAAGCCGCATGCGGTCGAGGACGGATTCGTAATCGGAGCGGGTCATAAACCCTTTTAGCGGCGAGAATGCACCGGTCGCCAGCAATTCCAGATCGCACATCTGGCGTTCGTTTAAGGCAATATCCGGCAGATTGAGGGACAATCTCCTTGAGCAGACGGGCACGCTCCTCATCCACGAGCAGATCAACCAGTTCACTGCCGTGAGGTGTCACCCGGTTATTGGCATTCATTCTTAAAGCCTCCTAATCCGGACGAGCCGGTTGGAACGAAGCGGATATCCCGGTTTATCGGGGAATTGAAAATTGAATATTTGTGGATGTCGCTCGCGCAGCGCAGGCGCTTGCGCCGCGTGTCGCTTGGTCCTTTTTAAAATGGAAAGAATTCCTTAAATATTCAATATTCAATCGAAAATATTCAATCGTTACAAGACAGTGAAAATATTCCAATACAATTTTTTTGCCACAAAATGCACAAAAATAACAACTAAGATACTAACAAAAACCCCAATTGATCGTAAACAAAGGGTAGAATTTCCGATTCGACCTTATAAACGCGCTTTTATATGACGAAATCCGCCGCCAGGGCAAGAATTAAAATCGTATGAGCAAGTTTTTGATCTTAATTTCAGTTAATTTTTAAGTATAACAAAATTATTCTAATAAATACAGAGGTTAATAACAAGTATGAAATTCCCATTTCGAATTTGAAATTCAAAAAGTAAAACACCCCCGCCTTAAAAGCGGGGTGTTTTACTTTCGTGCCTAAAATCATACGGGCGGTTTATACAAAATGATAAATTACAGCCCTTATTTTCGATTCAACCGCAAATAAAAATGGATTGAAAATATTATTTTTAGAGTTTTAAAAATTTATCTTAAAATATTTGTTCATGCAATCTACTTATATTGCAGTGTTTTTTTAAATCTCCATCTCGGCTTTTACTCCATTGAATATTTAAATTGTGGTTCGGGATAAAATCTTGGCACCTGTTTTGCTCTATTAAACACAAAGTTTAGCCACGGACCCACACAGACAGACACAGACATTTTTAAAATAAATAATCTGCGTTAATCTGCGTAATCTGTGGATAAAAAAAGGCTCGAAAAGGCAAACCACCCGAAAGGGTGGGACGCAAAGCCACTGGCCTTAATCCTGGGGGAAGGAAAGGCAGCAGGGTTGCCGGGCGGGAACACCCGTCGTCGCGAGACGCTATGACGCGGCGCTGAGGCGGCACTTCTTTTGAGTGCATCTCGGTCGGTATTGGATGTATCTTAACGGAGGTGTTGCAGTGAAAAGATTGTTAATCAGTATTAATATAATCCCAAGGTATTTTGGATACAGTTCTCGTCAATCATTACTTTTAACGAATTGGTTCAAGGCTCAAGGCTCAAGGCTCAAGGCAAATTCTGACCTTAAGATCCAATCTGCAGCAAAAAATACGGGTACATCAATCCGTGTGCCACGCATCTTTCGCTGTGCGCCGTTTGAATACATTAAAATATTAGGTCAAGATGTGAAATCCCGCATTCTGCGGGGGCGCCGTGCGTCAGTAATTATTTTAGCTTGCGCCTTGAGTATGGCAACTTTCGCCGCAGCCGCGCATGCCGCGTCCGTTGACCTCGAATGGGACCCCAATACGGAACCCGAGCTGGCCGGTTATAAGATCTACTGGGGCACATCCAGCGGCAATTATAGTTCCAGCAGGGATGTGGGAAAAACTACCGTCTACACCATTAGCGGACTGGATGAAGGCAAGACCTATTATTTTGCCGCCACCGCCTATGACGGCAGCAACAACGAGAGCGGTTATTCCAATCAAGTGTCCTTCACGGTCGCGGAGGCCGACTCCGATGGTGACGGCGTTCCGGATAGTCAGGATGCATTCCCTTCGAATCCGGCAGAGACCATTGATACCGATGGTGACGGTATCGGCAACAATGCCGATACAGATGATGACGGCGACAAAATGCCGGATACCTGGGAAAACCGGTATGGCTTTGATCCGCTGAAAGATGATGCTTCCGGGGATGAAGACGGCGACGGCCTCAGCAATCTGAATGAATACCTTGCCGGCACCGATCCGGTGGTCCCCCAGGGCAATCTTGAACCGGATGCCCCCAGCCTGGCGGCCCCGGCCAATCAGCAGACGGCGGAATTAACCCCGGTGCTCAAAACCGATAACTTCTTTGACCCCAATTCCAGTGATTTCCACTCCGCAACCCAGTGGCAGATTCACAGGGAATCCGATAATGTCTGTGTCTTCGATATTACCAGTGAATATTCTCTGACCCAGCTGCAGGTGCCGAAGCTGATTTTAGATGATGACGAAAACTATATCTGGCAGGCCCGGCATTATGACAATCACAGCACGCCATCTCAATGGTCCGTCAGCAGGTCTTTTACCACCCAGGTCAACCCCGACGACACCGACAGCAACGGAATCCCCGATGAGCAGGAGATAACAACGCCTTCCGACCTTGACGGGGACGGCAACTGGGATTCTGATCAAAACACAATCAAATGCGTAAAAACCGACGAAGGCAAATCCCTGGGCATCAGTTTCAAAGGCTCCAGCACGGTTGTCGGAATCGAGTCCATATCAGCGGAAACCGAAAACGGCACCAATACCTATGCCAGTGCGGCCAGCAGTCCGGACTATTTCCCGTTTGGATTGATCAATTTTAAATTGATCATGGATCAACCCGGTGATCAGGCTGAAATCACCATCTATTTTTCCGAGCCGGCGCCGGAAGACGGCCGCTGGTTTAAATATGATCCCATCGAGGCCACCTGGACCGATTACAGCACCCAGACCGATTTCAGCGAGGACCGGTACTCCGTAACCCTGTATCTTGAAGATGGCGGAGATGGAGATGCAGACGGTATTGCAAACGGAATCATTGTCGATCCATCCGGACTCGGCGTTTCGTCTTCCTCGATCGGATCCGTCGCTGCCGAAGGGATTACCTGCTTTATCTCCACTGCGTCTTCCCCTGGCGGGGTAAAACAGGCCGGCCCGGTCTGGAATGAAATCCGCGGCCGGGAGCTGGCGATTATGCTGGTGCTGTTGGCGCTGCTGAAAGGGATGACGATCGTCTTGAGGCGGATCAAACAGCGGCGGGAAGAAATCCAGCGCCGCTATGAGATGTATCAAGAGCGCGAAACCCGATTCACCGCCAAGGATTTAATGAGCAAAGGTTAATGTCTATTCTTGATGAACTCGTAAAAAGTCTGCCAAGCTGTCATTGCGAGCGCAGCGAAGCAATCTCTATCAATCCAAGTCTCTGAAATCATGGGATTGCTTCGTCACTTCGTTCCTCGCAATGACCGGCGATAGGACTTTTTACGAGATTATCATTCTTATATTTTGACAGAAGAAAGGCGGTTCGAAAATGAAATAAACGCTAAAACCCCGATAACCACAATAAACCAAAACACAGGTTCTGAATCCGTACTTACCGAATTGATAAAACAATTGGCGTTGATAAAGACATGCGTGCCGTCTGTGCGGTCCTTTTCGCCTTCCTCTGAGGTACCATCAAAGGCTGCAAACACAACAGCCTGGGTTCCTGAAAAATGGTACACCTGCACTTCGATCAGCGCCGGACGGGTTTCCGCGTGATTGACCCTGGAGCCGGGCACCATCCACCCTTCCCCGTCGGAAAGGACATTGCCGTCGGCATCCGCGGCAGGCAGCCATTGGGTGCCGTCGTGATAGGCCAGACCCGCGGCGGTGATATCCACATCATCTGCTACTGGTATAAACAGTTTGACCGGGGCATCAAAAACGGTATGCGGTATTAGGTTAACCGGCAGGCCCACCGCCTGGATTCCGGCCAGGTTTATCTCCTCGATTCCATCCAAAGACCCGAATGCCGGTGTCAGCGTCTCCCGGCTGCTGTAAACCACCTTTGCACCGGAAAGCTCACCGTCTATGATTTCGATGCCGGCATCATAGGGATCGCCGGAATCCGGATCGATCATGTAAAATTCATCGGTTTTCGGAAGGTTTTGCCTGGAAGCCGCCTTGCGGGCACGGGTTTCAATTTTAAATTCGAAAGGGGGCGGCTGCAAAATGTTGTTTTGAATATCCCGAACCTCTACCTTTATATAGATAACCGCATTCAAAGGGTAGGTCATCGGGATATACGTCTCCAGGGAACGATCATATACCGCCCACAAAAATGTGCCCTGTTCATCCGGATCTTCATCGAGTTTTACCGTCCGAACGGTATCGGAGCTCAGATCACGTACATAGGGCAGGTGCAGACCGTCATCGATGGTAAACTGGACGGCATCCGGCGCACGGGTATCGATTCCATGAGCCGAGCGGATCAGGACGGCAAAGCCGGTCTCATCCGGCACCCGGGCAAAGTTTACGATACCGGCATCGTCCCGGGGAATGGAATCGTAAATCTCGATGGGGGCGGACAGCACCGCAAACGGATGGCTGCGCGCCAGGTACTCCTGATAATTTGAAAAGCCGTCGCCGTCATCATCCGACTGCGCGTCGGCCAGCACCGGATCTAAACCATGTTCGGCCTCCCAGCTGTCGGCCATGCGGTCGCCGTCGGCGTCGTTGATGGTCAGGGGCGCCGATTCTACCCTATTGCCGGCCGCATCCGTTATGCCGCTGAGAGCCAGGGTGACGATTTCATGCGCCGGAACCGATTTCATCGAAAGCCGATAACTGAAGTCATCGATCCGGGCAATATCATCCGCTCCGCCCAAAGTTTTAAAATTCAGCGACGGGCTGAAGCGGTAGTTTCCCTCCTGCCCGGCATTTTTCAGGTTGGATTCATTGAAGGTAATGGAGATGGATTCTGCTTCGATTGCCGCCCCGGTTATTTGGGGGGGGCGTCATATCATAGGTTCCGGTTAGCGGAACCGACCGCAGGCCTTCCTGAAAAGCCAGGAGGGTTACCGGGCCTTCGATCTGGTTTGAAAAATCAATTTTAACTGAAAATCGGCCTTCCTTATCGGTGGGGGCGGTTTCCATCAAAATGCCGTTGGCAAATATGGCGACAGCTTTGCCGGCATCAGCCGTTCCGCTGATCAAATAGGCATCAAAATTATACCGGTTGATATAAAAGCCGTTCCGGGGATGGGTGATGCGAACACCGTCGGGCGTGCTGCCATCCGAGAGCGCGGGAAAGGATAACAGCAGGGACAAGATGCACGGGAGTCCCGATAAAAAACCAATAACCTTCAAACCGTTTTTCAAAACTGAATGAATCATCCCGCCCACCTGATAATTACCGATTCGTTATTTTGAACCTACCTCAAAAATAGTAGGTCACGCTCAAGAGCCCCGCTAGCCAGCGGGACTTCGCATCTGATCTTTTTAATTTAAGGTGCTCAGCAAGGCACCGGCCGACGAAAAAGCGCAGCATACACGATAGTATGTGAGCATTTTGAGGAGGTCGGTAACACAGCTATTGAGCGTTAGATGCATTTTTGAGATGGGTTCTTTTTACATTATTACGTCCTCCCAAGTAAAGAACATTCAATAATCGGCTATATATGTAGTTATCAGGTTCAGGGTTCTGGTCGCTGGTTGCCGGACACTGGTTTCTGGCAGCCGCTGAGGGCTGCCCTACTCTTCGATTTTCATCTGTCCTCTGACCTCTGACATCTGTTTTCTGTTATCTAACCTATGAACCTGTGAACCTCTGAATCCCGATGCCTTTTTTATATTGACAAAAATGCCGTCAAATATTAATTTAGTAATAAAATAAGGAAGTAAGGAAATAAGAAATGCTTGCAAAGATGACCTCAAAAAACCAAATCACCATTCCCAAAAAAATTATCGAACAGTTACCGGATGTGGAATATTTCGAAGTGGAGTTGAAAGACGGAGTTGTGATGCTCAGGCCGTTAAAGGTTTACGATACCGGCCTCGAAAAGATCAGAGCAAAAGTCAAGAAGCTGGGCCTGCAGGAAAATACCGTAAAAGAAGCCATAGAATGGGCGCGGTCAAAGTAGTTGTCGATACGAATGTTCTTGTTTCCGCATTGCTATTCGGCGGAAAACCGGGAAAATTAATGCCGTTGTGGCAACGGGGTACGATAAGACCGTTGGCCTCAAAGGAAATTATTGACGAATACCTCCGCGTTTTAACCTATCCCAAATTCAAATTGTCCGAAGAAGATATAAATTTCCTCCTGTACCACGAAATCCTGCCTTATTTTGAGGTCATCGATGTTCATCCCGGTCCCCGGATCATTAGAAAAGATCCCGAAGATGATAAATTCATCAGATGCGCTTTAGCTGGAAAAGCAAAATTTATTATCTCAGGCGACCACCACTTGCTTACCTTGAAATCCTGCCAAAAAATCAAAATCCTCTCCCCATCGGATTTCTTACTGAAGGCCTAAAGGCCGGTTTTATTCATTCAATGGGTCTGATGGGTTTGATGGGTCAACTGCCTTTGTTGCATTGGTTTAATTGGTTTTATTGGTTAGTTCTCTTAACGCCTTCCCGCATTCAAGATCCTCAAATTTTTTAATCGCCGCCATCTCAGAACCAACCAATTGAACTAATTGAACTAATCGAACCAATGAAACCGGCCTTTAGGCCTTAACGGTTGAACCTTCTCAGCCCTGAACATAGAACGCTTTGATACAGATTGACATCTAAGAATTTATGAATTAGAATACAAATGAATATAAAAGAATACAAAAGAATACAAAAGAATTTAGGTGAATAAAATGTCTAAAACAGTTACGCTAAGGTTAAAAGAAGACGTGTATAAGATATTTGTAGAAGCCGCTCGGGCTGAGAACCGGTCTATTTCAAACCTCATTGAAACAGCCGCATTATATAAAGTGCGCGAACAACAGTTTGTGGATGATGCCGAGATGGCCGAGATACTTGCCGATGAGAATTTGGTGGCGCGATTAAGGCAGGGTTCAAAGGAGGCCGGAGAACGAAAAGGGCGCTTTGTTGAATAATTATCGCATATTTGAAACCGAACAATTCCAAAAAGACCTGAAGCAAATTGCATTATCCGGTCAGCGCAAGGTCACTCAAAAGCTCCTTGAATTCGTTTATCCACAGCTGCGGGAGCATCCCCACTTTGGGCCTAATATTAAAAAACTAAAGGGCTTTGATCCTGAAACGTGGAGATATCGAATCGGGGCCTGGCGGTTTTTTTATGAAATCGATGATAAAGAAAAAATCGTTTATATGTTAGCCGCATCACATCGCAGCAGCGCTTATTAATCCTCACAACACAACCCCCACGGGGGTCAGATGCTGAACACTGACACCTGAAACCTATTGATTCCTGACACCTGACACCTGAAATCCGAATATCCTGACACCTGACACCCGAAACCTGCCTGCGGGGCCGAAGCCGTAACCCTATACGCGGCGAAGGCCCGACACCATGATATTATTCCATCTCTGCCGTCACCCATTTCAGCCTTTCCTCATTGGCTTCAATGCTCGCCAGATACTCCAATTTTTTGAGTCTGTACTGACGTTCCAGCCGCATCAACCTTCGCGTTGTTTTGAAAAGACGATTTTCAATGTTGTTGGCTTCAGCTCGAATTCGAGAGGGGTCCCACATTTCTTTTAAGGATAACATAGATTGCAGCCTTTCAAAGTGAGAAATGTTTGATCGCTAATGAATTAAAATTTTACCTTCCAGTTCATCCTCGTAAATCATCTTAAGTATTGACAGAAGTATTAGCAAAAATCGTGCACACTTTAGCTTTTAATCGAAAAAAAATTACACGATTGATTACAGGCACTTATAGATTTATTGATCACCCTAACACCATAAAGCACTGTGAAAATTGATGCTGAAAACTGGGTAATTCATTTCACATCCCAGGTTCAGATGTCCCTCCTTCGAAAAAGCATAGTATGTGAGCATTTTGAGCCGACCCGATGAACTCCTTAATATTCATAAAAATAATGGTTAAAACTTATTCAGCGTGTACCACTCATTAATAAACCTAAACTACTCAATGATATTTTACAGGAAACAGAAGAATTAATTCAGATTTTCGTGACGAGTATCAAAACGGCCGTTCGACAGGCTCACGGCCCTGAGCGGAGTCGAAGGGCTGAAAAGAAACGCAAGTAGCCGTTGAATGTTCGCTATTGGAAGTTTGTTTTTCATTCGAAGTTGGACGTTGGACGTTCGATGTTGGATGTTGGATGTTCATCTTTCAAACCAAACCCCGTAAGGCATAAATGCAACCTGTGAATGTTTACAAAATAACTTAGCGCTTTTGGGGCAACGCCGCCCTGGGCACTTAAACGCATTTTTGAGATGGGTTCTAACCAACCGCTGGACTAATCTGCTCCAGCCCCTCGGCCTTTTTTCCAAACTGCTTCCCACAGGCAAGGCAGTCTAAATCTTCGGTCAGCCGTTCCCCGCATTCGCAGGCCCAGCCAATTTGCCTGGCCGGATTTCCAACGACAATGGCATAATCCGGAACGTTTTTATTAACGACCGCGCCGGCACCGATAAAGCTGTAGCGCCCGAGGGTCACACCGCAGACAATAGTCGAATTGGCGCCGATGGTCGCGCCCTTTTTGACCCGCGTGGGCCGCAGCTGGTCCATTTTTCGAATTTCGGCCCGCGGATTATAAATATTGGTAAAAACCATCGAGGGACCGCAGAACACACCATCTTCGAGGGTCACGCCCTGGTAAACAGAAACGTTGTTTTGCAATTTACAGTTTTTGCCGATGATGACATCCGGTCCCACCATCACATTCTGCCCCAGGTTGCATTTCTCCCCCACTTTTGAACCGGAAAGAATGTGGGCAAAGTGCCATATTTTAGAGCCCTGACCGACCGTGACGTTTTCATCGATGACTGCCGTGGGGTGCACAAAATATTCGGGTGCCGCGTAATTTGAGGCCGATGTCCCGCCAACCCTTGACCCCTCGGCGCCTATTTTTAAATCAATTTTTTTGCCGCACGCATTGAGTGAAGCCTGGCTGGCATTCAATATATTTAAAACCTTGAGTCCCTCCCAACCATCGGTGATGGGTTCTTGGCTGTCCGCCATGCATTCCAGAAAATGCAAACATTCCTGACGCAACGGCTCTTCTTCCGGACTATCAACACTTTCAGGGGTCGCCCTTGGTGGGCACGGGCATATGATTTTTCCACTGGATCTGGTGCGGATATAACAGAAGCTTATCGTTCCAGGGCTGGGTGTCATCAAATACGGCCATTTTGCGATCCCCGACAACCACCAGCTTCTGCTCCTTAAACGGATGCAGCCATGAGACAAAAATATGTGCCCGCAGGCCGGACGGAAATTCAAGATGGGTGGTAGTGACATCTGCAATTTTTTGATGCAGGTAATTGCCTCCGGTGGTGATGACGCTTTCGGGCTCTTCTTCTGCCAGCGACAAAATCATTGAAATATCGTGGGGTGCAAACGACCACAGAATGTTTTCTTCACGCCTGATCTTACCCAGATTCAAACGGTGCGAATAGATATAATTGATCCTGCCCAGCTCCCCCGCTGAAGCCATCTCCTTTAACCGCATAAACACCGGGTGGTATTGCAGAAGGTGCCCGACCATCAGGATCTTATTTCTTTCCTTTGCCAGCGCTATGAGTTCACGGCCCTCTTCCTCATGAAGCGTCAGGGGTTTTTCAACAAAAACATTTTTATCCGCCAGCAGTGATTCCCGGGCAATGTTGAAATGCGTTTCCGCCGGCGAGGAGATCACAACTCCGGCGATGTCTTTTCTGGCGAGCACATCTGCAAGTGCGATGCAGGTTTCGACATCGGCATATTGGCTCCTGAAGTCGGCCAGGGCCGTTTCATTTTTATCACAGATCAGCTTTAAGGCGCCGAGGTTATGGTAATTCCGGATTAAATTTTTCCCCCAATACCCGCAGCCGATTATGGCAACCGGTGGTGATTTCTCTTTTTTGAGCTTAACCATATTTAACTCCTCATTTTATTCACCGCTCAATATTTGTGCGATTATCTCCTGATCAGAATTCGAAAGATAGGGATGCATGGGCAGGCTGAAAATACGGCTGGAAAAATCCTCGCTGATGGGAAAATCGCCTTCTTTGTATCCTAAGGACTTAAAAGCGGTTTGCAGGTGCAACGGCTTGGGGTAATAAATCGCCGTCGGGATGCCGGCTTCCTTGAGTGTGGACTGCAATTGGCTACGATGGGTTTCATCTTGAGCTAAAACGGAATACTGCGCCCAGGCGCTTTTCATCGCCTCTGGCACCATGGGTGCCTGTACCACGGCCTGTTGATTTAACAACCCGGTGTACTGCCGGGCAACCTGTTGCCGGAGCTCGATTTCTTCGGGAAAAATGTCGAATTTCGCCAGCAAAACGGCGGCCTGCAGGGTGTCCATTCGGCCGTTGATCCCAATGCGGACATTATCGTACTTATGCCGGCCTTTGCCGTGGACCCGCAGTGACTGAATTGTTTCAAACAAGTTTTCATTATCGGTAAAACACATCCCGCCGTCCCCGTAACAGCCTAAGGGTTTGGCCGGAAAAAAAGACGTGCAGCCGATCTCCGTCAGGTTGCAGGCCTTTTTGCCTTTATACTCGGCACCGAAGGACTGGGCCGCATCTTCCAGGACAAACAGGCCGTGCTGCCCGGCAATGGCGTTAAGGTTGTCATAATCAGCGGGCAGGCCGAAAAGATCCACGGCAATGATGCCTTTGGGAACTAACGCGATGTCTGATCGGGGAATCGCAGGATCGCTGGCCTCATTATCCAATATCGCCTGGATGGCCGGCTCCAGCTTTGAGGGATCCATATTAAAGGTTTGCGGATCGATATCTACAAAAACCGGGCTGGCGCCCAGCAAACTGATCACCTCACCGGTGGCGATAAAGGTGAAGGGGGTCAAAAAAATGGCATCCCCGGGCCCGATTTCATAGGCCATCAAGGCAAGCAGCAGCGCGTCTGTTCCCGAAGCACACGAAATGGCATGCTTTACGTCCACATACTGGGCCAATTTTTCTTCCAGGCTCTTAATTTCAGGGCCCATGATATACTTGCCGTGATCCAGAACAGCAGCGATATTGGCTTCAATCCGTTCTCGAATGCGCTCCTGCTGAGCAGCCAGGTCGATGAATTGCATCCAGTAGCCTTCATGCATTAAAGTTAAGTCAAATGACAATAGTCTCTATTTTAGCATGCTGAAAAATTTTTGCATTAAAAAAGGCAATCTATTTCATTTTCGATCAAACGGGCCGCTTCGGCGGCCAGCGGCGGCGCTGACACCTGCAACCTGCTTACCCGCCGTAGCTCGCACTACTCTATCCCTTCACGCTCTGCGCTATGCCCCATGCGCTCTGACATCTGACACCTGAAACCAAAGATCTTCTTGCCTGACGCCTAGCGGTTGAACCTTTGAACCTTTGAACGTTGAACCTGACACCTGAACTCTGACACCTGAACACTGACACCTGCTTGCCCGCCGAAGCCTTTCAGGCGAAGGAGGGACACCTGAAACCTGGTTGTCCGCCGTAGCTCGCACTACTCTATCCCTTCACGCTCTGCGCTATGCCCCATGCGCTTGCGGTGGGGTGGTTAATTAACGCAGATGCGAGCTTATTTTAAAATATGCGAGAGAGTGGATTTTTTTATGGGACGGTGTGTCGGAATAGTCAACTTCAATACTTCTTCTTGTAAACGTTTCTGGAGACGAATGTGGCTGCCCTTCTGACGAACAACAACCCATCCATCTCTTTGAAGGGTTTTAATAACCTTTTCATATCCCAAGCTAGGTATTTTGGTCATACTGCAATCTCCATGATTTCAGTATCCGGAGACACGCTGAAATCGTCCTCAACTAGCTCCATGTAGAGCTCAATTGCTTCTTTGATATTGGCAAGGGCTTCTTCTTTGGTATCCCCTTCGCTGATACACCCCGGCAGGCTTGGAACGCAAACAGTATAGCCCCCTTCATCACTGGGCTCGAGAACAACCTTAAGTTTCATATTTAATCCCTCCATATAAACTTGATAATCTCGTAAAAAGTCAGAAAAGCTGTCATTGCGAG
>PVMK01185720.1_pt1 | contig 13623 bp, 15 predicted proteins | sample 1853481 | NCBI WGS metagenome assembly PVMK01 (sample SAMN08533507, study PRJNA380276) | Marine sediment metagenome, whole genome shotgun sequencing project. | reverse complement strand
GTCATTTAAGTAAAGCCTTGCTCTTTTTGGTTGTTTTGCAGGTACTTTAAGTCCTTCCTCTCTCCATATCCTCTCCACACGCTTAGGATTCACTACCCATCCCTCAGCTCTCAGGAGTGCTGTAATACGTCTGTATCCGTATCTACCATAAGTACTGGCAAGACGAACTATGTCCCCTCTTAGTACCTCTTGTTCCTCTGATTTGTTTGATTGATGACGCTGCACCGAACGGGGTTGCCCTAAAACCCTGCATGCTCTACGCTCTGATACTCCCAGCTTTTGCTGTATATACACTACACATCTGCGTCTACGTTCGGTGCTTAGAAGTTTCCCTCTGATGCTTCCTTAAGTATTAGATTATCCAGTGTAAGGTTTGCTACTGCTCTCTTGAGTCTTGAGTTCTCTCGTTCTAGCTCTTTTAACCGTTTTGCCTGATTGACCTGCATACCTCCGTATTCCTTCCTCCAGCGGTAATAAGTGTTCACTGTTACTCCCATCTCTCTGCATATCTCTGGTACATTCCTACCCTCAGAAGAAAGTACTTCTGACTGACGTAGTAACCGTATTATCTGCTCTGGGGTATAACGTTTCCTGCCCATCTTAGTTGCCTCCTATATATAGGGTTTCCTCTCTAAAAAATAACTTAACTTATGGTCCTATTATAGGGGGGCAGGTCATTATGAAGGCAAGTTTATTTCAACTCATTAGAGAAAATATATGAAAATTTGTAACTTAAAGGGTGGACCTATTTTCGGTGTTTTAGGCAAGGACATTTGGCGGTTTAAATAACTTGTAATCTTCAAGAAATTCATTCGGCGTCTTGCCGCCCAATCCGCAATGCTCTAGATTGTTGTAGTAAGTATTCCATACTCGAATCTTCCTCTGCAAGATCTCGTGGATTTTTGAAAGTGTTCTTTTGATAGAACTTCTCTTGATCTTCACGGTGACTTCTCTCAACAGTACCATTCTGGGCCGGTTTACCCGGATCAATGAGATAGTGAACGATGTTGTGTGCAGCACAGAATTGATCAAGCGCATGCATCTGTCGTGGCGAAAGATCTTCTCTTTTGTAGCTGCCGTTGTATCGATTGGTGAATGTGGCGTGGTTATCTGTCTTGATGGCGGCAATGGGGTAATCAAATCGTCTCATAACCTCCTTGAGGAAACATATTGAATGATGATTGGTTTGTTCATCGTAAATTTCCAAGTGCCTCCATCTGCTCGCTACATCTATGGCGGTGTATTGAAAATATCGCCTACCCGCTATCTTTCCGGGTACATACTTAACATCTATCTCTACAATCTCTCCTGGTTGCCTCTCGGCTCTAATGTACTTGTACTTCATCTTCTTGACTCTGTATTTGCGAGTCAAGCCCTCTTGTTTGATGATCTTGCCAATTGTTCGTACCGGAACCACTAAACCTTCTTTTGCTAACCTCCAGTGTAATTTCAGAGCACAGAGCTTGGTCTTCTTTCTTTTTGTAATTACTCTTTCCTTAATCCAGATAGGTGTCTCTTCTGGACTAGTCTTAGGTATAGTCGCTTTGGGTTCCAAAGCTTTCTCTCCACCTCTTTTGTATACCGCTACCCATCTTTCCAGACTCCTTTTGCTGTGTGGACATACCTTAGCCACATCTACTAACCGCATCTCCCCTCTCACTATTGGAAATACCCATCTCAACCTCTCTTCTTTGATTGTTTTTGCCATACTTATTGCCATTTCCCCATTCTAGGGGAAACCGCCATAAGTCCTTGCACATTACCCCGGGGGCTTGACAATTTAGATATCGGCCGTCCCCGCCTATGGCTAAACTTTCCTTTGAGAGATCAATATCCGGCTTCTCTCTTAGAGTATTGAACACGGATTGAATGAAATTTTCCGTGTAGCCGGGGCTATCCATAAATACTCGTGTTTTCTTTCTTAAACCCGAAGTGCCGGGATGCTGATCTTTGTAGGGACTTGTCGGAACTTTTTTAATATTTGGAGCGCTCATCCGTTCACCGCCTTTGGATATATAGCTGTATGAGGTTGTGCAAATATCTTATACGCAAATAGCTTTACAACATCTGCTATGAAAAACCAACCAAGAGAGTACACCCAGACCATTCCCGCATACTTCCAGCCGAGAGCGGGCATTAAAATTCCGTATACGGATAAAAGAGTCGCGACGAACTGCGTAACTATAACCGCTCCCAACAAGATGTACGCCGGCCTGATTGACCAGAAAGGCCCTCTTGTTCTCGCCACAAAAACCGTCAGGTGTCCGCCAACGGATAGGTTCAAGTAAATAAGCGGCTGTATAATCTCTCTGTTGAGACCTAGATACTCCTCAGCTATATAAAATAGCCCGAATGTTTCAACCACTCCCAGTAAGCCCAACATTGAGGAAACACCCAGAACAAGTTTCATATTCCAAGCTTCGGGCAGAGCAGAATAGTGGGTGCGGTCATAAGCTATCGATAGAATCGCACCGTCATTAAGAAGAGCAAGTAGTACTATCATTACTGCCGTTACAGGATAGAAATTGAAAATTAAAATGGCTAGAGTCATAAAGAGTAGTACATTGATTGTCTCGGCAATACGATAAATCGCATAACTGTTCATCCTCACGAAAATTTTTCTGCTTTCTTTTATGGCTTCGATAATTACTGAAAGTCCGGGGGTTAAAAGCACTATATCGGCTGCCACTCTGGCGGCATCTGTAGCTCCTGATACCGCTATTCCCGCATCCGCTTTCTTTAAGGCAGGCGCATCGTTTACTCCGTCTCCCCGTCATCCCTGTGATATGCCCCCGTTTCTGCAGGACGTCTACTATGTGGTATTTGTGCTCAGGAAATACTTGCGCGAAGCCGTCTGCTTTTTCGATCTCCTCGTCAATCTGACCTTGCTCATAGGGTTTTGCATCAGAGAGGATTTTCGCATCCAGAATGTTTGTTCCCAAATCCCAGCTCCTGGGCTATCTCTTTTCCTATTACTACTTGATCGCCCTGTCACCATCATAACCTTAATCCCCATCTCTTTTGCGGTATCTATCGTGGCCTTAGCATCAGTCCGCGGAGGGTCATAAAGAGGGAGCACGCCGAGAAATTGCCAATTCCCCTCGGTATCAGCTTTAGCCACTCCGAGAGACCTGAAGCCCCTTTGAGCGAATTCGTTGATTTTTTGTTCTACTTCTGATTTTATATCATCTGAAATCTCCGACAGAGCAAGTATGACCTGGGGCGCTCCCTTGGTCGTTTGAAAAGTACCTCCATCCTTGCTTTTCACTTTAGCTTCCGTTCTTTTATGCACAGGATCGAAGGGCGTATAATGGATTACATCGTATCCGCTTTTGGTAATGTCTTCTTTTAAGCCGCCGAGTACCGCAATGTCGATCGGGTCTTGGTCTTCTAATCTTGAGGCAAGGCAGGCATATAGGATTACGTCTTCGGGTTTAACACCGGATACCGTAAAAGGCTCTCCAAGGGTTAGCTTATTTTGGGTTAATGTTCCGGTCTTATCAGAGCAGAGTATGTCCATACCCCGCAATCTCTTCGATACTTGCAAGACGTGTAACAATCGCCTGCTTCAATGCCAAGAGCCTCGCCCCCACTGCCATGGTGACCGAAAGGACCGTCGGCATTGCAACGGGGACGGCGGCCACAGTTAATACAAGAACGAATTCGAGGGTCTTAAGCATGTCGTCTCCCCTGAATAGGGCGACTCCGAGTATCAGGACGACCACACACATGGCAATTACTATTAGATAATCACCGATCTTGAGAACAGCCTTCTGGAAATGGCTTACGGTATGCGCAGTTTCTACTAGTTTTGCGGTTTTACCGAAGAAGGTGTTTTCTCCCCGTAGCGTAGACAAGAGCGTCTGACTCACCCTGCTTTAAAACAGATCCGGAATATAGGACGTCGCCGGGCCCGCGAGTTACGGGCAGGGATTCTCCTGTGAGTGCGGATTGGTCGACCTCCACGGGGTCGCCTTCGATGAGCTTGGAATCGGCAGGGACGATGTCGCCTAACTCGGAGCCTCATTACATCTCCCGGGACTACTTCACGGGCAGGGATCTTTTCCCAATTGCCACCGCGCTTTATAAGTGCGTTTAGAGCAAGCTTTTTCTTAAGCGCGGCAATCATATTACCCGCCTTATGCTCCTCCCAAAATCCCACAAGCGCGTTTACGACAAGGAGCGTTGTGATAATTCCGAAATCGGACCAATTCTTGACCAGAGCGGAGAGTATTGCCGCTATCTCTATCATCCAGGGTATCGGACCCCATAAATAGGAGAGGAATTTAAGAAGGGGATTTTCCCCTTTTTCCTCAAGCTCGTTGTAGCCGTATTGAGACAAGCGGCTTTGAGCGTCTTGATTGCTCAGGCCATCGCCTGTAGAGTTTAATTTGCCCTCGAGTTCGCTAATTGACATAGAGGCAAATTCATCATGTTTTTGATTGGAGTTGTTATTGATATCGTTATTCTTACTCATTATCTCCCTCCCACTGATTTAAGAGCGGTTATGGGAAAAACCTTAGAATAAATATTAACCTAACCGTTGCTGCTCCATTTCCAATTGCGTATCTCGGGCATGTCCTCTCCGTGGGCAGGGACGTACCGGCGATGCTCTTCCAATTTATCATTGAAGTAATTTATGAGATCGCCCGACTTCGACTGGAAGCGCCCTACTGTACTGCTCCCCTTGTGTCAAGCTAGGTTTAAGTTGGAATTATGAATACTAAACAAAAAAGGGGAACCGAAGCTCCCCTAGTTAGAATATATCTATTATTCAGTATCTCTTAAGCGTTTACTTTCCTTCTTCTAATAACTATAAATCCTACTATTCCCAAAATCCCCGCCATAGCTATAAGACCCCATTCGGATAGGGTTGGGACCATTGGTGGTGGTGGAACGTCACACTGGACAAAGTAGGAAGTAGGCTCACAGGTCCTGGGGTTAGCGCAATTAAAATTCCTGCAATCGGCCCAGCCAACAACACCGGATATCGATAGGTAGGTCAAAAAATTCTGGCCATTAGGTTCGACGCCATTACAATTAGGGTTTTGTTCCGTATCCCTACACCAATCTTGAAAAGTGAGATCGGTACCCACGCCAGGGTCTACAATTGGATTACAAGCCGGTCCATTAGTACTATCAAATGGACAAGGAATATTGTTCGGGCTATTAACAAATTGAAATGGCCCATTATCACTAGTAGGTGGGACTTTTAGTCCGCCAAACCATGCACATAATGCAATGCCGTCGGGGCAAGTTATAGAATTACATGCTTCCAAGAACCCAGGAAAGCTCTTGAGAAAATCGTTAATTTCCTCAGTAGAAGGGCTTGCTAAATCACAAGGTAATCCCTTGAAAGTCATATTTAGTGCCCTCTCTCTAGATGATTCCCAAGAAATTTCCCCAATAGATGTATTACCACACAAGTCTAGATTTTGATTATTTGCCGGAATTGAACAATCAATCAACTTATATGCATTACCGTCAGGTCCAAAAAGAAACCCTATACCCGCGTCGGAGTTTTTTGTAGTAATAAAAAAAGCTATAGCAAGGAAAGTCATAATAATGGTTATGCTTATAAATCTACTCATGTGCATCCCCCTTAGATTAAATTACTTTTTCTTATTATAGCAAAAGTTATACCTATTGTATTGGTTCACTACATATGAGACAAATAGGTATACTGCCTTCAATAGTCAAGCTGCGTTTAGCGGTATCCAAGAGCAGAACGAAGGTAACCGCATAGAGTTTTTACTAGCTTAATTCTACTAGGCTCTTAATTGGGAGAAGTACACTTTTATAGAACAATCCTTGGACTATGTAGTCGTCGAGAATAAGGGGAGATTATTGGTTTAGTATATACTACATAGGCTTACTAGATAATATCGCCTTAGAAGGCTTCTATGGGCTTCTCAGGGGTATATTGTAGTAGAGCCCCTGCCAATTTATAGCTATTGACCTGGCACCCTACCCCTACCATACGGGGGGAAGGGCGAGCAGGCACCCCCGCACCGGTGTAGTAACGTATTCTTTAGCACACGATTTTTGTCAGAAAAACTCAGGGGTCCTTGCATTGTACGGCCCCCTTTTGTCAAGCTCGATTTAAGTTGGAATTATGAAGAATGCAAAGCTTCCTGACCATTCCAATGGGCTACTATATTTTGGGTTTCGTGTCATAAATCTAACTTATACTATGGATCTATTGTGGGGCGGCAGGTCAATCATCCAAAGCACTTCATCTTTCATTGTCTATCTTCTTAGCTTGCTAAGAATCTTGAAATAGACCAGATTAAAGCCCATCCCAAAACAATTAACATTGTAACCGCACCTGAAACAATGAATATTATATACCGATTCCTTTTACTCATTCATCCCCTCTCAAAAGGACTGTGATTATAAACACGACATTAAATATCCTAATCCAGATAGAAACAAAATTATTCCAAGCCACCATAGCGGGCTATCAATATAGATTTTCGTTAAATAGGTAAAATAACTTAACGACAATTCTATTTAATGCATAAGTCATGCCAGAACTATTAATACAGTATTTAGTGAGTGTTACGTATATGTATACGTTATTTGAGAATAGAAGGGTTGTCTTATGTCAGATAATTAGACAGTGCAGGCTCTAACAGTTCCCTATTAGTCAGGCAGCGTTTAAATGTGAAGTTGATTCTAGTAATACTCTGCTCCCACTTGAATCGGTGTGCGGTATCCAAGTACAGAACGAAGGTAACTGTATCGAGTTTTTACTAGGTTCTTTATGGGCTTTTATAGAACAATCCTTTCACTACGTAGAGATCGAGAATAAGGGGAGATTATTGGTTAAGACATATACAATACTTAAGGAAATTTTTATGTATATTTGGGGGGAAGTAGCATGTATTATAATTATCGGTTATGCCCCTATTCTTAATGAGTATAATGATCATTTAACATTTCTAAGGTGGATTAGTTGAAGAGAATAATGTTTTTGTTACTTATTTTGATTTTGTCAGGATGCTCCGGCGGGGGCAAGAAAAAGGAAGTAGGGCAATATGAACTCTATCACGAAAAAAGGGTTGACTGTGAACAAACAAAGAACACAAATGAAGCCGCCAATGTTACTCAATGTGTGAAAATTAGACCGGATGCTAAATGATTTTATAGCAACCAAATAAAAAAGGGAGCCGATGCTCCCCATTTTGTATTTATATTTTAGTGTTTTTAGACTTTAAGCAGCTACTTTCCTTCTTCTAATAACCATAAATCCTACTATTCCCAATGACTGCTGCCATACGATTTCTGGGATACTTCTGGGTATAGGATTAATTCGTACAGTTTCAATCAGACAATAGAGATACGCAGGAATTGTTTGCCGGCGGGTGCTACCCGTGCGTTGTCGTTACCCGAATAATTTAGCCTGATAAAAAGATTACTACGGACTACAAAGGCGGAAAATATTAGGAATTTAAGAATACGGTACATATTGTAATTATACGTTATGCTGTATATACTTTGTTCATATTTAATAAAACGATATAAACAGCCGCTGCGGACGATGATAGTCAAATTAAATAAATCGGAGGTATGAATAATATGGCAACAAGAAGACCAAGTAAACCCAGGGAGCAAAGCAAGCACAAGGTTGAGCAGCATCTTGACGAGATCAAAAAAGACATCATGGCGTTAAAAACAAAAATAGGTAAGACCAAACAAAGTGATCTTACAAAGTTATCCGCGGATGTTGCTAAAAAAGTAAGTGATTCGGCATCCGAGATTGTGAAGAGCTCCACGGATGTCTTGCACAAGGCTACGAAAGTCCTGCAAGGCGCTGTCGAGGGCGGCAAGAAAGCCCTGAAACAAGATAAAAAACCGAGGCGCAGAGCAACAACCAAAACAGCAACCAAAACGACAACCAGAGCAAGAACCGGAACGAGCAGAAAAACGAGTAAAAAAGCAAAGACCTAGGCTGGTTGTTGTTTTAGATAAATTTTAGATAAAAAGTTAGCGCTCCCCTATTCCCAAGCAGCGTCTAGTCCTGTTACCAAAATCAGGCCCACAATTAAAGGCAGGCCCGTTCCGAAAGCGCCCGAAAGCTCATTCCTGTCAAATCTAATATTCATAATTGTAGTATAGAACTTATAAGAATATGGTTTATAAATATAAAATTAGGTTATATAACGTCGGCACAATATTATCCGCCTATTTGGGACATTGTTCTAAACGGCCTCACAAAACCTGAGCGATTTATCAGATGTCCCGCTTCTTTGTTCCAGACTTGGTCAATAAGAATACTTTTGATATCATTGTCTGTTGCATTTTCACGGATTAGTTTTCTAAGGTCTGTCTCGTTGTGCGAAAAGAGACAAGTTCTCAATTTTCCATCAGAGGTAATACGCACTCGGTTGCAGTTACTGCAAAACGGCTGACTAACGGAGCTTATAAACCCGATTTGTCCTACTCCGTCCTCGAATATAAACTGTTCAGCTGCTTGAGAGTGGGCGGTTTCTATTTGTACTAATTTCTTTTCCAGTCCGCTTTCCATGATCTTAATAATCTCTTCTGAAGGAACTACTTTATCTTTACTCCAGCCATCATCTGCGCCTATAGGCATAAACTCGATGAACCTTATTATTAGTGACCGTTCACGTGCCAGATGGGCAAAATTTAGTATTTCATCATCGTTTATTCCGCGTATTAAAACGACGTTGATTTTAATTGGGTTAATCCCGAGCGCTTCTGCGGTTTCTATCCCTTTCCATACTTTGTCGAAATGGTTTCGTCTTGTAATTATGTTGAATTTAGTTCGGTTAAGAGAATCTAAACTTATATTAATCCTATTTAGCCCCGCATGTACAAGCATTTCCGCCTGTTCGGTTAAGAGATAACCGTTAGTTGTTAGCGCCAGATCATTAATTCCCGGAATATCAGAAATCATCTTTATAAGCAGATGTAGGTCTCTTCTTAATAAGGGCTCACCGCCGGTCAGACGTATTTTATTGATGCCAAGCTCTGCAAATATTATAGTCAAGCGCTCAATCTCTTCATAAGTTAGTAATTCCCCCTTTTCCATCCATACCATTCCCTCTTCGGGCATACAGTATCGACATCTGAAATTGCATCGATCCGTCACGGATATCCTAAGATTAGTAATTGTCCTGCCAAAGGAGTCTCTCAGCACTGGGGTGTTATTCTCGTGAGATAGTGACTTAAGATTCGTGAGCATATTAAATTTCGACCACTACATTTTTCTTAGGTTTGGAAACACAGATGAGTACACAGCCTTCTTCCGGAGGGTCTAGCGGTTCCTCAACATATTCCACTTCCCCGTCTTCAAGTCTGCACATGCATGTATGACATATCCCTGAGCGGCAGCTGTAGTCCGGGCTTAAACCGTTTGCCTCTGCCAGGTCCAATATGCTCTCAAATGATGGATTCCAGTTTGTTTTGACCCCTGATCTGGAAAATTCTACCTCAACCTCAGTCGAGCAATCCATTGCCTCCGCTGCGCGTTTGGGCGTAGAAACCTTTGCTCTGTCTTTAAGTAGAGAGGCAGGGCCGAAAAACTCATAGTTAATACAATATTCAGGGACCTCCCACTCGAGCAGCCCGTCAAAAAGTGATTCCATGAACGGTGGAGGTCCGCATAGGTAAAATTCCGCTTCGTTTCCAGGAAGTATTTTTTTTAAAAGCTCTACGTCCACGTACCCCTTACTGTCATAGTCCCCGCCCTCAAGATTCTCTTTTAGCGGCTTACTGTAAGCTACGTGAACATGAACGTTGTCATTCTGCTGCGCTACTTTACGTATATGATTACCCATAGCATGTTCAGCGCTATTTCGGGCACCATGAATAAACCATACTTCCTGGTTAGATCCGGAATCGACGATCATGTTCATCATGCTAATTAACGGAGTAAGACCAACACCCGCGCTCAATAGAACTACTGGATTTTCACTTTTTGAATCGAGGAAGAATTTACCTCTAGGTGCTTTTGCCAACAATTTCGTTCCAGGTTCTACTTGATCATGGAAGTAATTAGAAGAAACACCAGGGTATAGGTCGGGGCGGTCAGGCGGGGCCGGTTCTCTCTTAATTGTCAGTCTATAATAATTCTTATGAGGACTGTCTGAAATTGAGTAAGTCCTGTAAATCGGCTTATATTGCCCAGGTATATCGAGCTTCAACGGAAGGAACTGCCCTGGTAGAAATGACGGCAAAGGTTCTCCGTCCTCCGAAACTAAATAGAAAGACGTAATATTCTGACTTTCAGGTATTTTTTTACTGACTGTCAAGGTTATGTAATTGTCCTGGATTTGTTCCGACAACTCTACCTTGGCAAGACGGTCCTCAAATGAGATCTTCCAACCCGGAGATAGCGCTTTAATTTTAATAGCCTCCTCTATTCTATTAAAATCATCCTTATTGAAGTACAAGAGACTATTAACTTCATTAATAGTCATCTCTACAGGATCTTCAGATACTTTCTCTATAATATCACCAGCTCCTACTTCACCTTCTTCTATAACTCGAAAATAAAAACCAAGGCGACCACTGGAAAGAATTTGATTATAAAAACCCTCCTCTCCCATTTTTATCGCCAGTTTGTAGCATGGAACACGCGGCTGGGTTACTTCAAATAGTGCACTTCCAATTTTAAATCTATCACCGACATGAATTTCATCATCCGACATACCTTCTACGGTGAAATTTTCACCGAATTCACCGTAATTAAAATCATCCCTGTTTAATTCCTTTTCCCAGTAGGCATAATTATCATAAGAATAGACGTAGATTGCCCTGAAAATGCCTCCGTGACCTATGAGATCGGCCTGACCGTCGCCCTCAAGATTAAGAGTCTTTACTTTTATACGGCCCTTTACCGGCTCTTTAAAAATCCCGGTAGAAATTTTCTTCCCATTGTGAATGATTTCCTTGGGGAGAGATACATTTACTGATAGCAAACGACTCATAATTATTAAAATAACACATACCGGTTGATAAAAGTAGTATGTATAATTTCACTCCTTTTCAATAAAATCGTTACGAAATGAATACTCAAAATATTATTAAACTTATTCATAACCGGAACCTCTTTATAGTGGATTAAAGGGTGAATAGTCCAGGAACTGCCATTTGAGTGGAACTGCATCGCTGGTATGTACAACACCACATATTTCGAATTCTACTATGCGTTCAGCTCCGGCAAACTCCTCTACCCGGTCATCATCCCATATTATATTTGCTTCACCAGTAAGCTGTATCGTGCTCCCATTTTGAAAATCTATGAACAAAAGACTAGCTCCTGGGTTTACAGAAATGTTTCCTAAGGTGTTAAACATGCTGTTCCCAGAGTAATCGGGGAATACTATCTTTTGATTATTCAATACTTTTATAAATCCGGGGTTTCCTCCCCGGTGTGACACGTCTACTCCGGAATCCTCATGATAAGTAGCAATAAAAAATGTATCAGCGGCAGTTATAAATTTTTGCAGATCATTGCTCAGGTTTTCTGAATGTTGAATACTCTGCTTGGCTCGGATTTCGGAGGGGATTGAGACTGCCTCGCGAGCTTGTATGTACTTAGGACATTGGGCATACGCTCTCTTGACCGTTACATATATACTACCGTCTCGTATTCGAGCCTCTCCCTTTACTTTCAGACGGTGACGGTTTGCAAGGTTGATCGCGAGTATACCTATTTCATTCCTCTTTTTGAGATTTTCAATTAAAGGGTCGCCTTCAAATGTCATAGTGTCGATACGGATAGTTCTTTCATCCAAAGCCTGAATGAATCCAGGGTTGCCTGTTAATACTGAAGCTTGTACACGATTGTTACTATCGAGCGAACCTATCACAACCATGCTTTGAATTTCCAGAAAATACTGAACGTTAGGCGGAAGGCTTGTGCTTATCACTCTCGAAACCCTCTGAGCAATATCACGGACCCCAGCTTGTGTCTGGACAGCGATTTCACCTGAATGAAATTTTGATTTCATTATGTAATCCTTATTAATTATTCGCCATTTTACAGTTTATATTAAAACACTTATACATACTTTCGTTGCTCAAAGTGAAAAAAAGATTCCGGCCATCATTTACAAGCTTAAACTTTATGCTGTGACTGGGGCCATTTAACATCAGTTAAGAAATCTTATATTAATAGTGGATTTAGATATGATACTCCGGTTTGTTCAACGAAATTCCCGATTAAAAATCATATAATTTTGGACTATTTAATGCGGTTTTGTGTCAACAATGTAAGTGTAATGAAGTCATTGTTAGCTTCAGAGTAATTGTAAAATTATAGTTATAGGTTTAATTGAGAACCCCAATTAATTACCTCGTTATAATCTTATGCACTAAGATGATGAGATCAGTCACCTAGAACTGACTTTGCCGTAATAGTCACCAGTTTTGCTGCTTTATCCCTGATTTCCGTTGCGATTTTAAACTCCGGATCATTCTCAAACTCTTCTTTATTTCGAGGATTATCAAACCACGTGATTACAATTTCGTCCGGTTTTTCCATTCCTTCACCTTCAATGTCTTCGGTCATGAGCCACCTTTCTATGTGGACTCCGTGCCTGGCAAGAACGGGCTTTGCCAGCTCCTGATAACGAGCAAACATCTCGGGGTCTTTTACCCACAAGAGCCGTACAGCGAATAATCTTTCGTCTTCCATGATTAAGTTCTCCCTCTGGATTCTAAATATAACATATCCGCCGGAGCTCTGAGCTTTGATCACCGCCATTAGATTACTACTTAGTGTGTGTAATATATATCTAGAGTATATTTTTAGGGAGGTAAACTTGATGTCACGTATCATGAAAGCTGTTGTAATTCACGAGCCCGGACCACCTGAAGTATTGAAGATTGAGAAACAGCCGGTTCCGGTACCAAATGACGGTTGGGTATTGATTGAAGTAAAAGCATTTGGACTTAATCGGTCTGAATTATTCACTCGTCGAGGTCACTCCCCGGCGGTTAAATTCCCCCGTATTCTCGGTATAGAGGCAGTTGGTGTAGTGGTGGAAGCACCCGGGAGTAATTATGAGGCAGGGCAGACGGTAGCAACTGCAATGGGTGGAATGGGCCGACAGTTTGACGGTAGCTATGCTGAGTTTACTTGTGTGCCGGCTAATCAGGTCTTGCCACTCGACACTACACTCGATTGGTCAATCCTAGGTGCTCTCCCAGAAATGATTCAGACAGCATGGGGATCATTACATAGATCATTGCAGCTCAAGCCCGGCCACACACTACTTATTAGGGGAGGGACTACCTCCGTAGGGCTTGCCGCTGCAATATTAGCTAAAAAATATGGAGCGACTGTTATAGCAACGACACGTAAGCCCGAACGTATACAGTTTCTGAAAGATAATGCTGCTGATTATGTTTTCGTTGATTCCGGCTCTATTGCTGAAGATGTAAGACGCGAATTCCCTGCAGGTGTAGATAGGGTGCTCGAGCTTGTCGGCACCACGACGCTGCTCGACTCTCTAAAAACTGCGGGTCATCACGGCATTGTCTGTATGACAGGCATGGTTGGGAATAAGTGGCAGCTCGATAACTTTGACCCAATGGATGCCATACCGACTTCGGTGAAATTGACAACTTATGCCGGCGAGTCTGAAG
>PVMK01124673.1_pt1 | contig 13623 bp, 13 predicted proteins | sample 1853481 | NCBI WGS metagenome assembly PVMK01 (sample SAMN08533507, study PRJNA380276) | Marine sediment metagenome, whole genome shotgun sequencing project. | reverse complement strand
GCGTAGGCTCGCGCTTTCTCAATCGACTCCTTAGGGCCTACGCCGGGCATGAAGAAGACATCCTTGCTGTAAGTCATGGCCAGCCCCGCCCAGGCCGGAGCGTAACCGGGATCGAGATCGGCGGCCGTGGGAAGCATTTTGTTCGCTCCGGCAAAGCCCGCCAGCGAGCAAGTCATGACGCCGTGCTTGGCACGGAGACAGCAGTCGTAAGCATTGAGCGTCTCGCTCGGACGGTTGCGCGTTCGCTCGGCTCGCGCATGCTCGATGTTGACCGAGAGGGCGCCGGCGATGTTGCCGACGATTTCGTCCTGAATATCGAAGACATCCGCAAACGGCCTGTCGTAGCGCTCCGTCCAAAGGCGATGTCCCGTCGATGGATCGATGAGCTGAACCGTGACGCGCAGGGTCTCCCACGCCTTGCGGACACTACCCTCGACCAAATATTCGACCCCCAGGTTCGTCGCGACTTGGGACAAGCTGATCGTCCGGTCTTTCATGGCGAGCGACGATTCCGGGCCAATCACGAACAGGGACTGGAAACGGGACAAGTCGGTAATGACGTCTTCGGTAAGGCCATCGCTCAAGTAGGATTGATCGAGGTCGCCGCTCAGGTTTGCAAACGGCAGGATGGCGACGGACGGTTTCGCGGGAAGCGGCAGCGGCGCGGCCGGCCGCAGCCTCGCCGCGAAGTCAGTCGCGCCGTCTTTGCCTGAATCGAGGATTTCCTTATAGAGCCGGCGGGTGGCCGGCGCGGGCTCAACGTCGAGTTCTTGCGCGAGGACATCGCGGCAGCGTTCGAACTGGCGCGCCGCGAGGCCCCGTTGGTCGTGCTCCGCATAGAGGCGCAGGAGGGTCCGGTAGGTGGATTCCCGCAGCGGATCAAGCGCCAAGAGGCGCTGCGCCGTGGCTATCGCCGAGTCATGATCGCCCTCTCGCAGCAGCCCCGCTAATAACCGATCGACCGCATTGATGGCCAGTTCGTGCAGTCGCGCCCGTTCCTGGGCAAGCCATTCGTTGAACGCCGGGTCCCGCACACTATGACCATCGAGCAACGGACCCTGATAGAGCTTTTCCGCACGAGCGAGAGTCCCGTTCGATCCGTTGGCGACAAGTTTTTCGAATTCGAGCACATCGACCGCGAGCGCGCCGGGCTCCAGAGTTACGCTCTCTCCCGACGTGGTCAGAACCGTTGTGCCTTTCTCTTGCAGCCCATGGCGCAAAGCCGTGAGGGCCTGGCGGAGGGAACTCTTGGCTTGCGTTTCCGCCCGATCGCTCCAAAGCAGGCCTGCAAGCTGATCCCGCGAGCGGGCCTTCCCTGGGGTGAAGGCTAAATAGGCCAGCAACGCCTCCGCCTTCCGCGTGGATAGCGCGACTTTCTGTCCGCTGCCGAGCCGGACTTCGAATCCGCCGAGAAGCCGCACATCGAGATTTGCCATGCGACCCTCCTTTCCAGAGAGACACAGGGACTGAGGCTTCGTTCGCACCGAGGCAATTGAATCACCGCTCGCCGAAGCCTTCCATTGGCAGCGCAAAGTCTACCCTGCGGCGCCACTACGGTGAAACCCACCTGGTGCCGATTTCACGAATATTTCACAGCTGAGACGGTTTTCCTGATCGCTGCTCATCTCGCGGCCGGCGTCCGGTGCGGGTACGACTTGGAATGTAGTTCGGGCGAGAGGGATGAACGGGCGGCGACGTATCAACGTCCGCCGCCGGAGCTTCGGCTCAGCGTCGCTGGCGCCGCCAGCGTTCGACCACCGTGTCGATGAAGGACTCGTCCTCGTCGTCGTTCTGCCAGGCGGTGGAGAAACTCGCGGTGCCGCTTAAGGGGCGGCGGTCCTCGGGCAGCTCGTTGAAGCACAAACGCACCGGCACCGACACGCCCTCACCCACCGCGATCGCCTCGGCGTTGCGCAAGGACGGCAGGAACTCCATCAGTCCCATCGCCGATTCCGAGAGCGCGCTGCGCACAAACTCCTGGTCTTTCTGATTGGTCATCCTGAGCGCGAAGATGGTATTGCACTGAGAGAGGATACCGGTCGCCAGCTCCGACGGCCGCTGACTGACGACACAGAGCGAGACGCCGTATTTGCGCCCCTCCTTGGCGATCCGCGCAAGCGCCTTCTTGGTCGGTTCGAAGCCGAGGCTGGTATCCTGCGGCACATAGCGGTGCGCCTCTTCGCAGACCAGCAGCATGGGTAGGGCACGATCGCTCCAGACCGCGAAGTCGAACATCATGCGGCTCAAGACGGAAACCACGACATTGAGGGTTTCCGACGGCACACCTGACAGATCGACGATGGTGATCGGCCTCCCGTCGACAGGAATGCGGAACAGGCGCGCGAGCACCTCCGACATATTGTCGCGGGCGCCCAAGCCGCCGAACATAAAACCCGAAGCGGGAGTCTACGCGCAGGGCATTGATGCGCGACTTCAGCCTGAGATAGGGCGCCGAGTTCTCGGGATTGTCGAGCTTGCCCATGCCGTCGTCGATGATCTGCAGAAGCTCGCTGATCTGATAGGGCACCGGCGTGTCCGCCGTGACGAAACCGGCGGCATCCGGTTCGCTGTTCGATAGGAACCTGCGTTTGGCCTCGGGAATCGCTTCGCTGAGGATCCCAGTCTCCGCCGTGCGCGACTGGAAGTTGTCGCCGAGGATGACTTCCGTGATCTCCTCGAAGGTGAACAGCCAATAGGGCAGCTTGAGATTGCCCGGGCTCACCGCCTCCGCCATCTCGCCGAAAGCGCGAGAGTACTCGTTGTGGGGATCGAGCAGGAGGATGTGCGCGTTCTGATGGCGTTCCAGGATCGCCTGAAGCGTCAAGGCCACCGCGCAGGATTTACCGGATCCGGTCGTGCCCAGGATGGCAAAGTGCTTGCCCAGTAGGTTGTCGGTCCCGACATAGGCGGGCAGCGCTTCGTCCTGATGGATCGTTCCGATGCAAACCGTATCGACCGCCGTGGGTGCATAGACCCGGCCGAGCTCTACCTTGCTCGCCACATAGACGCTGTCGCCCAGCGTCGGAAAAACGGAAACGCCACGCTGGAGGGCTGCTCCGCCTCGCCCGGGTCCTTCATGGTTTCGCCGACCAATTCCATCTCGATGATGTTGAGCTCCGTATTGCCGGCGTCCTGTTTGGGGATTGGGATGCTCAGGCCGCTGACCATGCCGAAGACCGTCGAGGCTGGGGTCTCCGTCTTGATCAGGGTGCCGATCTGTAGTTTGGGCGCATCGGGATCGTCACCGTCGTGCAGCACATTTTCCAGCAGCGTGATCACCTGGGAGCCTGAAACGGCAACCACGCGGCCAACGCGTATCGCCTCGGCCTGAGCCTCCGGCGTTTCACCCGGCGCGTCCTGCTGGGCCGCGTCCTCGGCGACCATCTCGGCTTCGGCTTCGACTCCGGCCTCGGCCAACTCCTGCGCCTCTGCCGTAGAGGCTTGATTACCCACCTGGCTCAAGGACCCGCTCCTTAGGGAATGACAAGGCAATCGTCGTGCCGACCCCGACCGTACTTTCCAAGGTCAGCGTTCCGCCGTGCAGTTCGATCAATGCCTTTGTTATGGGAAGACCCAAGCCGGTCCCCTCGTAAGTGCCGCTATAGGCGCTTTCGACCTGGCCGAATGGGCTGAGGACCCTGTCGAAGTCCTCCTCGGAGATGCCGATTCCGGTATCGGCAACGGAAATGGAAAGACTTCCGTTTTCCGGTCGGTCGACGCGAATCTCGATCTTGCCCCCTTTGGGGGTAAACTTGACCGCATTGGACAACAGATTGACGAGGCACTGTTTGACCAACCGTTCGTCGGCGAAAATGACAGGCAGCTCGCCGGGCTTGGCGATGAGTTTGACACCGGCATCCTGGGCGCGCTCTTGCACCAGACGGATCGATTTACCGATCGCCTCGCTCAGTTCGACTTCGGTTTCGGCCAGCTCAAGATTTCCGGTTTCGACCCTCGAGATATCCAGAATGTCGTTGATCACGTCGAGCAAATAGGCGCCGCTCTCGTGAATGTCCTGGGTGTATTCCTTGTATTGCTCGACCCCCATGGAACCGAGGATCTCGTTCTTCATTATTTCGGAGAAACCAAGGATGGCGTTGAGCGGGGTCCGCAGTTCGTGGCTCATGTTGGCCAGAAATTCGCTTTTGGCCCGGTCGGAGGTCTGCGCCTTGATCATCGCGGCGCGCGCGGATTTCGCCGAGCGTTCGGCATCCTGCTTGGCCACCATCAACGCCGCTTCGACCCGCTGGCGTTCCATGACATAGCCGAACTGCTGACCGTAGCGGTCCAGCAGCGTACTGCGGCGTTCGCGTTTACCGCGAAGTGCGTGCATCTTTGCCCCGAAATGAAAATCGAAAACTTGGCGGAAATTTAACCGCAAAAAGATCAATGGTTGCTTAATGATGCCGCTAATGACGCGGAACCGCGGGATGCCAAGGCCTTGATTGGGCGGACGAACCGTCGACCCCGGAGCGAAGCCGCTATCGCGCCCGACGGTCGTGACCGGGCGGAAGGGCGTTATACTAAAGGGCGTGGATGAAACCTGAGTGGTTCGCTGGCGAACTCAGGACGGCCGTTTAACCTTGCACCGGGCACCACCCACCACACAATCGATGGTGTCTTGATCCTGGCTCAGTGGCAACAGGATGCTGCGGTACATGACGTTCTGGCCCTCTTCGTTCACAAACTCGCCGCTGCGAATCACGGGAACCTGCCGCGTCAGGACTTCGCCGACATTACGGGTCGCGTGATCGAGCAAGGAGTTCTCGCTGATCGCGCCGACGGTGATCTCAGCGCCGCCAATTCCCGACATTGCCGCAATTGTCTCCCCGACATGGTGAAACGCCGATTGCTCGCACGGTTCCTGCGGGTGGAGCGTGAAGCAATGAGTCCACACGGCGCTCAGTTCCTGGGGGTCGAAGTCCTTGGCGCTTGGGAATCGGCGGTCGGCGCGCTTGTCCCACCAGAATGCCATCAGGCGCATGTTCAGGCGCCTTTCACGCGGCAAGGCGCGCTGTACCGGATCTCGATTGTATTCCATGGATACGGCCCGTTGTTCGCGGTAGGCCTGATTTCTGCAACCAAAACTGCTAACAAATGGTAACCATTGACTTGATCGGTGCTTACCGCTTGGCTCCGCTCACCCGCGAAAACACCGGGTAAGACCGAGCGATAGCACGGATGCGAGGATAAGGAGCCCATGGAAGCCCGTCTCGATGCACCCACACCAAACAACGACCCTGTCAATCGTCAGGACGCGCAGGGCATCTGCACCCTGACGCTCAACCGGCCGGATCAGTACAATGCCCTGTCGGACACCCTGCTTGACGGACTCCAGGGCGTCTTGGACGACATCGCCAAAGACGACAGCGTGCGTTTGGTCGTCCTGGCCGGACGGGGCCGTGCTTTCTCGGCCGGTCACGACCTGAAGGAAATGCGCCAAACGCCCGATCGGGCCTGCTACGAACGCCTGTTCAAGAAGTGCAGCCGCCTGATGGTATCCATCACCCGCCTGCCCAAGCCGGTGATCGCGCGGGTCCACGGCCTGGCAACCGCCGCCGGCTGCCAGCTGATCGCCAGCTGCGACCTAGCGGTTGCCTCGCGCGAGGCAAAGTTCGGCACCTCGGGCATCCGTGTCGGGCTGTTCTGCATGACGCCCGGGGTCGCTTTGTCACGGAATATCGCGCGCAAGCCGGCCTTCGAAATGCTGTTTACCGGCGAACTGATTTCCGCCGACGAGGCCCTCGCGCTTGGCCTGGTCAATCGGGTGGTCGAGGCGGATCGGCTAGACGCGGCGGTGGATGAGCTGGCGCAGTCGATCCTGGCCCATTCACAGGCCGCCATTGCGGCCGGCAAGCGCGTCTTCTACCAACAGCTCGAAATGGGATTGAGCGACGCCTACGACTTCGCGGCTGAAGAGATGGCCGACAACATGATGTTCCACGATGCGGGCGAAGGAATCGACGCCTTCATCGCCAAGCGCAAGCCTAGCTGGCGGCACGAATAATTTACCTCTGATCAATAGCCTGACACAGAACGCTCCGACCCTGGATCCGCTTGTATGACTCGTCGCGCCCCTGCCTTCGGATTCTTGCTTCTGCTATCCGCGTTGCTTGCGGCCTGTTCGGACGAGTTTCTCCAAAAGGTGCAAACCACCTCCGACAACCTCGATATTTGGTTCGTCGAAAAGGGCGTGGTGCCGCCAAAGCAAAACTCCGTCGAGACGGTGTACCAGCAAGAGCCAAACTCCGTCGAACCGGGTTACCAGCAAGAGCAGAACTCCGTCGAACCGGTTTACCAGAAAGGCTTGGCGCTGAAGCGTGACGGCGCTTCGGACAGGGCGGCGGTTCACTTTCACGAGGCGGCCGAGGCCGGACACGCCGCCGCGTCCTACGAGCTGGCCGAGGCCTACTGGCAGGGTGACGGCGTCGCTCGCGACGACGAAACCGCCACAAAGTGGCTATCCACCGCCGCCGATCGCGGCGAGCCGCGCGCGCAATATCTGCTGGGCGCGGCCTACTACGGCGGCATTGGCGTCGAGCAGGACGATGGGCTCGCCCTTTAATTGGCTCGGCGAGGCGGCGACACGGGGCCACGACCGTGCCCAATTTATGCTGGCCGAGGCTTTCGCCAACGGCCGCGGGGTGAAAGCCGACATGGCCTGGGCGGCGCGCTGGTATGGCAAGGCGGCGCGCCAGGGCCACACCCGGGCCCAGTTGGTCTATGGTCTCTTGCTGGCGAAGGGCCGCGGACTGCCCGGCGAGCCCGTCCAAGCCTACATTTGGCTTACCATCGCCGCCCGCAACGGACAGCCGGACGCCGAAACGGCCCGCACCGGCTTGGCTCAGCGTTTGAGCCCGGCCGAACGCGCCGCCGCCGAGGCCGAGGCCGAACGCTTCCAGCCGAACGCCAACACCCGTTTTGCCGACCCGCCAACGGTTATGTATGTGCAATACCGCCTGGACCACCTGGGCTTTCCGGTCGGCGGGGTGGATGGCTTGATGGGGCCGCAGACCCGGATCGGGATCAACGCCTACCAACGCGCACGCGGCCGCCCGACGGACGGCCAGCTGACGCCGAACCTGCTAATCGCGCTATTGCAGGAACCGAAGGCCTAGCCAGAGGCCACTTAAGCGTTCCGCCTGAAAAAGCCCCATGCCATCGCCGCGCAGCGACCATTGCCCAACCATCCCTATCAGGCTCTAGTATAGCATCGGTGATAGGCCACAGGGGGCCTGGGTGGCAGACATGAGCGACCGACTAACTTATAGCAACGCCAAGATCCGGCGCATCTTGAACGATGTGGCGACCATCGCCATGGTCGGCGCTAGCCCGACTTGGAACCGGCCCAGCTATTTCGCCATGAAGTATCTGCAGGAAAAGGGCTACCGCGTGATCCCTGTGAACGCGCGGGCGGCCGGCGGCGAAATTCTGGGCGAGCGGGTATATGCCTCGCTGGCCGAGGCGCCCGGGCCCATCGACATGGTGCAGGTCTTCCGCAATTCCGAGGCCGCCGGGCCGATCACCGACGAGGCCATCGCCGCCGCCGAGGAAAAAGGCATCAAGGTCGTCTGGATGCAGCTCACCGTTCGCAACGACGAAGCCGCCAGCCGCGCGGAGGCGGCTGGATTGGAAGTGGTGATGGATCGCTGTCCGAAGATCGAGTATGGCCGCCTCCACGCCGAGCTCTCTTGGGGCGGCTTCAATTCCGAGATTATCACCAGCCGGCGCCGCCGGCTCAAAACCGCATGACCAAGCAACTGGATAAGCGCTACAGCCGGCCCGACTTCGGCTTCGAGACCCGCATGATCCATGCCGGCGCCCAGCCCGAGCCGGTGACCGGCGCGCGCCAGACGCCGATCTTTCAAAACACCTCCTACGTGTTCCACGACGTCGACCACGCCGCCTCGCTGTTCAACTTGCAGACCTTCGGCTTCATCTATTCGCGCCTCACCAATCCAACCGTAGCCGCGCTAGAGGAGCGGATCGCCAGCCTCGAGGCCGGCCGCGGCGCCACCTGCTGCGCCTCCGGTCATGCCGCCCAGGTGATGACCTTCTTCGCCTTCATGGAGCCTGGCGACGCCTTCATCGCCTCCAACCGGCTCTATGGCGGTTCGGTGACCCAGTTCGGCAAGTCGTTCCGCAAGTTCGACTGGCGGGCCCACTTCGTCGATGTGGACGATCCCGAAAACGTGCGTCGGGCGCTGACGCCCAAGTGCAAGGCGATCTTCGTCGAAAGCCTGGCGAACCCCGGCGGCGTGGTCTCCGATCTCGAGCCGCTGGCGGAGATCGCCCGCGAGGCCGGCATCCCGCTCATCGTCGACAATACGCTGGCGACCCCCTATCTCTGCCAGCCGTTCGAATGGGGCGCCGACCTCGTGGTCCATTCCACCACCAAGTACCTGTCCGGCAATGGCACGTCGGTCGGCGGCTGCGTGGTCGACAGCGGCGCTTTCGACTGGGGCCAAAACGACAAGTTTGCGGGGCTTTCGGAGCCCGAACCGGCCTATCACGGGCTGAGGTTCTGGGAGACCTTCGGCGACCTCGCCTTCACCGTCTTCACCCACGCGGTCAGCCTGCGCGACCTGGGCGCAACCATGGCCCCGATGAACGCCTTCCAGACGCTGCTCGGCGCCGAGACCCTGTCCCTGAGGATGGAGCGGCACTGCGCCAACGCCCAGGTGGTCGCCGAGTTTCTCGAGGGGCACGAAGCGGTCAGCTGGGTTTCCTATGCCGGCCTCGCGAACAGCCCCTATCACGGGCTCGCCCGGAAGTACCTTCCCAAGGGCGCGGGCGCGGTCCTCACATTCGGGGTCAAGGGCGGCTTCGAGGCGGGCGTGCGCATGGTCGAGGCCTGCGAGCTGTTCAGCCATCTGGCGAACATCGGCGATACCCGCTCGCTGGTGCTTCACCCAGCCTCCACCACCCACCGGCAGCTCACCGATGCGCAGCGCGAAGCGGCCGGCGCCAGGCCGGACGTGGTGCGCCTCTCGGTCGGTCTGGAGAGCATCGACGACCTGATCGCCGATCTCGACCAGGCCCTGAAGGTGGCCATGGCGGGAGACGCGCGCGCCGCCGATTGAGCGTGCCCGCAACTAGAGGCTTGTGACTAGGCGTCGGTAAATAGACGCCGGAAACTCTGCCTGCCCGTGACTAATACCAAGGAGCGCCGATAATGACCCATAGAGATCGCGTGGGCGATCCGCCGGGTAGGAGGCAAGCCGCGGGCGATGTGGGGTATCGGCAAGGCTTTCCGAGGCCCTCCGGCGGTTCGCCCACGCGACCGGAACGGCGGCTGCCCAGTTGTGTCGGTTCGCCGTGACGGTCAGGCTCGGTTGGCGCGCGCCCGCGCGGTCAATCGACCTCGACGCACTCCGCGATCACCGTCGGCGGAGAGACGAACAAGGATTGGCCGTTTTGCAGGCTGCGCCCTTGAACGGCCGTCGAGGTCCGCGCAAAGGTCTTGGCCCAATCGCTGTTCGACCGGCCCGCGCCGTTCAGCCGCGCCGCCGCCCGCTCGCAGGACTGGATGCTGGCAAACTCAATCTGCCGCACATCCAGAGAGCTGTCGACCGAAACAACGTTGGCCTGGGAGGTGCCTACCGTCACGATGAGAATCAGTAACGCCTTCATTTTGAAATACCTTTTCCTAGTTTAACCATGGTTAAATAGACGGCATAGTTATTATAGCAATTTCATATGGTTAGCGGCAATCCTTAATTCGTCGTCATTAACCATGTTCGCCGATCTTCGGATGACCATTGGCAAATTCGATCGGGTTGCCGTCCGGATCCCGGCCATAAAGCGAACGGATTGGGCCCTCGCCGCCGCGATCCACCGGGCCGACGACATGCGCGGCTACTCGGCCAGCGCCGGCGCCGGCTGCCGGCGCCAACCGCCGGGAAGCAAGACCGCCGCAAATGTCGCCACCGCCGCCATGATCGCGAGACTCACGAACAGCCAGAGAAACTCGCCGGTGCGGGCGTTGATCTTGGCGACCAGTTGCAGGGCGATGGGCGCCGAGCCGAAGGCGATCACGTATTTGATTCCGAAGGCGAGGCCGCGATGCTTCTCCGGCGCATAGCGGTTCAGCAAAAGGTTCTCGGCCGGCAGCGCGCCGGCGCCCAGCAGCACCGTCATGGTTGCCAGCACCAGCAGGGGCAGGCCGGAGAACAGGCCGATGCCGACCAAGACCGGGACCTGTACAACCCAGCTGAAAAGATAGATCGGCTTCAGCGCATAGCGGTCGGCAAGGTAGCCGCCGACGACCTGCATGAGGCCGCCGGTGAGATAGACCAGCGCAACCAAAGCGCCGACGCCGAAGGTCCCCTCACCCACCAAATCGCGCAGCCTGAGATCGAAGACCTTGGGCATGGCCGCCTGGCTCGCCTGGAAGATGATGCCCATGGCCAGCATGGTCATGAGCAGGATGGTGAAGACCCGGACCATGTCGCCTCGGCTGGCCGGCGGCGGCGCGCGCCGGGCGCCGCCCTCCTCGACCAGACCGAGGCGCAGGCAGACGAAGAGCGCGAGGCCGGTCATGAGGGCGATCACCCCTGGCACGAAGAAGGCGGTGCGCCAGCCATAGAGGTCGATCAACGCCCCGGCCATGAGGCCCGCGGCGGCGATGCCGACACTGCCGAAGACGCCGTTGATGCCGAGCGCCCGGCCCGGCCGGTCGGCGCTTCTCACCAGCCAGGCGATCCCCACCGGGTGGTAGATGGCGCTGAATAGACCGATCGCCGAGAGGCCCAGCAGCAAGGCGGCCGGTGTATCGAGGAAAGCGCAGACGATGCCGCTGAGGCCGAGCCCGACGAACATGACGATCATCATCCCGGCCGACGACCAACGGTCGGAGAGCCAGCCGGCCGGGATGGCGCCGAGTCCGACCAAGAGCGCGCCCAGGGTCCAGAGCTCGATCAGCTCGTGATAGGGCAGACCCCAGTCCGCCTCCAGCGCCAGCACGATGACGAAATAGAAGGCCGTGAAGAGGTGCATGTAAGCGTGGCCGAGGCACGAAAAGGCCAGGGTCACGCGGCCACCGGTGGAAGACATGAGCGCCGAACTCCCTTGACCCCTTGTCTACAGGGGCGGGTGAGACCGGGCAAGGCGGCCCGGGGCAAGGCCATTGGGGCGCAGGGCTGGGTTGCGCGGGACGCGCAGCGCGTGGCCTCCGCAAATCGGACCCGAATGACGAATGTCGGGGTTCAAACGGTCGTGGCTGGGGAACTTCGCATTGATCCAAAATTAGCCAGAATCGGACATTCGGCTCTCGTGGTTTTCAGGGAGATTGCTCAGTCGAGAACGAGTTGAAGGACGCTCTATTAAGAATTGAGGTACACTTTGGCGTCGGCCCTGACTGCGTCGGCCTCTACTTGGCCGATGCGATCCTCCAGGGTGCCCCCCACCTCTCCGAGATTCGAGAGTACCGCAGCTGCAAACTCTCCCTTCTTTTCGTTGGAGGCTTGTGCCACGCATCGACGGCATTGTTGAAATTGACCGCCTGAACTTCGACAGCAGCTCGTCCGCTGCCAGCATCGCCGAGCTTATCGACCATCTCCGCACTCCTTCCGTTGTACAAATCGCTCGAAGAGAAACATTCATATTGGTTAAATCAACAGGTGTTGGCTAGTTCAATCTAGCCGAAGATCACCGCCCGAATGTCCGCTTTCGGGGGTAAGGCGGACTCTCTTGCACGGCCCTCAGAACGTCCGGGTTTAGCCAAGAGGCGACATTCGCGATCCGTCAATGGACCCCGTACTTTCGTAACCATCCGGTCAGGACCGCGGTGAATTCACTTTTGACCGTGAGGTTGGGCAGCATGGTGGAACGTGAGTTATGCGGCCAGTGTGTCGGCGGCCTGGACCCGCTTCCAGTTCCAGGGGAGGAGCTCGTCGAGGCGCTGGGACGGATGGTCGGCGATCCGGGCGAGCACGTCGGCGAGCCATGCCTGAGGATCGACGTCGTTCATCTTCGCCGTGACGATCAGGGTATACATGAGCGCCGCTCTGTGACCGCCACGGTCGGAGCCGGCGAACAGCCAGGCCTTCCTGCCGAGGGCGATACCACGCAGGGCGCGTTCGGCGGCATTGTTGGTCAGACAGATGCGGCCATCTTCGAGGAACCGGGTAAAGCTTGGCCATCGCTTGAGCATGTAGTCCATGGCCTTGGCGACCGGGGCGTGGCGGGAGAGCCGCGCGCGCTCCTCGCGCATCCAGGCCTCGAGATCGGCGAGCAAGGGCCGGGATCGCTCGGCCCGGACAGCGAGCCGCTCCTCGACGCTCAGTCCATTGATCTCCCGCTCGATGTCGAACAGCTCGTCGATCCGCTTCACGGCTTCGAAGGCCAGCGGTGAGATGATCGCTCCCTGCTTGCCCGTCTTCGCCCCTCTCCTCGCTGAGGCGGCGATGTCGGCCAGGACAAAGAACTTGCGACGTGCGTGCGACCAGCAGAGCGCCTCGGTGACCGGCCCCGGGGAGCGGCCGGGCGCATACAGTCTGTTGTACCCAGCATAAGCGTCGGCTTGCAGGATCCCGGCAAAGCCGGTCAGGTGCGTCTCAGGATGCTCGCCCGAGCGGTCCCGCGAGTAGCGGAACAACGCCGCCGGCGGATCGGCGCCCCCGAACGGCGCATCGTCGCGCACATAGACCCAGGCCCGCGCCACCTTGGCCTTGCCCTTTGCCAGGACGGGCACTGTCGTGTCATCGCCGTGGATACGTTCGGCGGCCAGCACATGGGTCGCGATCAGGTCGTGCAACGGCCGCAGCACGGTGGCGCAGGCGCCCACCTGGTCGGCCAGGGTGGATAGGCTGAGCGCCACGCCCTCCCGGCCATAACGCTCACTCTGTCGGTTCAGCGGCTGATGCTGGCCATACTTTTCAAACAGGATCATGGCCAGCAGACTCGGTCCCGCCCAGCCCCGCGGGGTCACATGGAAGGGCGCGGGCGGCTGAGAAATCCTCTCACAGTCCCGGCAGGTGAACTTCTCGCGTACCGTCTGGATCACCTTCCACTGCCGCGGGATCACCTCCAGCGTCTCGGTGACATCCTCGCCCAGCTTGGATAGCCTGTTCGAGCCGCAGCAGGCGCAGACTTCGGGCGCCGGGATGACCACGCGCTCGCGCGGCAGATGTTCCGGGAAAGGTTTGCGTGACGGCCTCTTGCGCGTGAACGACTTGACCGTCGAAGTCCGCGCTGCCGCCTGCTCGGCCGCAAGCTCGTCCTCGCTTGCGCTCGCTTCCAGCTCCTCGAGCTCCAGCTCCAGCTGGTCGAGCAGACGCGCCTTGCGCTCCGAACGTTGGCCGTAGATCTCGTGCCGCAGCCTCTCGATCTGCAGCTTCAGGGCGGCGATGATCGCCTCGGCGTTCGAAACCTCCGCCACCGCCCGCTTAGCTTTGGCGGTCGCCTCGAGGGCCTTTGCCTCCGCCTCATCGGCTCGTGCTTCAGCTGCCGCGAGGGCAGTGCGCAAGGCGTCGATGTCGGACGGTACGGCGCTGTTCATCGGGCCAAGGGAATCATAGGCGGCGGATTTGGGTCACGCTCTTTTTATGCGGCCGCCTCACTTTCCCGCATCACCCCGCACGATCGGGCCGCCAGCTGCGAAGAGGGTTCCGCCAATCGATT
>PVMK01126975.1_pt1 | contig 13625 bp, 12 predicted proteins | sample 1853481 | NCBI WGS metagenome assembly PVMK01 (sample SAMN08533507, study PRJNA380276) | Marine sediment metagenome, whole genome shotgun sequencing project. | reverse complement strand
GCACGGCCGTGCGTCCCCACGAATGATCCGACACTTCTGAGGTGGCCGAGCTGGTGCTGGAAAGGTTGGTGCCGGAGGGGAGACTCGAACTCCCACGGGCCGAAGCCCACTGCGCTCTGAACGCAGCGCGTCTGCCAATTCCACCACTCCGGCAATTAGTTAAAGCCAAATATCTCAAGTAAAATCTAGGTCAGTATCCGGGCTTGATGTCCCATCGCTGACCCTATCTCGGCTCCAACGGAGGGTGTCAGTTTACACGGGACATCCAAAGTTGTGAAGCAGGGAAATCACTGCCGAATGCTCGGTTAGAAAAAAGTGCTCGAAATCAAGGTTGCCAGTGAGATAGGATCAGAGCATGGAGAGTCAGATCTTTCAGGAGCGCATTCAGGATGATCGGGCCTGGACTGCCGATTCGATCGGCCAGGACCGGCCTTGGTGTCTTCACTTGGACCGGAGGGTCTGGGACATCATCGATCCGGTGGTTCAAGCCTGGCGCCAAGATCCCAAGCCTGTTACCCAAGTCCGTCTGAGCGAGACTCGACGCCAGGAGGGCGCAGAATTGCTGGCTGGCGTCATGAACATGCTGGAGACGGGGTATGGGTTTGTCTTGCTGGACAGGGTGCCTCTGGACCGTTACTCCCACCAGGAGGCCAAGCTGGCTTACTGGCTGATCGGACAGTTCATGGGTCAGCCCTTCGAACAGAACGTCAAAGGGACGTCGCTTTACGACGTGCGTGACGTGGGAGGGGATCTTTCCAAGGGTTCACGCTTCTCGGTGACCAATGCTCGAACTTCGTTTCATACCGACGGTTCCTTTAATCAAGTGATAGCCGATCACGTGGGCCTTTTGTGTTTGTATACAGCCAAGACGGGCGGCGAAAGCCAGATGATCAGTGCCTATAGCTTGCACAACCGGTTGATCGAGCGAAATCCGGATCTGCTGGAAGTCCTGTATCAACCGTTTCATGTCGATAGGCGCGGCGAGTTCAAGGAGGGAGAATCGCCCACCTCGCAGCAGCCGGTCTTTCAATGGGACGGCAGTGAGCTCACCATGCGTTACCTGAGTTACTACATTCAGGAAGGTCACCGAGAGGTGGATTTGCCGCTATCCGACGCCCAGCAGAAAGCGCTGAGCGCCATCGAGAAGTTACTCAAAGAGGAAGACCTGTTGGTGGAATTTTCTGTCGTGCCCGGCCAAATGCTCTTTTGCAACAACCATTGGATTCTTCACAATCGCAACGCCTACGAGGATTTCGACGACCCGGAGCTGCGACGCCACTACGTCAGGCTGTGGCTTCTGCGATCAGGCCGGAGAGGGTCATGAAGGTACTGGTCACGGGAGCCTCGGGGCTGATTGGTGCTCACGTCACTCAAGCCTTGCTCGATCAGGGCGTCGAGCCGGTCGCCTGTGACACGGCTCCTTTTGTGCCGCCGATGGGCGCTGACAGCAACCGTGTCCCTTTCGTTCAAGCGGACGTTTCTGATCTGGATGCTTTGAGTTCGATCCTCGAGACCTACCAGATCGATCGCGTTGTCCATAGTGCCGCTATTTTAGCCAGGACCTGTCAAGAGAATCCTGCTCTGGCAGTAAAGGTCAATGTAGTAGGGAGCCTGAACGTCCTGGAGGCGGCTCGCAGGCTGGGGTTAACTCGGGTGGTCATGGCCAGCAGCATTGCCGTCTATGGAAACACCACCTCTGAGCCCATCGACGAGACCCATCCTCTAAATCCCACCACCGTTTACGGATCGGCCAAGGTCTTGGTTGAGGCCTGCGGTCAAGCCTACCGCAAGAATCACGGCCTGGAATTCGTGGCACTGCGCTACGGGGCTACCTACGGTCCGGGTCCGGAGAAGCCTACCAGCACGGGAGTGGCCACCGATCTGAGGTCCTTTTTCGAGAGGGCGGTGCATTCCGGAGAAGTGACCCTTTCAGATCAGGACGATCTCAAGCGGCCCCTGGTGTATGTCAAGGATGCCGCTCGCGCTACTGCTCTGGCCTGCTGTGGTCAGGAGCCTGCTCCATCATTTGTTTTTAATGTGGCCGGTGATTGCGCGGTGAGCCTGGCCGAGTGCGCAGAGATCCTGGCTCGACTGCTCCCCGGCTTGAAGATCACCCGACCCGAAGACCCACCTGCACCGGGTGCGGTACGGCCCCAGTCGGTGGCTCTTAGCATTGACCGGGCCAGGGAGGAATTAGCCTATGAACCTGAATATTCTCTCGAGCGCGGGATTGGCGAGTATGTAGAATGGCTGCAAGAGGGGGTTCCTGTTGCCGCCTCTGAGCTTACAAACGGAGGAAGTCATGACTAAGTACAGTTCCTATATGGCCGAGGACCTTGGCCTGCGGGTAAACTCCCACTATCTGGATACGGGGCAGGGCGTGGTGTTGGTGGACACTCAGCTCCACCTTCCCTATGCCGAGGAAGTCCTGGAGCAGATCCGGTCCAATACCGATGGCGATCTGCGTTATATCATTACCACCCACGCCCATCCCGACCACTGGTACGGTAACACTGTTTTTCGCAGGGAGTTTCCCCGAGTGCCCATCATTACCTGTCGTTCGGTTATGGAGGAGATTCGCGCCACCGCTTTGCCCCGGCGCGAGCGTTGGGATACTCTTTTCGGCGATCGGATCCCCAAGGCCCCCGATCTGGTCTTTCCCGACTGTATTTTTTCCGGTCAGCTGACCTTAGAAGTGGGGGGAGTCACCATCCAGATCGATGAACACGGGCCGGCTGAATCGGGGGCCCATACGGTGGTCTATATCGAAGAAGACGAAACCTTGATTACGGGGGACATCGTGGACAGCGGGAAGCACCCCTGGATTGGCGAGCGCCACATCGATGACTGGTGTGAGAAATTGCAGGAGTTACCCAAGCGCTATCGCATCCGCTCGATTTTGCCTGGGCATGGTCCTTCGGGTGGCGCCGACCTTTTGGAGGAGACCACCGAATGGCTGACCAATTACAAAAGAGTGGTCGAGAAGCATCTGGAGCCGGGGGCCACGGATCTGACCGATGAGGGAGTGGAGAAGGCTTTTCAGGAGATCGTGTCCAACTACCCCGGACTACTTCCTGCCCCGATGGGGAGACAAAACCAACCTGGGCATTGGTCTTCGCAAGCTGGACAACTCTTTTATTGGAAACATCGCCAAGCCCATTCGAACTCTGGAAGGAAAGATGTGACCCATTCACCAAGGAGATGAAAAAATGATTAAGCCGTATCTTGCCTTCGCACTCCAGACGGCCTGCCATGGGTGTCGAAACAGAGAGGACATCCAGGTCAACCTGGAGCACGTGTGCAGGCAGATCGACGGGGCGATGTACATCAGTAAAATCGAGTATCCCGCCAAATTGATCGCACTGCCGGAAGGTGCCTTACAGGGTTTCTATGATGAGCACGCCCGACTCGACCATCTCGAAATCTGCAGGGACATCGCCATAACCCTACCCGGCCCGGAAACCGATGTGCTGTCGGAAAAGGCACGCCAGTGGGGGGTGTATATCATCGCCCAGGCCAAGGCCATCGAGCCGGAGATCATCAAGGACCGGTTCTTTAACACTTGTTTTATCATCGATCCTGACGGGGAGATCATTCACAAGCATAGAAAGAGCAGAGTCTTTACCGCCGAGGGATCCACCACACCCTATGACGTCCTGGATGTTTGGGAAGAGAAGGTGGGGAGTGATCTCCAGTCCTTTTATCCAGTCGTGGATACACCCATTGGAAGAATCGGTACGCTCATTTGCTTTGAGGGGAGATTTCCGGAGTCGGGAAGGCTTCTGGCACTCAATGGCGCTGAGATCATTTATCGGGCGTCCCAGGTGGAATTTCATACCAACATGGGCTATTGGGAATTACAGAATCGCGGCCATGCCCTGAACAACTGCTGCTACGCGATCTCACCCAACAACGGCCCCAAGTATTTCTCAACCGACATCAGTCAGGTCTCTGCAACGGGGTCGGCCGGGGGCAAGTCGATGATCATCAATTACCGGGGGCAGATCATGTCGGAAAGCCCCAATGTCAACGTCTCCTATGCGGCCTCGTTGATCAATATCGAGGAGTTGAGAAGCTACCGGGCCGAGAGTAAATACAATCCCTTGCCGGCACTCATTCCGGAGCTGTGGGGGAAGCTTTACTCTCAGGCGGCGGAAAAATTCCCATCGACCAAAAACACCTACCTGGAAAGAGTCCCGAATTACGAGGAGAGGGACCAGGTGTTCACGGAGGTGGCCAAGGAGATGATCAAGAACGGCGCACTGGCCGTGCCCGCGGGGGAGAGCAAGTAAGATTCAGGAAAGAGGGCGCACGTCTGTGCGCCCCTACATAAGAATACGCTGCTAACCTAACGCTGGATGGCCAGCGTTTCGATCTTGCTCTTGTCCGGATAGAGAACCCCGATGCCTCCGTCGGGAATGGATCGGGTGCTGTACCAGACGTTTCCATCCCCGCTGACGTCGATCTTTGGCATGTCACTTCGACGCGGTGTCGGATAGTAGGTGAACTCCTCCGTCTCTGGATTAAACCGGATCAGGGTACCCCCCATTCCTCCATCGCTGATCCAGATGGTGTCGGTGTTGCGCTCCACCCGGATGCTGTAGGGCTCAGCGAATCGGGAAGCCATGTCGAACTCCACCTGCTCACCTGTTTTCAAGTCGAGCTTGCCCAGTTTGCCCTGGCTGAAGACCCCGTACCAGATGATTCCCTTGGAATCGATACCCAGGCGGCGGGTCTTGCAGGGCGGCTCCACCAGGGCCGGGTATTCGGTGAATTCTTCCGTCTCAGGATTGAACACCGCCACCTTGCAGCCATAAAGCTCGGCCAGGACAGGAATGTCGTCAGGAGAAAGATCCAGACCGTAAGGCATCGAATATTGGGTGGGAACACGCCAGACCTGGACCTTGTGGGTCTCACGGTCCCATTTGGCAAGTGCGTCACCGCGGATAATCGTCGACCAGACGTTCTCCTGGGAATCCAGAACCGGGGTGTGTCCCCCCATAAATCCCAAGGTTCCCGTGTCATCATAGGAAAAGCGCTCCGTTATTCCCGTCTTGGGATCCAGTCGCCCCAGATGTTCCTTCTTGCTCTCGGCCCAGTAGACCCACCCCTCCGAGTCCACGGTTAAGCCGTGAGGGTCGGCCTCCGGATCGGGCAGCACCCACTCGTCAATCTGTCCCGTCCGGGGATCCACTCTGCCCACGGCATGAGGGGCGATCCGTTCCGTGTACCAGACGCTGCCCTCAAAATCGATATGGACTTCCTGAAGCCAACGACGAGCACGACCTTTGTCCAGGGGCAGAAGAAATTCAACATACTGGGCCTTGGAGAGAGCCACCTCATCGATGGGTAACTCCACGTCCATCTGTAGCTGACGGTCGGGGCTGTCGGGTCCGAAATGACTACTCAGGTACTGGGCCAGTTCCTTGCGCTGTGCTGAGTTGACGGTGCCAGGAGGAATCCGGTTCACTAACATCGCACCGATGGCCTCATCCCACTCCTCGGTGCTTTTGTGGAAGAAGGGTAAAAAGCTTTGCCCATGACATTGAATGCAGGTGTTCTCGATCAAGGACCGGATGGGAGCCTCAGGATAGAGCTCATCATAGGGAAGAATAACCGCGTCCTTGGCCCGGCCGCCCCGGTCCAATCCCATGAAACTGCCCTGTCCTGCTGACTGGGGACCAGACTCCGTGAGTGAGAAGTCCACATTCAGCACTTCTCCTGCTTCGATCTGAAACTCTTGACGATCCGATTCAAATCCGGTTTTCTCCACCCAGACCTCATAGGGTCCCGGAAATAGAGCGACGGCCTGATAGCGGCCCTCTCCCGTGTAGACCATGTAGATGATGTTTTTATCCGTGTTGCGGGCGTACACCCGAGCGGCTTGAAAGGCCGTGGGGGCGGTGACTGTGCCCGTTAACGTCGCTGTCCCGGGTACCTTATTTTCCAGGATGTCGTTTTCTTGAGTTGAAGCACAACCTGCCAGCAAAAGCAGGCCCAAGAAGATGAAAACAGAAGTCTTGACGGGTTGCATGATCTCCCTCCTTTGTGTATGAATCGCTATTCTACTTTCTTATCCCGAGAAGGGCGAGCGCTTTTATGGAATCCAGCACCGGATCAGGGAATATTCGCAAGACGGTGATTGTCGCCGTCGTTGGGAATATCATGGAGTGGTACGACTTTGCGTTGTATGGATACTTTGCTCCGGTTCTTGCCCATCTGTTCTTTCCTTCAGAGGATCCGGCAGTTTCCTTGATTGCAACATTTGGTGTGTTCGCGACAGGTTTTTTGATGCGTCCCGTTGGGGCGGTGATCTTCGGTCATTTTGGAGACAGGATGGGGCGAAGAAAAGCGCTTTCAGCGTCGGTGCTGCTCATGGCCGGCGCCACCGCTTTGATGGGTCTCTTGCCCACTTATGCTCAGATCGGGATGACGGCGACGATCCTGTTGACGTTCTTGAGACTCCTTCAGGGAATCTCAGCAGGCGGTGAGTTTACCGGTTCGATCTCATTTCTGGTCGAGCATGCGCCCTCTTCGAGAAGGGGATTTATCGGGAGTTGGACGACCTTTAGTGGTGTCAGCGGGATGATTCTGGGTTCGGGAGCTGGAGCCCTGGTGACCTTTCTTTTGTCCGATGAAGCCCTGAACAATTGGGGATGGAGGATCCCATTTCTGCTGGGCATCGTCACGGGAGCGGTTGGCTATTACTTGAGATTTGGGGTTGAGGAGTCGCCCATGTTCAAGGCGCTGAAAGAGCAGGGGAAAGTGGTCCGGGCCCCGCTCAAGGAGGCCTTTAGAGAGTTTCACAAGGAGATGCTGATGGTCGTCGGTGTCAACTGGGTCAATGCAGCCGTTTTCTATACCGTCTGGGTCTACAATACGACTTACCTGGCTACGGTGATCGGTCTTTCTCTTTCCTCCGCCCTGTTGATCAATACCTTGAGTATGCTGTTTCTGATCGTCGCCATTCCTCTCATGGGTGCCCTCTCAGACCGTGTGGGAAGAAAGCCGCTGCTCATTGCCGGTTGTGTCGGGGTCGGCTGCATGGCCTATCCTCTGTATTACCTGCTGTCGCAAGGGACCTTCGGGTCCGCTCTAACGGCGCAACTCTTGTTCGTCATCCCCATCTCCATGCTTCAAGGGACGATGCCCACAACAATGGTCGAGCTCTTTCCCACCAGTTCTCGCTATAGTGCCCTCTCGATTAGCTACAACATCGCCTTTGCCATCTTCGGGGGTACGGCACCTCTTGTGGCAACCCAGCTTATCTCCATGACCGGGAATCCTTTGTCTCCCAGTTTCTCGTTAATTTTCGCGGCCGTGGTGAGTTTGTTGGTCATCGTATCGATGAAAGAACGGTATCGGGAAGCCCTACGGTAGTGTACTATGGTCCCTCATTAAAGCCCGTAATGACCCAAGCGAAGCCGCAGGACCAGCCTCCTCGTCCCTGGGATCGGTTCATCAGCGATCTCGACCGCGAGGTTTACTCCAAATGCGGTTTTGGTGCCCCTGTGGGTCTCGGACAACGTCCCGCTCTTCTCATTATCGATGCCCAGTACCGCACCACCGGTGAGAGTCCTGTGCCCATCCTTGAAGCCATGAAGCAGTGCGCCACTGCGATTGGCGAAGAGGCCTGGAAAGCGGTCGGGCAGGTCGAAAAGCTCCTAACCAGGTTTCGGGAAGCGGGCTGGCCGGTGATGTACGCACAGGGTGAACGCACCGGTACTCAAGAAGGAGGTCGCTACACCGACAAGATTCCTGCCCTGGGTGAGGATTACAATCTTCCCGGCAGCCGTGGAGCCCAGATCGTCGAGCCCCTGGCCCCGAATCCTGCAGATGTGATCATTGGCAAGCGCTTTCCCTCCATCTTTTTCGGGACCAACCTCATCACCCAGCTGGTAAATGCCGGCGTGGATACTCTTGTGGTCGTCGGCTGCACGACGAGCGGTTGTGTTCGCAGTACCGTGGTGGATGGCATGAGCTACGGCTTCAGATGCGTCGTGCCTTTGGACTGTGTCTGGGATCGCAGTGAGGTCTCCCACGCCATCAATCTTTTTGATATGGCTCAAAAATATGCCGATGTGATGACCCTGGACGAGCTCCTGCCCCTGCTGGAAGGCATACCCGTGCTTCAAACAACTTCCTCCGAAAGAGGGGCGACAGGTTAGGAGTTCGCCATGTCTTCGCCAGCAGCTGCGCAACTCCGGAAACTCTTGAACGGTAGCGGTCCTCTGGTGGTCCCCTTCGCCTACGATGCCTTTTCGGCGCGGCTGATCGAAGATGCGGGGTTTCAGGCTGTGGGTGTCAGCGGGTCTGCGGTCTCCGCCTCCTTGCTGGCTGCTCCTGACATGGGTCTTCTGTCACGTGAGGAAATGGTGGGCCAGGCAGGTCGGATTGCCCGCGCTGTGCCCGCCCTCCCGGTTATCGCGGATGCCGAGACGGGCTACGGTGACCTTTCTCAGGTCGCAGAGACCGTCCGCGAATTCGAGAACGCGGGGGTATCCGCCCTCTTCATGGAGGATCAACAAGACCCCAAGCGATGCGGACATCTTGAGGGGCGGCAGTTGGTCTCTACAGACGAGATGCTGGAGAAATTGAAGGTCGTTCTGGAAGCTCGCCGCGACTCACAATTCGTGGTCATTGGTCGAACCGACGCTCTGGCTGTCGAGGGTGTTGAAGGAGCAGCCGCCCGTGCCCGTGCTTATCTTGAGGCGGGAGCGGATATGGCTTTCGTGGTCGGGCCTCGCAGCCGCGAGGAGTTACAAGCGATTCCCCAGAAGATCAAAGGGCCTCTTATGGTCGTCTTGAGCGAGGGGGGCAGCACACCTCTTCTCTCCGTTGGGGAGTTGCATGAAATGGGTTACAAGCTCATTGGCTACTCGGGCCTGGCCATAGGTGCCGCTGCCCGCAGTATTCAACTGGGCTTACAGACCCTGAAAGAAGAAGGCACCACCAGTGGCCTGGCCGACAGCGTCATGCCTCTTCTTGAACGCAATCGGCTGCTGCGCCTTCAAAGCGACGAGATCAAAGAAGATGAAACGAAGGTTGAACTTTAAAGGAGAACTCAATGCCTATCGACACACTGATTCACGGAGCTGAGGTGGTTTTACCCCATGGGGGCGGTGTACAGAAGCTGGATTTAGCCATCGAGGAGGGCCGGGTATCGGCTCATTTGGCCCCTGGCGATGCAAGTCTTATCAAGGCTCGCAACACCATCGATGCTACAGGCAAAACCGTGCTTCCAGGCGTCATCGATCCTCACACTCACCTGGGCTTCGGCGACCCCAAAACAGATTACTCCACGGAAACCGCAGCTGCCGCCTTGCACGGAGTCACCACCCTGCTGAATTACCTCATGACCAAGGATCCCTATGAGGAAGAATACAAAACCAACCGGGAGCTCGGGGATTCACAGACTCATATCGATTACGGCTTTCACGCCATCATCTCCACCCGTGAGCAGATCGCCGAGCTGGATCAATACATCCTGGAGTTTGGGGTCAGCAGTTTTAAATTCTTCATGAGCTTCAGGGGCCAGGAGGGTGCCTACGTCGGTCTGACACCGATTGACGACGGCATCATGTTCGAGCTTTTCGAGGTCCTGGGCCGGCATCCGGGCACCGTTCCCTGCGTCCATGCCGAGAATGTTGAAGTGGTCTGGCCCCTACGAGATCGCCTCCAGAAATCAGGCCGGGATGACCTGAAGGCATGGCATGAGTCGCGTCCTCCCTTCACCGAGGCCGAGGCCGCCGTTCGGGCCATGCTTTTCGCTCGGGAGACCGGGAAGGTGGCCTACATCGTCCACACCTCCTCAGGGCAGACCGTGCGAGAGGCCCGCCGGTTCCGCAGCCACGGGGACGAGGTTCACATTGAAACCTGCCCCCACTATCTGACCCATACTTACGATTCGCCGGTGGGCACCCTTGGGAAACAGAACCCTCCGCTGCGCGGTCCGGAAGATGTGGAAGCCCTATGGGAAGCCATCGCTGACGGCACCGTCGATACCATCGGATCAGACCATGCACCGCGGCTGGCCGATAAAAAACAAGGGAGTGTTTGGACGGCTTCGCCCGGACAACCCAATCTGCCCGTGATCCTTCCGGTTCTCCTCAGCGAGGGCGTTCGAAACCGCGGTCTCTCTCTGGAGCGGGTAGCTGAGATCTGCTCGGCCAACGTGGCCCGCATCTTTGGCATGTGGCCCCGTAAAGGTTCGCTTCAGGTAGGAGCCGATGCCGACCTGGTGATCGTGGATCTGGACATGGAGAAAACCGTGACCGCTGCCGGATTGAGAGGACGAGCGGACTACTCCATCTACGAGGGTATGACGCTAACGGGTTGGCCTGTACTGACCATGCTCAGAGGTGAGGTCATCGCTCGCGACGGGGAACTCTTGGCTAAGCCGGGACAGGGAAAATTTTTGCATCGGCCGCTGGAGATTGAAAGTAAGGAACACGCTTCGGTATAGGAAGTGAACGATCACGGAGTAGTCTTTTCGGGCACTGGTACCGGGGGGGAACTGTAACCGTCCGCGATCATGTCCTCTCGTGTGCGCACCGTGGCGCCTAACTTGAGGAGCAGAGCCGCCGTGCTGGGGTGGTTGCCGTAGGTTCCACGAGCACCCAAACGCGGGCTGATTCCCTGGGCCATCGACCAGGGCGTCTGTTTGTCGTTGTCTTTGGCGTCCACCTCGGCGCCGCGATCGACCAGGATCTGAACCACTTCGTCCTCTCCCGCGCCTGCGGCGCCATGAAGTGCGGTCTGGCCTAATGCGTTGGAGGCATGAATGTCGGCCCCCGCTTCGAGCACCACTTTGACCGCCTTGGCAGGATCTCCCAGTCGATATTTGATGGTGCCTTGCGTCATCCCGCGGCCCGCTCCCGCAGCCGCCATCAACGCGCTCAATTCCCCTTTTGCCCGCAAACTTGGATCAGCGCCGTTGGCTGCCAGAAGTCTGAGGAGCTCGGCATCGCCAGAGAGCGCTGCCAGAAAAAAGGGCGTGGCCCCTCCCAGGCCAAAACCTGTAGCAGCATCGTCAGGTCCCAATCTCAGGGCGACGATGATCTGAGCGTTCACATCCGCTCCCTTCGCCAGCAGCGCCTTGACCAGTTCCGGCATATTGGGCGGGACCAGACGGTAAGCCTTGTCGTAGTTGAGACCGTTCATCATCGAAAGGCCTGCGGCAAACGCGTAGTGCAAAGCGGTCACCCCATTGTCGCCTGGCGCGTTGGGATCGGCTCCCTTCTCCAGGAGAAAAAGGGAGACCTCTTCGTGGCCGCTGGCGCTTGCCACCGTCAGGACGTTGCCATGTTTCGGTGTGGCTGCATTAAGGTCTGCTCCCTTGCTCAAGAAGAGCCGGGTCAAGTCCATATCGCCCTGCTGGGCGGCAAACATCAAAGGGGTAAATCCAGACTTGGATCGGGCCCGGATATCGGCCCCGTGCTCCACCAGGGTCCGCACCACCATCGGGTGTCCTTTCGCTAGCGCCCACATCAAGGCGGTCTGCTCAAAGCGGTTGTCTCTTCTGTTGGGATCCGCTCCATGGGTCAGCAACGATTTCACCGACGTCAGGTTGCCCGTGAGCGCACAGGTCATTAACACTGTTTCTCCCGTCCATTGGGTGGCGTTGGGATCGGATCCGGCTTGCAGGAGTTTTGTAACCAGGGGATCGCTTTGGTTGGTGCAGGCCTCAGACAATGGTGTGACGCCATAGTCGTTGGCCGCGTTCACGTTGGCGCCGGCACCTATCAGGAGTTCCGCCATCTCCAGGTCATTCCAGTGAGCGGCCCAATGCAGTGCCGTCATGCCATCCCCGTAGGCCAGATTGACTTCCACCTGCTCCTGCAGCAGGGAACGGACAGCTTCCTGATCGCCTCTGCCGGCTGCCTCCACCAACCGAAGATCGCTCCCTTCGGCCGCCAGGTTGGCGACGGACATCAGGACGATCAGCCAGCCGCTGGCGAGATCTTTGATTGTGATGCTCATAGGGAAAGGGGTTCCAGTTTTCCGGTACTGTCGCCGAAGTTCTCCACCCCGATCCCAAAATGGTCCAGCAGGGTCAGGTACAGATTCGACATCGGTGTGTCGGAGAAGCGAAGGTGACGGCCCGGCTTGAATTGACCGCCTCCGTCTCCAAACAAGAGGACGGGCAGGTTTTGGACCAGATGCTGGTTGCCGTCGCTCAAAGAGCTGGCGTAGACGATCATCGAGGAATCCAACAGGGAACCGTCGCCGTCGGGTGTGTCGCGCATCTTCTCCAGGAAATAGGCAAACAACTTGGAGTGATAGAGGTCGATCTGGATCACCTTTGCGATCGTGTCCGGATCATTCCTGTGGTGCGAGAGGGGGTGGTGCGAATCGGGGATGCCGATCTCGGGAAAGGCCCGGTTGCTCTGTTCCCGGCCCATCATGAAGGTGCCGACACGGGTCATGTCGGTTTGAAAGGCGAGCACCTGCAGATCAAACATCAACCTGGAATACTCATCGAAGGTGGACGGGATGCCGGCCGGCCGCTCCATTGTGGGCAGGCCATTGGAGGTTTGTTGCTCGGCGATCTGGATGCGCCGCTCGATATCTCGAATAGCATCGAGGTACTGGCTGAGATGGGCACGGTCGCCGGGACCGAGTCTTCTCATCAGGCTGGCAGTCGCTTCAGTCACCGAGTCCAGCAAGCTGCGGTCTTCCTCGATTCTAGCCAGCCGCACGGCCGGGTCGGTGCTGTTGCTGTCCCCGAAAAGGCGCTCAAAGACCGCCCGTGGCTGGCCTTCACTGGGCAGCGGCGTGGTGGCGGTACTCCAGGAGATGGTGTTGAGGTAAGCACAGCTCCAGTCCTTTTCACACTGGCCTGAGACATCGGAGTTGTGCAACCCCATCTCGAGTGAGGCAAACTGGGTTTCCTTACCCAGTTCCCTGGCAGCGATCTGATCCACCGAGATCCCCACGTGGCCCTCCCGTCTGGGGTCGACACCGGTCAGGACAGTGGCACCGGCGCGCTCGTGGGGTGCCGCCTCGCCTTCTCCCGGCAGGGGATTGGCGGAGTTGTGGTTGAGTCCGGTAAGCACCAGCATTCGATCCTGGAAGGCAGCCAGTGGCTCCAGTGTCGGGGTCAACTCGAAAGCGGCACCCACGGTCTTCGGTGTCCACTGGCTCATGATCATCCCGTTGGGAGCATAGACGAAAGAAAGGCGGGTCGCCCGTTTGGCCGTCGTACCTTGCATAGCTGCCAGCGCCGGTGACATCGCGTCTAGAAAGGGCAAGGCTAAGGCTGTTCCGATGCCGCGTAAAATGGTGCGGCGGGGTATGGTTCTTTTGGTAATGATCATTGTTCCCAGGACCTCCTCATCTGAAATGGCGTGCTTTTGACAATCTCGAGAATGAGCGATGACCAGCGGTAGTCGTCAGTAGCCGCCTCCCGGATGATACTCCGAATGGCCGGAGCATCGTAAGATTCAACTCCTCGACCCAGGGCATAGGTGAGGAGTTTTTCTGTAACGGTATTCACGAATTCTTCACTCTTGCTCTCGATCAGGACCCTTTGAAGTTCCACAGGACCTTCAAAGGGGGTGCTGATCGAGAGCAAGAGTGAAGAATTCGTGAATACCGTTACAGAAAAACTCCTCACCTATGCC